>OKWR01001863.1_pt1 | contig 12744 bp, 11 predicted proteins | sample 1607101 | NCBI WGS metagenome assembly OKWR01 (sample SAMN04414076, study PRJEB24778) | human gut metagenome | material: faecal | host: Homo sapiens
GTTCGGCTATATAGCGATCTTCTGTTATAAAGAGGGTGTTTTGACACACCCTCTTGCGTTTAAATAAAAATTCTATATCTGTTCCGTTTATTGCAATTTCCAAACATTACCGTCATAGATCATGGGAACTGATATTTCTTCTGTTGAGCCATCTTTAAACTTCAATTGCAGGAATACATTGGCCCGCGTTCCTATTATTGTATCAGAATTAACCGTTACATTGGAAAACCCTCCACGCTCGGTTATTTCCTTCCGGACATACTGAGCCAACAAGGCTTTCAGTTCCTCGCGGTATGATGCCGGCATGTGTTCATAATCCACCATTGCCTGAAGATAAGCATCATACTCCTCTGCTATCAAATGCTGATAGCATGTCAAAGCCATTTGTGCCGCAGCATCTTCCGGTGCTTCTTTTTTGCAAGACAACACACCCAAACACACACACAACACAACCGATATTGCAACAAACAGCCGACTGATTTTCATTACTTCTGACGAATAAATATATTTATCGGAGTTCCAGAGAAGTTCCAGCGTTCGCGGATCTTGTTCTCCAGGAAACGCTTATACGGTTCCTTGACATACTGAGGCAGGTTGGCATAGAATACGAAAGAAGGAATCTGTGTATTCGGCAACTGCATACAATATTTGATCTTAATATACTTACCTTTGATTGATGGTGGCGGATAAGCCTCAATCAGCGGAAGCATCTCTTCGTTCAGTTTTGCTGTAGACACACGGGTCTTACGGCTCAAGAATACATCTTTGGCAGTTTCCAGCACTTTGAAGATACGTTGCTTGGTCAATGCAGAAGCAAAGATAATCGGGAAATCGTCAAACGGTGCCATACGATTACGGATAGCCAGTTCGAACTCTTTCATTACCATAGTGGTTTTCTCTTCCACCAGATCCCACTTGTTCACCACAACCACCAGACTCTTGTTGTTACGCTGAATAAGCTGGAAAATATTCAGGTCCTGGGCCTCTATTCCTCTGGTAGCATCGATCATCAGAATACAAACATCCGAATTTTCGATGGAACGGATAGAACGCATCACGGAATAATACTCCAAATCCTCGGTCACCTTATTCTTACGACGAATACCGGCTGTATCCACCAGATAGAAATCAAAACCGAACTTATTATAACGAGTATAGATAGAGTCGCGGGTTGTTCCGGCTATATCGGTCACAATATTACGCTCCTCACCGATAAACGCATTGACCAGACTGGACTTTCCGGCATTCGGACGACCTACGACAGCAAAACGGGGAATATTTTCATCAGCCTCTTCCTTAGCTTCCTTCGGGAATCTGGAAACTACATAGTCCAACAAATCACCGGTACCACTTCCAGTAGCGGCAGAAATACAATACGGGTCTCCTAATCCCAACGCATAGAATTCGGCTGCACTGTATATCAAATCATTAGTATCCGTCTTATTGGCAACCAGAATTACCGGTTTCTTGGTGCGGCGCAGAATACCGGCAACAGCCTCATCCAAATCGGTCACACCATTATGCACATCCACAACAAACAGAATTACATCAGCCTCCTCGGTAGCCAAAGTAACCTGCTTTCTGATCTCTTCTTCAAAAATATCATCTGAATTGACAACCCATCCTCCGGTATCCACAACAGAGAACTCACGGCCAACCCATTCCGACTTGCCATACTGACGGTCGCGTGTGGTTCCGGCCTCATCGCTGACTATCGCATGGCGCGTCTTGGTCAGACGATTAAACAAAGTAGATTTCCCGACATTGGGGCGTCCTACAATAGCAACTAAATTTCCCATATTTTATTTTGTTTTGGCTTCACAGCCTATTAATCAATCTAAGTTATAACCAAAGTTCTTCAAAGCCTTGTCCGAGCTTCTCCAATCCTTATCCACCTTGACAAAGGTTTCCAGATAGATGCTCTTGCCAAAGAAACGTTCCAATTCCTTACGGGCTTCCGAAGCAACTTTCTTCAAAGCCACGCCTTGATGCCCGATAATGATTCCCTTCTGTGACTCACGCTCCACGTAAATGACAGCATGAATATGAATGGATTTTTTGTCTTCCTTGAAAGATTCCACCACTACTTCTACCGAATAAGGTATTTCCTTGTCATAATAAAGCAGAATCTTCTCCCGGATAATCTCTGTGACGAAGAATCGGGCCGGCTTGTCGGTCCACTGGTCTTTTCCGAAATATGGAGGCGAATCCGGCAACAGTTCCTTGATACGTTTCAGAACCACATCCACATTAAACTTGCACTTGGCCGAAATCGGAATGATTTCCGCCTGTGGCAGCACCTCATGCCATACCGCTACTTTATCGCCCAAAGAGTTCTGGTCTGCCAGATCAATCTTATTGATCAGCACCAGCACCGGAACATTCATCTTGGATACCTGTTCCAGAAAAGATTCGTTCTTGTCTGGAGTCTCTACCATATCGGTCACATAAAGCAGAACATCGGCATCCTGCAAAGCGGACTCCGAGAAATTCAACATGGATTCTTGCAACTTGTAGTTCGGTTTCAGCACTCCAGGCGTATCTGAAAAACAAATCTGCATGTCCTCTGTATTCAGGATACCCATAATACGATGACGCGTAGTCTGGGCTTTGAACGTGGCAATGGATATGCGCTCTCCCACCAACAGGTTCATCAGCGTGGATTTTCCGACATTCGGATTTCCCACAATATTTACAAATCCGGCTTTATGTGTCATAATCATGATTCTATTGAATAAAAAAACGCACCTTGAAAACGATGCGTTTTTCTGTTATTTAAAATGGTATCGAACAGACATTTCTTTATTTGGAACCGTCGTATCCCCACTTCATGTAGGCTGCTCCCCAGGTAAATCCTGCTCCGAAAGCGGTAAAGATCAGATTATCTCCCTTCTTCAACTGCTTTTCATAATCCCAAAGAGCCAACGGAAGTGTTGCCGCACTGGTATTTCCATAGCGCTGAATGTTCATCATCATCTTATCCATCGGAAGTTCCAGACGGTTAGCCACAGCCTCGATGATGCGCACATTTGCCTGATGAGGGATTACCCATGCGATATTATCCTTGGTCAGTCCGTTACGCTCGGCGATCAGAGCACAGGTATCGCTCATATTGGTTACAGCGAACTTGAACACGGTTCTTCCTTCCTGATGCAGATAGTGCATACGGTTGTCCAAAGAGAAATAAGAAGGAGGGCAAACAGAACCACCTGCCTTCATACACAGGAAAGGCAATCCCTTTCCGTCTGTACGCAGATAAGAATCTTTCCATCCCAAATCTTCTGTGGTCGGCTCAACGAATACAGCAGCGGCACCGTCACCAAAGATAGGACAGGTGGCACGGTCTGTATAGTCAACCATGGAAGACATCTTGTCGGCACCGATCACCATGATTCTCTTGTATCGTCCGCTGGTGATTAAAGCTGAAGCCGTATCCATTGCAAACAGGAAACCGCTACATGCGGCCTGCAAGTCATAAGCAAAGGCATTCTCCATTCCCAGTTTACCGATCACAATAGAAGCAGTTGACGGGAAGTGATAGTCAGGAGTGGTCGTAGCAACGATGACACAATCCACATCCAACGGACTCACACCGGTCTTCTGAAGCAGCTGCTTGGCAGCCTTACGTGCCAGATAACTGGTACCCAGACCTTCTTCGTTCAAGATTCTTCTTTCCTTGATACCGATACGTGTCATGATCCACTCGTCGTTGGTATCCACCATACGAGACAATTCCTCATTGTTCAGTACATAATCAGGAACGTATCCTCCGACACCGGTAATAATTGCATTTATCTTTTCCATTTCACAGAAGTTTCTAAAAAAAAGTAGCCGGAGAGTCTGCTGACTCTCTGGCTATTACTCTTCTATTCGCTAATTAGACAGTTGCTTCTTTTTCAACAGCTAACTTGCCTCTGTAATAACCACAGGCAGAGCATACTGTATGATAGATGTAATACTCACCACAATTTGGACATACGGCCAAAGTAGGAGCTACTGCCTTATCATGAGTTCTTCTTTTAAGAGTTCTCGTTTTTGATTGTCTTCTTTTAGGATGTGCCATTTTTACTTAATCTTTAATTATTATCTAATATTTTTCTCAATTCATTCCACCTAGGATCAATCGGTCGGTCCGCATCGTTTTCTTCGGCTTGTGAATCGTCTCCTTCGGGGTCCCCAAGCGTTGCACAGTGAGTCTCTAATGCGCTAATCATGGACTCATTACATGCTCCAGGTTCGTGCACATGCTGAAGGGGTATCTCCAAGGCAATGATTTCATAAAGCAACCAGGAAACATCGAACACATCGTCTTCTTCAGGAATGGTGATCCATTCGCCGTCATCATCGTATTCTTCGCCCAGACGGACCTTAATCAAGGTTTCGGTCTGAACCGGCAAGTTCATCATATCCAGGCAGCGGTCACACTGTATCTGTATCGAACCCTCCACATCAATATGGAATTCAAAGGCTCCACTCGTTTTGCGGACGAGCAGATGTGCTTTCAAATCACCGCTTTTTATTTCGGGTCCGTCAACAGTCTGAAAAAAGACATCATCAAGATGAAACCAGAAGTCTTGTTTTTCTGATTTCATATTCTTCAAATCAATCCTATAGCTGTTTAATGTACTCATTTGGGTTGCAAATTTATAAAAAATGAAGGATAAAGACAAAGAAATGAATCAAAAAAAATTTTTTTAATACTTTTTCAACTCAATCCGGAATGTTGTTCCCTGTCCTATCTCAGATTTTCTTACATAAATCTTACCCTTATGATATTCCTCAACAATGCGTTTCGCCAATGACAGTCCAAGCCCCCATCCTCTTTTTTTCGTAGTGAATCCAGGCCGGAACACCGCCTTAAAGTCCTTTTTGGGGATTCCCTTTCCGGTGTCCGACACATCAATATAATATCCTCCCTCGACATCAGTCACCAATATCCGTATTTCTCCTTCGCGCTCTATGGCATCTACCGCATTCTTGCAGAGATTTTCCACCACCCACTCAAAAAGCGGAGCACACAAGGCTACCGGACAAGGACCGGAAGGCATTTCCGTACGCATCACAATCTTTGAAGAGATGCGCATACTCATATAATCTTCTACATTACGGACTATTTGTGTCAGATCCTCTTCTTTCAATTCGGGTACCGATCCCACCTTGGAAAAGCGTTCGGCAATCATCTCCAGACGCTTCACGTCTTTATCCATTTCGGGTATCAGATCGTCCTGAGGATAGTTTTCCTTCAGAATCTGAACCCACGCCATCAGTGAAGAGATAGGAGTCCCCAGCTGGTGGGCCGTTTCTTTCGAAAGACCGACCCATACTTTATTTTGTTCCGCCTTCTTGGAACTTAGCAGAGCCAGCAGCACAACCACAAAAAAGACACAGACTACCGCCAGTTGTACATAAGGATAAGCTGCCAGACGTTTCAATAGAATCGAGTCGTCATAACAGATCTCTATAAAATTATCACGACCTTCAGTTTTGTCTATATCCAGATTGATCCGTATAAGATGACCTTGTTGCTTCATATTCTCAGCCAACACCTTTATTTCTGTAATGCTGTCTGACTCAGTAGAGGATTTTAAGGTCAGATTCCGGCTTGTCTGCACATTTCCATAAGCATCCAGCACAATCACCGGAATGGAAGAATTACTGTTGATCACTTTCAGTACCAAAGACAGATCGGTATTCTCGTCGGCATGGTTCAGGGTGCGCATAGCCTCGGCCCAAATAGACATATTGGTTCGCTCCTGCTCGGAAAGATCGCGCACCAATGCTTGTGAAGAGATCAGAAAAACCGACGAGATGGCAATAGCCAGCAATATCAGCAGTATTTTAGTTCTTGAGATTTGATTAATCCAATACATTTTTTATTTTTTCTAACGGATAAACATCCTTTTTATTGTATCTGCAAAAACGCTGAATGTAGAAAAACATATATAAAAAGGCCATGCCTTCCGCAGACATGGCCTCTATCATGATCTAAAACTTGTACTCCACCCCAATATTGAGTCCCAGTGTTTCAGAGAAACGATTCTGATACATCCAGAAGTTTTCATTCAGCCTGCCGAAACGGAACAGATTCTGCGGCTCTACATACAAGCCCCATTGAGGCAGAAAACGGTATCCAGCCCGTACTGCCAGTTTGATACCGGGAACTCCGGTTACCGGCTTGTAGTCTCCGTTCAGAGCATCTTTCGAGAAAGAATAGGTCAAACCGGCAATCGCCTCCAGTTGCCATTTGCTCTCAGGACTATACCCGCAGAACCAGTTTTTCAGCGAGAAAAGATAGTCTGCCGAAAGCGTTGTCACCGGAGTCTTGACTCCTGCATCATACTGTCCGTAATCCAGAACCAGACGGGCACCGGAAAGCGGAGTAAACCGACGTCCGACTCCCACCCCAAAGCGATGGTCCAAACCGGCTCTGTTCTGTAACTTGAAAGGAAGAGATACAGAATACTCACCCTGCACAAAATTTTCCGGGATGAAATGTTCTCGGGTTTGGCGGTAGTTGTCCATTCCGCGGTTCTGGAATTCTACTCCGGCTTCCAGTTCAAACATGTTATTCTTGTAACGCACGGTATGTACAGCATGTGACTGTTCGGTAAACTGTTTGTCATAATGATAGAACAGCTGCTGGAATCTTGGCTCGACAAAAATCCCCCAATGCGGATTAATGTTCCACTTCACTTGTGTACTGAATGCGTAACCGTTCATTCCTGTAATATTCTTCAGATTATAAGAGCTGTTGTTACGAACCACTCCGGTAACCCAACCACCAATCAGGTTCACATCAACCGGAGCCACCTCTTCCGTTTTCCAGAAGTCAGCCAGCGCCAGCATTCCTTCCAGACGTGCTCCTACATACTGTGTATGTTCTTTCTGTGGATCTGCCTGTTTCGGATACTCACGCCCGTCGAAGGTATAGGTACCAAATCCGGTCAGGCGTAGTCCGAGGAAATTAAACCATTTACCCAAAGACAGCGAGGCTGTGGCTCCCGGCCGGACAGAAACAGGAGCAGAAATCTTGTTCATGCCTGCGGCTGCACGGACAAAGAGTCCATCGGCGAAGTCCTTACGCGCAGACTCACCGAAAGTTCCGTTGAATTCCTCAAAACGGTAACGCAAACCTAAATGCGCATCAGCTATGGCTCTCAGATTACGGATTTGCTTGGCTCCGGCAAACACATCGTCCCGATAGATTTTCATACCGGGTTCCAAAACAAGGTCTACGTGCCGCCCCAGCTTCACACCTGTCTGCAAAGCCAGATGCCCGCCAATCGCATCCGCTTCATACATGGCGTTATGCAGATAATTGGCACCCAAAAGCAAGCTGAAGTCCATCTTTCTTTCAGGATTATATCCCATCAAGGTATTCAACAGATCCAGTTGATAGTCCAAGCCCACAAAAACCGGATAAGCTGCAGTCGTACCGTTGTTTGACTTGAGTTTGCTGGTTCCTAAAGAAAAACGCAATGCCGACTGTGGTGTGAACTGACGTCCGAAAGTCCATTGTCCGCTTGCACCAATGTTATTGGAGATAACAGACGGAGTAAAGGCCTGCAGACCTTCAGTAACTCCACCGGAAAGTTCTGTAAACCAATAAGGACGGAAATCTTTTCCATATTGTTCCTTTAATGCACGGAAGTCCGTTTCCCGTCGTCTGATTTCCAGACCAAGAGCTACAGATATATTGTTTTGCGTGATCCGCTGTTCCGCACCACTGTTTAATGTGCGATCAAATTGAGGACGGTGATAGCGTGCTTCCAGAAGCAAACCTACCTGAGGCTTCGGATAATAAACCAGATTTCCTCCGACAGTCGGTCCCTGAAACCAGTTGATACGATCCTTGTAGGCCGGATTGGAACGATAACCAACCGCTCCCATTTCCCATCCCAGAAAACCATTCACCTCTACACGCGGCTGAAAGTTCAACGGATTAAACAAACGGTTCAGATTCAGCATAAGATCTGCCCGACCTCCCAGATAACCGTAAACACGGTCATATTTGTTCTCATCGTTATGCCAGGCTTGCGTAAACAAACCTAATCTTCCTCCAAGTATGCCATACCATTTGCCCAGATTGACAAAAGCTGTTCCCCCTTTCGCAGGAGAGCCGTTTCCTTTGAGAAACGATGCCTGAAGCCCAGCTCCTATACCTCCCTGGATAAAAACCTGATCCATCCAGTTCTGATTTTTGTATCCCTGCTTAAACAAAGGATGAGCGGTAAAATTATAGAGAGCTCCGATTTCCAAACGAGGGGACCAGGCCAACATACTGTTTCTTAAGGACGTTTTGTTATCCGCAGAAGGATAAAGCATCATGGTGGGCTCGGCATACAAAGACAAGCGTTCGCCTGCACGATAACGCAGATGTAACCCCGTTTGAAAATGAGGCATATAACGATGCACGCCATTTGGAATATACGTCAGTCCCAAACCGGCTACCGTATGCACGCTTCCCAATCTTCCGGGATGATACCCCATCAGATAGGAAGTGATATCAAACAGATAGTCCGCTTTTGCGTCCAACCGGCTGTTGACCATCATACCCGGTCCAGCTTGAGAAATTCCTCTAAAATAAGCCAGAGAAAGACGCAGGCTGTTAAACTTGTCGAACTGTTTTCCGATACTGAATCCACCGCCCGGAGAAATATTGTGATATGACGACAAGCTTTTCACTCTTGGAGTCTCCAATGCTCCATACACAGAAAAATAAATATTGTTCACAAACGATGTATCCACAAAAGCGGAATCCGCCGGTCGATACCGTTTTACACGGATGTAATCCAATACATTTCCATAATCCGGACGGTCAGCGAGCTGTCCGGAATTCTGTGCCGCCATTTCCTGAAGGCAGCCGGCAAGCAGCATGCCTGCAATTATACTTTTCTTGATCATATTTAAGCCAGCTCCTTCTTTATTGTTGTTTTTGTGTTTCATATTCTGCGATCGCTTCATCTACTGTTGCCTCCTTCAAACTGCCGTCACGCAAGGCAATATTCAGGAATTTCTCATCCATACGGAAACAGGTTACCAGACATTTCACCGCCTCCGGCAGGTCAAAGGACATACTCTGTCCCTGATCCTGACGGTCGGCCAACACCGCCTTCAAATACCAGTAAAGCGGATTCTTGTCAGAAACCTTCTCCAAAGCGTTCTGCGCATAGGCATTGTTCCGGTTGGTTCCCATCATCAGATTCAGAATCACTTCATTGACCGGCGAAGTTGCCGCTACACGTTTGAACACGTCCGGACGGTTATAAAAAGAGCCGCGCATGCAAAGCGCAAAAGCGATCAGATCCGCATATTTATCGTTATGTGCCTCTGCCAGAATCTGGGCTGCCACGCTGGCCGACTCATAATCGCGGGCCTTCATACACATGATCAGATAATTGGCAACAACAGCTTCCGGATTGACCAGAGTCTCATATCCGTTAAAGTCTCTCTTTACGTAATTCAGTTTCGGGCGCTTGTCTGATACTGATATCGGTGTACGGTCAACCAATGGAGCCAGCAAATCTACGTCAAAAGTATCCCGATTGATATAGGAAGCTGCCAGCAGACATTCCGGCAATACCCACGCACGTCCGTTCTCATAGGCTTTGGCAGTTGCGGCACCCCGTTTGTAAAGATCCTCCAGACGCGCCGTATCCTTCACCATCTGGAAGAGATTCCAGTATTCATAAGGCAAGAAAGTATCATGCGCGTTTGCCTGATATTTCAAAAGAATCTCCGTAGGAGAAAGCGGACGGTTTACAACATACACACAAGTATAGGTCACCTTTCTCATTTTTTCCAGATAAGGTGCCAGTTCTTCCATCAATCCGCTTTTCTTTACGGCTACAGAATTGGCGTTATGATTTCTGTCTTCCTTCAAAACCTGATTCAGGCGCTGGGCCAGAATTGTATCATAAGCCATCACCGTATCGGCCAATTCCTTCCAGGAAGTAACACGGGCACCGGATTTCCGCTCATATCCACGCACATTCAGGCGCTGGGCAATGAAGCTCTGCAAAAAGTCCGTTCGTCTTTGTGCCAGTTTCAGGTTCGAATCATAACTTCCATCGGGAGAAGCCACACCCTCAATAGAAAGTGATTTCAGAACCGCCCCGGAAGAAATATCACTCAACAGACGGACCAGATTGTCCAACTGATAGACTGTGGAAGAATCCGTCATATCGGGTTCTGCCTTATTGATCAGAAAATTAATCTGTATCTCTCCGGGCACCGGACGTTCCTTACGCTCGGCTATCTTTTTATAATCTTCAAAATTCAGATAATAGGGTTTGAACCGGGGCATCTCCATGAAATCCATCAACAGGATATTCCGGCAGGTATTCACCATAGCTGTCTTGGAATAATAGATGTTATTGTAATCCATGAAAGCAAAGGAACCGAATACTGCATAATTGCGGTCCGTGTGTTTTAATTTTATCGTATCGGCATAATTCAGGACAAAAGCGTCCTTACTTAACTTTTTGGCAGGATCTACAAAGATCTGCAAAGTATCTCTGGACAGATCATATCCCATTCTCCGGTCCTGAGTATGATGATATTCATTTCCCTCCAATACGTAAGGGCGCCCGAATGCCTCGATGGAATCCGTCGTACAGTCCACCACAAACGGTTGGTAAACGAAACGGGCATTGGTCTTACCATAATGCTCGCCAATGGGGAGGGTCAGTGTAAGCGGAAGCACATTTCCAAAACGTGCCGTTGCAACCGGAATCACCCGAAGCTCATTGGGAGTTGTGTTAGTGGCCTGCACCACCACTTGTTCCAAAGCCACCGCCCCACGAATATTGAAATTAATCTGCAGTTGGTTTTTCACTTCACGCAATTCCGACGAGAGACCCACTTTTACCAGAAGCCACCCGTTGGCATATGCCTTTATCTCATAATAGCCGGTATAGGGATCGGCCTCCACAATATCTATTTCTTTCAAACCATGATAGGTCAGTCCCTGTTTTGCCTGTTCTTCCATCAATTTCAGGGAAGTTTCCGCATCCGATTTGCTGGCGTATGAAAACACTTCCACCAATTCATCCGTAAAGGGCAGATTGCGTTTGCCCTCCTTATTTGCTTCTACATTCAGAATCTTACCGGAAACCGTTATCTGGTTCTGGGCCTGGACGGTATTGACCAATCCAATGACCAGCAACAAAAACATAAAAATCTTTTTCATAGCTTATTTGATAATATATCCTAAGGTTATTCCTAAATTTACAGGGATCACACTTAATTTTAAAGGTTCAAATGTATCCGGTTCCTCGGCCCCCATCTCATAAACCTTCCGATGCGCCACGGTCAGTCCCACTCCGGCAGACAATTCCAGATTCCATCTTTTACCGAGATAAAAAGAATAACCTCCCGTTGCGGCCAGACCGGCATAACTGCCCCTTTGCTCTTTTCCCTTGATGATAAAACCTTCCTGATCCTGATAGTTTCCTCCCAAAGCGGCCACACCCAGATAGGTGCGCACCAAGGGACGGCCACTAAGCCAGAAACGGTATTCCGGCATCAGCATCCAGCCGCTAAAAGACTTCTTGTAAAACCCCGGAAGATAAGAACCGGAGACCACAAAAGAGTGACGCTCACCGGTAACCAGTTCAAAAGACAGATTGGGCGCACAGACTCCCCAATTCAATAAATTAGTTTTAACGGATAACAATTGTGCCTGCATCCGAACACCAAAAACTGCGAACAAGCACAATACTCCCAATATTCTTCTTTTCATTATTTTTTCTTTTGCTTCTTGATTCGTAAACTTTCTTTAGCACGTAAAACAGAATCTTGCCGAATACTGTCCTGATATTTTTTCTCCAAACGCAACTTCTCTTTTAACAGACGTTCTGTGTGGCGTCTCAATATCTTTTCTTCATTCTGCACGACATATTTCTTACGGACAGAACGCCACCGGTAAACCAGTCCGATGCGCAAATCCGTCAACATAGGGTAAGGCAAGATACGGGATATCCGTGTACACGTCTTATCATCCTGTTTTACATGGTCTACATAAAGAGCCCCCACACTTAAACCCAAGTCCAGATCAATGGCCCGTCCTTTAGGCGTTTCATACAACGGAATATTATATCCTCCCGTTACACCCAGGCTCAGGGCTTTTCCTTCAAATGAAGGACCCAAAAACTGAAAGGCATATTTGGAATAACTCAAGTAAGGTCCTACATAATAAGCCCGCCACCACGCACTGTTTTTTTGAGTTCGAGAACGATTGGAAAAAATCTGATATGCCCGAAAATACCGGCGTGCTTCCAGTCTGACATCTGCGGTCTTATAAGTAAATCTAGATGTAAAATCAGTATTCAAAGGAATATAATTAAACTTAAGTCCCACCCCCAATGACCAGCGATTATACACAGAATCAGAAACATCAAACTCTACCGCCAAGTTTGGAACAGTAGTCAACCAATCAAAAGTATTGGTACGCAAGCTCCAACGGTCTGGAAATGCGATTGTTTTTTCCTTTGCCTTTTTTTGTTTCCTGGTCGTATATATTTCCTGAGCCTTGACAGGAATACCAGATAGCAGAAACCCTAATAACAGAAACCCTAAAATTCTCATATTTTATATATCACTATAATTTCTGCAAATATAATATCTTTATGATGAGGAAAAATGCAAAATATGGAAAAACCTTAAAATCGATATCATTTTTCCTTCTTAATACAAAAAAGAATCCCTCCGGAGATTGCTCTCTGAAGGGATTCATCTGTAAAA
>OKWR01001866.1_pt1 | contig 12723 bp, 10 predicted proteins | sample 1607101 | NCBI WGS metagenome assembly OKWR01 (sample SAMN04414076, study PRJEB24778) | human gut metagenome | material: faecal | host: Homo sapiens
CCGACCGCGCCGCCGACCGCCTGTGCCGACATGCGCACCCCGCCCAGCCGCTTCGCCAATTCGCCATAGGTCGTCGTCTGCCCGTATGGGATTTCGAGCAGCAGTTGCCAGACCGCCTGCCGGAAAGGCGACCCGGCTGGATGCAGCAGGGGCGTGAAGTCGGGTTCGCGTCCGGTGAAATAGACATCCAGCCAGCGCTTCGTGTCCATCAAAATGGGCGTTTCGCGTTCAACGTGTTCTTCGGGCAGCGTTTCCGCGTAATATCGTCCGCCATCGAACCACAGTCCGGTCAGCCCCACCTCATCCGCAGAAAGCAGGATGTTCCCCAAGGGAGAGGATATCGTTTGCGTGTAATGCATGTTTGCACCGTCCTTTGGGTTTTCCTCAAAAAGCAAGAGACTCTCTGACGCAGCAGGAGCAGGTGAAGCAGCGCCTTCCCGGAAGAAACAGCGGCATGACCCTCCTTTTTTCGGAAGGTCATGCCGTTTTCCTTATGCAGCGGCTTTTTCCGCAGCTTTTTTCTTCCCGGTGAATTTTGCCTTGAAGGCTTCGATCCGCTTCCGGCGTTTCTCGCGGCGCTCGATGCGCTCACCCAAATCACGCGCACCCACGCCGTACACCAGATACAGAATCAAGCCGGAAATGACCATGATGAACACCGTCGATGCGCAGCGGCGGCCCGATGCGTTGACGTTGTAGCCGTCGCGCCCTTCCTCGGCGCACATGTTCTGGATAATCATGGCATACGTTTTGCCGTAGCTGGATTGGAACGTCGCCGACATGTCGTATTCGGTGAACAGCGCATTGAAGTTCAGCGCGAACACCGCCAGCACACTCGGCAGGACAATCGGCAGCTTCACCCGTAGGAATGTCACCAGACTGCTCGCGCCAAGGTTGCGCGCCGCATCCTCCAATTCCTCGTCAATAGCGTAGAACGCCGCCTTGATCATGCGCAGGGCAAACGGCAGCTTGACCACCGTGTACGCCATCACAATCAGGAATCGCACGTTCTCGCGCATGTACAAGTTGTTGTTGAAAACATACCACACGCTGTCGGAGTTAAAGTAGGTGCGGTAGGAGTAGCAAATCAGGATGGTCGGCAGCAGCCACGGGAAGAGCAAGCTGTATTCCAGCACAGTGCCGCGCTTCTTGCCCTTGTTTTTGAAGATGTAGTTGACCGCAACGACGACGATAACACACGCCAGCGCCGCCGCAATCGCGGAGAGGACGAAGCTCAGCCGGATGCCGCCGACGGTATCCGCGTTGGCGAACAGACCGGAAATCGCGCCCGTTCTCGTTTTCAGCTTGCCGCGGTTGGTCAGGAACTCATAGTTCTGCTGACCGAAGAAGTTAATCAGCGTGAACTGATCCATCGAGAGCGTCTTGGAGCGAATTGCCGGATAATTCTGGAACGCGAACAGCACAATCATGACCACAGGCGTCATGTAGATGATGAACAGCACATAGGCGTAGATATGTGCCAGCACGTTCGCGATCGGGTTCGTAATCTTCTGCTTGACCAGCTTCGCCTTCGTTTTGCTGACGGAGAGGTAATGCCCTTTGCGCTCGTAGGAGGACAGAACGGTCAGCAGGATGATGGTGAACATCGCCAGAATGATGGACAGCAGCGCCGCGCGCGCCTGCGGGAACGCTTCGTCCGCCGACGATGAACCCGCCAGACGCACGATTTCCGGGTTGATGGAGTCATAGCCCAGCAGCGTCGGCGCACTCATGGCGCACAGACCCGTGATGAACGTCATGACCGTGAGGGAGAAGAGCGTCGGAATCAGCGTCGGGAAAACGACCTTCAGCAGCACCTTGAACGGCTTCGCGCCGAGGTTGCGCGCCGCTTCCACCGTGTTGTAGTCAATCGCGCGGATAGCGTTGCGCAGGAACAGCGCGTGATTGCTTGTGCAAGCGAACGTCATCGTGAACAGAACGGCGTTGAAGCCGGAGAACCAGTTCTTGTCCATGTTGGGGAAAATCCCGGAGAGCCACGTCGTCATAATGCCGTCGCTGTCATAGAGGAAGAGATACCCCGTCACCAGCGCAACGCCGGAGTAAATCAGCGTCGTCATATAGCCGAGGCGGAGGATTTTCGCGCCCTTGATGTCGAAATACTCCGTCAGCAGCACGATGCTGATGCCAACGATATTCACCGTGATGACAAGGCAAACCGCCAGTTTCAGCGAGTTCATGACGTAGCTGGGCATGTTGCCCGCGAAGAAGAAGCGGATGACCGCCAGCGGGTCGATGTTGCCCGCGCTGTCCGTCGTCGTGAAAATCTGCGTGATGGTGTTCAGGCATGGCAGGAGCATGAAGCCGAAAAACAGGTAGACGAAGAACGCCACACCGAACACTTTGCCAAGCATCCCCAGCGTCAGTTTGGAGGATTTTTGCGTCATATTGCTTCCTCCTGTCATTGCGCGTCGTAGGACATGACGTCCGTAGGCTTCATGGCTACGGTCACTTTTTCGCCCGGCGCATAGATGTTGATGCCGTCGTTCTTTTCGATTGCCTTCAAAATCTGGCTGCCCACATCGATGTAATACTTGATGTACAGGCCGTAGTACTCGATGTTTTCAACCACGCCGTCAATGAGAATTTCATCGTCTCGCTTGGGCTTGTTGACGTGCAGGCGTTCCAGACGGATGAAGTGATTCTGCCCTGCTGCCAGCTTCATCTTCGCGGCAATCGGCGCTTCGACGCGGTTGATGTCGCCGATGAAGTTGCAGACAAACTCGGTCTTGGAGTGGTTGTAGATCTCGTTCGGCGTGCCGATCTGCTCGATATAGCCCTTGTTGAACACGGCGATGCGATCGGACAGGGTCAGTGCCTCTTCTTGGTCATGGGTGACGTAGATGGTTGTGATGCCAAACTCGCGCTGCATCTTCTTCAGCTCATTGCGCAGCTGAACGCGCAGTTTCGCGTCCAGATTGGACAGCGGCTCGTCCATGCAGATGATGCTCGGCCCGGTGACGAGGGCGCGGGCGATGGCAACGCGCTGCTGCTGACCGCCGGACAGCTGGCTGACCGCCTTTTTGAGCTGCTCGTCGGACAAATCGACCTTGCGCGCAATTTCCCGCACCTTCTGGTCGATTTCCGGCTTTTTCAGCTTTTTGAGCTTCAAGCCGAACGCGATGTTGTCGTACACCGTCATCGTCGGGAACAGCGCGTAGCTCTGGAATACGATGCCGATGTTGCGCTTTTCAATCGGCACATGGGTAATATCCTGCTCGTTCACCGACACCGTGCCGGAGACAGGCTCAATAAAGCCGGTGATGGTGCGCAGGGTGGTCGTTTTGCCGCAGCCAGACGGGCCGAGGAAGGTGAAGAACTCCCCTTCCTTCACGTTCACGTTGATATTGTGCAGCGCCTCAAAATCGCCGAATTTGACCACAATGTCCTTGAGTTCAATCATGGGCGACAGCTCCTTACTTTATGATTCGCAGAATTTTGCACAGGCAAATCATGCTATAAAAAGATGGCGAGCCCGCGTAGGACTCGCCATCCGGGGTTCAAATCCGCTTCTTTGCCGGATGAGAATTTTGGGGAATTACTGCGCCGCCTGCGTCATCACAGCCCAGTTGACATTGTCCCAATCGGGTTCCGCGGGCGCCTGACTTGCGTCTGCCCAGTAGAAGCCGAGGTTGGTCATGATGTTCGTCCATTCCTTGCTGTGCGCCGCGACATATTCCGCATAGGTCATGTCGGTGCCTTCCACCTTCTCCAGCGCGCAATTCTTCAGCTGATAAATGGCGGGGATTTCGTCGCCGTAGACGTTCTTCACAGCCACCTCGTTGCAGGGGAAGGAGTCGAATTCGTCAGACCATTCCGTCTGCGTTTCCGCAGAGCCGAACCATTCCGCGAACGCCTTGACAGCTTCCGTCTGTTCGGGCGTACGGTCAGCACGGTCAAGGATGCCGATGTATTCCGCGATGTAGTAGGTGCCGTCGTCAATGTCCACAACGCCCCAGTTTTCGGGGGTGGTGGTGCCGGTCAGCGGGGCAGAAGAGCTGTCCGCCGCGGAGTCAATCTTGCCATACAGGGAGGAAGAGTAGAACGTGGACACCTGCACGTCGCCGCGGTTCAGCGGGTCAAAGCCGTAGCTGTCGCCGGTGTAGGAGCCGTTCGCGCAGTACTTCCACAGCATCTTCCAGCCATCCACGGAAATGCCGCCGGCAGGGCTGGTCGGATCGGTGAAGGCGTACAGCATGGCGCTGTTGATGTTGCTGTTGGTCGTACCGCCAACCTTACCCTGACGATACCAGTGATAGCCGCAGTCGACAATATCAGACCAATGCTGGAAGTGGAGTGCTTTGCCATTCGTGCCCTTGTCGTCATTGCGGTAGAGCATCAGCACGTTCTGCACGACGAGGCCATACGCCTTGCCGGGGTAAACGTACTTGCCGACTTCGTCCGCCCAAGACGGCGTCCAGTCCATCACCTTCAGGTTCTCATAGGTGCCGTTGACCAGCTGAGACCAGCGGGTTTCGTTCAGACCAAAGATGATGTCGCCGTCCTTGCTTTCGTTTGCCTTCTGGATAGCGGCGTTGTCGCCGGAGATGACGGAGTTATCGTCGATGGAGATGCTGAAGCCCGCTTCCTTGGCGGCATTGAGCAGCCAGTTCACGCGCTCGGTGGAGTTGGAGTTGGAGTAGATGCGGATGGTATAGCCGGAATAATCCTTCGTTTCCGCCATTGCGCCGCCCGCCAGCGTCAGCACCATGGCCAGTGCCAGCAGCATAGATACGAGTTTCTTCATTATAGGAACGCCTCCTCTTTCGAGATGCTGTTCTGCATCTCTGATTGTTTTTATCATACCACATTCAGCTTGTCTTGTAAAGTCCTAATATGTTATTTTCATCACCATCTGGTCGCATTTTTTCCGTTTTCGCCCATGTTTCCGGACGTGAGCGGTAGTTTTATCACGGCATGTTTTCACGAATTGGAAAATTTGCGCACAAAAAACAGCATGGGCGTTTATTTCCCATGCTGCAAAGAACCCTGCTTATCCCACCACACCCGGCACTTCATAGCGGATGCGCATCTTCGGCGCTTCCTGCAAGGTGGCGTAGTAGTTTGTCATCCAATCTGCGTGACCATCCTCGACATTCACGCCATCCGCGGGCGGCGCGAAGAGATTCAGCTTCAAATCCGCGGGAGTATCCAGCGGGGCGTCAAAGAACGCGCTCATCAGGTCAATCGTCTTGACGTGCGGCGCTTTGTAGAACCACTTGCCGTGCAATTCCACCATCAGCCCGATTTCCTGCTCCACGGTCATCTCGCAGAATTCCGGATTGCCCTCGAAGTGCAGCGGAATCGCCAGCCCGTCGGCATCCTCCGCGCCGCCCCAGCGCAGTTCCGCCGGGAAAGCCGCTTCCCCCATCTCCGTCATGCTCGGCTGGAAGTACGGGTCTTTGAGCAGCTCGCGGTACTGCGCCAGCATCGGCTGTTCAATGCCGACTGCCGGGTTGTTCGGGTCTTCAATTTCCAGCCCCAGACGCCCGCGGTCGCGGAACTGATACAAGCTAATCGCCTTAAACCAATCCGCCTGATGGTCGCGGAAGGCTTCGGCAAAGCGGATGACGCTCTCGCCTTGATGGCGCGGGCCCGTCACGTCGCCGTCGGTGTTGAACTCCGCCGTCACCAGCGGCTTACACCCAAACTGCGACGATGCGCGCTCGTAGGTACGGCGGAACATGTCGTAGTACATGCCGACGGAATCCGCCTTATACTGCCCGCCGCCGACTTCCGCCACGTCATACGGCCAGCCGTAATGGAGCGCGAGGTAGCAGTCCGCCGACCAGACGTCCGCCGCGCGGTACGCCACTGCAAACTCTTCTTCCTTCTCCAGCTTGCCGTCCGCCTGTGCGAAGCCCGCGCAGAACACCGTGCGGACGTTCGGGGCTTCCTGATGGATGATATCGGAGAAATGCGCGAAGAACTTGCCGACCTGCTCGTAGGTGAAGCGCTTATTATGCGTAAACCACGTTCCGCTGCACTCATGGTTGATGCGGATGGTCATGCGCCCATAGGGGCGGAGCATCCGGGCGACTTCGCGGAGTTCGTCGTCAGAGAGGGAGCAGTCGAGCGTCAGCGTGAGGGCAACATCCTGCCCGTGGCGGCGAATATCCCGCATCTGTTCCCACGGCTGACCGTCGGCATTGAAGGGGAAATAATCATCATAAGGATAGTCCCACTGGAAGGTGATGTTCATATCCTTGCACGCCTTGGAAATGCGCTGCGGCCACTGCTTATCGTGCGGGTAGTAGGTATACATGATGCCTATGGCGCGGTGCGGACGTCCGAGCTTATGCAGGATGTAGTCCTGATTGACGTACTCCGCGCGTTCGCTGCCGTCGCCGAGGTCAAGGGCGCATTGGGCTGCACCCAGATGGAGCTTCTGCATGGCGATGTTCCTCTCTTCTCGTCGTGTTGTTTATTTTCGTCGAATCTTGCACGGTCATCAAGGGATCATTTTGATTCCCTTGCATCTACTTTACTTGTTAGGATTCTCACGCTGCTGCCAAGCTGAACTTCTTTTCTGGAAATATACCATGTTTTTCCATTGTCAGAGCTGCCTTGATAGAAAAGAAATACGCGTCCATCATCATCACGGAAAGCATAAGGATGTCCGGATTCACTGCTGTTCCATGTGCCCGGCGCGCCGCATGGGATTAGCGGCTCATTCGATACGCGGCGGAAGAAGATGCCATCCTCGGATACTGCACAGCCGATTTGCTGTGGCGTGCAATTATAGGAGCCGCCGTAGAACAGGTATATTTTCCCGTCCTCTACGACCGTTGCGGGTGCTTCGACGCAATCGCCCTCCCATGCAAGTTCTGGCATAAGCAGACTCTGTTCTGCCAGCGGATGCCACGCATTCCGCCCAAAGTCAGAATCGATTTTTGCCCATGCGCCGCCAATTTTCTGGATGCGCATAGCATGGTCGCGCGTTGCAAAATACAGGTGTATTTTTCCGCCGAACACGCACACATCGGCATCAATAGCGCGCCCACAGCACCAGGTTGCCGCCGGATGAAACACAGGGTTCTCTGGATTCTTCGTGAAGTGAATTCCATCCTGCGACCACGCATGGCAGATTGCATCCTTCTCCCAATTGCCATAGGTCTGATAGAACAAATGAATTTGGTCATTCAGCACAATGGCTCCTGGTGCGGCAATGCCGTTCGTCTCGCACAGCGCATCCTGCTCTATTTCGCCGCAGGGTGTCCAATGCTCCATATCGGCAGATTCCGCAATGCCGATGCCGAACCTTCCATCCTCATGCTTCAGGGAATAATAGAGCCAGTAACGGCTGCGATAGCGGACAACAGCCGGATCCTTGGCGAAACAAAGGCAATCTGTATTGGTAAACAGCATGACAAATCCTCCTGATCATTGTCGGATTCACAAGAAAGTTTCACGCAGAACTGCCTTATACTATTTCCAGATAAGAATGCGCCAAGATGCGCCGCGAATTTTTCATTCTGGCTAACGTGAATGAAACGCAGCGTAGCAGCGCTACGCTAAGTGGAATGAGCGGACGCCAGAAGGGAAAAGGCGCAAGCAGATGGCGCAGTTGAATCTGGAAATAGTATTAGATTTCCCGCGTCGCGTGCAGCAGCCATTCCGCCTCGTTCCCCGCCAGATACGGCAGAATCGTCTCCCGCACCTTGGCATGATAGGCATTCAGCAGCTTCTTATCATCCTCATTCAAATACCGTGCATCCACCGCGTCCAGATCGAACGGCACCATCGTCAGGTAGTCGAAATGCAGGAAACGACCATACGCATTCGTTTCGCCCTCACAGACGACCGTCAGGTTCTCGTGGCGGATACCGAACTTGCCCTCCAGATAGAAGCCGGGTTCGTCGCTCGTCACCATGCCGGGTTCCAGCGGGATGGGTGCGCCGCGCCAGTGGATGCGCTGCGGGCCCTCGTGGACGCTCAGCACATAGCCCACGCCGTGACCCGTGCCGTGGTTGTAGTCCATGTTCTCCTGCCAGAGGGGTTCGCGGGCGAGGTAGTCCAGATTTGCGCCCGTGCAGCCGTACTTCCAGTGTGCGTTGCCCAGATGCAGATGTCCTTTCAGCACGAGGGTGAAGAACTTCTTCTCTTCGTCCGTCGTCTCCCCCATGGCAAAGGTACGGGTGATGTCGGTCGTGCCCTGCAGGTAGTGCCCGCCGGTGTCCGCCAGCAGCAGGGAGCGCGGCTCAACGGGGATGTTGGATTCCTTGGTGGGCGAATAGTGGACGATGGCGCCGTGCGCACCGTAGGCGATAATCGGCGCGAAGGACGGGCCGATGTAATCCGGGCGTTCGCGGCGGAACTCTTCCAGTTTTTCCGCGACGCTCAATTCGTCCATCGGGATTTTGCCGACATTGTGCTTCAGCCAGTACATCAGGCGCGTCACCGCCACGCCGTCCTGCACATGCGCCTTGCGGAAGCCCTCCACCTCGGTGGCATTCTTGACCGCCTTGGGCAGCTCGGTGGGGTCAACGTGGTCAATCACGCGCACCGACGCGGGCACACACGCCCGAATCAGGCTGTTGACGACATTCAGGTTCATCATCACCGTGGAATCTTCCGGCAGTTTCTTCGTATATTCATAGACGCAGGCGTAGGGGCGGATGGTCACGCCGTCCTCCTTAAGATGCGCCTGAATCTCCGTGCTGAGGATGGCGGGGTTGACGAACAGCACCGCATCGGTCATCGTCACGGCAGCAAAGGACAGCATGACGGGCGTGCAGTCCACATCGTTGCCGCGCAGGTTCATCAGCCAGCACACGTCCATCAGCGAAGACAGGACAAGCGTATCCGCGCCAAGGCTTTCCATTTCGCGGCGCACCTGATGCAGCTTCTCCTGACGGCTGCGTCCCGTCAGCGATACGGGCAGTTCCCACGCGGGTTCTGCCGACAGTGCCGGGCGCTCCGCCCAGATTTCATCCAGCAAATCAACATCAGAAACAATTTTGCCCTGCTTCTTTTCCGCAATGCGCTGATAGCCCTCGTACTGCCGCGCCGTGACAACTCTGCCGTCAAAGCCCAGCGTCTGCCCAGCTTCAAGCGTCTTTTCGATGTACTCCGGGATCGTCGGGACGCCCGGCTCGCCCATCTTGCACAGCTCGATGCCGCTGCCTTCCAGCTGCTGCCCCGCCTGCAGGAAATAGCGGCCATCCGTCCACAGACCCGCCCAATCCGCCGTCACCACCAGCGTACCTGCGCTGCCCGTGAAGCCGGAAACATAGTGCCGCCCGCGGAAGTGCGCGCCGACGTACTCCGACGCGTGGAAATCATCCGTGGGGATGATATAGAGGTCGATGCCGTGCGCCTGCATGGCGCGGCGAAGCTTCAATAACTGCTGTCGCATAAAAATCTTCTTCCTTTCCTGATTCCGCCCGTTCACGAGTGGAATCGACTGTATCCAGCGAAATTATAGCACGAATGGACGATTTTCGCAAGGGAATTGACAGGGAGAACGTTTTCGTTGTAGAATAGACAGGTGCAAAACTTGAATGTCAGATAAGGTAAAGGAGGGATTTTGATGTTGCCGGACACGCTGGAAGGCAGTATCCACGATCTGACGCAGAATATTCTCGCGGATTATACCGCCGGCCGCCCCATTGACCGCATTGAACCGTTCAACCAGCCCGACCGCGACGTGATTATCGCCCTGATTGGCAAGCTGCGGCGCATCGTCTTTCCGGGCTATTTCCGCGACCCCGCCTACCATGTGTACAGCGCGGCGCACTCCCTGTCCGCCCTCATCGAGGACACGGCGTACCTGCTGCAGAAGCAGATTGCGATTGCCTTGCGCTGCGGCAGCAGTGTGACGCAGGAAGCCGCCGCCGACATTGACCGTCAGGCGCAGGAGATGACCGTCCGCTTTCTGGAGAAGATTCCCGACGTGCGCGCACTGCTGGCGACCGACCTGCAAGCCTTCTACGACGGCGACCCGGCGGCGACAAGTCTGGATGAAATCATCATTGCCTATCCGGGGCTGCTCGCCATCACGGTCAACCGCTTGGCGCACGAGCTGTTTCTGCTCAAAGTGCCGCTGATTCCGCGCATCATGACCGAGTACGCGCACGGCCGCACGGGCATTGACATTCATCCCGGCGCAACCATCGGCAAGTACTTCTTCATCGACCACGGCACGGGCATCGTCGTCGGCGAAACGACCATCATCGGCGATTCGGTGAAGCTGTATCAGGGCGTGACGCTGGGCGCACTCTCGACCCGCGGCGGACAGAGCCTGCGCGGCCACCGCCGTCACCCGACCATCGGCGACCGCGTGACGATTTACTCCGGCGCGTCCGTCTTGGGCGGCGACACCGTCATCGGGCATGACGCGGTCATCGGCGGCAACGCGGTCATCACGCACTCGATTGCCCCCGGAATGCGCGTGTCGGTGAAAAATCAGGAACTCGAAATGCGGATGATGAAGGACGTGAACTGGTGATGGTGGTCGGCATTCGCTTTGCTGCTGATGCGCCCGTTCGGACGGTGCTGCAAGCGGTTCTGCCGATTTTTTCCACTGCGGATGTGGATTTTCTCGTCCGCGAATACTGGGTGTGCACCTTCGGAAACGGCTTGCCGGAGAGGCGATTCACCGCGCAGGAAATGCGGCGCGCATTGGATGCCTTAACGCCGGATGAGCACGCGGAGCTGTTCACGATTTACGTCCTGCCGCACAATGCGCCCGGTACGCCGCCGAGCAGCTGCAAGGACTTCTGCGCCCGCGGGTTTACAATGGCGTTTTATGCGTATGACGGGGACGGGTATGCGCTGCTGGCGCAGAGCGGAGAGCAGCTGCGCGCGGTTATCGAGACGCTTCGGAAAGCGGTGGAAATCCGCAGTGTGGAAGCTGTTGAGCGTAAGACGCTGGCGCGGTGGCAGTTTTGAACATCTTATCAATTCTCTTCCATTCAGCAGGAGAACCGTTTTTCCGAATATAGACAAACAAACCTACGAAAAGAGGATACCAATGCCGCAAAAGAGCATCAAAGCCGTGATGGACGAACTCACCGCAATGGCGCAGGACAAAAACACCTCTCCACGAGCGTTTGCGGACAGCTTTCAGGCGCATTCCGCGGAACTCCGCGCCGTGTTCTTTCCCGATACGCCAATGAAGATGCCGGAAACTCATGACGATACAGAAGAATCGTCGCAGGAATGCGTCACCTGCTTCTGCGAGTTTCTTGCAAAATGCACTTCTGCCGACGATCAAAACTGCCCCGTCACGATTGTTGTCTCGGCGCATGAGCTGCCAACTGTTTCCGTGCAGACAATCTCCGGCGCGAAAGTCATTTTCGACGACCTATACGCTTGCAGAAGTATGGACGAAGACACGCGCGGACGTTTTCGGGAATTGGAAGCGCTTTGGGGCGAAAATTCCGAGGACGGCTGCTTCGTCGCGAAATTCTGCGAGAAGCTGAAAGCGTCTCTGCCTGCCATCTTTGCTTCGACGATTGAAATCAAACGGAATTCGTGAATTTCCTGATTGAAAGAAGGGATGCCCCATGCGAGCATCCCTTTTCCCATATCAAAAAACGGGGGCGCATCCGCTGCGTCCCCCTATTTTTCTTACGCCCCGAAGTACCGCTTCAGCAGACCCGCGAACGCCTTGCCGTGACGGGCTTCGTCGCGCGCCATCTCGTGCACGGTGTCGTGAATCGCGTCGAGGTTCAGCGCCTTTGCCAGCTTCGCCAGCTCGGTCTTGCCCATCGTCGCGCCGTTCTCGGCTTCCACGCGCATTTGCAGGTTCTTCTTCGTGCTGTCCGTCACCACTTCGCCCAGCATCTCGGCGAACTTCGCGGCATGTTCCGCTTCCTCAAAGGCAGCCTTCTCCCAGTACAGGCCGATTTCGGGATAGCCCTCGCGATGGGCAATGCGTGCCATACAAAGGTACATGCCGACCTCGGTGCATTCGCCCTGGAAGTTCTCGCGCAGGCCCTGAATGATTTCCTCCGGCGCGCCCTTCGCAACGCCCACGACGTGCTCCGCCGCCCATGCCATTTCGGCTTCCTGCTTGATGAACTTGCTCGCCGGCGCCTTGCAAACCGGGCACTGCTCCGGCGCCTTCTCGCCTTCGTAAACATAACCGCACACGCTGCAAACCCACTTCATATTGATGTTCCTCCTCAATTTATTCTGGCTTTTCAGCCGATTTTCCATTCATTTTGTCCGGCGTTTCCGCCTGAAAACAGTATACCCCGCTTTGAGGCAAAGTGAAACACCAAAATCAAATTTTTCTGCAACTTTTTTCGCTCTCCTGTGTTTTCGCTATATTCTTTGAGAAAACACAAAATTCTCACGCGTAAAAAAAGGATTTTGCCACTTGGGGGGCGAATGAATAGAAAGAGTTTTTCTCGTGAAGGATAGAAGCAATCAAAGCGGATTCTGCTGAACCGCGCGTTCTGTCCCTTGCGAATTTCTCCGCTTGAAGGAATCCGGCACCAAAAGCCGCCGGGTACATACAACATTACGGGGAACGCTTCAGGATTTTTCGGCATTGGGGAGGAAAGATTCATGCAGGATTTGGTGGTCGTTGTCAATCTGAACGGCAGCGCGTGCCGGATGATGGCGCAGAAGCTCCGCGCGGAGCATTTTTACTGCCGGATTGTGTCGTCCGCCTGTGCTGCGGAAGATATCCAGCGCATGGGCGCGCGCGGCATTGTGCTGGCGGCAGGCGTCAGCGGCGAGGCGGCGGATGTG
>OKWR01001873.1_pt1 | contig 12651 bp, 9 predicted proteins | sample 1607101 | NCBI WGS metagenome assembly OKWR01 (sample SAMN04414076, study PRJEB24778) | human gut metagenome | material: faecal | host: Homo sapiens
GGATTATAGAAGATCTCCCGCGCGGTGCCCCGCTCGCAGATGCGGCCGCCGTACATGACGATGATGTTGTCGCACATATCGGCAATGACGCCGAGGTCGTGCGTGACAAACACCGTCGCCGTGCCGAGCTTTTGCTGCACGTCGCGCAGCAGATCTAAGATCTGCGCTTGAATGGTCACATCCAGCGCGGTCGTCGGCTCGTCGGCAAATAAAATGCGCGGGTTCCCCGCGAGCGCAATGGCCAGCACCACGCGCTGGCGCATCCCACCGGAAAAGTTGTGGGGATAGAGAGCCATGCGCTCTTGCGCGCGGTCGATGCCGACAAGCTCCAGCAGTTCGACGACGCGCTCTCGCACGGCGGTTTTTTCGAGCTTTGGTTTGTGCGCGAGCACCGCTTCGGCGATCTGCGCGCCGATCGTCATCGTGGGATCGAGCGCAGTCATCGGGTCCTGGAACACCATGGAAAAGAGCGAACCGCGCAGCGCCGTCATCTCGCGCTCGCGATAAGCCGTAATGTCCGTGCCGCCTGCGATGATCTTGCCGGACTTAATTTTTGCCGTCTGCGGCAGAAGGCGCAGGATGCTCTTGCACAGTACGCTCTTGCCGCAGCCTGATTCGCCGACGATGGCGAGCACCTCGCCCGCTTTCAGCGAAAAGCTCACGTCGCGCACCGCCTGCACCTCGCCCGCGGGGGTGAAAAAGCTGACGAAAAGGTGCTCGACGTTCAATAGATCTGCCATGAAAAATGTCCTCTTTATGCAAGACAAAGGGGCTGAAGCCAGCCCCTCGTCAAAGATGTCAACGGCGTTTACTCGCCAATCGTCCAGTCCTGAATGTTCCAGAAAATGCCGACGCCGTGGTGGCCGAGCACCGTGTCCGCATCGATGCCGTGGATGGTGGATTTGGCGACATAGTTCGCGTCGATGTAGCAGATAAAGGCGTAGGCCGGATCGTCCGCAAGCGCGTGCAGGAATTTGCTGTAATACTCTTTGCGGACGGCGTCGTTGCTGCTCTGGCGCGCGAGCGTCAGATATTCGTCCACCAGCGCGTTCGAGTAGCCCGAGTAGTTCGCGCCCTTGTCCGTGCCGAAGACCTTGTAGGTGTGGTCGTCGGCGTCAAACGGGCTGCCCCAGCCGATGAGACACGCCATCTGGCCGCTCCAGTCCATCTGCGCGGGGATGTCCACCGTGCAGTGGATGCCAACTTCTCTAAGCTGCTGCGCCGCGGCCTGCGCGATGTCGATGCGGTCCTGCTCGCCGGACATCACACTGATGACGAAGCCGATCTCCTCGCCGTTTCGCTCGTAGTAGCCGCTTTCGCCCATCGTGCAGCCGACGGATTCGAGAATTTCTTTCGCTTTTGTGGGATCGTAGTCGTAGTGGTTCACGGTCTCGTCGTTGTAGACATTGCGCTGGAGCGGGCTGTACGCCGCCATGCCCTGCCCGAGCAGCACCGAGTCGACGATGGTCTGCCGGTCGATGGCGTAGCAGACGGCGGGGATGATGTCGCGGTTTTCCGTCCAGTAGGGGTTGTTGAAGTTGAAGAGAATGCCGCGGTAGTCCGCGGTGGTCATGTCGTAGCAGGTGTAGCCGTCCTTGCCCGCGAAGTTCTGCGCGTTTTTCGGGTCGAGCAGCGCAAGGTCGATCTCGCCGGACTCGAGCTGCATCGCCTGCGCGTTGTCGTCGGGTACGATCTTGAAGATGACGCGCTCGATGTTCGGCGCGCCCAGGAAGTAGTCCTCGTTGCGCACGAGCACGATGGACTGCCCGGCGTCCCAGCTTTCGAGCTTGTAGGGCCCCGTGCCGACGGGGGCACGGAAGAAGGCGGATTCCTGCATGTCCTTGCCCTCGAGCAGATGCTGCGGCAGGATCGCCATCGTCATGTACTCCAGAAATGCGGCGTTCGGCTCAGCGAGGCGGAACGAGACGGTGTGGTCGTCGAGCACGGTGATCTCCTGCACGTCCTCGTAATTCGGCGTGTTTTCCGAGCCGTTGTCGGGGTCCATGATGGCTTCGATCGTGAATTTGACGTCCTGCGCCGTGAACGGCTCGCCGTCGTGCCACTTCACCCCCTCGCGCAGGTGGAAAGTATAGGTGCAGTTCGCCTCGTCATAGTCCCAGCGCTCGGCGAGGGCGGGAACGATCTGATCATTGCCGTCGTGCGCGGTCAGTCCGTTGAAGAGCAGCAGGTTGATCTCGCAGTGCTCGTCCATCGCGGGATCGATGCGCGTGTAGTCAGCGGAGCCGTAGACGAGCGTGGACGGCGCGTCGTCGGTCGAATCGCCGCCGCTCTGCCCGCAGGCAGCGAGGGAGAAGAGCATCGCGAGGGACAGCAGAAGAGTCAGCGCTTTTTTCATGGGAAACTCCTTTGGGGAAAATGTGGAAACGCCGCATCGCCGGATGCAGCGAAAAATATGACAGCTTGTAGTATAGGGGAAATTCCCGCCCGCCACAAGCGGGGTGGGGGATATGACGGGCAAAGCTTTTCCGAAAAATCACAGCGTGCGGCGGAAATTTCCCGCTTTTTACCCTTTTTGCGAATCGCACTTGCACTTTCTGCGCGGCAATGGGTACAATATTATGCCGAAAATACAGCAAAGGAGTTTGCTTTTTATGAAATTAGGTATCGAAAGAAATGGACCTGATTTCATAAGTCTTCAAAAATCGGCAAAGGTCCATAAAAGTCCACAGCTTCAAGGCGCTTTGGGGTTTGAGCGTCATAAAACTCAATGCCGCACCATAAGGCTCCATTCCGGTTTGGTACAGTAGTGGTACAGTCGATTTGTTATTTGAGAAAGGCTCTATGCAACAGCCTGTTCATTGCCCGCTCCAACAGGAGTGTGACACGCACTAAGGGAGTGCCATCTCTGCCGACGCACAAAGTCATAGAGGAGGCATACCGTTTGGGCGCAAGCTTTGTGCTCCCAAAGCCTTTTACGGCACGGGCGCTGGTCGAGCGGATACACGATGCACTGCGCAGTGATCGTCCCTGATCTGCACACATCAAAAATAGTGACCGCCATCTCAAGGAGAGCTGCTGCTCGCCGGGGTGGCGGTCATTTCTGTACGGTAAGGGCGCTTATGGCTCATGCCGGCAATCGTGACGAAAGGACGATAGCTAAAGCGGCACCATTACGTAAAAACTCCCGGCGTTCGACCCGTACCCCTTCATCCTGCTCAATCTGGTGCTCTCGTGCGTCGCGGCCATTCAGGCGCCGCTCATCATGATGAGCCAGAACCGGCAGGAGGAAAAGGACCGCCGCCGTGCAGAGAACGATTATAAGGTCAACCTCAAGACAGAGATCATGATCGAGGATCTTTACGACAAGGTCAATGCCATCCTGGCCAGACAGACCGCACTGGAAAAACAGCTGACCGAGGAGGACGGTGAAAGCGCAGGCAAAAATGAGGGAGGACAGAGCCGTCCTCCCTCATTTTTTGCTGTTTTTGCGCAACGCGGAATCCTCCTCCGCAAACCTGCGCGCTTTTGTTGAGATGCCCCTCCGGCGCGTAAAGTCCTTATACGTGCAAGACTCTATGTTGCTTTACAGCCGGAAGTGCTTCTTAAGTTCTTGGTTTTCCCCCAGCACCAGCAGCGTCATATCAGCGTCCAGCACAGTTTCCGGTGAGATGTTCACATCGGTTTTGCCGTTCCGCTTTACGCCGAGGATATTGACGCCATAGCGCCTGCGGATTTCCAGCTCGCCGATGCTGCGGCCCTGCCAACCCTCCGGCACGGCAACCTCGATAATGGCGTGCTGCTCGTCCAGCTCAATGTAGCTGAAAATATGGTCGGAGGTATAGCGGATGGCCGCCCACTTCGCCAGCTGCTTTTCCGGGTAGGCGACCGCGTCCGCGCCGTTGCGCAGCAGAAATTTCGCCTGCACATCCCGCTCAGCGCGGGATACCACATATTTTGCTCCCAGCTCCTTGAGCAGCGACGTCGTCTCCAGCGAATTCTGAAAATTTCCGCTGATGGTGACATAGCAGACATCGTAATTGCTCACGCCCAGCGAGCGCAGAAAGTCCACACGGGTGCTGTCGCCGATCTGCGCGTTGGTGACAAAGGACATACACTCGTTGACGCGCTCCTCGTCCCTGTCTACTGCCATCACCTGATGGCCCAGCTCATTGAGCTGCATGGCAAGATGCCGCCCGAAGCGGCCCAGTCCGATCAATAATACCGTTTTCATCGTGTGCTCCTTTCAGCCTACGGTAATTTTCTCCTGCGGATAGCGGGCGTAAGTCAGATCATGCCCGGAGAATGCGGCATAGATCAAGGTCAATCCGCCGACGCGCCCGAAATACATCAGCAGGATGAGAATGCTCTGCGACAGGACTCCCAGCTGCGGCGTCAGCCCCAGCGTCAGGCCCACCGTACCGGCGGCGGACGCTGTTTCATAGAGACAGGCACCGAGGGGAAGCTCCTCCGCTGTGCTGATGACCGCCGCCCCCGCAAAGGTCAGCCCCAGATACAGCAGCAGAATGGCGGCGGCGTTGCGGACAGTGGATGTCTCCAATCTGCGGTGGAAGAGCTGCAGATCCTCCCGCCTGCGGAAGGCGGCAATGGCGTTGGCAATGAGAACTGCCAGCGTCGTGACCTTCATGCCGCCCGCCGTGGAGCCGGGTGCTCCGCCGGTGAGCATCAGCAAAATGGTGACCGCCTGAGAGGCATCCGTCATCTCCGTCAGATCCACTGTGTTATAGCCGGCCGTCCGCGGCGTGACCGACTGAAAAAGAGAGGCCAATATCCGCTCTCCCCCGGGGAGGTCCGCAAAGTCTGTCAGATAAAAGAGAAACGCCGGAATCGTGATCAAAAGCGCCGTCGCGCTCAGAATGACCTTGCTCTGCATCCGGTAACGCCGCAGGTGCAGACCGTGCGTACAGACATCGTCCCACGTTAGAAAGCCGATGCCGCCCACGAGGATCAGCAGCATGATCACGATGTTGACCAGCGGGTCTGCGGCATAGGCCGTCAGCGAGGGGTAGAGGGAATCCGTCCGCCCCAGAATATCGAAGCCCGCATTGCAGAAAGCGGAAACGGAATGGAAAACGGACATCCATACGCCCCGCAGTCCATAGTCCCGGCAGAACACCGGCAGCAGCGCCAGCGCGCCCAGCAGCTCGACCAGAAAGGTCCCCTTGAGGATAAATCTCGTCAGGCGCACGATGCCGCCCACCGCAGGGGCGGAGATGGCGTCCTGCATGGCGCTGCGCTCCTTGAGCGTAATGTTCCGTCCGGCGAGCATCAGGAAGGTCACCGCACCGGTGATCACCCCCAGCCCGCCAATCTGGATCAGCAACAAAATGACCGTCTGGCCGAAGGCGGACCAGTAACTGCCGGTATCCTGCACCACCAGCCCCGTCACGCAGACAGCGGAGGTGGAGGTAAACAGTGCCTCATGAAACGGCGTCCAGACCCGCTGTACTGTGGCGATAGGCAGCATCAGCACCAGCGCCCCCAATAGAATCACGCCCGCAAAGCCGAGGATCATAATTTGAAAAGAAGTCAAATGCCGCTTTAAGCGAAACACAGTCTCCGTCACATCACACACCTCCTTGAAACGATGGTACTCTCAATTTTCCGTACAGTATAGCACAGCTTTTGCAATGTGTCTGTATGTATCTTATAAAATTTTCAGGTGCAGAGTCCTTATTTGCAGCCCAGAGACGGGCTGCAAAGCTGCGGTTGACAGACTTTGGTGCATAGAATTCTCCGCGTGACCTGTAAATCTTTCCCAATTTTTTACAGGAACCCTTGCCTTTTTTCAATATTTGTTCTAAGATAAGCTCTCTGTCTGTCATATTCAGCTGAAATTCTACGAAGCTTTTCAAAAAGCCCCAACGGGAGAACTAATATGCTCAAAGAAAAAACATCCGATGTATCCATGACAAATACAAATCAAGGCTCTGGCACTTCTGCTGAAGCGGCAGTGCCCATGAGCCATGGCCTTTGGAATACGTGGCGCAAAAATCTCCTGCTGTTCTGCCTGACCGGCGTTTATGTGGAGCTGTGCCTGCATCTGTGCGTATTCGGCTCGATGGACCGGTACGCGGGATATCCTGTCCTGTTTGGCCTGCTGGGTGGCGCACTCTGCACGCTGGTAGTCTCAAGCCTGCCAAAGGTTCTGCGCCAGATCACAGGGGTTCTCCTGGTCGCGGCACAGGTGCTGCTGGCCGAGGTGCAGCTGGTCTATCACTGCATCTTCGGAGATTTCATGCCCGTCAGCCAGATCGGCATGGGCGGAAATGTGGTCGTCAATTTCAACTCGCAACTTCTCTATGGGATCCGCCAAAATCTGCTGAAGATCCTGCTCCTCCTGCTGCCGCTGATTGCCGTGATCCTTTGCCTTATCTTACGGAGGGCGCAGGCTCTGAAGCTGCGGCTGCGCTGGAAACAGACTATGGCCTCCTTTGCCGTGCTCCTCGCACTGCTGCTGACGGTCACGGGACTCATGTATGTTGGACGGGACAACGCCTTTTCCGTCTATCGTACCTTCACCAATGTGAACACCTCCACCGACAGCAGTTATAAAAAAATCGGTATGCTGGCCACCACGGCGCAGGAGCTTCGATACATGCTCTTCGGCGGCAGCGGCAGCATTATGATCACGCCGTCGTCCTTGAATATAAGCGATGTTCCGCGGACATACAGCAGCAACTCCTATAACGTGATCGAGGACATCGACTTCACGGCTCTGGCAGGCAGCGCCGGCAGCGACATTCTCAAGGCAACGGACGAGTATCTGGCAAATGCAACACCCACCCGCAAAAACAACTACACAGGACTTCTTAAGGACTATAACCTCATCACCATCTGCGCCGAGAGCTTCTGTCCGTGGTTTATCAGCGAGGAGCTGACGCCGACGCTCTACAAGCTGAGCCATACGGGTATTCTCTTTGAAAATTACTACGGCACGTTCCAGTCCGTCACCACCAACGGCGAATACACCATGTGCATGGGGCTTTATCCGGATATGTCCCGCACGAAGACGGATTCCAGCTTCAATGTGGCGGGCACCAACTATCTGCCGTTCTGCCTGGGCAATGCGCTCAAGGGCATGGGCTATCAAGCCTGGGGCTATCACGACTACATCGGGGATTTCTACAACCGGAACATCACCCACGCCAACATGGGCTACACGTTCAAGGCGGCGGATTCTGGTCTGGCCATGAAGATCGACTGGCCCTCCTCCGATCTGGAGATGATGGAGGCCTCCGTAGACGACTACATCAACAGCGGAGAACCCTTCCACGCCTATTACATGACCTTCAGCGGTCACTACCAGTACAACTGGGACAACGCCATGAGCGCCAAAAACCGCGACGCGGTGAAAGATCTGCCCTATTCTGAGCCGGTGAAGGCGTACATTGCCTGCAATCTGGAGCTGGAATACGCACTGGAGTACCTGATGCAGCGGCTGGAGCAGGCTGGCGTTGCCGACAAGACCTGCATCGTCCTGACCAACGACCACTACCCCTGCGGCCTGACCGAAGACGAGTACAACGAGCTGGCAGGGCAGACGCTGGACACGACCTTTGAAAAGTACCGCAACAGTTTTATCTGCTATGTCCCCGGTCTTTCGGAGAACATCGTGGTGGATGAATACTGCTCCACGGCGGACATCTTGCCAACACTGCTGAATCTCTTCGGCGTGGACTACGATTCCCGCCTGCTGGCGGGCACCGATGTACTCTCCAGCGGCATCCATGTAGCGGTGCTGTCGGATAAGTCCTTTCTGACGAAGACCTTCCGCTATGACGCCGGTACGGAAACCGTGATCCCCGCCGACGAGAATACCGCAGTCTCCGACAAGCTGGCGGAAGCCTACCGGCTCTATGTGGACAGCCGGTTCCAGCTCTCCGGCAACATTCTCAACAGCGATTACTACGCCCACGTCTTTTCCAAAGAGTCCAGCGGCGGGAGCCTTGCGGATACGGTGGTATTCACGGACATCAAGAGCATTTTCAATCAGGCCAGCGTCCTCTACATGTACCGCAAAGGCTATGTGGATCCGGAGACACCGGATACCTTCGGCGGCAAGACCACGGCAAGGCTGGGTGAGTTTATCGATGTGCTCTACCGCATCGCGGGCCGGCCGGAAACGGACAACACCGCCCTTCCGGCTGACTACGAAAACGAGGAGTTCAATGCGGCCCATCCCTATTATAATGCCATGTGCTGGGCCTATCAGACGAGACTGCTCCGGCAGAATGATCCCAATGCCGAATACGATGACAAGGTGGACTATCAGACGGCATGCGTACTGATTCGCCGCTACGCAATCATGGCAGGCGTTGATACCGGCGTGGATCAGACGCAGCTCAGGCAGCTCCTTCGAGATAACCCCGATCTCAACAGAGAGGCAGCCAAAGCGATGCTCTGGTGCGATGCAAAGGACATCACCACCCGGGACAGCAGCCTTGACGAGCTGCTGGCATCCGCTGGCACCCGCATCAGCCGCTACCAGATGACGTCGTTCCTGTTCTACCTCTGCACCTACGAGCTGGATATTGGCAGCTGAGCATGCGGCGCAGATCCTGCCGGAGAAGTGTTCCGCGACCGATTCGCAAAAAGAGTCGCCTTTCTCGGCTGTGCACCGGAAGATACCCATTCGATGTCACACTACGCTTAACGTTGGAATAAGTAAACATACTCACAAGCATTACACTCAGTGTAGACCTAACGTAAATTCAGATCATTCTGTGTTTACGAAAGTTTACATTGAGTGTAATTTTTTCTGCCTTGAATGGGTGGTCAAACAGGGCCGGTTTTCTACATTTATCACGAAGGAATGAGACATCCACCCCCTATTCTCACACGAAAGAAGGAGTTTGATTTGAGCAAACGAAAACACGGACCTACGATTGTACCGGCCTTATCCGCCAAGGTGGATAACAAAGAAAAACGATTCATTCAGGTTGGAAACTCACAGCTCCTCTCCAAGCAGTTCCACGCACTCAGCACCGGCAGCCGGTTTCTCTATTTCTGCATGGCCATGGAGAGCGGCGGAAGGAAGAATCTCATTCTTCCACAAAAGGACGCAAAAATGGCTCACGGGGTAAACCCGCGTAGCCGTCTGATCCGTTTCAGCAAGAACAGCAGCTTTCATTATTTCACCGTCGATGAGATGGGCCTGCGGCTGATGAAGCTGGCGCTGGATGAAATGGCGCTGTATCGGTTTCAGCGGTACTTGCAGCAAAACGGCATTTGCAAAGCATCTATGCTTCCGCTGTATCTGTTCAGTCTGGAGCTGCTTTCGGAGGCGTATGTCTTGAAAAAGGGGAAGCAAATGCGGGCAGAGCTGGATAGAGGCGCATTGTTTTCGTGCCAGGCAGATGTTGTAAAACGGATCTGCAACACAGGACCCAATCTGATCACAATCCCAGACAAATGGCTGCTGGACTTGGATACGGAAAGAGATGATAGCTCAGACGAACTCTTACTTTCCCCAAATGCTACGTTTCTAAGTCAACAGTCCGGAATGTAACACACAGGTGGTAACAGTATGGTCGAGGAATTGCAAGTGCCGATCCATCTCAAAATGACACTGACGATTAAGGAAGCCGCAGCATGCAGCAACATTGGGATCAACAAGATCGACAGTATGCTGAGAACGCCCAACTGTCCGTTCGTGCTTTTTGTTGGCACAAAGAAGCTGGTCAAGCGAAAGGAATTTGAACAGTTCATCAGTGAGAAGCTGGTGATATAAGAGGTTCCGAAAAATTTACAAATAGGCGGAGAGTTTTTTCACGCAACGGCTTGAGAAAAAGGACGTTATATGCTATAATTTATTTGTAGTAGTGTGTCCTTTTTCGCAAGCGCGGAAAGGATACACTCTATGGGTAAGAATCTAAAAGGCAAAGAATGTGGTAAGGGTATCTGCCAGAGAAAGGACGGTTTATATTACGCACGGTTCGTAGATAAAACAGGAAAGCGGCATGAGAAGTATCTTCCGACGCTCCCCGAAGCTCGCAACTGGATTGAAGAATCAAAATACGCCGATGCGCACGAGGATGTTTTCGTAGCCACCGATACGACGGTGGATCAATGGTTTGACTTCTGGATTGAGAATATTGTGGGTGATTTAGCCCCTAATACGCTCCGTAATTATCGGGAGCGATATGTTCACAATATTCAGCCCGTTATGGGCAAAATGATGATTGCCAACGTCAAGCCGATGCACTGCAAAAAGGTGTTCATACAGATGGATGCTGACTATGCGGGTTCCACCATCCGTCAAGCCTATATCACAATGGGTACGATGTTCAAGGCTGCGAAGATGAATGACCTGATTGCCAAGCACCCAATGGACGGTGTGCGGTTTACAAAGCCGGTTCGTGCGACAGACGATATTAAGTTCCTCACCCGTGATGAGCAGCGTGTGTTTCTTGAAACAGCGAAACGCTCCCGCAACTATAATCAATACGCGCTGATCCTTGAAACCGGTTTGCGTACCGGCGAGATGATCGGGTTGACGTGGGATGCGATTGACTTTGAAAAGCGTACACTCACGGTCAATAAAACGTTGGAGTTTCAACATGGTGAACAGTATTGGCGTGCGGGTCCTCCGAAAACGTAGCACAGCTACCGCACAATACCGTTGACGGATCGGGCTTATGAAATCCTCAAAGGTATTTGGGATAGCCGCCCGGAGCAAAAGGAGTCACCGACGCTGGACAAAACGCTTGAGTACATAGACAGACGTACAGGCGTTTCTTCTCGGCTGGTCATGCGTGATCTTGTCTTTATCAACTGGCGAACAGGAGAGCCAGCGAAGAACAGTTCCTATGATACCCACTTATATAAGCTCTGCGATGAAGCAGGGATCAAACACTTTTGTATGCACGCCCTGCGACATACCTATGCTACAAGAGCAATCGAAAGCGGTATGCAGCCGAAGGTGCTGCAAAAACTGCTGGGTCATGCCAGCATCAAAACAACGATGGACAGATACGTCCATGTCACATCCGAATCCTTGGATCAGGCTGTGCGGCAATTCGAATCAGGCAGGGTTTCCTAACATATAAGTCCATGCGAAAATGGCGTAAAAATGGCGTAAACCAAACGCGCCGGATTCCGGAAGCCATTGAAAATCAAGACTTTTTAAGGAGATAGAGAAAACTATGAAATTAGGTATCGTCGGACTGCCGAACGTCGGCAAGTCCACTCTCTTCAACGCGATCACCAACGCGGGCGCGGAAAGCGCCAACTACCCCTTCTGCACCATTGAGCCGAACGTCGGCATGGTGGCCGTTCCCGATGAGCGCCTCGATAAGCTCGCCGAGATGTACCACCCCAAGAAGAAGACTCCCGCCGTCATCGAATTTGTCGACATCGCGGGTCTTGTCAAGGGCGCGAGCCAGGGTGCGGGCCTCGGCAACAAGTTCCTTGAGAACATCCGCCGCACGGACGCCATCGTGCACGTTGTGCGCTGCTTTGACGATGAAAACATCATGCACGTCGTGGCTGACGCGAGCACGAACGTCCCCGTCGATCCCCTCGGCGACATTGAGACGATCGACCTGGAGCTCATCATGGCTGACCTTGAGATGGTCAACCGCCGCGTCGAAAAGGCGACGAAGATGGCCAAGGGCGACAAGAAGTTCCTGCACGAGGTCGAGCTCTTTTCCGCGCTGGCCAAGCACCTCGACGCGGGCAAGAGCGCGCGCACGTTCGAGGTTTCGTCCGACGACGCTGAGCTCATCGCGACCGCCGATCTTTTGAGCCTCAAGCCCATCATCTACGCCGCGAACATGGACGAGGACGGCTTTGCGAATCAGGACGGCAACCAGTACCTCCAGCAGGTCAAGGAGCTCGCCGACCGCGAGGGCGCGCAGGTGCTGCCGATTTGCGCCAAGCTCGAGCAGGACATTGCCGAGCTCGATGGCGAGGATCGCGCGATGTTCCTCGAGGAGCTCGGCATTCAGGAGTCCGGCCTCGACCGCCTCATCAAGTGCTCCTACGCGCTGCTCGGCCTCATCTCGTTCCTGACCTACGGCGAGGACGAGTGCAGGGCTTGGACGATCAAAAACGGCACCAAGGCCCCGCAGGCCGCGGGCAAGATCCACTCCGACATCGAGCGCGGCTTCATCCGCGCTGAAACGATCAATTTCGACGACATGATCCGCTGCGGCAGCGTCGCGGCGGCAAAGGAAAAGGGATTGCTGCGCAGCGAGGGCAAGGAGTACGTCGTCAAGGACGGCGACATGATCTACTTCCGCTTCAACGTGTAAAATTTCAAAAATTCCATCATAAATTTCCGCTAACGGCGCAGATTTTCTGCGCCGTCTTTTTTTAAGTGAAACGGGTGCGCTACCATGGTAGCGATTCTGCAAACCGTTGGTATCACAGAAAAAACTGCACTTTAAATTTTTGGACCGCTACCAAACCGCTACCACGATAAGCCCGCAAAGCACTGGAATACAAGGAAAGGTGAAAATCCTAAGGGGATGCGATATCCACCGAATTGAACGATTTTGCGTTGATTCTTCCAGATTCTACAGATTTTTAATTGTTTTTGCAACAATTTGAAAGCTGGCGGATTTTGGCAGCAACCACGCAGGAGAGGGAGAGACGGCGGGTGTTCGGCTCCGAGGGGATGGAAATTTATGAAAGGAGAGTAACATCTATGAAAAAGTTACTCGCAAT
>OKWR01001874.1_pt1 | contig 12649 bp, 10 predicted proteins | sample 1607101 | NCBI WGS metagenome assembly OKWR01 (sample SAMN04414076, study PRJEB24778) | human gut metagenome | material: faecal | host: Homo sapiens
ACTTTTACACTTATCCAAGATAGCGGGTATGGAATCTTGGATTACAATTAAGCATATATTATTATTAGGAGATTTTAAAAAATAGTTAAATGGTATTGCAATAAGTAGCTGAATTATTAAAGCAGAGCAGTATGAAAGCACAAAAAGATAAAAGCTGTGAGCAAGTGATTCACGAGTTATAATAAGTATAATAAGAAAAATATTGAACATTGAAATTAGTGTGAATAAAATATGATTATTAAGATATGTTTCTAAAATGATATTTGATAATAAAAAAATAGATGATAAAGAGAGCCTTATAAATGATAAATCAAGCTTTGACTGAAGAAAGGCAAATGCAATAATACAAATAATGACAAGTTCTATAGAAAAATTTAGAATTGTCTGTATAAATATATTTAAATTCATATAAATCTCCATTCTGCTACTATATATCTATAATAGATTTTCAATAATTGATATTATTATTTTAACGGTGTTGAAAAAGAAAAAATATAATAATTAAATTAATAGCATATTTAAGTATTCTTGTAATAGAATATGGCAATCTGTGTTCTGTCTCTTAGATTAAGCTTTTCTAAAATAACACTGATATAATTACGGATTGTTCCTTCACTTAGAAAGAGAATATCAGATATTTCTTTGTTGCTCAGGCCTTCTGCAATTTTTGTGACTACTTCAGTTTCTCTTTCGGTAAGTCCGTAGTTTGAAAAGTTTGGAATAGACGTTGAGTAGATATCCGGCAATTTACTGATAATTTCATCTCCAAATACACGCTGTCCATTCATAACCGCAATAATTGATGGTACAATACTGTCAAAATTCTGTTTCAGGAGATACCCCTTTGCACCTAGGCGTAAAGCCCTTGCGATGTACTCTTCATCGGCAAATGTTGTCAGAAACAGTATTTTTGCATCTTTATCATTTTTTAGAATTTCATCAGCGGCATCTAATCCGGTAAAATCTCCCATTCTTATATCCATTAATATTACATCAGGCTTATGCGTTCTGTATAGATTTACTGCATCATAACCATTATTCCCGGTAGCAATCACATTAATATTATCACTTGCGTTAACAATGAGATTAAGGGCCTGACAAACAAGATTATCATCATCTACAATAATAAGATTAAATTCTTTTGACATATTGCCTCATTTCCGGGCGATAAGTCGCCCTGTCTAAATTAGTTTTTATTATCAATTGGAAATGTAATATATATACGATAACCATCAGTTTTAGTAATATTTATCGTTCCATTCAGTGATGAGATTCTATCATAAATGCTTATAGTTCCCATTCCCTGACTCTTTTTAGTCTGGGTGGCATTTATGTTAGTTCCGTTATCGTGAATATCAATTTTATAAAAAGCAGGGTTCTGGATAATTGATATTTTAACCAGAGTTGCATTCGAATGTTTAATTATATTAGTCAGGGCTTCCTTTATGATAAATATGATTGCATACTTTGCCTTGATTGAGAAGTCATCCTGAATATCATAACTATATTCAATTTTACAGAAATCGAAGCCGTCCGTCAATTCCTTTAATTTTAAATTCAAATCAATAGATTCATTATGAATATTATGTATGCTTGAACGGATACTGTTCATTCCATCAGTAAGTGTCTTATTAATATTCTGAAGATATTCTTTAGTTGTCTCATCCTTAGTAATAGACGTCAATGCCGCAATCTGAAGAATTGAACTTGATAGTATATGACCTACCGAGTCGTGTATCTCTCTGGCAATTCGGTTTCTTTCGTTAAGAGTTGCATTTGTGATTTCATAATCCTGTTTCTCAAGCAATTCGTGATTAATCACATTAAGTTTTGAATAATTGGTATCCAGACTCTCTCTGACTTTCTGAAAATGCTCACGCTCATCTAAGTATTTATTCGTCCTATATTTTAATATGTAGGACATAACTATTATAAATATAAGAATAACCATTTTAAATACACCTACATCAGTATGGTTATAGTTATAGTTGAATACTCCACAGTATAGCAGACACACATACATATAAGGTGTATTAAAGAAACTGTATAGAATAAGTGACGAATAGAACATAAGCTGTGGATATACAAGTGATAATACACAAAATGTGAAATATAACAATAGTCGTATCGGAAATTTATCAAAATAAATCGACATACATACTAAAATTATTGCAATACAGATTGGAATGATTGCAGTTGCACTATAAGATACTGTCAGCATAAGAATTGTTGAGCAGAAAAATAAAATTATATAATCTATTAATATTTCCAAATGCAATTACCTCCATATAGATTTGCTGCACCGATCTTTGCATCTGACGACATTAACGCGCACACGATACGTCATAAATCAAGTGTGTGTCATAGACGAACACATCGGTTTAAGTGTATGGACTTTGAATGAATACAAATAATCGAAAGAGCCGAAAAATGATATCTACAAATTAGCAATTTATACAAAAGTTACTATATTTATATATGCAAATTTACTTGTCACAGATAATATAATTCTAACTTGTATCTGCGAAGTCTGAGTTTATTAAATGATATATTTATTATAGCATAGATATATTCATTTCGTAAATGTGACAAATGTCATTGCAAAATATTTGAATATATTTCAAAAGTCACTATAAAAAGTCTAAATAAACATTTATAATAATGAACATAGATTAAAGATTTTATTTTCGCACATCTATTTGTTTTGGAGCGAAAGCAGATAGTGATTATGGCAGATGAGAAATCATTTGAGTGAATTTCAAATTGTCTCGTGCGATAAGTCGCTCAGAATGGAGATTAGTATGAGTAAAGTTGTAGAAATTGACGGATTATTGAAAGAATATGGTGAATTAACAGCAGTTAACAGAATAAATTTAGAGATAGAAGAAGGGGAGGTATTTGGATTACTCGGGCCGAATGGCTCGGGCAAGACCACAACCATAAGCTGTATGCTCTCTCTGATTCCGTATGATAAAGGAAGTATTAAGATATTTGGTAAAAATATGGATATGAAAGCATATGACATTAAGAAAGATATCGGAATCGTGCTGCAGGATGTGGCAGTTTTCGAAGAACTTACGGTAGAAGAAAATATAATGTATTTTTGCAGCCTGTACATACCGGATAAGAAGCTTTGCAAACAATATGTAGAAGAAGCTATGGAGTTCGTAGGAATACAGGATTTTAGAAAGTTCCGACCTAAGAAATTATCGGGTGGTCTGCTTAGAAGATTAAATATTGCATGTGGAATCGCACATAAGCCTAAGTTCATAATAATGGATGAGCCTACAGTTGCGGTTGACCCTCAGAGTAGAAATAATATTTTAGAGGGAATAGAGAAGTTAAATAAGCAAGGTGCAACAATTCTCTATACATCACATTATATGGACGAGATAGAACAGATTTGTAGCAGGGTTGCAATAATGGATAAAGGTAAAATTATCGCAGAGGGAACTAAGGAAGAGATAAAAGATATGATTGGTGTCGAAGAGAAAATAGAGATTGTAGTATCAGAGGTTCCGGACAGTCTTGTAAAACGTATTAACGAAAACAGTAATATAAAGGAATGTGTAGTTCAGGGCAATAGCATAAAGATTGTATCTAAGAAGGGTAAACACAGTCTTAATACAATCGTTAATTATATTCAGGAAGCCAATGTAAAGATTAGAAATCTTACTTCAAAAGAACCTAGTCTTAATGATGTATTCTTAGAAATTACGGGCAAGGAGTTGAGAGACAATGTTTAGTCAGATGATAAAATACAGATTTTTATGTCAGTTAAGGTCTAAGGAAAGTATATTCTGGTTATTGTTTTTCCCTATGATATTATCGGTAATGTTTTATGCAGGTTTAAGGGATATTGCAAATGGAGAAAAGTTTGAAGCTGTGGATATTGCTGTCGTAGATGACGCAGAATTTGAGAAAGAAAAGGTTATGGCATCAATTATTAAGAATGTATCTGCTGATGATAAAGAAAGTGTGGACAGTGATAAGATATTCGTTACACAGTATGTAAGTAAGGAAGAAGCTGAGAAGTTATTAGACGATAACAAGGTATCAGCATATATATATTTCAATGGCGAATGCAATGTCGTATTTAAAAAAAATGGTACAAAACAGACAATAGTTAAGAAATTTTTCGACATTGCCATACAGAAAGAGAAGTTGTTTACAGAAGTTGCCAGGGAGAATAATGGAAATATTCCTCCAAATCTGTTAGAGACGATAAATGATTCCACAAGTTATATTAAAGATGTCAGCAATAAAAGAGGTAAGGCAGATACAGTTTTGCAAAACTTTTATTCAATACTTGGAATGGTATGTATGTATGGTGCGGCAACAGGCTGTGTTGCGATGAATTATTTACAGACTAACCAGTCAGCACTTGCTAAGAGAAATACTGTAGCACCTATAAGTAAGATGAAACAGTTATTGAGCTATTTTCTGGTAGATATGTTAATGAATGACGTAATAGTATTACTTGTTCTTGCTTTTATAAGATTTGCACTTGGAATCGACTTTGGGAACCGTATTGGATTAATTATATTTACAACGATTGTCGGTGGAACAATGGGACTTAGCTTTGGCTATTTCTTTGCATCGATAACGAAAAAAAGTGTTGAATTCAAGAATAATATGGTAATTGGTATCTCAATGATATGTTCATTCCTTGCGGGAATGATGAGCAATGAAGTTCAGTATTTCGTAAAACAGCACGCTTACATAATTGACAGAATTAACCCGGTCAACTTAATTACTGAAAGCTATTATAAATTATACTATTATACAGATTTATCAAAATACTATGAAAACATTATTATATTAATAATGATGACAGTGTTATTTGCTATTGGAACGATTACAGTTCTGACAGTTCAGGATAAGAAAATGATGCGAGAAAGTAGAGGATAGTGCGAAAAGTAATCGCATCGGCATTACTTTTCACACAGCTAAATGTGTCGCAGACGTCACATTTAGCTTCTATCGCAGAGCAAAATTTGAAATTTTGCTCGCGATTCCTCCTACGTAAACGTCTGCGGAATGGAGTTTGTATTATGTCTTTTAAATCATTCATAAAAATATTTAAAACCAAGATACCACTTATTGCTATGTATGTAGGAATATTTCTGATGATTTCCTTAATTAATACACAGGTAGGCAGTAATAATAAAAGTACAGGTTATGTAAATGAGAATATAAAAGTTGCAGTTATTGATAATGATAATAGCGAGTTATCTAAAGGACTAACCACATTTTTGAAAGAAAATATGAAAGCCGTAGATATAATTGAGACGGAAGAGGGTATGGAAGATGCATTATTTGAAAGAGTTGCTGAGTATATTGTAATTATTCCACGAAATTATGAAAATGATTTAATGGCTGGTAAAAATGTTTCGTTAGAGAGTAAAAAAGTACCCGATGCATATAGTGCGGTTTATGCTGAGAATCTTATAAATCAGTATATGACTACATATAAGACGTATTATGTACAATATAGTTCTGAAAAAAGTATTGGTGAAATTATTAACAAGACAAATGACAACATGAAGAGTCATATTAATGTTGAAATGAATAATAATAAAGATAGTGGAACTAACCGTATTGAAAATAATTTTAATTTCGGCGCATATGTTATATTAGCCTGCATAATATGGGGCGTTGCAGAAGTGTTGTCTACATTTTTCAGAAAAAACATAGCTGACCGGATAAATGTGTCACCTGTAAGTAATTCTAAGAAGAATTTAAGTCTTGTATGTTACAGCCTGTTCTATATGATTATCGTATATTTTATAAATGTTATTATAAACATAGCTATATTTAGAGGAGAAATGATTAATAAGATAAATATTATGCGACTTGGTAATATGTTATGTCTGGCCATGGTGGCAGCAGGAATAGGCTTCCTTATCAGTACAACAATCAAATCAAAAGGCGGAAGAGCAGCGGCAATTAATGTGGTTGCATTAGGGTTCAGCTTTATATCAGGTGCATTTGTACCTATTGAATACATAAGTGACGGCGTTATTAAGGTCGCAGAATTCTTACCGGTATATTGGTATATTAAAGCGAATAGATGTATTTCTGAAATGTTCGAGTCAGGAATTGGCAGTAATATGGGAGAACTTATGGAATGTATTGGTATACAATTGTTATTCTTTCTTGCTATAGTATCAGTAGGTATGGTAATAAGAAAACGTTATACTAGACAAATAACCGGATAAAATGCTATTATATAAGTAGAAATATATACCTGTGTGGGCGGAATGTGTTCTATTAGAGTTTAGAAATAGAATTTAGAAACTGCGGAATGGAGAAAAAAGTGAGAATCAAAAGAAGTAGTGGATTAGTTGGTTTATGTATTATGGCAATCTGTCTTGTGATGTTTATGAATAGGGAAACATATGCAGAACAGGGCGACTATATGCTTAAGGTAAATGTTGCTTCAGGCTGTATTACAGTATATGAAAAAGGAGGTAACGGAGAATATAATGTGGCAGTTAAGGCATTTAGCTGTTCGACAGATGATACAATTGTGAAGCTTGATGAGACATATTCGATTACCGGACAACAGGAATGGAAGAAGATGAGTGATGGTACATATTCGCAGTATGTAATGGAATTATCAAATGGTATATCGATATGTTCAAGTTCATATACGGCAGAGAGCAAAGATACCCTTGATATGGCAAGATTCAATGAAATTGGAAGTGGGAATTCTGTAGAAAATGTCTGGCTATGTACAGCAGATGCAAAATGGATATATGAGAATTGTAAAATTGGTAATACAGTTGTATTCTACAGTGAAGTAAATAATCCGGGACCATTGGGTAAACCAGAAACAATTAAGTTAAACAACCAGAGTAAATTCACTAATTGGGACCCTACAGACAGCGATGAGAATAATCCGTGGAAGAACAGTTCCGCAAGAATAGAGGGCGTAAGGGATATTGAGATTACGGCAGGCGAGCAGGCAGATTTATTTCAGAATATAAAAGGTTATGATATATGTGGGAACGACGTAACTAAGAATATAATTATTATGGGTAGTTACGACTTTAATAAAGAAGGTACATATACAATTATGTATTATCTTAAAGATGCAACAGGCTCACAGATTAATAAATCAGCCAATCTTATTGTGAAGAAAGGTAAAAACATACAATCAGGACAGACAGATATGAATAATACCGCAACTGCATCAGAGATTAGCAGAGAAAAGAGTAATGGAGAGAAAATGAGAATTCTTATTGAAATTGGAATTGCGGCATTTGCTGTAGCATTTGGGATAATCAGGTATACGAAGAGGTAACAGGAGGAAAAGAATGAGAAAACAGATTTTAGCAGTAGGAACAATTTGCTGTGTACTTATGTTTAGCGCATGTTCAGGCAAATCATCAGAGGACAGTAACAAGAATAAAAATGATAATGCAATTGACAATACGATAGAAAGCAATTCGGCAAATGAAGATAAAGATGTAAAGAACGATGAAAATGGTAAAGAAGATAAGAATGAAGCTGCTGATGGTACAAAGGTTACACTGAATAAAGCTTCAGGAGATATGAGTAACTATATAGAAGCAATTGATAATTATTTTGAAAGTGTTGACACTACATCCGCCAAAGATGAGAAATTAATAGCTGCTCCAGTTATTTATTATGTTGATAAAACAGATGAAGCGGATATAAAGCTGTATGGAAACTTTTATATAGAACATTATGTTATATCCGATAATCAGTTAATTACAAGAGGCGGTGAAACTAAGCAGGGAGTCTGCCATATCAGTAAACAGAATGGTGGATATACTGTAACTAAATTAGAAGAAGCAGAAGATGGTTCTTATTATGCAGAAAGTATTTCGAAATTCATATCAGATGTCAAAGCAGATTTAAAACCATCATTAGGAGAATTATATTCGGATAATGAAATCGCAAGTAAGGCATTAGAATATACAAAGAATGTGCTTCTATATCGTTATGTGGCAGAAAATGGCTTAGATACAAGTACATATACTGACTCTTCGCAGAATGTTGTTAATTTTATCAAGATTCGAAATATTAAGTATAATGGTGAAATTTATACTGAAATCGGACAAACTTCATATGATAATTCAAATAATAATGAAGTTATAGAGATTGATAATGTTGTGTCAGATATAAATGAATGTCAGGAAGAAAATGCATCTGATTTTGGTAAATGCAGCATAAAAGCAGGGACAGACGGTCAGATATTATTAAAGAGCGATGATGGCTATAGAATATTTGAAAAGTAATGCAAAATAAAAAGGCAGAAAGTCAGGGTAGAAATAAGTTTAAGTTAAATAAAGCTAGAAGTGAAAATAAGCTGAAATAAAAGCTGAAATAAAAAGAAATTTTTCAAAATTTACCTTGACATTATAAAATTACATAGATATAATGAAAAAGCGTGCATACGGGACGACTATGTTCTGATTAAGAAAATTCTTTTAGGATATAATTAATCAATATGAACATAAGATACCATGATTTGTACGCTTTAGCCTTGTATAAGGCTTAGGCATAGATAAAATCTATAAACAATATTCTAATCAGGAGGTGAAAATAATGCCTACATTTAACCAGTTAGTAAGAAAAGGAAGACAGACAGCTGAAAAGAAATCAACTGCACCAGCTCTTTTAAAGGGTTACAACTCATTACAGAAGAAAGCTACAGATACAGCTTCTCCACAGAAGAGAGGTGTTTGTACAGCAGTTAAAACAGCTACTCCTAAAAAGCCTAACTCAGCTCTTAGAAAGATTGCCAGAGTTCGTCTTTCTAATGGTATCGAAGTAACAAGCTACATCCCAGGTGAAGGACATAACCTTCAGGAACATAGTGTTGTTCTTATCCGTGGTGGTAGAGTAAAGGATTTACCAGGTACAAGATATCATATCGTAAGAGGAACACTTGATACAGCAGGTGTTGCTAAGAGACGCCAGGCTCGTTCTAAATATGGTGCTAAGAGACCAAAGGACGCAAAATAGGAATAATCACAGGTTGAATGAATTTAGTGCCGGGAATTAGAAATATTGTTTATATGTTCGACATATATGTAATTTGAATTACAACAATACACTTTTTACCGCACGAAACACAACAAAAGTGAGTACCGATGAATTAAACAAAAAGGCAGTCAGAGAGACTGACCAACATATTTAAGGAGGGAAGAACCGTGCCACGTAAAGGACATACTCAAAAAAGAGACATATTAGCAGATCCATTATACAACAATAAAGTGGTTACTAAACTTATCAACAACATTATGTTAGATGGTAAGAAAGGTGTAGCTCAGAAAATAGTATATGGTGCATTTGCACAGGTAGAAGAAAAATCTGGTAAGCCAGCACTTGAAGTATTCGAGGAGGCTATGAACAACATTATGCCACTTCTTGAAGTAAAAGCAAGACGTATTGGTGGTGCAACATACCAGGTACCTATCGAAGTAAGACCTGACAGAAGACAGGCATTAGCACTTCGCTGGATTACATTGTTCTCACGTAAGAGAGGCGAAAAAACAATGGAAGACAGATTAGCAGGTGAAATTCTTGATGCAGCAAATAACACAGGCGCATCAGTTAAGAAAAAAGAAGATATGCACAAAATGGCAGAAGCAAACAAAGCATTTGCTCATTACAGATTCTAATTATAGAATTAAAGACATTTTTGCAGCATAGGATTATTTAAGGAGGAAGAACCTTGGCTGGAAGAGAATATCCATTAGAGAGAACTAGAAATATAGGTATTATGGCTCATATTGATGCTGGTAAAACAACATTAACAGAGCGTATACTTTATTATACTGGTGTAAATCATAAAATCGGTGATACACACGAAGGTACTGCAACTATGGACTGGATGGCCCAGGAGCAGGAAAGAGGTATCACAATTACTTCCGCAGCAACAACTTGCCATTGGACAATTGAAGAAAATGGTAAGAAAAAAGTAGGTGCTCCGGAATATCGTATTAATATTATTGATACACCGGGACACGTTGACTTCACAGTTGAAGTTGAGCGTTCACTTAGAGTACTTGATGGTGCTGTAGGTGTATTCGATGCCCAGAATGGTGTTGAACCACAGTCAGAAAACGTATGGCGTCAGGCTGACAAGTATGGCGTTCCACGTATGGCTTTCATGAATAAAATGGATAAGCTTGGTGCAGATTTCTTCGGATCATGTGATCAGCTTATTTCAAAACTTGGAAAGAATCCTGTACTTATACAGATTCCAATCGGTAAAGAAGATTCATTCCAGGGTGTTATTGACTTATTCGAGATGCAGTCATATGTTTTCAATGGCGATAAAGGCGACGATATCGTTATTGGTGAGATTCCAGCAGATCTTAAAGATCAGGCAGAGGAATATCATGATAAACTTATCGAACAGTGTGCAGAACTCGATGAAGAGATTATGGAAAAATATCTTGAGGGAGAAGAACTTTCTATTGCTGAACTTAAAGGTGCTTTAAGAAAGGGAACAATCTCAGGTGATGCAATTCCTTGTCTTTGTGGAACAGCATATAAGAATAAAGGTGTTCAGAAACTTCTTGATGCTATTATTGAATATATGCCAGCTCCAACAGACGTACCTGATATTACAGGTAAGGACGAAGATGGCAATGAAGTAACAGTTAAATCTTCTGATGAAGAGCCATTCTCAGCATTAGCATTCAAGATTATGACTGACCCATTCGTTGGTAAGTTAGCATTCTTCAGAGTTTACTCAGGTACACTAAACTCAGGTTCATATGTACTTAACTCTACAAAGAATAAGAAAGAAAGAGTTGGACGTATCCTTCAGATGCATGCCAACAACAGAAAAGAAATTGATAAGGTTTACTCAGGTGACATAGCTGCAGCAGTAGGTCTTAAGGTTACAACAACAGGTGATACGATCTGTGATGAACAGCATCCTGTAATCTTAGAGTCTATGGAATTCCCAGAACCAGTTATTGAGCTTGCAATTGAACCTAAGACAAAAGATGCTCAGGGTAAGATGGGTGAAGCTTTAGCTAAACTTGCTGAAGAAGATCCAACATTTAGAGCACATACAGATAAAGAGACAGGACAGACAATCATCGCTGGTATGGGTGAACTTCACCTTGATATCATCGTTGACAGACTTCTTCGTGAATTTAAAGTAGAAGCTAACGTAGGTGCTCCACAGGTTGCATACAGAGAAGCAATCACAAAGGCAGTTGATGTTGATAGCAAATATGCTAAACAGTCAGGTGGACGTGGTCAGTATGGTCATTGTAAAGTTCACTTCGAGCCAATGGATGCCAACGGAGAAGAATTATTCAAATTCGAATCAACAGTTGTTGGTGGTGCTATTCCTAAGGAATATATCCCAGCAGTTGGTGAGGGTATTGAAGAAGCTACACAGTCTGGTACACTTGCAGGATTCCCAGTTGTTGGTGTACATGCTACAGTTTATGATGGATCTTACCATGAAGTCGATTCATCAGAAATGGCATTCCACATTGCAGGTTCTATGGCATTCAAAGATGCTATGCAGAAAGCTGCACCAGTAATTCTTGAACCTATTATGAAGGTTGAGGTTACAACACCTGAAGAATATATGGGTAACGTTATCGGTGGTCTTAACTCACGTCGTGGACGTATTGAGAGTATGGAAGACATCAGTGGAGGTAAGATGGTTAAAGCATATGTTCCACTTGCAGAAATGTTCGGATATGCTACAGTTCTTCGTTCAGATACACAGGGACGTGGTAACTACTCAATGTTCTTTGAAAAATATGAACAGGCTCCTAAGAATGTTCAGGATACTATTATTTCATCTAGAGGAAGATAATAGTAAATTGCTAAAATAATGCTTGAAATTATAAGCATTATGCAATATAATTTTAAATAGCCTAGCCCGATAGGGCAAAAATTAAGATTTGTAAGGAGGATTTACGCAAAATGGCTAAAGCTAAATTTGAAAGAACTAAACCACATGCTAATATTGGTACTATCGGTCACGTTGACCATGGTAAAACAACTTTAACAGCAGCTATCACAAAGACACTTGCTGCAAGAGTTGCAGGAAATTCTGCAGTTGATTTCGAGAACATCGATAAAGCTCCAGAAGAAAGAGAAAGAGGTATCACAATCTCTACAGCTCACGTTGAATATGAAACAGAGAAGAGACATTACGCTCACGTTGACTGTCCAGGACATGCTGACTACGTTAAGAATATGATCACTGGTGCTGCTCAGATGGATGGTGCTATCCTCGTTGTTGCTGCTACTGATGGTGTTATGGCTCAGACAAAAGAGCATATCTTACTTTCACGTCAGGTTGGTGTTCCTTACATCGTTGTATTCATGAACAAATGTGATATGGTTGACGATGCTGAATTACTTGAATTAGTAGAAATGGACATCAGAGACTTATTAAATGAATATGGATTCCCAGGTGATGAAACACCTATTATCCAGGGTTCAGCTCTTAAAGCTCTTGAAGATCCTAACGGCGAATGGGGCGACAAGATCATGGAACTTATGGATGCAGTTGATTCTTGGATTCCAGATCCTCAGAGAGATACAGATAAGCCATTCTTAATGCCAGTAGAAGACGTATTCACAATCACAGGTCGTGGTACAGTTGCTACAGGTAGAGTAGAGAGAG
>OKWR01001879.1_pt1 | contig 12628 bp, 14 predicted proteins | sample 1607101 | NCBI WGS metagenome assembly OKWR01 (sample SAMN04414076, study PRJEB24778) | human gut metagenome | material: faecal | host: Homo sapiens
AATTTTATGGAGACCCTATAATATTATTCTTTAATCAATTCAAAACAGTTTCTAAAAATATCATACAAGTGATAATATGGCATTTGTCGTGCCATATTGATACCATGAATGTTGTTTCCTCCTCTATAATTTATTAATGTAGATAAGTATTCATCTTTCTCAAGTTTCATCATATCCTCATTTCGAAAAGAAGTGAACTCTTTAATACTTTCTGAGGTTGCGTAAAATCCAGTTCCTCCAATGTGAAACTTATCTTCGTTTTCTGTTCCAAGTGATTTACTATAGAAATCTGGGAGTTTAGTAAACGTGAATACTCGTGATAGGTAAATATGATTATATCTATTCAAATCTATATTTGTGTCAAGTATTAATTCAAATGGAATATGATTGTCATGCAAGAATCCGGCAATTTTTAATAATACAAGATTAGGGTGACGTGTTCCGTTATCTAAAAGGTCTGCATCAACTAATCCTATACATTTGTACATTGGAGGAACTCTTAATGCTTTCATTATATTGTAAATTTAGTTTTTGTAAATAGTTTTGTTTATGAAAAACGGTTAGGATATTATTTAAGATCCTTTAGGCGTTTTATTAAGAAATATATGCAAAAATATAAAAATAATATATAGTAAAGAAGAGTTTTTATAATGTAAGTTGAGGTAAATGTAAGATAATTGGTTTATGAAGAATAATTCCTCTCACTTTTCCAAAATCCCTTCTCAAAACACTTTTCAAAGTTCTCCAATTTTCGCTCATCTCGTTCCCTAGTCTGAAAAATAATAATCTCAGCAAATGAAAACAATATAATCTATTATCATTTAGAAGGCTAAAGAAAAATGTAAATTCTTTATCCAGCGAAAAAAGCAGGGTTTTTGTCCGTTCTTGAGAGAGATGCCGATGTCTTTTTCGATTGACCGTGGTGTTTTTTGAGAGAGACTACGGTCTTTTTGATGAATAACCGTGGTACTTTGACTAAGAAAATACAGACGGAAACCGTATATTTTCCGTATATATGCAAAAATTTTTCCAGATGGAGCAAAATACTCAAAAAAACAGTTGTAGCAAGCTTGCTAAATAATGAAAAAGGGGATGAAGCTGATAAAATATCAAACCTCATCCCCTTAAATAATTGTGGTAAAATGTTGTGTCAGTCTGAATCACATAAGCCTGCATCACATTTTTTTCGATATTCATCGTAGCTGGAAACATAGATGTTTACGCGATGTATATTTACAGGTTATTAGAATATGTGTACTAAGAAGGGATCATTTGTTGTCTCTTTGGCTTCTTATTCGGGCGTCGGCATTTTGCTTTTCCCATTGTGTGTCGTGGACTTTTCCGCTCAGGTCGGTGCGCGACTGGGTATCTACAGCCGGGCCCATCACTTTAGTGAACATGTAGAAGCCGGCGACTACAACGGCTGCAACCATCAGAACTTGCAGGATTAATGCCATCAATGCGTTTATCAGAAGTACGATGGACATCAGACCGCCAATGATCATGACAAGTGTGACAGCCGTGAATATGCTTCCGTATTTCTTGCCGATGGATTTGACGTTGAGCGCCATGGCCCAACCGACACCGGCAACTAAGGCAATGCCGAGAATGACATAAAAAATAAGATCTCTTGTTCCTTTCTCCAGCCCAAAAATATCAAGAATGATATACAGGACTATAGATGCGGGAACGATGACAATGAGCGAAATAAACGATCCTTTTATGGACAGCTCCTTTTGAAAATACTGTTCCACAAATGTTTTATAGACAAACACCTGCGCAAGCTGGATTCCCACAAAAATGATCAATGGGATGGCACGGAGTAACTTTCCGAAGAAACTGTAGTCCTTTGACGTACACCACCAGATACTGCTGCCGCCTGCCACGGAATAAATGGCCAGTCCTAAAACAGTTCCGGCAAGAGCAAGAAGCGTTACAAGCTGAACGGATGATTTGGATACAGTGTTTTTACGCATATTGATCAGAGCCAAAACGCCCGCTGCCGTAACCAAACCGAAAACAATCCAGTAGGGGATTGTTGTACTTAATAAAAATTCTTTCATAATTCTGAGATTTATTGGGGAAGTCAGATTGCTTCCGCAATTGATTTCCATGGTTTATAATTATTGGATTTTACCAGAAATGAGAAATAAATACATTCATTTCTGTCTTCTTTCTTGATGACAAGGATTGATATATTCTTTTATTGTAAATAGATTTTATATAGTCTGGATTATTGCTTGTTCAGTATATATGCTGATATTCGTTTGTTTATGTGCAGCGCAATATATGAATTATAAATTAAATATAAAAATATTTTATGCAAAATGTGCAAAAGTATATATTTTCGGGATAGATGTTTGGGTGTTGTTTTTTGCTATATGATTCTTTGTATAATGATATAAAAAAGGATGAGGCCGACAATGTGTCGACTCTCATCCTCTGAATTCCATAGGAAAATCTTACCGCTTGTTCGGAACAGCTCTTTTCGTCTGCCGATGAAATGCTGTTGCTACCAATCCGGTTAAGGATTCATTTTATAGTTCCTGTTTTACAAGAAGATGCCAATTGCCTATGCGATCTATTCCGTAGATCTCGAAAGATATTTCTTCACCGGTGGCAGGAACGACTAATTGGGCATTGTCATGAATGATTTTGAATTTGAATAACGACCGCTTCAGAAGATTCGAATACTCCTTGCCGACAAACTCTAATCCTCTGCCTAATGCCTTCTGAACATCTTCATAATATTCAAAATCACGATGGCAGCTCATTGCATTCTTGTCAATCCATGTCCCTTCGTGAGCCACAATGATAGATTCTATCTTTATGGAGTCTTCAAGATTTTGATTGTAAAACTTAAATAAACCATAAATTGACGATGGACCTGTCCATCCGCTAAATCCAATTAAAATATTCGGTTTCATATCTTTTCAGTTTTTTGCAAAGGTATGATTTTCCCGGATTTTTTCATATGATTCAGTAAAAATTTTTCTATTTCTCCAATGGCGGTACCTCCGTCAGCCGTGGAATTTCCACAAATTCCGCTTCGGGGAAGTGTTCGCTGATATACTGCTGCACATAGGTGCGGGTGTCCTTGCGGATCAGGTCATCGCCGTCGCGGTCCTCATACAGATTGTAGGCAAAGGTGTGCAGACGGATGCCGCGGCGCTCGATGGCTTCCAGACTGAGCAGGATGTGGTTGATGCTGCCCAGACGGCCCGATGCCACAAAGATGAGAGGCAGCTGGCGGTCGGCAATGTAGTCAATGGTGAGATAGCGGCGGGTGAGCGGTACCATCAGGCCGCCGGCTCCTTCCAGCAGCACAGCGTCGTAGCGTTCGCTCAGGGTGTCCATGGCGCGCTCGATCTTTCCGAAGTCGATGTCACGGCCGTCGATCTCGGCAGCCAGATGCGGCGAACAGGGATAGGTGAAGATTTCGGGCATGGTGAGCCGTTCGTGGTCCTCGGGCAGCAGACCGGTGCCCATCAGGCGGCGGTGCAGCTCGATATCTTCCGACAGCTCGGTGTTGCCGGTCTGGATAAACTTCTGGGTGATGGTGCGGATGCCGCGGGCGTTCCACTCGCGGGCCAGAAAACCGGTGGCATAGCTCTTGCCGATGCCGGTGTCCATGCCGCTGACAAAATATACGTTCTTTTTCATTGTTCTGTATGTTTATGCGTTGATTATCTTTTTCGGGCCACAAGGTAGACCGGATGATAGGTGAGCTGCACGCCGTCCGGCGTCGTGGCGAAGCGGTTGCGGTAGCTTTCGGCAAAGGTGCGCAGCGTGGTCTTGTTCCACCGCTCCTTGCGGATGCCGGTCACACCGGTAGCTTTGAGGTGGTGCAGCACGCTCACTGGATCGGGAAACGTCAGGCGGTGCAGTTCTTCGGACCTGTGAACCACCTCAAAGTCCGTTTCCAGCAGGGCGGCCCAAGCGGATGCGGAGCGGTAGGGCAGTGTGGCACCGGTGAGCTGTGTCACTTCGTGCACGTTCTGCGGACCGAAGGTGGAGAAGACCAGATAACCGCCGGGGCGCAGAATGACGGCGCAACGGTGGAGAAAGGCTTTGGGATGCTCCAGCCATTGCAGGGCGGAGCAGGAAACCACGGCATCGAGCGCTTCGGGCAACGGCAACTGTTCGATGTCGCCTTCGAGAAAGCGGACGGGCACTCCGGGCGCCACATTTTGCAGGGCTATCGGGCGTACCTCGGGGCAGAGGTCGTTGAGCCACAGCTGCGCGGGACGGAAGGCTGGGGTCCAGAGGGCGGTGAAGCCGCCGGAACCGCAACCGAACTCCAGCACTTGTGCCCCGCTGCGGGGGAAGTCGGTGCCGAGCATGATGTCGGTCATGCGGCGGGCAATGCGGGCCTGTACCACAGCTTCGTCCGAATAGGTGGTGGCGGCACGGGCAAATCGGCTGCGGATCAGCGACTTGTCCATAGTTCCTCCTTTCCTTCGATGAGGCCGGCAAACAGGCATTCGTCGTAGTGGGCCACTCCGGGCAGCACAAGCTGGGGCACATCGCTCCAGGCATTCTGCTGGTTGGCGATGGGGAAGATCAGATCCTGCGCTCCGATCAGGGCACGGTCCCAGGAGAAGGACTGCGGCTCGGGATGCGACAGAATGCGATGATGTAGGGCGGCCAGCTCGGCACGAAGACTTTCGGGTGTGCGCTGCGGACAGTGGTCCATGAAGGTCATCAGCCCCTCGGCTGTGCCGCACATGCGCCGCCGGAATTTATACAGGTTCTGTTTGGTGAAGCGCACCAGCGTGCCTTCGAAGATGGCGGAAGGGATGCCACGTGTGTCGTCGATGGGATGCATGGTGCCGTTCAACGCCAGGCACTGCGTCAGCCGGTCGGTATGGCCGGACAGGGTGTGGGCGGCGGTCCACACACCGAGCGACCATGCCAGAAGGCGGATTTCGGTGTATGGCTCCAGCAGACTGTAGTCGAACGCTTCGTCGGTATAGTCGTAGCAGAGCAGGAGGTCGTAGCCTGCCGGCGGGGTATAGGGAAAGAGATGCTCGTCGGCGCTCCATCCGGCGAAAAAGAGCAGCAGGCGGGGCTGTCCGGTGCGGTGAAGAAATATCTGTTTCATACGGGATTTCGTTTTTAAAAGGGGATTCGGTTTCGGAACAACGGTCAGAGGGCCTGAATGAGCCGTTCCACATCGGCCTCGGTAAGCGAGGCGGTGAGCGACAGACGCAGGCGGGAGGTGCCTTCGGGCACGGTGGGCGGGCGCACGGGCAGCACATAGAAGCCTTTGCGGCGCATATCCTCGGCCTTGAGGATGGCCTCGTGGCTGTCGCCGATAATCACGGGCAAGATGTGGCTCTCCGACGGCGAGGTATAGCCTCTGGCCGTGAGGGCCTGCTGCACGGTGCGGATGGCCTGGGCTTCGCCGTCGGCCTTCAGAATCGCGGCTTCCTTCTCGGCCTCGGCCTTCAAAATGGCAGCCTGCTTCTCGGCATCTGGATAGGGGGCAGGGCGGTGGGGAAGATCAGGGTGCGCATCTTGTTGATGAGGTAACGGCGCAGCGTGTGGCTGCACACCACAAAGGCTCCCATCGAGGCCAGTGCCTTGCCCATCGTGCCGCAGAGCAGATCGATGTCGGCCAGGCAGCCCTGTTCCTCGGCGATGCCCAGTCCACGAGGTCCGCGTGCGCCCACGGCATGGGCCTCGTCCACATAGAGCAGCACATTGGGATAGCGTTTCTTCTGGTCCACCAGCAGGGGCAGGGGGGCGATGTCGCCGTCCATGCTGAAGATGCTCTCCGTCACGATAAAGATGCGGTCGTAGTCGTGCTGATGCTTTTCGAGCAGTTGCTCCAGTTGCCGATAGTCCTGATGGCGGTAACGGATGCAGCGGGCGGACGAAAGGCGGATGCCGTCGATGATGCTGGCATGCACCAGTTTGTCGGCCAGGATGAGCGAACGGCTGTCGGTCAGTGCGGGCAGGATACCGGTGTTCATGTGATAGCCGCTGCTGAAGAACAGGGCGGCTTCGCGTTCATAGAGGTTGGCCAGCAGCTGTTCCACCTCGTCGTAGATGGGGTAGTTGCCCGTGAGCAGGCGTGATGAGGTGGAGGAGAACAGGCATTCTTCGGGCTTCAGGCTCTGGAGAAACTCTGTGTGCCAGTCGGTGCGGTTGCCCAGTCCCAAGTAATCGTTCGACGAGAGATTCAACAGGCATCCCTCGGAGGTGTGCATCCGGCACCCGTCGGGATGCAGATGCGGCAGGTCGCGCAGATTGCCACAGTCGGCGAGCCGTTGCAGTTCTTTTTCATAACTGTTCATCTGCTGTATTTCTGTTTGGGATTCGCGTACGCTTTGCGCATCGGTTTCATGTTCGCATACGCTTTGCTGTTCCTCTTTATCTGTCATTGGTTTCATGATGCGGTTCTTATGGTCTTGGTCTTTCTTTTCTTGTTTGGAAACATTCTGTTTTTGGGGCATCCGGATGTGGCCTCTTGTTCTTGTCGGCGCATTACTCCGAATAGTTCTCGGGTTCGGCCACGATTTTGAGCAGACCTTCGGTCAGGCGGCTCAGTTCCTCCGGACGGATGATGAAGGGAGGCATGATGTAGACCAGGCGGCCGAAGGGGCGCACCCAGATGCCTTCTTCCACAAAGCGGCGTTGCATACGGGCCATGTTGACCGGCTGGTGGGTTTCGAGCACACCGATGGCACCCAGCACGCGCACGTCGGCCACCTGAGGCAGAGCACGGGCGGGAGCGAGTTCGCGGCGCATCTGTTCTTCGATGCGGGCCACCTTTTCCTGCCATCCGTAGGACAGGAGCAGTTCGATGGAGGCTTTGGCCACGGCACAGGCCATGGGGTTGCCCATAAACGTAGGGCCGTGCATGAAGGCGTGGGGCTCATGGGCGGAGATGGTACCGGCTACCTGATCGGTGGTGAGTACGGCCGAGAAGGTCATGTAACCGCCGGTCAGCGCCTTGCCGATACACATGATGTCGGGCTTTACGCCGGCATGTTCCCAGGCAAAGAGTTTGCCCGTGCGACCGAATCCTGTGGCGATTTCGTCGAAAATGAGCAGCAGACCGTACTGGCGGCAGAGCTTTTCGGCCTCACGCAGATAGTTGGGATGATAGAAGCGCATGCCTCCGGCTCCCTGCACGATAGGCTCCAGAATGAGGGCGGCCAGATGCTGGTGGTGGGCTTCGATGGTCTGGCGCAACGGCTCGATGTCGTGCTCGTCCCACGCTCCGTCGAAACGGCTCTGCGGAGCGGGCACAAAGTGGCGCACGGGCAATGCGCTGCCGAAAAGACTGTGCATGCCGGTTACGGGGTCGCATACGGACATGGCATTCCACGTGTCGCCGTGATAGCCCGAACGGATGGTCACGAAGTTGTTCTTCTCCGGACGACCGCAGGCATACTGATACTGTACGGCCATCTTGAGGGCTACTTCCACCGCCACGGAACCGCTGTCGGCATAGAAAATCTTCTGCATGTTGTCCGGAACGAGGCGCAGCAGGAGGCGTCCCAGTTCGATGGCGGGATCGTGGGTCAGTCCGCCGAACATCACATGGGCCATCTTCCGGAGCTGTTCCTCGATGGCACGGTTCAGAACCGGATGATTGTAGCCGTGCACGGCGCACCACCAGGAGGACATGCCCTCGATGAGTTGCGTGCCGTCTTCAAGGGTAATGGTGCAGCCCTCGGCACTGCGCACCTTATATGTGGGCAACGGGTTGGTGGTGGAGGTATAGGGATGCCACAGGTGGTCGTGGTCGAACGTGTCGAACAGGATAGAATCGGAATGAGTAAGCATGGTTTTTCTTGTTTGATTGTTTGTTCTTTAAATAAAGTACTGTCGGAAACTAGTTTAGAGTTGGTATCCGGCTTCAGTGAAACGCTTCTTGTCTTCGTCAATGCCGGAGCCGAGGGTGGTGAGCAGGTCGCCTACAATGGCGGCGTTGATTCCGGCGTGGAGCATGCGTTGTAGGGTGTCTTCGCTCAGACGGGCACGACCGCCGGCCAGGCGCAGATAGGCCTTGGGATGGATCAGACGGTAGAGGGCCACGGTGCGCAGGATCTCTTCGTCGCTGAGCAGCGGGGTGCCGCCCAATGGGGTACCGGGGATGGGGTGCAGGATGTTGATGGGGATAGAGCGGGTGTCGAGTTCGCGCAGCTTGAAGGCCAGCTCGATGCGTTGCTCCTCGCTCTCGCCCATGCCCACGATGCCGCCGCAACAGATTTCCATGCCGGCGCGCTGGGCGGCGTGCAGGGTTTCAATCTTGTCGGCCTGGCTGTGGGTGGTGCACAGGGAGTCGAAGTAGGAGGGTGCGGTTTCCAGATTGCAGTGGTAGCGCTCCACACCGGCTTCACGCAGACGGACGAGCTGTTCCTCGGTGGCCAGACCGAGCGAAGCACACACCCGGATGCGGCTCTTGGCCTTCAGGGCGCGTACCCGACTGCAAATTTCGTTCACCTCACGGTCGGAGGGTTTCTTGCCGCTGGTGACGAGCGAAAAGCGTTCCACCCCCTTGGACTCGTTGTGCAGTCCGTGCTCGATGATGGTGTCTTCGGATACCAGTCCGTACACCTCGGCATTCGTGCCGTAATGGGCCGACTGGGCGCACCATTTGCAATTCTCGCTACAACGGCCGGACTTGGCGTTGATGATGGAGCACATATCAAAGTGGCGGCTGGCACAGGCCACGGGGATCTCGTGCGCGGCCTGACATAGGGCCTCGGTGCCCCGGGCGTCATTCAGTCCGGCGGTCAGAGCCAGGATCTTTTCCTGACCGGCTTCTTCGCCTTGCAATATTCTCTGTTTCAGTTCTTCTAATGCTTTTGTTAGTTCCATAATCTGTCGGTTTTATAGCATTCTTGCAAACGTTCCGATTCCTTCGGAGTCGGAGAATGCTTTGAGTTTATAGAAAAAACAGTGCGTCCTGCGCTCCGGCCGGTTAAGGGCTGAAGCGCAGGACGCACTGCGATGTTATTATCAATAAGGTATGAAGCAACCGGAACCGCCGGGATCGTCGGTTCAACAAGCAGCATCAGTTCCAGTTCGGGAGTCCCGATATCAGGGGGAGCAGGCTCGGTTTCGGTCGCTTCGTAGCCGGGAATATAGTGGCGCATCTCGCGCACGGTGTATTTGGCCACCTTGCAGAGCGAAGCCTCGGTGATGCTCTTTCCCACACGACTGATGACGACCTCGCGGCCCAGACTGGCAAAGGCAGCATAGGCTTTCCGGCTCCACTGGCGGAAACGGATTACGGGGCGGATATGTCGTGACATTCGGTTCATCAGGGCAAAGATACAAAAAAAATGGTTTTTAAAACGCTTTTAAAGGTGTTTTAAAAACCATTTAATATTAGGGCCCAAAAGGGATTCGGGGATTAGTCTACTTCAGCAAAGGTGCGGGCCTTGTTCTCCAATTCCACATCCTTGATGCTTCCTGTAAGTCCTTTCTGGCCGATGGTTACCGGTGCGAAAGACAGGTTCTCGTTCAGAATGTCGGCATTGTAGACAGACTTGTCGAGCACGCCGTTGATGTAGATCTTCAGCATACCGTTCTTTTCACGGCAGCAGGAGATGGTGTTCCATAAGATTATATTAACGTGCGAAAAAGGAACAGCAGATAAAAAGAAGGCCCGCCCTCCATGCCGTCTTGAAAAAGAATGCGGCGCAGAGAGCGGGCAGAGTATAAGGAATGTTGGTTCGTATTATTTGATGCTTTCCAGAGCACGGTCATAATCCGGTTCATCAGAGATGTTTTTCACCAACTGGCGATATACGATCTTGCCTTCTGGATCAAGAACCAGTACCGCACGTGCGGCCAGATCCTTCAGCGGACCTTCGGTAAGAATCAGACCATAGGCCTGATCGAACGACTCACTGCGGAACAGCGACAACGGGATGACATTCTTGATTCCTTCAACCGTACAGAAACGTGCCTGTGCAAAAGGCAGGTCCTTGGAGAGGCAGAGTACCACGGTATTGTCCAGTGCCGAAGCCGCTTCGTTGAAGTGGCGTACTGACATGGCACAGGTAGGGGTGTCCAGACTGGGGAAGATGTTCAGTATGACATATTTTCCACGGAAAGAGGAGAGCGACACTTCTTTCAGTTCCTTATCGGTTCCGGAAAAGTCGGGGGCTGCGGCGCCTACTGCCGGCATATTGCCGTTGGTGCTGACTTCCTGACCACGGGTGTTGACTTTTTCCTGTGCCTGAGTGGCGGTATGAAGGCCCAAAAAGGTAAGGGCCAGTAATAAGTAACGCGATTTCTTCATAAGTTCTTTTATTTAAATTGGTTTCAAGCGCAAATATAAATCCTGAATTGTAATTAATACAATTTTCTTGCGTTACTTTGATTCTTTTCTGCTTTTTTAAGGAAATGGGCATGCTTATGCTTGCATGCAGAACACCAGACGGTCGCCTTCGCTGAGTTCGGGATTGTAGGTGAACCCTTCCCAAGTAAAAGTCTTGAGCTGTTCGGGATCTTCTATGCGGTTACGAAGGATGAAGCGGGTCATTTCGCCACGACACATTTTGGCATATACCACCACGGTGGTCGGCTTACCGTTTTTCAGGGTGTAAAACTCGGGAGTGATGACACGCACGGAGCTTTCCACTTCCTTCCAGTGAAACAGGTCTTTCATTTCGGCACTGGCCAGATTGACCAGAATGCCGCCTTGCTCGTGGATCTGGCGGATGAAGTTTTCGGTGAGCAGTGGGCGCCAGTGTTCGAAGATGGTTTCGCGGCTTCCTTCTTCGGCCGGAACGCTGCCTTCAAGGCGATAGTTGCGGATGAGGTCGAGCGGCCGCACCAGTCCGTAGAGGAAAGAGGTGATGCGCAGATGTTCCTGAGCAAAGGAAAAATCATCGGCAGTGAAGTCCTGAGGAGCAATGCGCTTGAAGACCATTCCCGTGTACGAGAGCAGGGCCGGAAGCGGACGGTTGGTTTCGGAATAGAAATCGTGATAGCGCAGACAGTTCTGCGCGGCCAGTTTGGGATTGATGTGCAGCAGGCGTCCCATTTCCGCCGTATCGAGTGCCGCCATGCGGGTCACTTGCCGCTGTACCTCTTCGGGAAAGAGCGGTTCGGTAGTGAAAGGAACGGCCGTTTTGGTGCGGGCGGTCATGGTCTTGGCGCAGGAAATAAATGTGAGCATAATCGGTTCTTGTTTTTAATTTCAGGTTTCTGTTTGCAGTGATAAAGAATTATCTTTGCAAAGATAGGAAAGCAGGGGCAAAAGAGGAAACACCGGTTGCATTTTATCTCAGAAATGTTGCATGAAACATTTGTTGCATGAAATGTAACATTTGTATTATACCCCTTGTAATCATTCTGTTACCTTTGTGACACGAAACAATCAATCAACCTAAAAACATTTGTATTATGAACGCAAGAAAGCCCTTATTCCTTTTGTCAGCTGCTCTGATGTCAGCTGCTTTTACTGCCTGTGTGCAGACAAAAGAAAACATTCGTCTGGAACATGTGAACGACACAACCACAATCGTACATATTAAAAATCCGTCGAAGTATCTGTTGCTTCCGGTGCAGGAAACTTCGGCTGAGGGCAAGGTGAAACTGGACACCGGAAATCCTGCCGACGCTACTATGGATGTTCGTCTGGCCGTAGACAGTGCCGACTATTTCGTTCCGTTTGAATTGCCGCAAGGTGTTGACGAAGCTACCGTTGTTATCGGCAAGATCAACAAAGATGCTGCCTGCTGGAACCTGATCGAAATGTCGGACACCTTCGATGTGACCAACACCGATTACTACCGCCCGCTGTATCACCACACACCGCTCTACGGCTGGATGAACGATGCCAACGGACTGGTATATCAGGACGGAGAGTACCACCTCTATTATCAGTACAACCCTTATGGTGCCATGTGGGGAAACATGCACTGGGGCCACTCCGTGAGCAAGGATCTGATGCATTGGGATCATCTGAAGCCGGCGATTGCCCGTGACACATTAGGACACATTTTCTCCGGTAGCGCCGTAGTGGACAGCAAGAACAGTGCCGGATTCGGCAAGGATGCCCTGATTGCCTTCTACACTTCGGCCAGCGACGAGCACGGACAGATTCAGTGCATGGCCTACAGCAACGACAAGGGACGCACCTACACCAAGTATGAAGGAAACCCGATTCTGACTCCGTTTGACGGATTGAAGGACTTCCGCGATCCGAAAGTATTCTGGTATGAGCCGGCCCAGAAGTGGTACATGATCGTATCGGCCGATAAGGAGATGCGTTTCTATTCGTCAACCGACATGAAAGAATGGACCTATCTGAGCGGCTTCGGAAAAGGTTACGGTGTGCAGCCGAACCAGTTTGAATGCCCTGATTTCATCCAGTTGCCGGTGGACGGTGATCCGAACAACAAGAAATGGGTGATGATTGTCAACATCAACCCGGGATGTATGTTCGGCGGTAGTGCTACGGAATATTTCGTGGGTGATTTCGACGGTACAACTTTCGTATGCGACGATGCTCCGGAAACCACCAAATGGCTGGATTATGGCAAGGATCATTATGCCACGGTATGTTTCTCCAATACAGGCGACCGCACCATTGCTGTGCCTTGGATGAGCAACTGGCAGTATGCCAACCTGACCCCGGCCAAGCAGTTCC
>OKWR01001880.1_pt1 | contig 12622 bp, 10 predicted proteins | sample 1607101 | NCBI WGS metagenome assembly OKWR01 (sample SAMN04414076, study PRJEB24778) | human gut metagenome | material: faecal | host: Homo sapiens
AGTTCCGCCGGTCAGTGAAAGAAAAAGGTAGACGACCGACAGAAGCGACCGGGTCCCCGAACACGAATACCGAAGACGAACAAGTAACAAAATAATTCTACATTTAGTGTAAACATGTATATAAAATCAGGCTATTTCAAATCGAACTTCCCTATATCGTTTTTAACGATGATGCAGGAAATCCGGTTAATTTGCCTCTAACGAACCTGCTCAATGTGACTTATGTCAAAGCCGAACGTTATCTGATCCTTCATTACGAATAATTCACAAAATCTATTTTATAGACAAAACTCTTTGATTATAAATAATCTTTGATTAAATTTGCCCCTCATTTTGGAGTGGTGCACACTTTTAAACTGCAAGGTTGAACCTTAGCCATTTACCTTGCAGGCACATTTTCAGTGAATGGGATTTTGGCCTGCCCGACTATGCGTTTTTCCCATTCTCCGTTAATTGCAAGGGTTTGCCGCGCCAAAAAACAAACAGATGTATCATTAAAATTAAAAAAAGTGGATCAAGTAAGTTACAAAACAACTTATGTCAACAAAGTCACCGCACAAAAAGAGTGGGTTATTGTTGACGCAGAGAATCAGGTTTTGGGACGTCTTGCTTCTAAAGTTGCGAAACTGTTAAGAGGCAAATACAAACCGTCCTTTACTCCGTTTGAAGATTGTGGCGACAACGTCATCATCATCAACGCAGAAAAAGTAGTGTTAACCGGTAATAAGTTAACCGACAAATTGTACACTCGTCACACCGGATATCCCGGAGGCCAGCGTCACACCTCTCCGGCAGCAGTATTGAAAGTACATCCGGAAAGAGTAATCGAACACGCCGTTCGTGGTATGCTTCCTAAAAACCGTCTGGGAAGAGCAGTTTTGAAAAACCTTCACCTGTATGCAGGCACCGAACACAAACACGAAGCTCAACAGCCGAAGGTAATTGATTTAAACTCTTTAAATTAACAGATCATGGAAGTAATTAACGCAATCGGTAGAAGAAAAGCAGCAGTAGCTCGCGTTTACGTCAGTGAAGGAAAAGGCAATATCACCATCAACAAACGTCCGTTGGAAGAATATTTTACCTTACCTACACTCCAGTACATTGTTAAACAACCTCTCGAACTGTTGGGAGTTACCGGTCAATATGACATCAAGGTAAATCTGGACGGTGGTGGTTTCAAAGGCCAGGCAGAAGCCCTGCGTCTGGGTATCGCCAGAGCTCTGGTTGAAATCAATGCAGAAGACAAACCTAAATTAAGGGCAGCAGGTTTCATGACACGTGATCCTCGCGAAGTTGAACGTAAGAAACCGGGGCGGCCCAAAGCACGTAAGAGATTCCAGTTCTCTAAACGTTAATCTCAGTTTAGTATCTAAATTGACAGGACTCCTTCAGTGGGACTACCTGGCAATTGCTTAAATGAAGAATGTAAACTTTTTAAAAACACAAAAATGTCAAATACGAATTTCGACGAATTATTAAATGCAGGTTGTCACTTCGGACACCTCACCCGTAAATGGAATCCTAAAATGGCTCCTTATATTTTTATGGAGCGTAATGATATCCACATCATTGACCTGAACAAAACAGCCATCATGTTGGACAAGGCAAGTGCAGCTTTGAAACAGATCGCTAAATCAGGTAGAAGAATTCTGTTTGTTGCAACAAAAAAACAGGCTAAGGACATTGTTGCTGAGAAAATTTCTAATATTAATATGCCTTATGTGACTGAAAGATGGCCGGGTGGTATGTTGACCAACTTCCCGACAATCCGTAAGGCAGTGAAGAAAATGACCACCATCGATAAGATGGAGAAAGACGGTACTTTCGACCACCTTTCAAAACGGGAAAAACTTCAGATCGCTCGTCAGCGGGCAAAACTCGACAAGAACTTAGGAAGTATTGCCGATCTGACCCGTCTGCCAGCAGCTCTTTTCGTTGTGGATGTAATGAAGGAATATATTGCAGTGAAAGAAGCTAAAAGTCTCGGTATTCCAGTATTTGCAATGGTAGACACCAACTCTGATCCGAGTTGTATTGATTTCGTCATTCCGTGTAATGACGATGCTTCTACTTCTATCAGTTTAGTTATCGACCGGGTAGCCGATGCTATCAAAGAAGGTTTGTCAGAACGTAAAGCTGAAAAAGACAAAGAAGGCACCGAAAAAAAACCGGCAGCTAAGAAAGTAGAAAAAGTAGCTGAAGGCGAAGCTGAAGAAGTTGCAGAAGAAGCAACAGAAGAACAATAATCAAAAAATTACAAACATGGAAATAAAAGCAGCTGATGTAATGAAGTTGCGTCATGCAACTAATGCCGGAATGATGGACTGTAAGAAAGCACTTCAGGAAGCTGAAGGAGATTTCGATAAAGCAGTAGACATCATCCGTAAAAGAGGCCTGATTGTTGCTAGCAAACGTGCAGACCGCGAAGCTAAAGAAGGCTGTGTTTTGGCTCACGCAGAAGGGAAGAAAGGGGTTTTGGTAAGCCTTAATTGTGAAACCGACTTCGTAGCTAAAAATGAAAACTTCATCAATTTCACCAAACAAATTCTGGATACAGCTTTTGAGAATATGCCTGCTGATAAAGATGCTCTTTTGGCATTACAAATCGGTGGCCGTTCTATCGCAGATCAGATTTCAGAACAAACCGGTGTGATCGGTGAAAAACTGGAATTAGCTTATTATGGCAAAATCGAAGCCGAAGCTACTATCGCTTATATTCACCCGGGTAATAAATTGGCTACTGTGATCGGTTTCAACAAAGATGCCGATACCCAAGTGAAAAAAGACATAGCGATGCAGGCTGCTGCAATGGCACCGATCGCTGTCGACAAAAACGACGTTCCTCAGGAAGTGATCGCTCACGAACTGGAAATCGGACGTGATAAAGCACGTGAAGAAGGAAAACCTGAAAACATGCTCGATAAAATCGCTGAAGGCCGTCTGAACAAATTTTATCAGGAGTCTACCCTGTTGAATCAGGCTTTTGTAAAAGATGCTAAACAAACGATCAAAGCTTATTTAGCAAGTCAGGACAAAGATCTGACCGTAACCGGATTTATTCGTTTTACACTGAACGATTGATCCGAACCCAATACAATAAGAGAGCCTTAGAAATAAGGCTCTTTTTTATTACCTCCGCCAAGCATAAATTTTTTTATTCCTTTATAGCCGAAAATGAAAATGAAACCTGCAACTTCAGGTAACCGAATTCATTTTTATACGTACGAAATATCTATAAAGGAAAAATGATGAAAATAACCAGATATTTACTTTTCTTTGCGTGCTTTATACCTCTCTTGTATTTCAGGGATTTTACTCCCAATAATGAATTGAAATATCTGAGTATTGCAGATGAAGCTCTCCGCGAAGGCCATTGGTTCACCTTTTGGAATCATGGCGCCCTATATGCCGACAAACCTCCTCTTTACCTCTGGATTGTCATGCTAGGTAAGTGGCTACTCGGTACACATTCGATGTTTTTCCTGGGATTGTTTTCCCTGATCCCGGCCTTGTGGATCCTGTTCATCATGGATAAATGGGTAAACACAGCCTTACCCTCCGACCTCAGGTTAAGCAGCCAATTCATGCTTCTGACGAGCGGTTTATTTACAGGCTCGGCCATTGTGCTACGCATGGATATGCTGATGTCTTTATTTATCATTCTAAGCCTGTATACTTTTTACCGCATCTATACCGGCCGATGTTCTCCTGCTGACCCGATCAAACTACCGATTTATATCTTTCTGGCCATTTTTACTAAAGGTCCGGTAGGTTTGATCATTCCTCTATTGACCATTCCGGCTTTTTTATTGGTAAAAAAACAATTCAAAACCATCGGTAAATATTTAGGTTGGAAACAATGGAGCATATTAATCGGGCTTTGCAGCTTGTGGTTTATTGCTGTATATCTCGAAGGGGGAAAAACCTATCTGAACAACCTGCTTTTCCACCAGACCATCAACAGGGCCGTCGATTCCTTCCATCACAAAGAACCTTTCTGGTATTATCTGAAAACGATCTGGTATTCACTCGCTCCCTGGACCCTATTTTACGTTGTCGTTCTCCTCATCGGGATACGCAAACACCTTTACAATAACGATATAAAACAATTATTCCTGACCATCCTTCTTACCGGTTTCGTGGTACTTACTTTTTCAAGTGCCAAACTGGATATTTATCTTTTACCCCTATTCCCCTTTATGGCTTATTTGGCTTTCCTATTACTCCCCGAAATAGCACTCCCCAAAATCTATTTTACTATCGTTCTACCTGCAGCCGTACTCGTATTCGTTTTTCCGGCTTTATTCTTCCTCCCAGCCTTTCTCTCCCTGCCTTGGTTAGAAAGCTCTTATTTCTATTTCGCCGCCTTCCTGCTGTCTTCGTCGGCTATTCTGTGCTTATATTATCTTTACAAAAATAGATTCACTAATGCGACGAATAGTCTTTCTGTCGGTTTGCTCTTGTCTATTCTCATTGGATCGGTGAACATTTCCGAATTAAATAAATACATCGGTTTGAAAAATATTACTCAAAAAGCGACAAGAATAGCCCAAGAAGATGGTATAAAAAATTACTATTTCTACAAACTTCGAAGTGGAAAGAATTTAGATTCTTACCTAAATAAACAAATTAATGAAGTAGATCTACCCACTATAGATAGTCTATCAGGAAAACAAAATTTTATTCTATTCGTAAATAGAAACACACTCAAAAAAGAAAGTAAATTATATAATTTTTCAAATAATAATGAGTCATATACAATTGGAGATTACAGTATTATAATTTTCCAACAAAACTAAAAATTCAATGATATACGCACTCGGTTTTTTAGCACAAATTTGCTTCTCTGCCCGCTTACTTATTCAGTGGATTATATCTGAAAAAGAAAAGCAGGTAGTATCCCCTACTCTGTTCTGGTTATTAAGCTTATTAGGTTCATACTTACTTTTCTTTTACGGTTGGTTGCGAAATGACTTTGCCATAATTTTAGGACAACTTATATCCTACTACATCTACATTTGGAATTTGAACATGAAAAACAGCTGGCAAAAGATTCCGGTACTCATCCGCTACATTCTCCTCATAACCCCGATCGTAGCCATCGGATATATGTTAGCAGAGGTAAAAGGGTTCATCAATCAATTTTTCTACAATGAAAACATTCCTTTCGGCCTGCTTCTCTGGGGGTCTTTAGGGCAGATTATTTTCACTCTTCGCTTCGTCTACCAGTGGGTTTATTCGCGTAGGCACCATGACTCCATTTTACCGATGGGATTTTGGTTGATCAGTCTCAGCGGATCGTTGATTATCGTATCCTATGCCTTGGTGAGGCACGACCCGGTTTTAATTTTAGGCCAGTCGACGGGATTAGTCGTCTATTGCAGGGATATCTGGATTCTTTATAAAAATAAAAAACAAAATCCTGACCGGATCGAAGCTTAGAGCAAATTTCAGTTCTGTTTTAAATAGTATTCGCAGGATAAACATTTTTTAGATAATTTCAACTCATCGGAAAAAATCAGCTTTCCTAGCCGGTTCTTACCAACTCTATTCTTAAAAAATCTTTATTAAAGATGAGTATCTGCTATTTCATAATTTATATATCGTTTTTTCATCCAACGATACGCAAAGCAATCTTTAAAGGGTGATATGAGGCGATTGTATAAATTGTATTTCGATTTTTCAGCTATTCGCGGGTAATGACGCACCGGTACTTGTTTCACTTTTCCTTGTTGTAGCAGGATCAGAGCCGGTAAAAAACGATGCATTCCAGTAAAAAAAGGTATTCGTTGCGCATATTCAGTATGCAAAATTTTTAAGGGGCATCCGGTGTCTTTCACCCCATCTTTTGTCATCAGTCTTCGAAACCCATTAGCTACTTTCGAGGACATATTTTTCACCAGACTATCCTTCCGTCCCACCCGAATCCCCATGACCAGCTCATAATCATCGGTATATTCCAACAAAAGATTGAAATCTTCAGGTGTAGTTTGTAAATCAGCATCTATATATCCGACCAACCTGGAGCAGGTATAATCGATTCCTGCTTTCATAGCTGCGCTCAATCCACAGTTTTTAGCCAAACCGATATAAAAAAAATCTTTATTCCGCCGGCAAATTTCTCTGATCAAATCACCGCTCCCATCTTGCGACCCGTCGTTCACAAACAAAATACAAGATTTCACTTTCGATTTTTTCAGAAAAGCCGACAAAGCAGTTTCAAGCCGCAACATATTTCCCCTTTCATTATATACCGGAACAATCACGGTCAGGTCATAATCAGAAGTTTTATTAGTCATCATATTTAAAAATATAAAGTTGTATTAATTCATCCTATATTCAAACTATAGTAATATTAAAAATGTATCTTTACGCCGTATTTTAAACCCTATTTTTTCTAAAATGCGAACATTTTCTCACCCCGGTTACAAACGGTTCTTATTGTCTGTAGGATGTTTGTTATCCATACATTTCACCGCTTTATTCTTTCTCACACTATTCAGACTCGTTTTTTTCTTCAGCGCCAATTACGATTTTCCGGATCAGGAGCATGTCGGTTTTATGTCGATATGGCCTGCCTTTATCCGGGGAGTCTGGTTCGATAATGTAATCGCTTGTTACATACTCCTCATCCCTTTAGTAGCTGTTTCCATTTCGGCTTTGTTCAACTACTACGGAAAAATACTCTGGAATGTTACATGTATTTTTTTCAGTTTATTCTATGGAATCGTATTGCTGGTTACGGCAGCCAATATTCCCTATTTTCAATATTTCTTTAAAATCATCAATTCGTCGGTCTTCAATTGGTTCGGCTATATGAATACGACAGCCGGCATGGTATTCGGAGAAACCTCCTATTACCCTCCTTTGATCGGCTTTCTATTGACTTTAGTGTTATTTATCTGGCTCATGCGACGATTGATCCGTCATTTTCAACGTTTACTAAATACAAAAAATCCGTCTGTCTTTTGGCTCGACCGTATTTATATCTTCCTGACAGCCGGCATCTGTATCGGCCTCTGCCTGTTCGGTATCCGGGGACGTACCGGATATAATCCGATAAAAGTCAGTGCAGCTTATTATTGTACCGATCCGTTTTTGAATCAATTGGGCATCAGTCCGGTATTCAATCTGTTAAGCAGTACGTTAGACGATTCACGGAAAGAAAACCGATACCTTCATCTTATGCCGGAAAACGAAGCGTTGGAAAATACCCGACACTATTTAAACCGGCCGGGAATCGAAGGGATCTCTCCCATTGCACGCCAAATCAACGCCTCCGACAGTTTAAGACGTCCGAATATTGTGCTGATTTTTATGGAATCGATGTCTGCCCATCTGATGAAACGTTTTGGACAGCAGAAGGAGCTGACTCCTTTTCTGGACAGTTTATACCGACAATCCTTAGCATTCTCTAATTTTTATTCCTCAGGAATCCATACGAATCATGGCATGTATGCGACCCTTTATTCTTTTCCTTCCATCTTAAAACGAAACGCGATGAAAGGTTCTGTCATTCCCACTTATTCCGGTCTTCCGACTATATTAAAAGAACAGGGTTACCGCACCATGTTCTTTATGACCCACGAATCCCAATACGACAATATGAATGCTTTTTTTCGTACCAATGGCTTCGACGAGATCTTTTCTCAGGAAAACTACCCGTCCGAAAAAGTAGTCAATGGTTTCGGCGTACAAGATGATTTTCTTTACGACTATGCACTGAATCATTTGAAAAAACAGTCCGCTCAGACTAGTCCGTTTTTTGCTGTCTTACTTTCTATCAGCAACCATCCTCCTTACGTGATTCCGTCCTATTTCCAGCCTAAAAGTAAAAACATAGAAGAACAAATCGTAGAATACGCCGACTGGTCGATTCGTCAATTCATACATAAAGCCTCGCAACAACCTTGGTTCGACAATACGATCTTCGTCTTATTGGGCGATCACGGAAAATTAGTCGGCAATCCGGATAGTGAAATGCCTCAATCGTACAATCACATTCCTTTGATGTTTTATGCTCCCGCACTTCTCACCGCAGAAGAAAAAGAAAATTTCGGAGGACAGATCGACGTAGCTCCTACTTTATTGGGTATGTTACGTATCAATTATATTCAAAACAATCTGGGAATAGATTTATTAAAAGAAGAACGTCCTTGTATGTTTTTTAGCGCAGACAATATGTTAGGAGTCAAAGACACAAAACATTTCTATATTTACGATACGGAAAGTAAACAAGAGTTCAATTATAATATTCATAACGGAACTCTAAGCCCGGCAACAGCGAATACGACATTCGACTCACTGAAAACCTATGCCTTCTCCATGTTGCAAACGACAGAATATCTGATCCGTAAACAACTGACAACCGACAAACCACATTCTAATCCATAATAAACCATGAATACAACCCACCTTATTATCGTAGTTCCGTGTTATAATGAGGAAAGCGTACTTCCGGAAACTATCCGGCAATTATCCGGCGTCCTGAACAGAATGCTGGAAAACGGAAAAATCTCCATTGGAAAAATATTATTTGTCGACGACGGCAGTAAAGACAAAACCTGGGAAATCATTACCGAGGCAGGTAAAACAAACGGACTCGTCGGTGGTTTAAAATTGGCTCATAATTCCGGTCATCAATATGCCTTGTTAGCAGGCCTGGAATGGGCCAGTACACACTGCGATGCCGCCATTTCAATCGATGCCGATTTACAGGACGATGTCGATGCTATCGAAGAGATGACCGATTGTTTCCTACAGGGAGCGGATATTGTCTATGGAGTAAGGCGGGAACGGACGACCGATACCTGGTTTAAGAAAAATACAGCTTTATTATTCTATCAGCTAATCCGTAAAATGGGAAGCGATGTCGTCTATAATCATGCCGACTTCCGACTGATGAGTAAACGCGCATTACAGGCACTCGTATCCTATCCGGAACGCAATCTATTTCTTCGTGGAATAGTCCGGCTAATCGGTTTCCCCGAAGCTTACGTATATTATGACCGGAAAAGCCGGTTTGCAGGAGAATCCAAATATCCGTTCAAAAAGATGCTTTCTTTTGCCCTGGACGGTATTACCTCTTTTTCTGTAAAACCGCTTCAGCTAATCCTGACGGGAGGATTTATTTTCGGAATAATCGTCCCCATTATCATGATTATTTACGCCTTGGTACAACATGCTCATGCCCATACCATACCGGGTTGGACCTCCTTACTGGTCTCTATCTGGTTTATCGGTGGAATGATTATGATGGCTATCGGAATAACCGGAATATATATCGGAAAGATTTACAAAGAAGTGAAACAACGTCCCCGTTATTTTATCGAAGAAGATGTCAATCTGAAATAAATAACCGGGCTATTTGCAGATGGTCGGATATTTTCCGACCATCTGCAAAACACGGTTTCTGTTAAAAACGTTCTTCCGTTTCTGCATTTCCTATCGCCTTCTCTTTGGTAAAATGAAGAATATGGATTATATCTCTGACATCACAACTCCGGCGATTCGAAGTATAAACCGTATCTAAAACATATTCCTCTCCATATTTCTGACGAAATTCTTCCAATAGCCCCTGCTTCACTAAAACGTAGCCTTCTTCAGGCAATTCTTTTTCAAAAAGCGCCATCCGGTCACCATTGAAAAAATTGACACTATAGAAGAAATAAGTATAAGAATAAATTTTTCCTTCGGGCACCCATTTCCGTGCTTCCTGCGCCAAACCGATATCCGATTTGGTATTCAATACGGCAGGCTGATAAACTCCGTCCAAAACGACAAATATCGTAAACAATAATCCGCACAAAGCATACAATACCTGAGTATTCCAGGGTTTACTTTTCAATTTTCTAAGCAAAACAACGACAGCAACAATCGGTAAAAAGATCAGAACAATATTGAATAAATTCATTGGAATTTCTTCCAACGCATGCAAAAAAGCGATATTCTCTACAGCCCTTTTACCCGCAAAAATCGTGTCGGGAACAGCTCCTGCTTTCACGACAAAAAATACGACAGTCAGTAAAATAATAAGGCAAGAGATAACGATAGCAAAAATCTTTATGGCAGTTTTCCCCATACGAACCAACCAAAGAAAATAAACCGCCAGAAAATAACCGATAAAAGGGTATATCGGTAACAGATAAACACTTCTCTTACTTGCAGGGATACAATAAAATACAAATATCAGTGCTATAGTCAAAAAAGAATACAAGTGAACCGGATCACTGGTCCGGACTTTCTCTACCGTTTGTTGCCACTTCTCTTTCCAGGTCCCGGTCCATTTGCGGTAACGCAAACAGAAAAGAGAGAAGAGCAACAACAAAGTCCAGGGGAGATAGCCGGCCATAAGCATATAAATATTATAATAAAAAGGATTTTCATGGGAAGCATAAGACATCTTACCTAAAAACCGCCCGAAATTTTCTTCCATCATCAAATCTAAAAATTCCTGCTTTCCTTCGTTGTAAGCCAAAACATACCAAATGGCAGGTAAAACACAAGCCAATAGGGCTATCCCGATAAAACGCAAAACCAATTTCCAGAAATGTCCTTTTCTTATCCAAAGAAATACGCCGGCTACCAAACAAGGTAAAATAATCCCCACCGGTCCTTTAGTCAAGGTAGCACATCCCATAAACAGAATAGCCAGCCAGGGGATCCCTCTCATATCTTTTTCATACCACGAATAAAAACGGATAATAGCCAACACAATAAAAGCGGTCAATACCATATCTACCCGGCAGGTGAAACCGGCACGGTGTACCTCGAAACAGGTCAACATGACAAAGGCGGTCAATAACCCGACAGTTGCCCCTTTACGTCTGGCATAAAACCAATAAATAGCGGCAGCCATAATGATCAGGGCCAAAGCAGACGGAACCCGGGAGGAGTATTCGGACACTTCACCGCACAAAGTGGAAACAGCAGCCACACTCCAATGCAAAAAAGGAGGTTTAAAAGCAATCTCACCATCATAATTCCGGGGCAAAATCCAATTCCCGTGTTCCAACATAGAATAAGCCACAATAGCTTCCCGAGGCTCACCTTTCGTATTATAATCCGTTAAACCTAAAAGAGGGAAAATGGTTAATACACATATTGATAATAATATCAACAAATTACGATTCTGTTCGTTCATCTTCATCAATGATAAAAAATTAACAATAAAAACTACGATCTATTTTTTATACAGGCTTTGCTCTATAATCGGATAAAAATAACTAGTTTTGTTGTAATTTTTCACAATATAGAAAATCTTTTTGATAGAATAAACGATAAAAATGAAATCTGTCATTCAACTTTAAACCTAACATGATGAAATTTAACAGGATACTTCTTAAACTCAGCGGAGAGTCGTTAATGGGCGCTCAAAAATACGGGATAGACGTGACCCGTGTCGAAAGCTACGCCCGACAAATAAAAGAAATCGCCGAAATGGGCATCCAGATAGGAATAGTAATCGGCGGAGGAAATATTTTCCGGGGACTGAGCGGTACCAATAAAGGATTCGACCGGGTTAAAGGAGATAGTATGGGTATGTTGGCCACCGTAATCAATAGTCTGGCACTCAGTTCGGCACTCGACAACGAGAATTGCCGGAACAAAGTACTGACAGCTATACGCATGGAGCCCATCGGAGAATTCTACTCCAAAGCCAAAGCGATAGAATACCTTGAAAACGGCTATGTCACCATTTTCAGTGCCGGAACGGGTAATCCCTATTTCACAACCGATACAGGCAGTAGTTTGCGTGCCATAGAAATAGAAGCCGATGCCATGTTGAAAGGGACACGGGTAGACGGTATTTATACCGCCGATCCGGAAAAAGATCCTACTGCTACAAAATTCGATGATATCACTTATGATGAAGTGCTGAAACGTGGTTTGAAGGTGATGGACCTTACAGCTACTTGCATGTGCAAGGAAAATAATCTCCCGATTGTAGTATTCGATATGGATACAGCAGGAAATCTGAAAAAAGTAATCAGCGGAGAAGAAATTGGTACGGTGGTGCACAATTGATTTATTAGTCATATCTGACACAGAAGAGAACACAGGGTATATAAAACATACAGCTTGCGTTCTCTTCTTTATATCCATTTTAATTCATACTATGACAGCGTTTTATTAAAACGCAAATGATCGGAGATTATCGTAAATTAGATGATTTACTGTAGTTGAGAGCCGATATTCTTTGTGTGAATTTACGATAATCTGCGTTTTAATGATACGGTCATTTAATTAGAAAACAAAGCCGGTTTCCTCGCCATTTTCATTATTTATAACTAACAGCCTGCTTTCTCTTTCCATTATTGTTGCAGATAAGCAAAAAATAATCTACTTTTGTTTTTCATTCAGTAAATAGTAAACTATATAAAGCAAAAGAATATGATAGACGTAAAGACTTGTATCAACGATTCACAAGAGAAAATGGATATGGCCATTATGTACCTGGAAGAGGCACTGGCTCACATCCGCGCCGGTAAAGCAAGTACCAGATTGCTGGATGGAATCCGTGTAGATTCTTATGGAAGCATGGTACCTATTAGTAATGTAGCTGCCGTAACCACTCCGGATGCACGTAGCATTACTATCAAACCGTGGGATAAAGGTA
>OKWR01001908.1_pt1 | contig 12472 bp, 9 predicted proteins | sample 1607101 | NCBI WGS metagenome assembly OKWR01 (sample SAMN04414076, study PRJEB24778) | human gut metagenome | material: faecal | host: Homo sapiens
TTATCCCGGAACGGGAAAGAATTTGGTTGAAGCGGAGATGGTTGCCGACAATCTCCGTATTGACGGAATGGCTGTCAGTTTCTCTCTGATATTTGAGAAGCCCACCGACCCGTTTATGAAATCTATGTTGAAGGCTGCCGAAACAGCTATTCATACTTATGTATCTCCTGATGTTCAGGTAACTATCTCTACGGAGAGCCGTCAGGCGGCACGCCCCGAACCGGGAAAGATGCTTCCTTTGGTGAAGAATGTTATTGCTGTTTCCTCAGGCAAAGGAGGGGTAGGTAAATCTACCGTAGCTGCCAATCTTGCAGTAGCATTGGCTAAGTTGGGTTATAAAGTAGGTTTGCTGGATGCCGATATATTCGGTCCTTCCATGCCTAAAATGTTTCAGGTGGAAGATGCACGCCCATACGCCGAGCAGATTGACGGACGCGATTTGATTATTCCGATTGAGAAGTATGGCATCAAACTTCTTTCCATAGGTTTTTTTGTAGATCCCGACCAAGCGACTTTGTGGCGCGGCGGTATGGCAAGCAATGCCTTGAAGCAATTGATAGGTGATGCTAATTGGGGTGAATTGGATTATTTCATTCTTGATACTCCTCCGGGCACCAGCGATATTCATCTTACTTTGGTACAGACACTTGCCATTACGGGAGCCGTGATTGTCAGCACACCGCAGCAAGTAGCACTGGCTGATGCGCGTAAGGGTATTAATATGTATACCAATGATAAGGTGAATGTGCCTATTCTCGGATTGATAGAGAATATGTCATGGTTTACTCCTGCCGAACTGCCCGAAAACAAATATTATCTGTTTGGCAGAGAAGGTGCGAAGCAGTTGGCAGAAGATATGAATGTTCCTTTGCTGGGGCAGATTCCTATCGTACAGAGTATTTGTGAGAATGGTGATAAGGGTACTCCTGCTGCTTTGGACGAAACGACTATCACGGGACGTGCTTTCTTGGAATTGGCGGAAAATGTAGTGAAACAGACTGAGAAGCGTAATGCCGAGCAAGCACCGACACATATTGTAGAGTTGAAAAAGTAAATTCGGCCTATCATTTTGTCATCCTGAACGAAGTGAAGGATTTGGTTACATCCACTTTGTGCTTCCGGATTCTCCATTTCATTCAGAATGACAGAGTAAAATGATAATATTATCTATGGGAATGCTTTTCCCGATAGTAAAAGGAATATCCTTATTGTAACTTGAAAATAATCGGAACAGTATATCCTACGCGTACAACTTTACCTCTTTGTTTTCCGGGTTTCCATTTGGGCATGGAATTGACCACTCGTAATGCTTCATCGTTGAGCAATGGGTTACCACCTTTTATAATTTGGGGATTACTGATTGAACCGTCTTTTTCTACAACAAACTTAACAGATACCTTTCCTTCCACTTTCTGAGCTTTTGCCTTTTCCGGATATTCGGTATTAGCCATGAGGAATTTTAAACAAGCTCCCATACCACCGGGAAATTCAGGCATTTCTTCTACAATCTGAAATAGTTGGTTTTCATCGAAATCGGAGCCGGATTGAGCTTGCGTTGCATTGCTTTTGGTATTACCCTTAGCTGTACTCATTGCTTTCTGATAACCTTTGCCGTCTAATGAAAATATAACAGGGACAGTGTAGGATACTCTTACTTCCTTACCTCTTTGTTTACCCGGTTTCCACTTGGGCATGGAGTTAACCACTCTCAATGCTTCTTCATTGAATACCGGGTTGTCAGTTCTTACGACTTTGGCATCCGTAATGCTTCCGTCTTTTTCGATAACGAACTTAACCGATACTTTGCCTGATATTTTATCTCTCTTGGCTTGTTCGGGATACTTGGTGTTATCCATAAGGAACTTTAGACATCCTTGCATTCCGCCATCAACGAATTCAGGCATTACCTCAACAATGGTAAATATCTGATCGTTGTCTTGGTAAACTGCTGGTGTGTCTACAGCTCCGGGTTTGGGTGTTTGGATGGCTGCTACCGTTTCGACCACCTCATTGGTGATACGTTCGGTAGTCCGTGCCACCGTTTCAATGTTGCTGACCAAGAGTAGAGCAGCGGTCAGCGGTGCAAACAGGGCATACTTGATACGACCTGCTGTGCGGGTTCTTCTTTTGTTCATCATAATAATGCGTTTTTTTAAATGTAATAAGTTGAAGTTATTATATAAACCGGTTTGTTTGTGTTGGTTGGCAAGTCCCAGCAAATGATACTGGTACTGTTGCCTGTTAGTTCCCGACTCCATGACCGTGTGGTCGGCAAGGTATTCCAAATTCAGCCTGATTTCACCTTTCAACAGCCACATGAAAGGATTCATCCAACAGATGATATTCACTACCTCACTGGCAATGACATCAATGGAATGGAGCTGACGTGTATGAGTCAGTTCATGTGTCAGGATTTCCTGTCTCTCATTTTCTTTCAGCTCCGGAAGATAGATAAAAACCCAATGCCAGAATGAGAAAGGATTGTTCGGATAAGGAAGGTTTTTTATCCGAATTCCATTTACTGTTTCTTCCTTACTTATCAAAGAGAGCCGGAAGATGCTGAGCAATTGGATGATGAACCGGGCGGAGAGCAGCGCTACTCCGATAAAATATACCCATGTAAACAAGGTCATTAGCGTGGGAGTAGGAGCAGTAACCGCGGTGGTTGCTATTTCATTATTTGTGTTTGTGTTGCCGGTGATTAAAAGTGTATAATAGTCTGTCAGTTCATATATGGCAGGCTGTTCTTTTATCCATGTCTGTATGTTGAGCAATGGGTAAAGGAAAGAAAGCATGAGAAAGCTGAGCAGAGCAATCCGACGCCACTTAAAGAATGTGTCGCTGCCGCAAAACAGTTTGTAGAAAGCATAGAACAAGGCAATGCCTACATTCACTTTCAGCATGTAGATAAGTTCGGGAGTCATAGTATTGACTTGTTGATGAGGTTATTTTTCTTTTCCTTTTTCTATCAGGTTGATAATGTCTTTCAAGTCATCTGCCGAAATCTTTTGTTCTTTGGCAAAGAAAGACACCATCTCCTTGTAAGAGTTGGCAAAGTAGTTCTGTACTACTCCTCCCATGAATGTACGCTTGTATTCGCTTTGTTTTATCAATGGAGTATATTGGTAGGTGTTTCCAAAGCGTTGAGCAGCCACATAACCTTTACGCTTCAGGTTGTTGACAATGGAAGCGACTGTGGTGTATGGCGGTTTGGGATCAGGAAATTTTGAAACAATTTCTTTAACAAAGCAATCTCCTATGCTCCAAATGTAGAGCATCACTTCTTCTTCTTGTATTGTTAGTTTTTCCATAAGTATATGAATTAATTACGATGTTTTCGCAAACTTACGAAATTATCGTAATTAATCAATGCAAGGAGGGTTAATTAATGCAAAGAGGGTGCATTAAATTAGTGATTGTCTATTTCCGTACCGGTGAGACAGTCCGGCGGGATGCCTGGACAGCTCTACTTATGGTTTGTTGTGCTGAGGATTAGCTCATTTGTTGCATATCGCACAGTTTTTTGTAGTATCCGTCCATGGCTAATAAGTCTTCGTGCTTGCCGCGTTCCACAATGCGTCCTTCGTGTAAAACGCAGATTTCATCTGCATTGCGGATGGTGGACAACCGGTGTGCAATGGCAATGGTTGTTCTGTTTTTCATTAATTTCTCCAAAGCGTCCTGCACCATTCGTTCGCTTTCGGTGTCAAGGGCCGAAGTAGCTTCATCCAAAATGAGGATAGGCGGATTTTTCAGGATTGCCCGGGCAATGCTGATACGTTGCCGCTGACCGCCCGAAAGCTTACCGCCCCGATCGCCAATCATGGTGTCGTAACCGTTTTCGCTTGCCATGATGAAATCGTGTGCATTGGCTATCTTGGCAGCTTCAATCACTTGTTCCATGGTGGCATTCTCCACACCGAAGGAGATATTGTTGTAGAAAGTGTCATTAAACAGAATAGCTTCCTGATTTACATTTCCCATAATGCTGCGCAAGTCGTGCAGTGTAGTATCCTTTACATTGATACCGTCTATCAGGACTGCACCCTGTTGTACATCGTAATAACGGGGAATAAGGTCTACCATGGTTGATTTTCCTGAGCCCGACTGTCCGACGAGTGCTACCGTTTTCCCTTTTTCTATGGTGAGGTTGATGTCTTGCAGCACCCATTGGTTTTCGTATTTGAAGCAGACATCGCGGAATTCTATTTTCTCCTTCAGCGGACCGACGGGAACAGGGTTCGGACTTATCTTCATCTTATTTTCCGCCATCAGGATTTTGTCTACACGTTCCATGCTGGCAAGCCCTTTGGGAATATTGTATCCTGCCTTTGAGAAATCCTTCAGCGGGTTGATAACACTGTAGAGGATGGTCAGGTAAAAGATAAAAGAAGGAGCGGTGATGGTGCTGTTGTTGTGTAATATCAGCGTACCTCCGAACCACAATACGATGACAATGAGTATCGTTCCCAGAAACTCACTCATCGGGTGTGCCATTTGCTGGCGGATGTTGACGCGGTTGATGGTGTTGCGGTATAGGTTGTTGGATTCGGTGAAGCGGGTGTTCATTTTCTTTTCTGCGTTGAAAGCCTTGATGATGCGCAGACCACCGAGTGTTTCTTCAAGTTGTGACATTAAGTCACTCCATTGTCCTTGGGCGATGAGCGAGCCGCGTTTCAGCTTCTTTCCTACTGTTCCCATTACCCAACCCATGATGGGCACGATGGCAATGGTAAATAAGGTGAGTTGCCAGCTGATAATAATAAGTGTAGTGAAATAAGAGATAATAAGAATAGGATTCTTGAGCAACATGTCCAATGAGGACATGATGGAGTTTTCTATCTCGTTCACATCGCCGCTCATGCGGGCAATGATGTCGCCTTTCCTTTCTTCCGAAAAGAAGCCGAGAGGAAGACTGAGCAGCTTCTTATAGAGCTGAACCCGGATATCGCGGACAATGCCGGTACGAATGGGAATCATGGTAGCGGAAGAGAGGAAATAACATCCTGTCTTCAGGAAGGTCATGCACGCCATGAACAGTCCCAACAGCAACAGGGTGGTGCTGGGACCGTATTGATTGATGAGCTCGGTGATATAATATTGGAAGTTGTTGATGACGATGTCCTTGATGGAAGCATCCGAACTCCACGGCATAAAAGTATAAGTGGCTTTCTCCATCTGGAACAGGATGCTCAGTATGGGCACGATGAGTGAGAAGGAGAAGATGTTTAAAACGGCTGATAATATATTGAATAGAGTACTTAAAGCTAGGTACTTCTTATAGGGAGGTACGAACCGACGGAGTATCTGTATAAATTCTTTCATGTTTAATCTGTTGATTGATGGGCGCAAAGGTAGTAAAAAGCCATGAATAAAACGGAGGAAAGTGATAAAAGATGGGAGGGAGGGGGAAAAATCTGTCTGAAGGCGTACCAAAAATCCGGAGTAACTGTTATCCTATTTACTATAAGAGGGTGTTCAAAACTAAAACGGCCTATCGAATCGTCAACTGTAGGGGCAGGGTTTGCCTGCCCGAACCAACGGTCACAACTTTGGGAGTAATATGCAAAGCAAACTGTTTTCGGGCGAGCGAACCTCGCCTCTACCGGCAAAATAACAGTATTATCAATGCTTTGCCCCCTGAAAAGTTACAGAATGTAGCTGATAAATACAAGAATTGATATAGGGTGTCAGGTTTCAGATTAAAAACTTCTTTGCTCTGAAGTTGACTTTGACACCCTCATTATTGGGAGAATTTTTCAATTATTGTTGTTTATGTAATATGTAGTGTTCTGCCAACTCACCGGTTATTTCTTGCTTGTCCCGATCAAGGGCAGTCAGCGTATTCTCGCCTACTTTATAGTAATTCTTTTCTGTTCCATTCTGCAGAGTTATCAGGTTACCTTCGATGGTATAGTTTCCCTTATCGGTGAAGGTGGCATCTTTTCTGTCGATGTATTCTGAGACAAGAGTAAATGTCTTATCCTTGTTCAGTGTAAGGGTGATGTTGATACCCGGGCAATCTGCAGCAGGGAATGTTCCGGTGTAAGTCCCATCGTAGTCCAATGCGTTTTCTGCATTATGCATATCGGCGACTTCGGTGTCGGCAGCAATAGTAGTATTGTCTGTACTCTTTTTGTTACTGTTGCATGCAGCAATCAATAGGCAGGCGCAGGCCAGCATGAAAATTTTCTTCATAAGTCTTTCTTTTTAGGTTTATAAAACAAATTCAGACCTCTTTGGGTTTATGTCTGTTTTTTATCTCTTTCAGTCTTGCATATACATGTGTACGGCTGAGGGCTATCTGTCGGCGATAGACAATGCAAGTAGTGAGGAAATAAATGCCCGCTTGTAGCCATAGGGCGTGATACTCTGTGGCAACATCGGGCAGTGTAGCCCCCATATTATTGATTCGTACAAAGCCGTTGATGCCGAAAGTGGAGGGAAATATCCATGAAACGACTTTCCAAAACTCAGGAATGGCGGAACCGGGCCATGAAATGCCCGAAATGAATAGCAACGGCACGGAAGTGAATACATATATCATCATGCAGGCTTCGCGGTGGTGGATAAAGATAGAGCAAGTCATCGCAAAGAAAATGCATGCCAATATATAAGGTAGTACAAAAGCGAAAAGTGTGCCTGCCTGTGCTATCTGCACCAGACTGAACATCTTGGGTACCAGACAAAGCATATAGACCGACATGATGACGTAAATCATGAAATAGGTAAGTGACTTGCCCAATACAATGCGGAGTGTGCCGTGATAATGGCGGCTTAAAGGAACTAAGTCGCGGAAACGGTTGGTTTCACGGGCTGTTCCGGCAGATAAACCGATACCCAGCAGCAGGGTTTGCTGAATGATGAGCATCAATACGGCAGGAATCAGAAAGCCGGCAAATCCGTTTTGCGGGTTGAAGATAGAGATGTCTTCATACTCGATGGGTGAGGAGCTGACTTCGTCCTGACGCTCGGTGGTGTTGCCGGAGCGTTCTATCTTTATCTGCTTGTTCATGGTCAGCGATGCATTGGTATTGGCAGTCAGCATGGCTTTGTAGTATAACATTCCGCTCATGTCGCAGTAAAGTGTGACGCGGGTCTGGATGCCTTTGGCAATATCTCGGCTGAAGCTTTCGGGAATATAAATGATGCCATATGCTTTTCCCTCCTTCAGCAATGCCTTGGCCTCTTCCATATCCGCACAATGAGAAACAATGTAGAGGTCGGGACCGGCATCCACCAATCGCAGATATTCCCGGCTGAGCGTGGAACGGTTATTGTCTACTACCACTGCTGGTACTTCGCGGACGGTTTCGTTCGTATATATAAAGGTATAAAGTAGTGGATATCCCAATGGAACCAAGATAAAGAAAATCAATACACCTTGGTCTTTTACCACAGCCTTCAGCTCTTGCCACCAGATATAGAACAGGTCTGCAATGCCTTCCGAAACTATCTCTTTGAATCTCTTCTCTTTCATAACCGGTTAGTTTTTTAAGGGATATATACATAGTGCAATAGCACGGTGCGAAGCCTTTTCAGTATGAAGAAAGGCAATAGCATGAAAAGCATCAATGCTACTACCGAATGCCATGCATAAATCAAGGGATAACCGTTGAGTGCCAGGTTGACGTAGATGAGGAAGTAATGCCGTAACGGAAACAGACAGGCTAATCCCTGCAACACAGGATTCATGGCCATGACGGGAAAGCTCATTCCTGAAATGGAGAAGGAAATGACTCCCCATAGCGAAGCTGTGCTTAAAGCCAGCCGCATGGTGGTGAACAGTCCGAACAAGAAAATGCCAAAGGCTTGTGATGCCAATACCAGCAACAGTCCTGCCAAGAGCATGGGGAGGATACCGCTGTTGCACGGATAATGCAGGAATCCATACAGGTATACATTATAAAAGGTGGCCATGATAAAGAATATGAGGGTCTGTGGCAACAGTTTGCCGGATAGAGCCAAAGTGACGGAATTATCGGCCATTTGCATCCATTCTTTCTGGGTATTGCCTTTTATTTCACTTCCGATGGTATAGATGGTGGTCATGAATATCAGTAACATCAAGATACCCGGTATAATGGTATTGCTCAGGTAAACGGAATAGTTCAACCATGGGTTGTTCAGTATGTGAGAATCAATGACAATAGGTTGCAGGAAAGCCACTGCTTGGTCGTCGGTAGCACCCTTGGCACGCAAAGTGGCGCGACCGATGGCACCGCTTGCCAGTTCGGACATGGTGCGTTGGTCTTTATAAAGCAGTGACCCGGCTACCAGATAAGAATAATTGGTATAAAAAGAAACCTTGGGCTGACGACTGGCAAGTGCCTTTGCCGTTGTACCTTCGGGAATAAAGTAAAAAGCATAAATCTTTCCTTCCTGCATGGCTTTGCGCGCATCGGCAAAGCCGGCATAATGTGCCACAATTTTGGTTTGCTGAAAGGCATCCAGGTTGCGGATAATGTTGCGGGTGGTTGCTGTATTGTCCAAGTCGACAACCCCTGCCGGCATATCCGTGGGAAGTCCGTTCCACATCAGCGTTGTGAAGAAGATGTAGCAGAACAAAGGAGCTATGACCATGCAAAACAGGTATAGCGGCCTTGTAGCGATGCGGAACACTTCGCGCTTGGCTATCTGGAAGATGATATGCGTTGTTTTCATTTATTTCTCTATAATGGCGCTCATTCCGGGGCGCAAGCCTTCTACCTTCTCCACGGGAACGGCTTTCACTTCAAATGTCTTCAAGTCAAACTGTCCGGTTGTTTTCGTTGCCTTCCAAGCGGCGTATGTGCCAAGGTCTTTCATGTAAGTCACTTTGAATTTCACTTCTTTATCGAATGCCGGAATAAAGGCGTTGATTTCTTCTCCCACAGTGAAGTCTTTCAAGAAATCTTCGCGCACATTGAAAGTCACCCACATATCATTCAGTCGGGCGATATTCATAATCGGAGCACCGGTTCCGACCAGCTCGCCCACTTTGGGGAATATTTCGGTCACTTCACCGTCGGCAGCAGCTGTGAGGATGGTCTCATCCATGTAGGAAGATACCTCGGCAACTGCTCCTTTGGCACGTTCCACTTGTGCGGCGGCAGCTGCTTTGTCTTCCTGCCGGGCGCCGTTCTTAGCCATTTCGTACTGTGAACGGGCAGCTTTTTCGGTGGCTGCCATCGCGTCAAATTGTGCTTTGGCTTCATCGCGCTTTTGTGCGGACATCACGCCTTGTTCAAAGAGTCGGTTCACACGGTTGTATGACTTCTCGGCAATTTCTACTCCGGCTTTGGCTTTCTGCCACATTTCGAAAGCAGCTTGCAACTGTTCCCGGCGAGTCCCTCGCTGTGCCTTCTCGCTGATTGCCCGGGCTGCTTGTTCGGCAGCTTGTGCCTGCGACAGCTTTGCCATCACATCGGGAGCTTCGAGGATAACCAGGGTATCGCCGGCTTTTACCTTATCTCCTTCTTTTACACGGAGTTCAAGAATGCGTGCCGGGACTTTTCCGGACACACGGTATTCGTCTGCTTCAGCTTGTCCCTGAATAATTTCGGGACCTTTGCCCAATGTGAAGAAACCTATCAGAGACACGACTGCAATGACTGCCGTCAGTGAAATGAATGCCAGCAAAATGTTGCTGCGTTGTGTTCTTTCTGCCATATCTTGTTCTTATTTTAATGTTCCCATTGATTTGCGTAGATATACTTGAGTCAGTTTCACGTCTATCTGTGCATCTATTTTGTCCGATTGAGCCGACAACCATGCTGTTTGTGCTTCCAGTACGTTGCTGGTGGGGATAACTCCTTCACTGAATCCCAGCTTGGCATAACGGAGGTTTTCTTCCGCCTTTTCCATGTTCTTGGTAGCCATTGCCAGTTTCTTTCCGGCTTCATTTACTTTGAAGGTGGCCTGATTGACTTGCAGCTCCACCTTTTCTTTTACGTCCGACAACTGATAGCGGGCAATATTGGCTTCGGCTTTGGCGGCTTTTACCTTATACATTCCTTCGCCCCAATTCCAAATGGGTATTTTCACCATTGCACCTACGGCCCACATACCGCGGAATTTGTTCTCAAATCCGTTGACCAATGAAGGATTAGTCACCATATAATTGGCTGTCAGGGCTACAGTGGGCAAGAACTCGGCACGGGTGACATTGACTTTCTGTGCATATATTTTGGCAGCCAGGTCGAGGCTTCGCAGTTCTTCGCGATTGGCAAGGGCAGTGGCAACATTGTCGGAGGCCTGTGCTTCATCGGCAACCAGGAGGTTCTCTACCTCTTCGTCCGCCAATCGGATGTCCTCATTCAAGGGAATGCCGCAAAGCTGGCACAATACCATTTTAGAAAGGCTCAGTCCGTCTTCCACTTGCGTCAGTTTCATTTCGGCTTCATTTACTTTCACCTTTACGCTGAGACCATCGGCTTTGGTAGCCACTCCTTCGGCTATCATTTTGTCTATATCGCTGTCCAATTGCTGTACCAGTCGGAGATAACTTTCCGCCAGCTTTTTCTTGTTTACCAATGAGATGACCTGCCAATAGGCTTGGTCGGTACCGAGAATGATGTCCTGCATGCCGGTGGCATGTTGTGATTGGGCCAGTTGTTCGGCATATCGGGTTATCTTGTTGTAGGCTGCAATTTTGCCTCCCATAAAGATGGGTTGGGTGAGAGTGACGGCACCTGCATACATATTGCGGGTATCGGTGTGCAACGCATCGACCAGCCCTTGCCCTATGCCATTCAGTTTGTTCCCTATGCCGGGGATGAGCGGAGCCAGCGGCTGGAGCAGGGCGCCCAATTCGGGGCTGGAAGCGGCCAGTTGTTGGAAAGTTTCTTGGATAGACCCTTGTGCGGCGGTTCCTATGTTGCCGATAGCTCCTTTCTGGTCATTGCTTAATAAGGAGATTTCTTTTTGGGTGCGCATATACGTTCCCATAGCGGCAATCTTGGGCAGGTAGTTCGTAAAAGCAGCTTTCTTTTCATAATGCGCCACATTTATTTTCTCGGCGGATATGCGTAGCTCTTTGTTGCTCTTTAGTGCCATAGCACGACAACTATCCAATGTCAGTGTGTGTTGGGCTGAAACCCCTACTGATACCCATATAGACAGGACAAAACCGAAAATTCTCTTCATCTTAGTGTTGTTGCTAATGTGTTTAAAGTTGCTTATGCAACGATGCAAAGATACGACTAAAATGTGAATAGGCAATATCAGCCGAATAAAAAGATACAAAAAAAGGAGTGTGTCAAAACTAAACCGGTCTATCCCATCGTCAGCTGTAGGGGCAGGGTTTGCCTGCCCGAAGACACAAAGCAAACTGTTTTCGGGCGAGCGAGCCTCGCCCCTACAAACTAAACGACAGCATTATCCACGTTTTGACACACTCCTTTTTTATAATACAATAAAGGAATTTATTTCATGCTGAATGCCTGTTGCCCTATCATGGTTCCTTCGGCAAAGATATACACATGGTAAGTGCCTGCCGGAAGGTATTCTTCCACATCCCAGTAAACAGTCACGTTTTGTTCCTCTCCTGTATACTCTATATATTTCTTGATAGAATAAGTCAGTTCGCGGTTCTCGTATGGGAATGTGTTGGATGCATTTTTGGTCAATACATCGTTATCCGGTTTGGCTATGCGTATATATAAGGTGCGTTCGCCTGTTTTGGCGGTAATGTTTTTGACGATAGTGAAGGAAACAGCTATCTTCTTTACATCTTTCACCTTCTTGGCTGTTTTTCCCCGCTTGTTTTTGGGAAGTACAGTGATGGCGGTTGCATCCAGTTGCGATGCTAACGTCACCTTTTCGTTCAGGTTCTTTTTCTCCTGAGACAGATTGCTGATTTGGCGGGTTGCCTGCGTATATTTCTGTTTTACTTCCTGGTTTTCTTCTGCCAAAGCCTGATTGAGCTTGTTCAGTGAATCGATTTGGATGACATAGGTGCGCAATACGGCGCGGACAGTCTTCAGCTCCTTTTTCAGTCGCATGATTTCGGCGGCATTGCTTGTTTTTACCTGGCGCAACTCTTCCAGCAGTCGTTGAGTCTTCAATTTCTCACTTTCCAGTCTTTCGCGCAGGGAGTCATTGTTGATTTGCACCTGAAGCTCATCATATTGCGTTGCAAAAGTGGTGTACTCATTTTCCATTTCCAACTTTTCGACAGCAAAGAGTTCGCTCATTTCTTTATTCTCCTTTGCCTGATGGAAAGCATAGAAAGAAACTCCGCCGATGATAATAATCAGCAGAATAATGACAATAATCAGTTTTTTGCTCTTATCCATAGTGTTACATTGAATTTTGGGCAAAAGTACAATATTTTGTGCATACTGCCCGAAAATAATTATGGAAATTTTTCCCTAATTCGGAATATCATTGTAACTTTGCAGTGCTTTTAAGAACACGATTTTATTATCAACTTTAAATAAAATAGAGATTATGTCAAAAGTAACCGTAGTAGGCGCAGGTAACGTAGGTG
>OKWR01001910.1_pt1 | contig 12465 bp, 7 predicted proteins | sample 1607101 | NCBI WGS metagenome assembly OKWR01 (sample SAMN04414076, study PRJEB24778) | human gut metagenome | material: faecal | host: Homo sapiens
TGAAGTATTCAATTAAGGTAAACGAAGTAAGGGCAAAAGAGGGCAGCAATATCAAAGGAGCAGGAAGGCATCCCGGGAGAAGGCTGTCGCAGTGGTTTCTGAGCTGAAGGCTATGAAGCTGCCGGAGGCTGCGAAGAAAGTAGCGGATGGCATTGAGGAAACGCTGACCTACTGTGACTTCCCCTCTGAGCATTGGGTGTATGTAGATCCGAACCAACAATGTGATCGAACGGATGAACCGTGAGATCCGGCGCAGGACGAGGGTAGTCGGTGCGTTTCCTGACGGAAACTCTGCGCTGATGCTGGTCTGCGCACGGCTTCGTCATGTAGCCGGAACCCAGTGGGGCAGCAAGAAATACATGAATATGAAGCACTTGGAAGCCATGGAGCAGGAGCCACTGGTTGGATAAGTAGCAGCCAGGTCACAAAGCGTCAAGGGCAAGACAAGCGGCGTACCGCCGCCCTTGACCCTTTGCGCCCTGCCTGCTGAAAAGTAACCAAGGGGCGGTTAAGCCGCCCCCTGTAATAGATTTCTACTAGAGCCAAAATCAATTTTGCGCATAACTCTTGACACTACCTCCTACGGTGTTGTTTTTACTATCCTATCCGGTTGAATCCGATGCCTTGTCTATCATACACGCTGTGCTGCTTCATCAGAAGCTTTGGGTGCGATCAGATCACCTTTCTTTTTCTGACGATGGCAACAACAAGAGTTACGATGTTCCAGAGCAGGGATGTAACCGAAACGGATACGGCTGCGGTAGCAAGGGGCTTGGAAACGCTGACTCTGTCGCTGATCGCGGAAATATTGCCTGCGTCAAGCGTTGTATTATCGGTCAGCGTAAGGATCAGATTGCCGTCATCGTCAATGCGGCAGCCCTTGATTCCGATGCCGTCTTTACCGTCAGCACCGTCCTTACCGTCTTTTCCGTCTGTGCCGACGATCTTGCCGAGGTTGGTAACAACCCCGTCGGTAAAGGTGATGATAAGATTGCCGTCTGCGTCAATATGCGCTGACTGAATTCCGGTTCCGTTCAAGCCGTTTGAACCATTTGATCCGTCTTGACCGTTTTGACCGTCCTGACCGTCCTTGCCTGCGTCACCCTTGTCGCCCTTGGCTCCGGTGACATTTCCGAGATTGTACACAGTGCCGTCGGTCAGAGTAATGATGAGGTTGCCGTTTTCATCTACAACAGCATCCTTGACGCCGACACCGGCAGCACCGTTGTTTCCGGCATCGCCCTTGTCGCCCTTATCACCTTTATCGCCCTGGTTACCTTTATCTCCGGTGACCTTGCCTGCGTTATGCACGGTGTCGTCGGTCAGCGTAATAATCAGGTCGCCGTTCTCGTCGATCGTCACCGATTTAACGCCTACGCCTGTAGCACCGGTTTCGCCTTGGTCGCCCTTATCGCCTTGGCTGCCTTTATCTCCGGTAACCTTGCCGAGGTCAAGCACGGTATCATCGGTGAGGGTAATAATGAGATTGCCGTTTTCATTGATGACAACGGATTTTACACCTACGCCGGTGTCGCCCTTATCACCTTGGTCGCCCTGGTCGCCTTTGTCACCCTTGACATCGGCTACAATAACGGTAATGAGCATATCGCCGTCCACCGTAAAGGTGACTTCGGTCTTATTGATTTCAGAAAGCAGCTCGCCGCCGATGTACCAGCCCTTGAGAATATAGGTCGGGTCAAGCGTTACGGTTGCGGTAAGCACCGTTCCCTCGCACACCTTGTCGCCGCTGGCGATTTTTTCACTGCCGTTCTTTACCGAAAGGATACAGCCGTCCAAAGTCATGGGGAATGTGACTGTATATTCCGGTATCTCCTCGATTTTCACTGAGATGTTGGTATCCGCCTTGATTGCGCCGGTTCTATAGGTATAGCTGCCGTCGCCGTTGTCGATCCACGAATCTGCATCTGCAAGGCGGTAGTTTTCCTTCGGCTTGACTGTGACGGTGATTTCATCGCCGTAGCGAACGGTTTTGCCACTTACGAAATCCTTGTCACCGTTTTTGATTGTCATATCTGCGTGCTTCGGGCTATCCACCATAACCGTGTATTGCTCGATTTCGGTGAAATACACCTGAATATCGGTTTCGGTATCCACCACAAGCTCATAATCATACTGGCTGTACAACTTGTCGTCGGTCGTTACGGTGTCAACCTTGCTGCCACGGGTAATGACGAGCTTCTGCACACGGTAATTTTCCGCCGCCTGTGCGGTAAGAGTAATTTTCGTGCCGACGGGAACGCCTGCGCCTGACTGATAGCCCTGCTTGGTCGCTACGGCACCGGTCTGTTCACCGCTTGTGGCAGAATAGGTCAAGCCTACACGCACGGGAACATCAAATTCCACACCGATCTCGGTGTCCTTTGTGATGGTCATGGTGAAGCTTTCGCCGCTTTGTCCCTTGGCATCGTCCGTCCATGCGCGGAACTTGCAGCCTGCGTCCGTCTTGACGGTGAAGGTCAGCTTGGAATTTACAGGAACATACACGCTGTTATTCTCATTCAGAGTAACGCTGTCGCCGTTTGTATCGGTGATTTCCACCGTGCCGCCCTCTGCCGGGATATTGACCTTTACAAGCCTGCCGATTTCAGAAAGACTTACGAATTCTGCCTCGACTGTGTATTTTTCGGAAGCAAGCCCCAATGTATAGCTGTTAGAGCCTGCCGCGTCTATAGTTTCGGTGGTGCCACTTGCGTCGGTAATTTTCCATGATTTCAGTCTGTAGCCCTTGCCGGGTACGGCGGTAAAGGTCACATTATCGGTAACCGTGCCGCCGGGGGCATTCAGAGGAACATCGCCCACCGCCGCGCTGACCGTACCAATCACCATGCCGTCTGCCGTGTAGGTATCGGTAAATGTGATCTGAGCGGAATTTATTGCTCGCTTGGTGGAAACACGCATATTGGCTTCACCGTTCAGAGTAAAGGCACATACGATTGTTCCGTCTTTTTCGGGTGTGAATACCATTGTTTCACCGCCGTTGTCGAGGGTAAGGGATACAAGCTCATACTGCCCGCTTTTCGGGGTGACCTTTACCTTGATGATTTCGCTCTCGCTGATCTCATCTCCGGATTGGATCTCAACATTGCCGAGATGCCGCACCTTGATGTCGGAAGCCTTTGCGTTATCCACTGAGTAGTTGACCTTATAGAACCTCTTTGCCGTGGTAACTTCGGCAATATTCGACCATGTGCTTTCCTTTTCTTTGCCGTCCACCTTGCAAACGGAGGTAACAGCAAAACCCAAGTTGGTATTGGTTTTCAGGTTCTCAATCTCATAGGATGTCGTATCGGCAGGAAGCAGATCGGAAATTTTCGTACATTCGCCGTTTTCCGCGCGATACACATAGTAACCCTCTACCTCCGGCCAGCCGGGGGTCTTGTCGGGCTGAGACCATGTAAGATGCACCGCATCATCTGCAAACAGGTTTGCCTCTAAATCATCTACTGCAGGAGCAGGTGTGCTGACATTTGATAGGCTGTAGCCGATAAAGACGGTCTTGTTGCCTTCCTCACCATAGAGGTGCCTGAACCACTGCCCCAGCGTCCAGTCAAAGGTATACTGCGTGTAAATGCTTGCCGGGATTCCTTCCTCGGCAAGAGCCGGGCCGTCAATGTCGTTGACCGCACCGATGCATCCCTGCGAGGAGGTTTTGGTGGTCGAAACGCCCGAACCGTTGCTGTAACTCAGACTTGTTTCAAAGCCCACATCGTGCGAGAATAGGATACCGTCGCCGAACACGCCGAAGCTGATGGAGAAGTTGAAGTAAAATCCGTGAGAAATCTCCTCGGAGACCGATTTGATATTGCTCTTGGAATAGGAAACCTCATTCAGACCTCCCGCATAGCCCATACGGATAGTGTTCTGGCTGAGCTGCTGAGCGCCGAGTGCACTGTATGCGCCCCAGCCCAACTGATTGTACATATAGGGGTTGCCCTCGTTGCCGTCCAGCCAGTTTTCCGCTTCGTTGATTTTTTCAAGACGGTAGTAGCAGGCTTCATCTTTGGAGGTCTTATCCGACTCCTTGGTGATGGCGCGATTGCCCTTTTTCTCCATATAGGAGTTGTATTCTTCAGCAAAGCTGTTGTAGTCGTCAATGCTCATCTGCTGATACACCGGCTGCTGCGGAATCGACAGGCTCATTGCCGTGCCATCAGACCACTCGCCGTTTTCGTCCAGCACCTCATAGCAGTAGACAAATACCGGTGTTCTTGCAACCAGTGCCGTGTTATATGCCTGCGCCTTGACAGTCATGGCGTATTCGGTTTCCAGCGCTTCAGTGTAGGTCTTGCTCCATTCAAGAGAATAGCCCGCTGAAATATTTAGTTCAAAGGGGGCAAGCAGTCCGCCATAGCTGTAGGACATACCCACGCTGTAGGAAACATTTTTCGAGGAAGATTGCTCCAGCTCGTAGCTTTCGGTTATGGTATAGTCGGTCTCGTTATTTGCCGAGTCGCCCAGCGCTGCAAAGTAGGGCGCCGCCTGCATGACCGCCTTGACCTCCGGGTCGCTGTAGGCGTAGCTTACGCCCTTGTAGCGGGCGATAACGCCATCCTGGTCGCGGTCGCAGGATGTGAGCACCATCTGTGCGCCGGTGCCTTTATAGCCGCCGTCAACTTTGTCGGGTCCCCAACCGGATATTGTTGTACTAAAGCCGGTCACAGTGCCGTAATCGGTCACATTGCCTTTACTGTCTTTTTTGTCATTGTTATATACGCCGGCGATCATGCACTTTTTAAAGGAATATTCTTTGTCATTGTCGCGGCAGGAGGCAACGAACACGATCTGCTCTCGGCCTGCCGTGTTGCCGTCAAAGTTGCCGACCACGACTGAGCGCATATATTCCTCTTTTCCACCAAGGCCTTCGTCAAACTGGAATCCGCTCGTTGAAGCCTTGTTTAATTCGCCGGTAGCGGTGTTGTATGTATACAATGAGCCGTTGATAAAGATATACTCTGCGGCGTTTGCTCCGTTATAGGCAACGGCCTCGACCGCAAACTTGGTTACACATTCGTCTTCTGACCAGCCGTTGGCGGCCATGGTCTTGACCTCGGATTGTACGAATCCATTGTTCTGATTGCTGAGGAGTATGCTGTATGCAAAAGTATCTGTAATCCTCATCGACATCATAATGGGGTTATAGCCGCTTTTGCGCTGTAATGAATCTAGCTTTGCTCCGGCAACAACGAGGTCGTCGCAGCCGTCGTTGTTGAAATCACCGCAGGCAAGCCCCCCGTCGTAGACGGATGTCCATGTATTATATGTCGAGTCGTACCCGGTTACATTATTTATTGAATATTTTTTGTCAGGCAGGCTGTCTACAAAAGCCAGCCCCTCTCTTCTGCCGGTCTTGCCGTACAGTATTTTGACCTGCGGGGTCGGGTCAATATATGCGCCTTTAGAATTGTATGACAACACTGCCAGGTCGTCTATTCTGTCGCCGTTAAAGTCGCCGACGACCATATCGACCGTCAGCTTTTTCCAATGGTTAGCCAGTGTATTATTTTTTGAGCCGTTGATGGTATCTGCAACGCCCTTGTTACCACTAAGGTTGGTTTGATAATTATTAACATAATAGTCATTCAGCAGCTCATCTCCAAGCTGATAATACCCCGGACCGTTTTCACGGCGATTCAGCATGGTAAGCTCACCGTCGGCATATTCATATTCCTTAATAAAACAGCCTGCCATCATATTGGCGGAATAATAGTCCAGATCGGTAATGCGGCGTATCTCCTTTTTGCTGTTCGCCACATAGATGATAAGGGTATCCTTGCCGTCGTTGTCAAAATCTCCGGCTACAATATCAATATATTTGTTGGAATCATAACCGTGGATTTGCAGATCTCCGTCACTGTCAAACGCCCAGTTCATTTCGCCGACAACCTCTGAGCTGCAGAGCTTGCCATCCCTTGCGTCGTATACAAAGAGATAAACATTTTTATCCCGACGGTTAAGACCAACATAGGCAGCATGGTCGTTACGACCGGTGCCGTCCGGGTCAAACGATGCGGACTGTATCAGAACGCAGTTGCTTAAATCAACGAAATTCATGTTAGGCAGCGAACTGTTGGATGCAGTACGTTTACTATATACAAAGTTATACAGGTCACTTGCCGTTCCGACATCTGCTATCTTGCCGGTAATGTGATTGGTGTAGGTTTCTAAATAAAGCAGCTCGCTTTGCTCCACCATCGCAAATGGGCGGTCAACATCGTAACCGTAAGGGTTGGTTGTCTTGTCGTACCCGGCAGGTACAGTGTTTTTCATCAGCGAATTGGCTGCATCGGATGAAAAGGTCGGGCTGTCGCTGCTTGCGGAAAACGCCGAAAGCGGCAGACAGGCAACGATCATCACAAGCGCCAGTGCTGCGCACACTGCCCGTCGGATGATAAATTTTTTGTTCATAGCTCAGGTCTCCTTTGATAATTTGGTTTTGCTGTCCGCTACGACAGCAGATTCTGAAAGCGGATAAGCAAGCGTGGACATGATATTTCACGATACTTATACTATTATCTATTCTATCATAACAGGGGCAGTTTCGGTTGTGTCGTTTACGCTGTATTTCGGTCGTTTACGCTGTAAACGGTCGCTCGGGCGGAATACCCCTTGTAAAAACACGGATTTTCAAGTACAATAGTATACGGATAATTTTCCACATATCAAATGCAGAAAAAATGAAATGGGGAGGTGCCTCGTCGGAATGAAAAAAACTTTACGGTGGATATGTTTAGCGCTATTCTTTGCGCTTTGCATCGGTATGCTCTGCTTTTTGCAGAAATTCACGAAGCTCAATACATCCATACAATACCTTGAGTGGCAAACCGCCTACACGGTAGGAACAGACGGCACGGAAACGGAGCTGAATTATACCGTGTCGCCCGAAAAGGGAGACCGCTTTCGCCTGGAAACAGTCGTCCCGGCAAGCAGCGAATACGGCAATTTGGTATTTGAAACGGCAGGGCTGAATATGACCGTCAGCATAGACGGGAAAGAGGTATGGCAGTCGGAAACCGCGGTGCCGGAGAATGCCGTGGGTCAGACGCAGGCGATTATCCCTCTGCCGCAAAACACGGAGTGCCGCCTTACGGTTACCGGCACGGTGACTGACACAGCAAGCCTTATTTTCCCGCCGCTGCCGCGCTTTGTGCCGGTGGATGCGCAAGAAATCGAAAGCTACGCTTATGCAAACTACTACGGTATTCCTGCCGGTGCTACCGCTTTTATATCGCTGATGATTGCCGGGTTGTTCCTTTTGAGCGTGACACGCAAAAAGGCAGATTGGAGTCTGATACCGCTTTTCCTTGCCTCTGTGGGGCTTACGATGCAATGGATCACCAAAGGAATGGGACACCATTTTCTCAGCGACGGGTTGGTCGATTTTCTGAACCGGCAAGAGATCGGTATTCTGCTGCTCGTACTTTTGGTCGTTTATCTTGTGATGAACCGTCAGCGTAAATTTTGGAAATACTTAGGAATTTCCGCTATTGCCAGCGCCGCCGCATTGGGGGTTGCATACACGGTATCATTTTTCAGAAAAAGCTACCTTTTCAAATATATCGGCAGGTTAATTTCGGATGTTACGGAGCTTGCGGATTATTCGGGGCTTTTGTATTGGGTCACCGTTTGGATGGTTGCGGTGTGCGCCGTTATTTCCGCCTATGCCGTAATGCGTTCGATTATTGCACAGCAGATGGAAAGCAAAACGCTCCGTCTGCGCAACGAATTGATTATGAACAGCTATCGTGCGATGGAAAGCAAAGTGACCGACAGCGCCGCCATTCGTCACGAAATGAAGCATAAAATAATCGCTCTTGACGCATTGTATCAAAAGGGCGATATTGATGCGCTGGGGCAATTGATCGGGGATATAAAGCAGCAAAACGATCATTTGGCGCAAACGCAGTTTACCGAAAATTTCACAGTCAATACGATCCTGCAGGACGCCGCTTATCGTGCCGCCCAGTCGGACATCCGCTTTGAGGCGCTTGTTTCCGTTCCGCCGCAGCTTACCGTTGCGGAAAGCGATCTGTACGAGCTGCTTATGAATATGCTTGACAACGCACTGGAAGCCGCCGCCGAGGCGGATGCCGGAAAACGATTTGTCCGCTTTCAGATTGAAACAAAGAACGGCTTTCTTGCCGTTAAGTGTGAAAATTCGTATGCCGGCAAGCGCAGACAGGATGCGTACGGCAACTATGTCACGACCAAGAACGACGCCGAAATCCACGGCTTCGGCTTAAAGCTGATGAGCGCCGTTGCCGTGCGTTACCACAGCATACTGGATATTTTTACTTCGGAGAATCAAACCTTCACCGTTCAAACGGCGCTGAAGCTGCCGAAGAAATAAACAAAAACAAAGAAGGACACCGCTTTAAAATAAACGGAGTCCTTCTTTTTTGCTTTAAATAGCTATTGATTTATATAGCGCACAAATGCACTTTGAAAGGCTTTATAATAGGTTCTCCCCATCGGGAGCGTTTCGCCGCTTTGCAGGGAAAGCTCAGTCCGCCCGATTTCCCGTACCTCATCCAAATTCACAAGATAACTGTTGTGACAGCGTGCAAATTGCCCCATCGGAAGCTGCTTTTCAAAATCCGAAAGCGAAAAATAATAGGTGCTGTTACCGTTGCTTTGATGAATTACGATGCTGTGGTTGTAGCTCTCAATGTACCAAATATCCGAAAGTGATAAATGCACCAGCTTCTTCCCGATATGCACCACAACCGTTTTAGGTATGTAATTCAATTTAAGATCAGTGTGGATCGCGCTCGCCAAAGCCTCTCGGCGCACGGGCTTTAAGAGAAAATGGATAGGCTGAACGCCGTACCCTTCGCCGAGGTAATTCTCACAGGCTGTCACAAAAATAATGGACACACGATTGCCTTTCTCTCTTAAAGAACGGGCAAGCTCCATACCCGTCATACCTTCCATTTGAATGTCAAGTATCAGCAGATCAAAAGGACAGCTTTCGGTATCCAACCGTTTTTCAAGTTCACAGGCCGAACGGAAAGGTTCAAGCCTATATTCAACACTGTCATTGGTTAAAATATCACTGCAAAGAGAACATAAATTTTCTCGTATTATATTGTCATCATCGCAAACTGCAATTCGGTATGCGCTCATTTTCTCACCTGCAAATTCGGAATTATTTTGTTTAATTATATCATATTTTCGAGCAGATTGCAACCAAGACGGCATATCGGTCGCGCATTACAGGTCAAGGATCGGCTTCGCAAACCCACAAGCAAGAATTGATGCATTTCAAAAGTGAGATATCAGAAGTAAAAATGTTAAATTAAACAAGAGCGTCTTTCAACTGAACAATACGGCAGGAAGAAAAAGACTGCTGTGCGTTTTTTATGATCACAGCGGTCTTTTCTGTATATCGAGATATCCTCGGTTATTGTTTTTCTTTCTGCTTGTTATAGCTTTTCAGTTGGGTAGTTCACTTTCTCCTGCCACCATGACAGGTGGCACCTGTCAGCTTGTAGGCGCATATAAAAGGATTTGCAACAGTAGTATTTGGTGATTCATTTAAGATCACCAATATTGCAATTCTTGAGAATAAGGACAAGGGTGAGCTTTTCGTATCAATGCCAAGATACCGCTCCAATGAGCGTGATGAAAGCAATGGCGTGATCTATAAGGATGTGTGCAATCCTATCACAGCAGAGTTTCGAGAGGAACTCTATACCAATATCCTTGATGCCTATGCAAGAATTAAGGAACCGGAGAAAGAGGAGACACAGAAGCAGGACAGAACACAGGAAATGCCGGAGTTTTCCGTAACTGTGACACCTTATGAGAGGGAAGGTAGTAACATCAAAGGACTTGCACGCATTTATTTTGAAAACAGTTTCATCGTAAATAATATCAATATCGTGCAGGGTAAAGAGAAAATCTTTGTATCAATGCCTTCTTATAAGACAAAGCAGGTGGATGAGCAGGGCAAGCCAATCTATCAAGATGTCTGCTATCCGGTCACAAAGGATTTCAGGGAAAAACTCTATAATGAGATTATCTCTGAATATGAGAAAGCAAAGGATAAGAGCAACGAAAAGGCAAGAGAAAGTGCAGAGAAACATCATGGCAATCCCGATAAAGAGAAGGACAAAGAGGCGACGCCCTTTCGATAATCAGTAATCAGAGTACAGGGGCGGCCAAGGCTGCCCCATATACAGAATGGAGGAAACAGAATGGATATGGAAGCAGGAAAAACACTTACCAATGAGGAGGTCATAAGGGAACTTCTCGAATTGTTAAAGAAGAATGCCATGAAAGAGCAGGCAAACGATGTATTTGAGATATGCAGCTATGTGGATGGACTGGAGAAAAAGATTGATTCCATGACGGAAGAACTCACCAATATGCAGAACCAGATAAAAGAAATGCAGGAGGATACGTTTGTCAATAATGCTAAAAAGGCATTGTCAGAAGCACAGGAGCGACTTAATGCCAGATGTGAGCAGATAAAGTCACAGGTATCTGAAGTGAAAGCACAGGTCAAATCTACAGCAAAGAGCATAGTAGATGAAGCAAAGGCAAAGGGAAGATCTGCATTATACAGGGTGTCGGAGTTCTTAGGAATTAAGAAAAGACTTTTTGATATCCGGGAAAATGTAAGAAGTGCAATCAAGACCATGGATAAGGATATAGCAAAGACAGCACTTCTTGCAAAAGGATTTCGTGAAGCAGGGCAGACAGTAGCCAATGCATTCCGTACTTTTGCTGACAAATCGGAGGTAGATTACTCACAGAAAGAGCAGAAACATCCCATTACAAAGGCGGTGCTTGCACCTATGAAAGCAGTGAGAAAATTGTTTGTGTTAATGGAACTGCATCTGGACGCTTCGATTGATAAGCTGGATAATCTCGCTATGAATGTGCAACTTGATAAGGAAAAGCATATGGAGAATGCGAAAGCACAGGAACAGACAGAGCCGGAGATGGCAGAAGCTGAGCGAGTAGAAGCAGAAATTGTATACTCGCCAATGGTTGCTGAACCACAGGAGTATCAGTATAATGCAGATGCATTTGAAAATTATTTGAGAGATAATGCTGCAAATGATAATAAGAACAAAGAAATAATAATGCAAAAGGATAAAAATGTACGATGAGTAGGCATAATTCGTAAATTAATTGCCACTACGTTTTTGAAATAGCATTGAAGTGGTATCTACGATGTTTTGATGTGAAATGGATTCTGCGGTATACACAAGGAATACAAATTGACTTTTCCAGGTTGGTGTTGTAAACTATGATTAGTTTTAACTAACCATAAGGAGGGCGCTCATACATGACAAATCAATACATGAATAATCTTTATCGTGATCTGCTCTCTAATTCACCGCAGACGATCACCATAGATATTCCGGCAGACATGGGAACCGGTCAGATTTCGCAGATTGTCACGAAACAGGGAGCAGTTGTTTCAGACTGGAGAATGAATTACTTTTCGGATATGAACGTGCAGGGAGTGAGCAGTGAAGAATACATACAAATGCTGTTCTGCTTCAATGACGGTGTTTCCTGGAATATTGCAGACAACCGGCAAAGTGCCAGCATTCAAAAGGGTGAATCCTGTATTTATCGCGGCCACGGGAAAATGGAATATCTGTGCTATTCTAAAAAGAGCGATTTCCTTTTCAAAAATGTGAAAATACCTCTATCCTATTTCTATAAGATTCTGAATGACTACTTTGAGGCTGGTGAGATCGAGGTCTATCAGAAAAAATTATTGGACGGCATATCAAAGGTGAATATCACGCCCTATATGGAACACATTTTTGCGGAGCTGCAAGACTTCACGCAATATCGCGGCGGGTTGGGATACCTGTTTCTGGAAAGCAAGGTCTTTGAGCTGCTATCGGTATATTTGAGCGAGGTCCTGGAGCTGAGTATTCTCGCGTCAACCTACGTTGCAATTTCCAGAAGTGACCGGGATTCCATCATAGAGGCAAAGCGAATTATTGACAGCCAGCTTGCCCTGGCTCCGAGCTGCGAGGAATTGGCGCGGCAGGTCAATATCAGCACTTCAAAATTGACGAAGGGCTTTTCCTCCCTGTTCGGAACATCGGTTCATGCGTATGTCATCGACCAGCGGTTAGAAAAGGCGGCAAGCCTGCTGTTAGAAAGTAATTTGAATGTCAGCCAGGTGGCTATACTGGTGGGATATTCAAAAGCGAGCAATTTCGCAGCGGCGTTCAAAAGGAAATACGGAGTGAATCCGAAAAACTATAAAGCAGAAGCTACGATTGGATAAATGCAAAAATACTGATTTTGGGTAGAATAAAATTGGTTTTGGGTTGGAATCGTGGGCGCAAATTGCTATTATATGTGGTGTGGTTAGAGGAAGCTAACCACACCACATTTTCATTTTCTCAGAGATAAGGAGGATACTGGTATGAGTTCCCAGAAAAAAAGTTCCCGGCTTGAGGGAAAAGA
>OKWR01001922.1_pt1 | contig 12407 bp, 6 predicted proteins | sample 1607101 | NCBI WGS metagenome assembly OKWR01 (sample SAMN04414076, study PRJEB24778) | human gut metagenome | material: faecal | host: Homo sapiens
CTATGGGTATTTTTAACGAGGAAATGGATGCCAGCGACGCTTTGAGCAACGAAGAAAGCGACTTTAACGTGTGGGAATAATCAAAACTCGTTACAAGATAAGTCTATTAAAAGGATGGGAATACAAATCCCATCCTTTTTTTATAATTGACGAACTTTTAACAAGCTATTATATTTTTGAGACAGTAGCCATTTACTTTTAGTATAATGTTTTATAACATATATTTTTTTTTGCTCCGATTGATATTTTTCCATTTCTTTGCATCAGAACAGTTCAGCATAGTTTGGAAGATGAGTGAAAAGGTAAATTTTGGACTTCATTCCACAAAGATAAAACAATTGTCGGACATAATATCACAGGATATAATGCTGGGAAAGTACAAGACAGATACAAGTCTGCCTTCGATAAATCATCTTAGCAAAACTTATAATGTTTCCAGGGATACTGTTTTCAAAGCGTTCTTAGAACTACGTGAAAAAGGGCTGATAGATTCTACCCCTGGAAAGGGCTATTATGTCATAAATAGACAGAAGAACATATTGCTGCTGCTTGACGAATATTCTGCATTCAAGAACACATTGTATATAAGCTTTATCAAGAAGCTCTCACAATCGTATAAAGTTGACTTGTGGTTTCATCAGTATAATGAAAGAATATTCAATACAATCATGAAGGATGCCATTGGTAGATATAATTACTATGTCGTCATGAACTTCGATAATGAGAGATTCTCACCAATACTGAACAGAATTTCGCCATCAAGATTACTTTTACTTGATTTCGGAAAATTCGATAAGAAAAATTATTCATACATTTGTCAGAATTTTGATGATGCTTTTTACGATGCACTATCCAAACTGTCTGACAGACTGAAAAAGTACAGGAAAATAGTTTTTCTTTTACCGGACAGTTCAAAACATCCAAAATCATCAATTGACAGCTTCAAAAATTTCTGTTACGATAATGACATCATTTCAGAAGTGGTACATGATGAGGAAATAGGCAAAATAGAAAGAGATGTGGTATATATCGTTATAAAGCAGACTGACGTGGTGGACATAATCAAGCAAAGTAGGATGCTGAATATGGTATGTGGAAAAGATTTCGGCCTGATTGCTTATAATGAAACTCCTGCATACGAAGTTATAGACGTAGGTATAACATCCCTCAGTGTTGATTGGAAGTCAATGGGGATAAAAGCCGCAAAATTCATTATGGACGGTGAATCGGTACAGGAATTTCTTCCAACACACGTTCATATCAGAAATTCTGTATAGAATACGCTTGATATTTTTTTATCTCACAATCAGCACAGTTCAGCATAGTTAAAGCAAGAGTATCAACATAAACACTCTGTTGAAGAATGTGTACAGAGTAAAAAAATTTTTTAGCATGAAAAACAAATGGACAACAGTTTTGGTCTGTTTCTTTTTAGGTGGATTGCCTGTTCAGGCAGACCAAGCCTTCAGGAATCATCGTTATAATGGTTTCAAAGTCTTGCCTACAGGTGCATAGTTGGCTATAAATGATTGGGTTATAGGGTAGGCATGGATAAGGTCGCATAGTGGAAAAGAAGCCAATCCACTAATGTAAGCCACCGTAAATATCCTTAAACTTTTTATGAACCAAAAACATATTATAACGGCTGACAAAGAAAAAGAATTTAGTTTACACGAAGAAATTACAAGTAAATTCAATGAATTTATTTGCGTTGCAAAATTATACCATTCATGGAAAAAGGAGCCAACGAAAAACACTAATGGGTAGATTAGATAATACTTTCTAAAAGGTACGGTGTCAGGAGATATAACATAGGAACAGGTAATGCGCATTGTTCAAATATCTTAAACTCCATACCAAGGAAAAGATTCGGTTATACGACTCCTAAAGAAAAATACAAATCATTAACTAACAAAGAATTTGATGCTGTTGCATCATCTTATTGAATCCAATCAAAAAATTATGAAGAAAATCCTTTTCCTGACGTTTCTGCTTGCAACCTTCGCCACCATGCTCCAAGGACAAACAGAGATCATTCTTCCTTCAGAGAATGAGGAAAATCCGGAACACATGTACATTCTGAAAAACGGAAATGATGTGTGGATGACCTCGTATACTTCTCCCACACGAACCGATGGTAATGTAGGAAGATTCGCCTTTTTTACGGACGAAGCTAATGCCGACGCTTATTTCATTTACAGCATTGACCGCAAAAAATGGGTGTCATATGTGAAAGCTGCAACCTATTCCAACGGAACGAATTTTGCCGTGCTTGTCGATGATAGGTCAGCGGCCAATTCGTGGCAGACAGTCAAGGCAGCCATCTCCGGAGCTGAGTATTATCAGTTCGCCCCTTTCACAACAACTGCCGTTGCGGACAAATACATGAACTGGTTCCGCGGTGTCGGAAATGACAATCCCGAGGACAATACCACAGTTACCGTGGGCCTGTGGCAGGATAATGCTATTCACGATGCCGGTAGTCGCTGGAGCGTCAGTGAAGTGGTGATGTATACTTACGTAATCAACTTGGCTCCCGGCGAAAGTGTCACCATTAACGGCCAGACTTATACCAACGGGCAGAGCGTTACCGTTTCCGGGCAGCTCATCCCTGCAGATGTCATAGCCGCGCAGAAAGAAGGTAAGTTCGGTGTGGTCAATGTGGACAATACCGCCAAGACCATTTCAGTCGTTTACTATGACCTGCCTGAACTGCGTGCAAGCGAAACTTACACTAATGCCTGGGTCTATCCTAAACAACAGGACAATGTGGGCGCAGCCTGTAGCGAACAGCAGGGCAATGTCTACACGCTTTATAATAATGTATTGGCTGCCAGTTTCCTCAAAACCGATAAGGCTCTATATTTCATGGGCAGCAAGGCCATGAACCTGTTGGCCGGTTCCGAACCCTTCGTTGTGGGCTTCGGCTCAGGCGACAAAGTGGCGGCAAGCCAGATGACCCTTACTGATTTCACGACAAAGGACCTGACAGCCAATCCCGATGCTGTCGGCGGTGCCGAACATTATGACGGCAAGGCGCTGGAAGCCGTTTACACTTATACTTATAAGGAAAAGGCCATACGCATTCTATGGCGAGCCGTATTGCGTGACGGTAGTCACTATCTGCGTACTGAAATGGAACTGACTGGTATTGATGATGTGGATATGTATGACGTTATCGCCATGAACTATAATGTGGATGCCGTCGCTGCAGGAAGCAAACCCGCTACTGTGGGCAACACCCGTGGAAAGGTCATTATGAGTGATAGGATCTTTGCCGGTCTGGAAACCCCTACGGCCTATAATACCGTCGGCACGGAGACTGGCGAGGCTGATAATTGGAATCTGGTTTCCACTCCCGTCACGGAAACGCTCTCCGCCGATGCCTGGACGTTATTGGAAACTGCTGATGTTCCCTTCCGTGTCACGGAAGTGGGAGGCGCAGACAAAAGCTATTACATCGTGAACAGGAATGTTACGCTAAAGAAAAGCCAGAAGGTTGTGGTTACCCTTACCTATCGAAGCGGTAACAAGCGTTTTGATCTGGACGGTGTGGACCTTCTGGATCGGAATGCTTCTGTTGTGGCCAATGACTATCACCATGGTTTCACTGGCACGTCTAAAGAGAACAATACATTTTCTTTCTTTGCTCCCAACGACGGTGACTTTACTGTGCGTGTCTTTTGCGACAACCGCGAGGGAGATATCGTTTCCACCGCCGAGATTAAAGTGGAAATATATGAGGCCAAAGCCGGAGTTGATATCAGTGACGATGTCGTGAACATTCAGGGCCGTTGGAGCCGCAACACCACGCTCGCTGCTGGTCAGACCTGGAAGGTAGCTGCCGTTGTCGGTCTCATTGCTCAGGATGGTCGTCAGGGCGAAGCTTCCATCAGAAAGACACAGAAGCGACGTTCCTTCCTGGCCTATAGCGAGCGTGAGCGGGCTGTACCTTGGCGGGCCTTTCCTTGCTACATCAGCTGGTACGAACTGAATATTAACCGTAACAATGCCGCTCCCGGCTCGGAGAGTAGCAATATGGTGGCTGACCAGGTATTGGATGTACTGGCCCAGTGGAAAGCCAATATGTTCGACAAGTTCGGCGTAGGACCTACCAGCTTTGTCATCGACGACGGCTGGGATAATTACGGACCGTGGACGTTCCATTCCGGATTTCCCAACGAAATGCGGGATATCGCCTACGAAGCAGCCCGGATGAATGCAGGCTGTGGTGCATGGCTCGGTCCCGTAGGAGGTTATGGCCAGAGCGGAAACTATCGCCGTGCTTATTGGAACAGCAATAATCGTGGTGGCATGCAACTGTCCAACCCCGCTTACTATCAGGTATTCCTTGATGCAGCCGAAAATCTGGTGAGGAACCAGAATCGCGATGGACAGGGCCAGTTCAACTTCTTCAAGTTCGATGGTATCTCCGCACAGTTTTCTTCCGTAGGTCCCGACGACGGTGACACCGGAAACGAAAACGCAGAGGGAATCATTCGTTTGGAGCAGTACGTTCGCGAGAACCTTAAGGAAGATATTTTCTTCAACACTACAGTCGGCACTTGGGCTTCTCCTTTCTGGTATCAGGTAACTGATGCCACCTGGCGGCAGGAAAACGATCATGGAAGAATCGGAAACAACAGCGTGAACCGGGAAAACTGGATCACTTACCGTGATAACCTTGTTCACCAGAACTATATTACCAATTCTCCTATCTGTCCTATCAATACTCTGATGACGCACGGATTCATTCTTACGAAGTTCGGACCTCCTGCCGATGATTCGCGCGACTACCAGCATGTGCTCAACGAGTTGCGTTGCGCTTTTGCCTGCGGTAGCGGCATGGTGGAACTTTACAACGACTACGACCTCATGAACAGCATTAATGGAGGTCAGCTCTGGTCCGACCTCGCCGAGTGCATCCAGTGGCAGAAAAACAATGCTGATGTTCTGATGGATACACATTGGGTGGGAGGCGATCCCTGGACCGGTTCTAAGTCTGAGATTTACGGCTGGGGTGCCTGGAATGGAGAGAAGTCGTGTCTCACATTGCGCAACGGTGACAACGGAAGTCAGACCATCACCCTCACGTTGCGCGAGGCGTTGGAGATCCCCGCCAATATCAGTGGCAGCATCACGTTGCGCAAGGCCTTTGCAGTGCAGGATGCCCTCAACGGGCTTGCTGAGGGCCAGCCTGTTGACATTGATCAGCCGCTGACGCTTACTCTGCCGGGCAGCAGCATATTTGTGTTCGACGGTTTCGACAGCAGCAAGGAAACGGTTGCCGTGACGGACATTCAGTTCGATCAGGATGAATACACTGTGGAGGAAGGCGATACCGTTGTCATCAATGCTACCGTGCTTCCTGCCAATGCCACCAACAAACTTTTGACGTGGACTTCCGACAACGAACAGGTGGCTACCGTATCCAACGGTTTAGTAAAGGGCATAGCTCCAGGAGAGGCTGTCATCACGGCTGTTTCTGTTAGCAATGGTGAAGTAACGGCGAGCGTAAAGGTAACTGTCACCGAGAAGGTGCGCGAGCCTTACAGCATCAATTTCGATAAGAATATATCAAGGCCTGCTGACAATGGCCGTGCCTTGTCCGAAATAGTCTTTGCTCCGGTTTCCAGCGCATCCAAAACGCTCAACGTCAACTCTTCCACAAAGCGTTATATAGACCTGACGGAAGATCCTGACATGAAACTCGAATGTCTGCCTGGAGAAACAATCAGCGTTACGCTCAGACATGAAGGTTCATGGATGCACGGCTATGTGTATATAGATCTGGACAACGACAGACAGTTTAGCTTCAATAACGAAGATACCGACCAAAGCGGAACGGATCTGGTCAGTTTCTTCTTCTACAGCGGCTCTTTCGAAGATGATGCATCCGGTGTGAATTCAAAAGGCGAAGTCATAAGTGGCGACGCACGTAATCCGGGTAGCACCATTGTCTGTCCCGACTTTTCAGCACCTTCCGTGCCCGGAAGCTATCGCATACGTTTCAAGACCGACTGGAACAGTGTGGATGCCGGCGGGCAGGTAGCCGCTGACGGCACTTGTACCGGGGAAAAAGGTATTCTTGCCAATAGCGGTACCATTGTAGATGTTACGTTGGTAGTTTCCGTTAGCTCGGGTATGGATGGAACTGATGCCGGACATGCCGGTTCCGGAAAAGATGTTCTTTACGATCTGAGCGGACGTAGAGTAACCTCTCCCGCTTCTCACGGAGTCTATATACAAGGAGGCCGGAAGATTGTACGTTGAGGGAGCGTCTCAATTCTCTATGGAAGTGGTAGAGATCTTGAACGATTAATTTCCAGTGAGGTTATATATCTGCATGTTTGGAAAGAATCACCAAGATGCTTTGTTGACTATAAATGATCGGGTTGTAGGACTTGTATGTATAAGATTACAAGTAAATCAAATGAATTTATTTACTTCACAAAACTATACCAATCATGAAAAATAAATTTAAAATACTCATGTGCGCATCCATGTTCTTCATGACAGCGCAAGGACAAATACTGCCGAAGTTTTCGGTAACGAACGATACAACGTGGTATTATGTACAGTTTAAAACCGGATTGGCGACAATTTCAGATCCGGGGGCAGGAAAACAATTGATTACAGCGGAGAAAACGTCTGCTGATAATCAGAAGTGGGCACTGATAGGTGACCAGAACGATTTTGTTATGAAAAGCAAAGCCGGAAACTATATCTCATTTTCCGGAGGCTATTATGTTTCTTCTACCCAGGGAGAACACTTAAAACTGATCGCAAGTCCGAATGCTAATTTTTCTGACTGTTGGGAGCTGCAACGGAAAGACGGAACTTCCAGTATGAATCAATGGAGTGGAGCCGGACCAGGGAAATTGCTTGGCGAATATACTGCGGGAGACATGAATAATCCGTTACAATTTATTGCGACAACCACCCGTCTGCCAGAATTCAGTACCGAAGACAAAGAAACCTGGTATTTCATAAAATTCTGCGAAAATGGAAACACCATGCAAGATGCGGGAATTAACGAACCGGCAGTTCTGGCCCATCCGGACCCGATTGACGAGCAATTATGGAAGTTTGTAGGTGATGAAAACAGTTTCCAGCTGGTAAACAAGGCCGGTCATTACGCATTTGCATCAGAAGAAGACGGCAACGACAACGCACGTATCAAAACCCGGTCAGAAAAATGGGACGGAAGTTTCCGCCTGTATACAACCAACTATTCGGCTTATGCACCGGCCTGGGAAATCCATGTCAACGGATACGAACAACGACCTGCATTTAATCAATGGCAGGGTGCACAGACCGGTAACGAGATCGGACTGTGGAGCGCTGACGACAAGAACAATCCAGTCTGTTTTGTTGAACCAACAGAAATGGTGTATGCGGACTATAAAGTGAAAGGGATTAAGGATTATAAACCCGAACATAACCTTACTCTATGGTACACACAACCTGCCACACTTACGAACGTATCTGACAAATGGATGGAATACAGCCTGCCGATAGGAAACGGACAGTTCGGTGCCAGCATATTCGGTGGAGTATTGAAAGAAGAAGTACAGTTCAACGAGAAGACATTATGGTCCGGAACCAGCAAGGACAACGGATCGGAGTACGGAGACTATGAGAATTTTGGAAGTGTGTATATCGAAAGTCTGGGAGAGGAAGGCTTCAGCTATGGAGACACCTATCCGGTACAAGACTATTACCGGCAGCTGGACCTGACCAATGCCACTGCTTCTGTAGTCTATAAGAGTCCGGACAAATCAGTAACCTATACACGAGAATATATCGCCAGTTACCCGGATCAGGTTGTTGCCATGCGCCTGAAAGCGTCTGAACCGGGAAAACTCAGCTTACGGTTTACGATGGAATCCGGAAAACCTGGGATAAAGGCCGAAACAGAATATAAGAACGGATACGCATGTTTCAAGGGCAAACTGCAGACAGTCAGCTATAATGCCCGCTTAAAGGTCGTACCGACAGGAGGCTCTGTGGAAACAACCGAGGAGGGCATTACTGTAAAGGCGGCCAATGAAATTTTGGTAATATTGGGTGGAGGTACTGACTTCGACGCTTACTCCCCTGCCTATACCTCTGCTACAGAAGAACTGGAAGCAAAAATACTGCAAAGAGTTGATGCAGCTGCACGGAAAGGCTGGAATGATCTGTATGCGACTCATGTATCAGACTATACTTCATTCTTCAATCGTGTGGATTTGAATCTGGAAGGAGCCAACAATAATCTCCCGACAGATGAACTGGTAAAGAAATATGCACAGAGAACTTCCGGAACGGAAGACTATGCCCTGATGCTGGAAGCATTGTACTTCAATTACGGACGCTATCTGATGCTGGGATCTTCACGCGGAGTAGACCTTCCGTCAAATCTGCAAGGTATCTGGAACAACTCTTCAGAGCCTGCATGGAACGGGGATATTCACTCTAATATCAATGTCCAGATGAATTACTGGCCCGCTGAGATTACCAACCTCTCGGAACTTCATATGCCATTTATAAACTATATTACCAATATGGCGATGAATCATGATGAATGGAAAGGATATGCCAGAGATGCCGGACAGACTAAAGGCTGGACCTGTTATACCGAGAACAACATCTTTGGAGGAGTCGGTTCGTTCATGCACAATTATGTCATTGCTAATGCCTGGTACTGCACTCATCTCTGGCAGCACTACCGCTACACACTCGACAAGGAATATCTGGCCAAAGTATTCCCTACCATGTGGAGCGCATCGGAGTTCTGGCTGGAACGTCTGGTGAAAGATACAGACGGACAGTATGTATGTCCTAAGGAATACTCTCCGGAACATGGCCCCACAGAAGACGGAGTTGCCCATGCGCAGCAATTAGTTTGGGATCTGTTTGCCAACACCCAAAAAGCCGCTGAAATTCTGGGAGCCAAAAGCGGACTGAGCGAACAGCAGCTGAACCTGCTGTCCGACCGTTTGGAAAAACTTGACAAAGGTTTAAGGATTGAAAAATATACCGGAACTTGGGGTAAAGAACTGAATGGAGTCAAAACAGGGGATCCTTTGCTGAAAGAATGGAAGGAAAGTTCTTATGAAGCAGGACAAAACGGCCATCGCCATATGTCACATCTAATGTGTGTATATCCTTTTAATCAGGTCACCTCTACAAGTCCGTATTTTGAAGCTGCCTTGAATTCGCTGAAATTAAGAGGAGATGCGTCCACAGGATGGTCTATGGGATGGAAAATCAACTTATGGGCAAGAATGCAGGATGGAGATCACGCACATGATATCCTGGAACTGGCATTACGTCATCACAGCACCGCAGGCGGTGGTATCTATTATAATCTGTACGATGCTCACGCTCCATTCCAGATTGACGGAAACTTCGGAGCCTGTGCGGGTATTGCAGAAATGCTGATGCAAAGTCACACGGATACCATTCAAGTACTCCCGGCACTTCCGCAAGTATGGAGAAACGGATCGGTAAAAGGATTAAAGGCTATCGGTGATTTCACCGTAAATGTTTCCTGGAAAGATTTGAAAGCTCAAACGGTGGATATTATTTCCAATCAGGGAAGTCCTTTGTATGTATCCTACCCGGGTATTTCTACTGCAACGGTATATGTTAACGAGAAAGAGGTCAAAACTGAATCAAATGATTGGAATGCGATCAGTATTCCGGCAAAGAAAGGAGATAAGGTTAAAATCGACTGTTCCAAAATCTCAACACAGATCAATCAGACAGTAGACAACTCTGATTTTTCACTTGATGTCCGGAACAACACCGTAACGGTAAAAGGATGTAATGTGCATCAAGTAGTTGTTTACGATGTGGAAGGTCATATTTTATTAACCACCCAAAAGCCATGCTTTAAATTAAAGAATCATGCATCACCAATGTATCTGATTCAAGTGACTGACAAAAAAGGTAATATCAACACACGTAAGTTAGTTCTCTCTTGAAGATAATTGTCTTATAAAATTAATGTGTAAATGGATAGCACGGAATACTGCATCCATTTACACTTTTTTTATGATATTCTTTGTAATAGCAAGATTCCAGTTAATAGACAAAGACAGAAAATTTCTATTTTTTATTAAAAATGTTTATATTATGCCCCATAATACCAAAATATCACCTAACACTTATTTAATTATCTACATGAGAAAATTTATGACTTTCTTGATGCTTGCCCTATTCGGGAGCATCTTTTTTTACATCCGAAACGTTGATTATTATTTTTTTTTACTATTTTTGCCTGCATCAGAAATTGAATAACATTTGATACACATTCGTTTAAACACCAAAAACAATTATCATGAAAAAAATTACCGGATTATCGACCATGCTCCTTCTTTTCTTGATGAGCGCATGGACACAAATGTTTGCACAGAACCTTTTTGTGCAAGGAAAAGCGTTGAAGGCCAGTGAGCTGAAAAGCGGTATGGAAATTGCGTTCAAGGCCATTTCAGTAACAAACACCGGCTGGGTGAACTGGAGCGGGCAAAGTACGACCTTGCCCACCGAAAACGGTATCTTCATTCTGGAAGCGACAGATGATTCCAAATGGAAACTAAAAAGAAGATCCGACAGCAAATACATCAAGCACAACTCCGACCACACGATTACCTTTGTAGAGAATGCGGCAGACGCTACTGCTTTGGATGCGTTCACCCCGGCATTGAACAATGAAAATTCTGACCGCGACGATGTCAGCGGAACTCACGAGGTAGCTCTACCGCAATGGGCCGTCAACAACGAGTATCAGATTCGCTTTGCGGATTCGGAAAATTTCTTCCTGAATGTCCAGCATCAGACCAAAGCGGGCGAAACGACACCTAAATTCGCAGCAGGCAGAGGCTCCTGGTCCATTGTCATGGTGTATAACGCGACCGATTACGAAATGCTTCCGTTCATGCTCTCTGAAGCCCCTCAGAACGGAAAGTTCTCGGAACAGACCTATTGGCATTACCTGAAAATCGACAGCGAAACAGACAACAGCCGCTATGCAGCCTATACCGAAACCGAAAATCAGGACAATCAGATCTCTCTTTATGCCACAAACCCTGTCAGTTACGGCAGTTTTTGGGCTTTTGTAAAAACAGATGACGGAAAGATTCAGATTTACAACGCGGCGACAGGAACCTCAAAGGTCCTGACAGTCAGCGATGAGGAACTGTCAGGAGGCAACAATGCGAAAAAGCTTAAAATGCAGGATCCGCAGACCGGTACAAAGAATGCCTGGGAGCAGGTCAAGAGCGACCGCGGATTCCATCTGTTCAAGCTGACCGACAACGCCAACACATACTATGTAAACCACACCGCCCAAGGAAGTGTGTTGGGTGGCAACGTCAATGCAACAGGAGCATGGTCCGATCTCATGTTTGAATTTATCGAAGATTTCAGCAGTCTGATTGAAACGGTCCGCTCCAGCCAGACGGGAATGAAAGGCGCTGTAGGCAGTTTGAGCGAGACAGGCTATGCAGACTTTACGGAAGCTTTGGACAAAGGAACCGCAGAAGGTCTTGCGGAAGCATTGAAGATCAGAGACATAAGCGGTGACAAGATTACGTTCGACCCAGGGAAGTACTATTATATCTATAACGGCAAGGACGCTTCTCCCGGCTACATCAGTGTCAACAGCCAGAACAAACTGATTACCCAAAGCAGCGCGTCAGACGCGTCACAGATCTTCCATTTCGCGACTGTTAACGAGGAAACCTATCATCTCCAGGTACAGGGTGAATATGTGGAGAAAGCCCAGAATAGCTACGGCACCCAGTTAGGTCTGGCTGCCGACGCCTCAAACAAAGGTGAATTCCAGCTGGCCGCGGCAGAGACCGGAGCCGGTGTATTCCGTATCAAGAACACCAACAGCGATTCAGGCACCACCCCTTATCTTTGGAAAGAATACAGCACAGTGGCAGGATGGTCAGGAACCGGCAACGGCTCACAATGGTATCTGATTGAGGTACCTTCAATTAACGTTACGATCTCCGATGCCCGCTACGCAACAGTAAACTATCCGTTTGCCGTACGTGTTCCGGAAGGAGTTACCGCTTACACAGGCAGCCTGAACAGCGAGAAAAATGAACTGACCCTGAAAGCTATTGAGGGCGGAATCATTCCGGCCAATACCCCGGCAATTCTGGAAGGCGACGCCAACGTAGTATACACTCTGAACATTGTAACCGAGGAGGTTGCTCCGATTAAGGACAATGCCCTCTCTGGAGTATTATTGGGCCAGAGCATTGCGCTGAAAACCAATGCCTATATTCTGGGTAACGGAAACAGCGGTGTAGGTTTCTATCAGATGAGTGCCGACGACCGTACTCTCGGCTCAAACAAGGCCTATCTGGAGCTTCCGGCTTCTATGAGCCATATTCGCTCTATTA
>OKWR01001925.1_pt1 | contig 12397 bp, 8 predicted proteins | sample 1607101 | NCBI WGS metagenome assembly OKWR01 (sample SAMN04414076, study PRJEB24778) | human gut metagenome | material: faecal | host: Homo sapiens
TTCCTGCAGCTGAACCATTTTAGACGCTCCATCCGCAGTTTTGAGTGAGGCCCAGAAGTTTCCGTTCTTTGCCGCTTTCAGTACATCACCGACACCAGCGTTGGCTATCGTATAGAGTCCATCCGCTGCGATGCTCGTCGTCTGCGTAACAGTATTCAACGCAGGGATGAGCGAAGAGACTCCAGCACCAAGCGTAGAGAGTTCCGCAATAGGAACGCTTAACACACCGCTGCTGTTCAGAGCAGTCCTTGCATCCGCCAAGAGGCTTTGGGTAATATCCAATAATGCCCCCGTATCACCGCCAGGCTGAGTCTCTATAGCGGTATTCGTATTGATGATCTCTCCCATGTCTTATCCTCCTCAATCGATTGAGAGTGTTCTCATTAGAGTCGTTGCTTTTTTCGCGGATTGGAAAAAGGCCATGTGGGAGCGGTCGCATACAATATTGCTTTACACGACCGATGCCCCGAAGGGCATTAAAGACAGCTTGGCCATTTTGAAGCATTGCTTTCCGATTGGAATGCCAAGGATCGTGATGCACCAGAGACAGCCCAGAATGCAGTATCCGATTGCCATCTCAAGGCCAAAGAAAATGATCCAAATTAGGTTGACGAGGAAGGAAAAGCCTCCACCGCCATACACAACTTCTTTCCCAAACGGGAAAAAGGCGAGACTTGCGAATTTGAAGCATTGCAGGCCAACGGGTATGCCGATGATGGTGATGCACCAGAGACAACCGGCCAGTACCCAGGCAAGCCCGCCGATCAATCCTCCAAATAGGAACCAAAGAATATTTCCAATCGTAGACATAGTTGTCACCTCAATTTCTCGCTATTTCGCATCCGTTGCAAGCTGTCGCTCGATCCATGCCATCAGCAACCTCACGATGCGTTTCTGCTCATCCTCCGTCAGCTCACGCCCTATCGGGACATGATACCACTTGTTTAAGCAGCTGCGACAGCAGCAGGCGCAGGCATGCTGGGCAATAAACACTGGATGCCCGCGCATCGGTGTCTGTTTGCCGTCATTTGGGATGATCGCCGGCGCAAGCCGCATTCGGATGAAGTCGGCCGCATGATGCTGAATGGTTTCCATGCCCTTGCCCATTATGTACTGCCTGTTCTTTTCACTCAAATGGAACTTTGCGCGGAAAGCAGACTTTTGTAGGCGTAAAAGTGTTTGCTCAATGGTTGACATGTTGCTCACTCCAAGACCTTCAGTCCCAACTCTTTCATCTTGCGAATGATATCTTTCTCATCCATCATTCCCTCTGGAGATGATGCCTCCTGACCAGGGAATGCTCCGATACCGCTAAACTTAGCTGCCAGCTCATCCGGTTTCCAACCGCAGGTACACCACAAGCGGCTTCCATTGTGATACTGCACGATGAGCTGCATAAGAGTATCTTGCTGCTTTTCCGTCAGGCGGACACCTACCTCGCACAGTTCAATCAGCACATTCTGAATCATATCTGTTGTACGAAGATAGCCGATATTTTCTGTCCGCCTATATGACCGCATGATCTTTTCCGCCTCTGTACCGCTGTACTCTTCCAGCAGAGCGGAATGAGTGGCAGAAACCTTTTTATAGTACTCCAGATTGAACTGTTCGTTCAAATTGAGAAAGGAAAACTCGCTCAATTTCTTCCCGCGATTCTCATTCGGATAGGTTTTCCGTTGTTTTGGCGCGCATTCTTTTGCCGTGGATTTCAAATTCCCAATGAAATTCGAGAGGACGCTTTCCTCTGCCGATGCAGACGGTACCGCATATGAAAGGAAATACTCTGGTACGCAGTAGGGCTGATCACCGAGTTCCTCCATTAGTGCATAGAAGGAGGACATTTTGCCATAACCAGCCCCGATCAATTCCTTTGATACGATGTGCCGATCCAGATCATTGTGAGGTTCCTCCGTGTACAGTTCTTCGATCTCATAAACCCGATAGGGCTGCACTTCTCGACGGACAATTGCGGAAAAGGCAATAAGATCGCGTCGGTGGATTCGCGGCGCACCGCTTTTGAGTTCCTGATAAATCGACCATACATCGCGCAGGGCAATGGCACCATACAGATTTGCACAGGCGGCAAATAACGAATGAAGGAAATCACACGCCTCCGTCGATAAACCCGCCTGCATATATAGCCGGTTTAGAGATTTCTCCGATAGTGGTTTTGGATAGGACATATACCGTTCCTCCGCGTCCAAGGTTCAAGCTTTATTCGTACTGTGCTGCGATCGACTTGACGTGCTCTGCCATCTGCTTGACTACATCATCAGGCCCAATGACCTTCGCTGCCGTCTGAAAACCACAGAGCCACGCAAAGAACTGTGGGCTGACGATCACATCTGTCCATACTGTAAAGTGATCTTCTCCATCCGGGACTAAGATCACATCCCGCCCGAGACGGTCGAGTACGGCGCCCACGAGATGATTTTCGAAACGGAGATGGACCTTGACCTCCTCGCCGGTGAACATGCCGAATGTCTTACGCGCATAGACGGCCATATCGAGCGCCTCGTAAGCGTCCTGACCATCTCGTTCTTCATCCAGAACGGTGATCTTTTCCATCTTATCGACGCGGTAGTGTTTGATGATCCCTGCAGCAGAATCAAAGGCCACCATGTAGTAGTTCTCATCGTCCCATGTCATTGCAAATGGGCTGACAACATAATAAGCTCCACCATGTCGGTACACGCGCTCCTTGGCGACATTATACTCGAAATACAGGAACCGGATCTTCCGATTACTTGAGATGCCGTTATGAATCTCATCGACATTATAGTAGATGGACTCATTCATCGTCTTGATCCTGTTCTTCACGAATACCTGCCGGTTGAGCAGCTGTGCGCTATGAATGCTGGCCAGCTTTTCAATCTTTTTGATCAGGGACAGCGTTTTCTTATGGGTAATAAATTTAGAGGATTGGACGCTATCCACGAGGAGCTTGAGCTCCGGTAGTTCAAAGTCACGGCTTGCCACGTAGTAGCCGTGATTGTTCCCATCAGATACCTGGATAATGTCCAATCCAAAATCTCGTAGAGCATCGATATCACTATAGATCGTCTTTCTCTCCGCAGTAATATCATGAGACTTCAGGTAGGCAATGATCTGGCTGGTAGTTACGGCATGGTCTTCATCTGAGTTCTTCAGCAGGTACTCCATGATGTAGATAATCTTCAGCTTCTGAAATGAGGAGCGAGGCATATGTTCATCATCCTTTCAACCTGGTCGAACCAATTTCTGTCAAGCAATGATATCATAGCATAAAACCTGTCCAATAGAAAGGACAACCTTCGATAATGGCTATTTGTATCGCAAAAAGAAAGCCACGGGTTGAATACTCTCAGGTATTCAACCCGTGGCTTTCTATGAGTGTCCTTTTATTGCATCGTTATCCGGATGTTCCTCGAGGCTGCTCTCTTTGGTCAAGTAGTCTAAAAGAGCCAGCTGTGTTTTCGCTTCTGCTCAAGCAGTACACGCTCCGCTCTTTGGAGTATATCTGGAGAATAGGCTTCAGATAGCAAATTCAGTTCTGACCTCAGTTCTTCATGCGATATGCGAAAGGTGAGTTGTCTGCCATAGAGTTGCTCAGCCGCCGTCACCTGCTCCACATGATCCGAATCAAAAGGCTTCGCTTGTACTCGCTCAATACAGGTATATAGATCATCGGTAAGCGGGTAGTCATTCAGATCTGAAAGAAGAGAGAGCCCATTATCAAAGATCGGGCAAAGGCGAAATTCCTTTGTTTCTTCATTCCGCAATACAGCGAGATTGTTTGTGTGGCGATCTTCATTGAGCGTCAGGCAGTCCAATTCAAGGATAGCAGTAAGATATGCTCCCACACCGGTTAGATTTGTGACGCGCTCAACAAAATCAACCGTGTAAGCAATTCGAGCCGCAGGAGAGTCAAATTTTGTCAGCGCCTGAGCAAGCCCGCGACCTTCATAGGCGCGATGGAGCCGTTCAAATGGAATCAGCATTTCATCTTTGCGCATGAAGTCACGGCTGGAGCATCCCGGTATTGCCTTATCGTTATAGTGAATGAACACTGGTTGATAAACCACGAAATCATCCGCATTTGACCATGTGAGCAAACGTGAAACGATTATTTCCGAGAGTGCTTCGTATCCCATGTGGTCCGCTTTATACCAATTGCCTGACTGCTTCCATTTGGGTTGGTCACCCTTTGAGGTATGGCCTTCGCTCATAATTCTATCCGCGCTCGTAAAATCAATGACTTGCATAAATGATCTCCTTCCTCGGAAGATAACGAAGTCTTAACCACATTTCGTCATCAGCTAAACGACCCCTCGTCTTTTCTACGATCTTCAACGGATCATAATCCGTTAGATCCATTTCTTGAAGCAGTTCCTTGCAGTTGCCGCGTGTCTGAGGAAAGCAGCGATCCCGTAAGAAATTTTCAAAGTCATTCCAGGTTGGGTGCTCCAGCACACCGAATGCACGATGCAGAATGTCATCCGTTTTGTTCTGGATGACCACCTTTTGGTCAAGGAAGTCTACATCAATAACCGTACAAGGCTGCCTTCTGAACATATAAGTGATGCGCATTGTGCAGCCATCGCCTGCGGCTGTATTCAGGTATCGCTCAACCGTTTGACGAGAGAGCCCAAATGTCCTTGCCAGTTCCTGCATGGATGTGCCGGCGTTGCGCATAGCCCTCATTTTATGGATATCTTCGTCGGCTATTTTGCGTTTCCTGCCAGCGTTGCGTGTGTTCTTCTTCCTATATTCTGCTGCGATCTTGCGAAGTGTGGCCTCATCGTCAGTACCGAACAGTTCTACACATAGCTTTCTATAGTCCATTGTTCTCCCTCCTTCGCATTGAATATATGCAACTAATTTAATTTTGATACATTATAGCATAATCCGGGCAACGTGTCAAATTTCACATGACCACGTTACAAAACTCTGTATTTCTCTTCAAGAGCTATTGCATTTTACGTGCAATAGCTCTTTTCACATCCGTTCACAAAAAGTTTACAAATTTCTTTTCGAAGCGACGGGGGGTACCCCCCTGTTTTTTGAGTGAACTCTAGTAGAACGTAAAAAAGGAGATGACCATTTTAAAAAAAAGAAAGCCCCGAGCCCAGCGCAGTAGATCCTTCCGCTGCCCCCATTGCGGAGCAGCCATGATCTTGAGACCAGCAGCGGAGATCTACCGCGACTGCCAGAACGATCGGAAACTCTATGTCTGTCACAACTACCCCGCGTGCAACACCTATGTGGCAGTGCATCCCGGCACCAATCAGCCGATGGGCGTGCCGGCGAACGGAGACCTCCGGAACCTGCGCATCCAGGCGCACCGGAAGTTTGACCGCATCTGGCAGACCGGGATCATGACACGAGAGAATGCCTACCGCTGGTTTGCGGACTCCTTTGGATGATTGCTTCAACGATAAGTTCAGCTTTTATATCTACTTCCAAGACGAACTGAAGACACTGGATGATTGGATTCGCGAGACTGATCTCAGCGGGTCCTTTTATTTTGGTGGGACACTCGACTATCACTTTTGAGAAGAGGAGCAGCGCATTATGGGAACCTATACCGATTTTACAGGTGCCATCCGCATTACCCCTTGCCTGAAAGAACCGTTGGCGGGAAGATTTCGTCAGTTTCTCGGCATCCGGCATATGAAGCGGGATGTCAAAATACTGGAAGCCCTTTTCCCAGCATTGGAAGAGCGCAAAGCCGTCACGCTGTTTGGCGATGGAGATTTTGGAGAGGATGGTGCATTCTTCCTGCCCATCCATACGAGGGATCTCACGCGCCGCATCTGTTTGCACGAACGCTATGCGGAAGGGCTCACAGATAAGTAAACACCGAATCGCACAGTGCGGCATTTTGGCCTGATGCTGTGCGATTTCTTTTTCACCTCACGAAATGCTGGCCTGCACAGCCGTTTGCTATGCAGCGCGTCTCATCCTTTGGGATGATTTACATTTCAGAACAGCCGCGTATAATATAATTTGAGATAGGTGGCAAAAGGCTTATGACAATCTCACTCTGTATCAAAGGGAGGGAAGAAATGACCGAAAATATCATCATAAAGCCCTCCGTTCAGAAACGGTTTGACAGCTTTATGGCGCATGGCAGAGTCCTTTTTTTCAGCGCGCCCTGCGGCTTTGGAAAGACCGTGCTGGCGGACGCGCTGCTGCGCGGGCGGAATGTGCTGCGGCAAAGCGCGGCAGACCCAGACTGCGCAATCCCACCGTCAGCGCAGGATTGGGACATTCTGCTGATTGACGATCTTCAGCTCATGCAGGAGGAAGCCGGGCAGCAGGCTCTTTGCGAACTGATTCGCTCAAGTCCGGAGCGCCATTTCGTGCTGCTCTCGCGCGGTGTGCCGCCCGGCTGCCTGACGGCGTTTCAGTACACGGGGCTGATGACGGTGCTGGAGGCCGACGACCTGCTTTTTGACGCGGACGATGTGCGGCGACTGTTTCAGCTTTCGGGAGCAAACGTAACAGATAGCGAGATCGACGGAATTTTGAAAGAATCCGCGGGCTATCCGCTGGGTGTGGCCATCACGGCGCGGTGCATGTCCCCGGACAAGCCGTGGACACCGGAGCTGGTGGCGCGGGTGTTCCGGGAGGTGTTTCTCTACTTTGAGACCGCCATCTACCGGCGCTTTGACCTGCCGGTGCGGCGCTTCCTGTTGGAGCTGGCCCCCTTTGAAAGTTTTGACCTGGAAATGGCGCGGATGGTCAGCGGCGATCCCCATGCCGGCGAACGGCTGGACTGGCTTCTTCGATACACCACTATGCTGCGCTACGACGACTGCCAGCGCTTCCACTTCTGGTCGGGGTTCCGAGCTTTTCTCCGCTGGGAGATGGAACGGGAGTATACCGAGGAAAAGCGCAAAGCGCTCTTCAGCCGGGGCGGGCTGTACTATGAGCTGAAGGAGGACTACGCCCACGCCCTGGAATGCTACACCAGCGGCGGTGACCATTCCAAGGTCTCCGAGCTGCTGGTGCGTAATGCCGAGCTGCACCCCGGCATGGGGCACTATGCCGAGATGGAAAAATACTACCGCAGCCTGCCGGAGGCGGAAATTCTCGCATCCCCCTCTCTGATGCAGGGCATGAGCATGCTCTGCGCGCTGGTCATGGATTACGAAGGCTCGGAGCGCTGGTATGGCGAACTGCAAAAGTTTGTCGAACACTGTGGCAGGCAGGACGCCGCCGGAAAGCAGGCCCGCGGCCGCCTTGCGTGGCTGGACATTTCCCTGCCCCAGCGGGGCGTGAAGGGTCTGACGGAAACCATCCCCGCCGTGTTTCGGCTGCTGACGAACAAAGAGCTGGCGCTGCCGTCCTTCTCCGTCACGAGCGCGCTGCCGAGCATCATGAACGGCGGCAAGGACTTTTCCGAATGGAGCAAAAAGGACGACCTGCTCTACAAAACCCTCCGTCTCCCCGTGGAGGCAGTACTGGGGCGGGACAGTGTGTGTCTTGCCGACTGCGCCATTGCCGAGAGCAAATTTGAAAAGGGCGCGGACGTCACCGGACGGATGCTGTCCCTTCTCCCGCAGCTGAACGAGATCCGCAACCGGGGCACGCCGGACATGGAGTTCGCCGTCAGCGGGCTTCTGGTTCGCAGCCAGCTGGCAAACGGACAGGCGATGGATGCGCGGCGCACTATAGAGGTGCTCCGTGAATGCTTTGCCGAGCGCGGTTTGACACGCTTTCTGCCCAATATGGACGCCATGCTCTGCCGTATTGACATGCACACCGGCGACCTTGACGCAGCGGACGCATGGTATCGGGAAAAAGCCCCGTGCGAACCCACGCACCTGAACGTCATGCGGCGCTATCAGTATCTCACCCAGGCCATGGTGGAGCTGGAGGACGGCAGACCGGACACGGCGCAGCTGACCCTCTCCCCTCTGGAACCGTACATTCAAAACTGCGCCCGCATCATCGACGGCATTCACCTGAATGTCCTGACTGCCATTGCCCTGTACCGCAAGAAGGACGAGCGGTGGCGCGAGAGATTGACGGTGGCGCTGGACGCGGCGGCGGAGTACCGCTTCATCCGCACCGTCAGCGTATACGGCACGGCGGTGCTGCCGCTGCTGGAAGCGCTGGACTGGGACGGCGACAAAGCATGGCGCAAACGGCTGATGGCGGCGGTGCGGACGCAGGCGGCGTTCTACCCGCATTTCCTCGAACCCCGCCTTGCCCCCGGTGAGGAGTTGACGCCCACGGAGCTGCAAATTCTGCATCTGCTCTGCGCGGACAAGTCCAACGCCGAGATCGCGCAGATCATGGATGTGAAGCTGCCCACGGTGAAGACCCATGTCAGCCACATCCTCGACAAGCTGGACGTGAAGCGCCGGGCGGAGGCCAAGACCGCCGCGAAGAAGCTGCATTTAGTGCCGGACAACCTGTAAAACATCATCCGACAGATGTCGGATTTCCACATAAAAGCAAGACGATTTTTCAAGGAGGAAAGACATGAAAAAACGAATATTGAGTGTGCTCATGGCGCTGGCACTGTGTCTAACGCTCCTGCCCGCGCCCGCGTGGGCGGCGGAGGACACACTGGAGGGCGGCACCATCGTGCAGGAGGAGCAGGAAGAAACTACGCCCGCCACATCGGAACAGGCGGTGGAGGACGCGTCGGAGTGCGGCACCATCGTGCAGGAGGAGCAGGAAGAAGCCACGACCGAAGGCAACGGGCAGTCGACCAACACGGGCGAAGGCGAACAGTCCAATTCCGAAACGAACACGCTTACGGAGATCTGGTTCGTAAGAAAGCCCGATTCCATTGGCCGCAGCTATGACGGTACGACGGACGGCAGCATGGTTTCGTTCGGCACACCGCAATTCACGGACGGCACAAATACGTTTGAACTCACGGAAGGAACGGACTTTACCGCCAAGAAGGCCTTCGATTCTGCGGACGCGGGTAATCATACCGTCACTGTGGAGGTCACGCTGATCGGCGAGGCCGCAGCGAAGTACAAGCTCAAGGCGGGCGAGGAAACGTTTACGATCAGCGGCACCATCAACAAGGCCTATCCAAATCTGACCGTATCTCTTTCCGAGACGACTTGCACGGTGGGCGAAAAGCTTCTTCCGCTGCTGTCTGTCAGCGGTGCTCCGGAAGACGCCGCGGTGACATATTACTATACGCAGTACCAAACATTAGCTGGGGATTCGGAGTATGAGGGCAGTGATGTCGTTCCTGCAATCGACGAAAACACTGCAATCAGCGAGCCCGGCACATATTACGTTTATGCCAAGTCCAGCGAGACTAAGAACTACGATGAGGAACGGTCGGATACCGTGGAACTCACGGTCAACAAGGCGGTCGTTAAGGCGGCTTCCGTGACAAAAGCGGACGGCACGGATGGCGGTACATACGAATCCCTCCCGGCGGCGCTGAACGCGGCGCAGGACGGCGACACCGTCAAGCTGCTGTCGAACCATACGACAAATTGGAGCGACGTCGAAGCCAGCGATCTTTCCACACTGGCTGTCGTCACCAAACGGCTGACGCTGGAATTGAACGGCTGGACGGTGGATTATCTCGAAGTGGGCGAGGTGGTTCCTGACGAGGAAGGCGGAATCCTGGAATCCACCGATGGCAACCTGACCATCGTAGATAACATTCAAGATGGCTCCCACGGTAAAATCAAAGACCTCCAATTTGTAAATGGTTCACTGGAGATTCAGAGCGGTCAGATTGGAGATTCTGGCGAAGGCAAGCTTACCTGTAACGGGAACAGCGGCAGCGTGACTGTCTGCGGCGGCACGGTGCTTGGTCTCACGGTGGGCGAGGGCGCTTCCGTCACCGTCTCCGGCGGCTCAACGCACGCGGGTTCCTGGTTCAACGACGGTACGCTGACAATCACAGGCGGCACGTTCAGCAATGTAAACTTCCGTAATAACGGTGGGACCATCGCCATCAGCGGCGGCACCTTCTCTACGATTCGAAATACGGGTGTAAGCAGCAACATTCCGCCCATGTCCCTGCTGGCGCCGGGCTATGCCTTCTATAAGGACAACGCCGTGCAGGACGGCAGCAAGATCGATTCTCTGCAAGATGTGACGGTCAAAGAACACACTCACACCATGGTGGACAACAAGTGCGCCTGCGGCTTTTCCTGCACCCACACGAACACCAAGGGCGTGAGCACCATCGGTAAAGATGGCAAGTGCACGGTCTGCGGGACGCAGCTTGCGGCTGGCATCGGTGAAACCTATTATACCGATGTGAAGTCCGCCCTGGATGCGGCAGCTGACGGTCAGACCGTACGGCTGCTGGCAAACGGGATGCTTCCTAGCGGCATATATGCCAGCAAGACCCTCACGCTGGATCTGAACGGACATAGCCTGAGTGGGTACAGCTTGAATGTCGGCGGCCTTACGGCTACGAGCCAGATTCGCACCGGCAATCTGACGGTCATTGACAGCAGCGGCGGCAACGGCGCGGTGGGAGTGACCGTGCGGGACGGCGGTACACTGGTATTTGATCCGGAGAATGACAGCACCACCCTGCTCCAGCTGGAGGTTTGGGGCGGCACAGTCGAGCTGTACGGCGGAAGGATTTTGAGAAAAGGTCTGCGGCTGAATAACAGCATCGTATTGGGCGATCTGCTTCCCCGGAAAGCGGGGCTTGCTTACTACCGTGAGGGCAGCGACACGCAGCTCACGCTGAAGGAAGCCGCATCCAAGACCTGCGACCTGGTGGTAAAGTCTTGCGCCCACGGCGGCAAGAACGGCTTTGACGAAAACGCCACTGCCTGCCCCTACTGCAACGCGCCTGCGGTGGCGGAAGCAGCCTTGAACGATGGTGAGGGCGGTCGCCTGCGGCGGAGATTTACCAACCTACAAACAGCCATTGATGCAGATAGAGACGGTGGCGCGACTCTTCAGCTGCTGGCCGATGTGACCGGCGATTATACCATCGACGGTACGCAGGACACGGGACTTAACCTGAACGGACACTGCATCAAGGGTACGGTGACGGTCAAGGCGGCTACAGGCAACAATACCACCACTTTCAGCAACACACAAAACAACACCACAGCCAGCATTGATGCGGTCGTTGCCCACAGGGGAGCAAAACTCGCCGGGACGGGGTATTCCGCCGTGATCGGCAAATTGACATTGGCCGATACCACGAAGTGGAAGGATATCCTGCAGCAGCCTACCCGCCTTGGCTTCAGAGTCACGAACGCGGATGGCACCCACAAGTGGTATGCCCCGGATGATGTCAATGGTTCACAGTTGAACAACGTTATCATCAATAGCCTGCCTATCACCACCAAGACCCTGAATCTGAAGGTAGATGGCAAGAACCTGACCGGTAACTCGCCGAAGGTGGAGCGCGGAACGACCGTCCAGCTCTGTGCCGGCTGCAATGGGAAGGGTGCGGATGTATACATCTACATCGGAGAAAACGTTGGAAACAACAATCCCACATACAGCCAGAAGAAAGCGGAATATAAAAAGATCGGCAGCAGCTGGTACTACGTTGTAGACCTTTACGCTAACACAATCGGAACCTACGATATTTATTTCACCGCTTCCAAGGACGGCTATTCGGTGACGAGCAGACACAAAAAGCTGACCGTCATCAAGGCCGCCACCCCGGACAGCGCGATCACCGCGCCCGCGGCAAACGCCCTGACCTACAACGGCAATGAGCAGCTACTCGTCACGGCGGGCAGCGTGGACGCAAAGTACGGCGAGATGCAGTACCGTCTGGGCACGAGCGGCGGCTTCAGTACTGCCATTCCCGCCGCCACCGATGCCGGAACATACACGGTTTATTACAAAGTTGTAGGAGCTGAGGGCTACAATGACACCACTGCTAAGTCCATAAAAGTAACCATCAGCCCGGTGAAGATCAAAGGCATCGGCAACGTCGCTTCCGTCTCCAAGACCTACGACGGCAGCGCAAGCGTTACGCTTCCCAAGACCAATCTGGCGTTCCTGGGCGCTGCGGGCAGCATGATTTCCATCCCCGGGAGCGTTTATAGGATCACGGACGCCCGCTTTACCATGCAGCAGGATGGATTTATTTATGAGGATTCGCCGGACGCCGGTACGAAAGAGGCCATTTCCTTCACCCTGACGCTCACAGATTCCAACTACGCGTTCGAGGGCAAGGCGGCAAACGTCAGATCGGTCAACTTCAATTTCACCTCCAAGGATGACCGATTTAAGATCAATCAGGCTACTGTGACCCCGGCTGAGATCACGCTGTATGTTTACAACGACGTGGCAAAGACCTACACGCTCAACCTGGCCACGCTCCTGCCGAAGCTGACTCCGGGCTGCGAGTACGGCAAAATCAAGTATCAAAGGTGCGATTACCATTTTACGGATAGCACCTACCTCGACAGTAACAACGGTATGTTCGTGT
>OKWR01001929.1_pt1 | contig 12384 bp, 13 predicted proteins | sample 1607101 | NCBI WGS metagenome assembly OKWR01 (sample SAMN04414076, study PRJEB24778) | human gut metagenome | material: faecal | host: Homo sapiens
ATGGAAACCTCCAGCCGCTGTACTTCCCGAGCCAGCACTTTTGCATCCGCAGTTTCGCCGTTGATACTGACCCAGCCTCTTGTTCCGCAGATTCCGTATTGTTCAAATGCATAGTGATTGTTGTGCAGAATGTGCAGGCTATCAAAGCCGTTGTCCGCAAAAAACTGCTGCATTTTCTTCATGGAGTTCCACCAGTAATCATGGTTGCCCTTTAAGATAATTTTCTGTCCCGGCAGGGTTTCGAGAAAAGCGAAATCGGCTTTTGCCTGCGGCAATGTCATGCCCCAAGAGAGGTCGCCTGCCAGCACTACCGTATCTTCCGGCTGAACCATTGCCCGCCAGTGCTGTTCCAGCAGCTGCATATAGTTTTCCCAGCCGTGAAAGATGTCCATCGGCTTTTCCGGCACGCCCAGCGACAGATGCGGGTCACCGATTCCGTATAACTGCATGGCTTATCCTAAGTGCAGCTGCTGCAAAACGAAGCTCTGCAGGTCGTTCTTGTCAATGCAGCTGGTAAAGCGGCGTTCCTTGTTCTTGAGGTCTGCCAGTGCTGCTGGAATCGGCAGGTTCGAGAGTTCGTGCAGCTGGTCAACCATTGCATATTCATCACCGGAAACCGGTTCTTTTGCGATGGCTTCGAGCACGCTCGGACTGAACTTATACGGGCTTGCAGTGGATGCAATCAAGGTCTTTGTGGTGTCGCCAGTTGCCTTGCGGTAATCCTGATAAACCTTGACTGCAACAGCAGTATGGGTATCGCAGGTATAGCCATAAGTTTCATAAACCTGATGAATGGTTGCCTTGGTAGCAGCATCATCGCAGAATCCGCCGAAGAAGTCCTTCTGGAGGGCAGTCTTAACGGCATCGGTCACTTCATAAGTGCCGGTTTCAGACAGAGCGGTGAACCATTCCCGAATCTGTGCATCGTCTTCGCCGGTCAGCAGGTACAGCAGCCGTTCCAGATTGCTGGAGATCAGAATGTCCATCGAAGGACTGATGGTGGTGTGGAATGGCCGGTTCCGGTCATAGATGCCGGTGCGGAGGAAATCCGTCAGCACGTTGTTGCTGTTGGAGGCGCAGATCAGCCTGTTTACCGGCAGGCCCATGCGCTTTGCGTAGTACGCTGCCAGAATGTCACCGAAGTTGCCGGTGGGGACGCAGAAGTTCACCTTGTCCCCCATGGCGAGAGCGCCGTCCCGCACCAGATTGCAGTAGGCGGAGATGTAGTAGACCACTTGGGGCAGGATACGGCCCCAGTTGATGGAGTTGGCAGAGGACAGGAAATAACCCCGCTTGTCCAGCTCCGCCCGGACAGCTTCATCGGAGAAGATACGCTTAACGCCGGCTTGGGCGTCATCAAAGTTGCCGATGACCGCCCGGACATCCACATTCTCTCCCTCCTGCGTCACCATTTGCCGCTCCTGCACGGGAGAGACGCCGTCCTTGGGGTAGTAGACCTGAATACACGTCTGGGGCACATCCGCAAAGCCGGCCATGGCCGCCTTGCCGGTATCGCCGGAGGTGGCCGCTAAAATGCAGGCTGTCCGCTTTTCGCCGGTTTTCCGCAGTGCGGCGGACAAAAGCTGAGGCAGCATTTGCAGTGCCATATCCTTGAACGCGGAGGTGGGACCGTGCCACAGCTCCAGACAATATAGGCCATCCTCCACCTTCCGCATCGGCGCGGCAATGGGATCGTCAAACTGCGCCGGGCCGTAGGCGTTCCGGCCAAAGGTCAGCAGCTCCTCCTCGGAATAATCCGTCAGGTACAGTGCCATGACCTTCGCCGCCCGCTGGGCGTACTCCATGGGTATCAGCCGCTCCAAAAAGGCCCGGTCGATCTGAGGAATCCGCGTTGGGGTCAGCAGACCGCCGTCCCGGCTCAGGCCCATTTTCACGGCTTCCGCCGCGGAAAGGGACACGTTCTTATCCCGCGTGCTGTAATACTTCATATCGATTTCCTCCTTCACGAGGCTACATAAACGCGTTTTCGATATAGGAAATGCGGAGGCTGCCGCCCTCGTCATAAACCTCCGCCACGTCGAACCGAACCGGCACGTCCAACTCGTTCGCCGCCAGATACAATTCCGCGGCGCTGCGGAGCCGCTGCTGCTTGCGGCTGTCCACAAACTCACGGGGCAGGGCGATGGAGCCGCTCCCCCGGAGCTTGACCTCCACGATGCAGAGGAGCCCTCGCTTGTCCTTTGCCACTAAATCCAATTCTCCAAACCGGCAGCGCCACTGACTTTCCAGCAGTGTGTAGCCCTTCTGCCGCAGATAGCGGGCCACCGCCGCCTCGCCCCGGTTCCCGGCGCTCTGGGTCTTACCCATGGCGTTTGGCCTCCCACTTTTTCAAAAAGCTGCGCCGGTGCTCCGGGCAGGGGCCGTACTGGTCCAGCAGTTCATAGTGCAGCTTCGTACCGTATCCCTTATGCTTAGCGAACTGGTACTGGGGATATTTTGCGTCCAGCTCTCCCGACACATACCGGTCCCGGCTGACCTTCGCCAGAATGGACGCCGCCGCGATGGAGGCACTTTTGCCGTCCCCGCCTACGATGAGCTGATGGGGCGTCTCGATGGCGTACCGGCTGCCGTGGTCCCGGTTGCCGTCGATGAAAGCCGTATCCGGTCGGACGGACAGGCCCTCAATGGCCCGCTGCATGGCCAGCATCCGGGCGTTGAGAATGTCCATCTCGTCGATCTCCCACGCCTCCACACGGGTCACGCTCCAGGAAACCGCCTGAGTGGTGATGACTTCGTACAGGGCTTCCCGCTTTTTCTCCGTCAGCTTTTTGGAGTCATTCAGGCCGGGGATGTCCAATTCTCTCGGTAGGATCACCGCCGCCGCGTACACCGGCCCCATCAGGGGACCGGCCCCGGCCTCGTCCACGCCGCAGACGGTCTCCGCACCGCTGTTCCACGCCTGACGCTCATAGTCCCAAAGTTCCATATCAATACTCCACGATCATTTTACGGCAATTTTCGCAAATATACGCTGGGAGCGCTCCCGGTTTCCTGAGCCAGCCCAGACTGCTGCACATATCCAGCACAATGCCGCCTCTGTCCTCGATCCCACGCCGTGTCATCATCAGGGTAGCGTCTCTCCCGGCGGCAGGAAATACAGGCCGCCGGTGGGAACGTAAGCCGCCTGACCGCGGCGCATTTCTTTTCCACATAATGGGCAGTCCACCAGCGTTTCTCCTTTCGTCAAGGCAGCTCCAGCGTAAAGCGTCCCAGCTTGGCGGAGCGGAACTCGTCCAGCAGGATCTTTGCCATGCGCTCCGTATCCACCTCGCCGCCGGAGATCAGAAAGCCCCGCTTCTTCCCTGCCGCTTCCAGCAGGCGGTAGCCGTAGGCTATGTCATTTTCCTCCGCTTCCCGTTCCGGCAGAGCGGACAGCTTATAGGCTGCTTTCAGGGCGTCGGGATAGTGCTCCCCCAGATAGGCCATCAGGTGACAGCCCAACGTCTCCACGTCTAAAATATCGTCCTTCACGGCGCCGGTGTAGGCCAGATTCATGCCCACGCTCTGATCGTCAAACTTTGGCCAGAGGATGCCCGGCGTATCCAGCAATTCTAAATTCCGGTCGATGGGCACCCACTGCTTGGAGCGGGTAACGCCGGGACGGTCCTCCGTCTTGGCGGTCTTGCGGCCTGCCACTTTATTGATGAAGGTGGACTTGCCCACATTGGGGATGCCCAGGATCATGACCCGCACCACCCGGCCGGTCATGCCCCGCTCCGCGTAGGCGCGGAGCTTGTCCGCCAGCAGTTCCCGAACGGCCCCGGCGAATTTCGCCGTGCCCACGCCGCTTTTGGCGTCGGATTCCAGCACGGCGTAGCCTTTGGCCCGGAAATGCTCCGCCCAGCGCTTCGTCCCCTCCGGGTCCGCCTGATCCACGCGGTTCAGCACCACCATGCGGGGCTTCCCCGCCGTCAGCTCGTCCACATCCGGGTTCCGGCTGGAAACCGGAATGCGGGCGTCTAAGATTTCGCATACCGCGTCCACATTCTTGATCTGCTCGGCGATCATCCGCCGGGTTTTTGTCATGTGGCCGGGATACCATTGAATATTCATGACCAAATCACTCCGATCCGTTTAAAGTCCCGCTTCTCCGTCTCATAGTCCGGACCGGGGAAAATCAAAAAGGCCGCCTTGCCGATGACATACCGGGTATCCACCGTACCCAGCCGGTAGTCCCGGCTGTCGCTGGAGCCGTTGCGGTTGTCGCCCATGACGAAAATGGACCCCTCCGGCACCGTCAGGGGAAATTCGGTGCCCTCGGCGGTGTAGGTCGGCTCCCGGATGTAATCCTCCTCCAGAGCCTCGCCGTCCACATAGACGATGCCCTCGGTGAAGTCGATGTCCACCGTCTGACCCTCCACGGCGATCACCCGCTTGACGATGGGGTCATCGTCAAACACGCCGTTTTTCCGCAGGATCACGATATCGCCGTACTTGTAGTCATGGTACAGCATGGAGTTGACCACCAGCAGACGATCCCCGTGCTGCAACGTATTGAGCATGGAGTGGCCGTCCACTCCCATCATGCGGATCACAAAGGTAAAAATCGCCACCACCACCAAAACGGAGCCTACCAGCGACTGCACCCATTCATACAGGTCCCGGCCCTTCGCCGTCTGCTTTTCCTGTTCCTGCATCAAACTCTTCCTTTCAGACCATAAGGCCAATTACGCATTATTGGAATAGTATATCAAAAAAAGCCCGGCGTCACAAGGTCTGCGTCAGATTTTTATAACAAAAAAAGAGAGGCTTTCGCCTCTCTTTTTCTGCTCAACTGAAAGCTGATTACAGCTTCTCCTTGACCTTGGCGCCCTTGCCCACGCGGCCACGCAGATAGTACAGCTTGGCGCGACGGACCTTACCGTTGCGGACGACCTCAAAGTGGTCGATGGAAGGAGAATGGACGGGGAACACCTTCTCAACGCCGATGCCGTAAGAAACACGGCGGACGGTGACGGTTTCCTCAATGCCGCCATGCTTCTTGGCAATGACGGTGCCCTCAAACACCTGGATACGCTCGCGAGAGCCTTCCTTAACCTTCACGTGTACGCGAACAGTGTCGCCCACCTGAACGTTGGCGGTTTCCTTCTGCAGGGCTTCTTTGTTCAGTTCCTTGATGAGATCCATGGATTTTTTCCTCCTGTTAATAGGCGTTCATGCCGCTTTTTATGCGCATTGGCACACTTTTAGCCAGCGCACGACAGAGGACCGCCCTTTGTAAGCCATGATAGGATACCATAGAATCTGTCAAATTGCAAGGATTATTTTAGAGTTCTTCCGAAATTTCTTCCGATTTCGTCTCTCCGGCAAACCAATCCGGGTGGTTGTACAGCTCCGGGAAGGAGTGGAACACGCCACGGTGCTTAAAGCCGGGGAAGGTGTCCAGCTGCAAGCCGTTGATCCCCTGAAAAATACTCTTTTCGATGTTGGGATTCGTCTTTTTCAGCTCCCGCAGCAGGAATTTGATCTCCTGCCGCTTGCTGCGGCCCACGCCGTCCCCCGCTGCCTCCCGCTCCTCCGTGAACCGGCAGGCGCACTGGAGGAATTGCAGGTGGTTGTAGTTCTTCCATGCGATGATGGCGTCCTCGTGGACGCAGTACAGGGGCCGGATCAGTTCCATGCCGGGGAAATTCTTGCTGCGGAGCTTGGGGGGCATGGCCTGAAGCTGTCCGCCGTAGAACAGGCCCATGACAGTGGTCTCGATGACGTCGGAAAAATGGTGGCCCAGCGCGATCTTGTTGCATCCCAGTTCCTGAGCCTTGGCATACAGGAACCCCCGGCGCATCCGGGCGCAGAGATAGCAGGGGTTCTTCTCCACGCTGACGGTGACATCGAAAATGTCGCTGTCGAAAATCGTGATGGGAATCCCCAGCAGGGCGGCGTTATCCTCGATGAGTTTTCGATTCTCCGACTTGTAGCCGGGGTCCATCACCATAAAGACCAGCTCAAAGGGCTGAGAGGTATGGCGCTGCAATTCCTGCATCAGCTTGGCCAGGATCACGGAGTCCTTGCCGCCGGAGATGCACACGGCGATCCTGTCCCCCGGCTCGATCAGCTCGTACCGCTTCACAGCGGCGATAAAGGGGTTCCAGATGGATTTGCGATAGGTTTTGATGAGACTGCGTTCGGCAGTCTCCTGCGGTGTCAGTTCCCGGGACATACGTTTTGATCCTCTCTTACTGTTACAGCCAGATGGCTCCCAATTTCAAAATGGACGCCGTCATCCGCCGGAGCCACGGGCGGTTCTCCCAGTCCTCCAGTGTATAAAGCTGGCTGTCCTCCACGATGTGGTCCATATCCTCCAAAAGCTCCTCGATCACCGGCATATGGTAGAGCATCACCGCGTCCTCATAGTGAAGCTGGAAGCTGCGGTAGTCCATATTGGTGCTGCCGATCAGGGCCGCTTCCCGGTCCGCCATGACGCTTTTGGCATGGACAAAGCCGGGGGTATATTTGTAGATCTTGACGCCGTGGCGCAGCAGATCACCCCAGTAGGTTTCCGCCACCAGATACACCAGTTTTTTATCCGGGATGGCGGGGATCATCAGCCGCACGTCCACCCCGGCGTCCGCCGCGATGCACAGTGCCTCCTGGATGGATTCCTCCACGGCGTAATACGGCGTGGTGATATACAGCATCCGCTTGGCAGAGGCGATGAGCTGAAGATAGACAGCCTCCACCGGATTGTCCGGGTTATTCAGCGGCCCATCCTCAAAGGGCTGGCAGAAGCCCTCCACCGCCGGACCTTCCCGGCGGGAGCGGTAGTAATCGTCCTCGTTGGGAAAATGACGGCCCAGCATCTTCCACATCTGCATGAACTGCACAGCAAAGCCCCAGGCCCCGTCCCCCGTCAGGCGAACGGTGCTGTCCTTCCAGTAGCCGAAGCGCTCGATCCGGTTGGCGTACTCGTCTCCGATGTTGATACCGCCGGCGTAGGCCACATAACCGTCGATAACAGTGATCTTCCGGTGGTCACGGTAATTGAAGTACAGGCGGTTGATATACCGGTGGACGGGGTTGAAGATCTCCACCTCGATCCCCGCGTCTTTGATGGCTTGCAGCGTCCCGTCAGACAGACGGGTCAAGGTGCCGAAATCGTCGATAATCAGGTGGATCTCCACCCCGGCGGCGGCACGTTCCTTCAATACGGCGAAGATCTCGTCCCAGACAGTCCCCTCCGCCAAAATATAATACTCCATGAAGATATAGGTCTCCGCCTGCCGCAGATGCTCCACCAGATCCCGGAAGAAGGACTCCCCCTCACCGAAATAGGCGGCGTCCGTATTGCGGTACAGCCAGAATTGCCGCTTCTGGAGATAGGCGGCCAAGCGGCCCCACGCAGGGCTGCGGCGGGTCAGGGCGGTCTGATTCAGGTCGCTGAGCATTTTTGCGCTCTCCCGCTGGGGGATCGGCGGCACCGGCTTCAAACTCAGCTGCTTGGCCTGATGCGTGCCGCCCCATAGACAGAACAGGAGCATACCTGCCACCGGCAAAATCAGCAGCAAACACATCCAGCTCAGCTTATAGGATGGGCTGCCGCTGCGTTGGTAAACCCGAATGGCCACCGCCGCACCGATCAGCTGGAGAAATCCGTACACAAAGCTGGCCTTTTCTTTCAGGAAACGGGTCAGCAGAAGGGTCACCGCGATCTGCGCCAGCACCGTCAGGGCGCAGAGCATCAGACTGGCCGCAGCGGAGATCCGCCGCTCCGTGCGTTCCTGATTCCTATGGGACATTCTGCCCATACCGTCACCTCCCGGATTCAAATAGTTTTCTATTATAATTATAGCAACACAACCGGCAATCTTCAACTATATTTGAAAAAAGCGCATGGCCATTCCAGCCATGCGCTTTTCATTCAGCGGTAATTCTTACGCAGCAGATCCTGCTTGATGTCCCAGAGCTTCTGGCTCAGGTCCACATAGTAGTTGTGGGGATTCTCAAAACGCTTTACCTCGTCCCACAGGGTATCGATCTGCTCCCGGCAGTACTTCTGGATCTCCGACAGCGTGGGCTGCTGGTACACCAGTTCGCCATGGTCAAAGATCTTCTCCTGCAGAGGTTTGATGGTGTAGTCCGTATAGGTCCGCCGCTTCCAGGTGGCATCCGGATCGAACAGTTCCAGAGGCTGACCCTCCTCGATCACTTCATCCCACACGGTGATGTAGTCCGCCTCCGCCTTGCCGGTAGCCTTGTCAAAGATCCGGTAGACCTTCTTGAAATGGGGGTTAGTGATCTTGCCCACATTTTCGCTGATCTTGATCTTCGGCACGATGGTGCCGTCCTCTTTCTCAATGGCCGCCAGCTTATAGACACCGCCGAACACCGGGTCGCTCTTGGAGGTAATCATCCGCTCACCCACGCCAAAGAGGTCCACCTTGGCACCCTGACGGAGGATGTCCTGAATGATGTACTCATCCAGGGAGTTGGACGCGGAGATCTTGCAGCTCTCCCAGCCCGCCTCGTCCAGCATCTGCCGGGCCTCCCGGGTGAGATAGGCGATATCGCCGGAATCCAGACGGATGGCGCACTTGGTAATGCCCTTGGGCCGCAGCACCTCGTTGAAGGCCTTGATAGCGTTGGGAACACCGGATTTCAGGGTATTGTAGGTGTCTACCAGCAGCGTGGCGTTGGTGGGGAACACCTCGCAGTAGGTCTTGAAGGCCTCATACTCCGAGTCGAACATCTGCACCCAGGCATGGGCCATGGTGCCGCCGGCGGCAACGCCATAGAGCTGGTCGGAGATGGTGCAGGCAGTGCCGTGGCAGCCGCCGATATAGGCAGCCCGGGCGCCGGAGATGGCGGCGTCCGTGCCCTGTGCCCGGCGGGAGCCGAATTCCAGCACCGTCCGGCCCCGGGCGGCCCGCTGGATGCGGTTGGCCTTAGTGGCGATGAGGCTCTGGTGGTTGATGGTCAGCAGGGTGAAGGTCTCGATGAGCTGGGCTTCGATGGCCGGTGCGCGCACCACCACCAGCGGCTCCTTGGGAAATACCGGCGTGCCCTCGGGGATGGCATAGATATCGCCGGTGAAACGGAAGTCACGGAGATAGGCCAGAAATTCCTCGCAGAAGATGCCGCGGCCCCGCAGGTAGGCGATGTCCTCCTCCGAGAAGTGCAGGTTCTCGATGTAGTCGATGAGCTGCTCCAGTCCCGCCGTGATGGCGAAGCCGCCGCCGTCCGGCACCTTCCGGAAGAATACGTCGAAATACACGATGCGATCCTTGTAGCCGGTCTGGAAATACCCGTTGCCCATGGTCAGCTCGTAGAAATCGCAAAGCATAGTCATGTTCAGCTTTTCCTGTGTTTTCATCCTTCATACCTCAATATCGGTCTTTGCGCGCCGCGCAAAGTGTATTAAGTGTATTATACCGCGATTTTTCCCTTCACGCAACCCTTGCCGGTTTTTCCCAGCCACTCTGCGGAAAATGCGAAAAATGGGCAAGCTAAACCACCGGTCGGTTGCGTTTTCCGGCACATTTGCTACAATAGCGGCGAGGTGATCACTTTGGACAAACAAATTCTCGGCGCCTTTATCGCTGAAAATCGCAGACGCCGGCACCTGACTCAGCAGCAGCTGGCCCAGATGCTCCACGTCACTGATAAGGCCGTGAGCAAATGGGAACGTGGACTTTCCTACCCCGACGTCACGCTTCTGGAGCCGTTGGCCACGGCTTTGGGTCTGACGGCAGCCGCGCTCCTCCGGTGCGCTGCGCCTGCAGAGGAAAAGGAGCAAGCTATGGAAGAAAAAAAGTACCCTGCGGAAAATGAGACGCTGCGCGCCGTGGTGGAGATGGCGGACAACAACCAGAAGCGGCAGCGCCGCCAATGGCTCACCGGCGTCAGCGCCGCGGCAGCAGCGTTTCTGGTCATCATCGCCCTTTTTGCCATCCGCCACATCCATCTCGATCTGACAAACCCCTACCGGTATACGGAGGAGCTTTGCGGCCTGATCCAGCAAGCAGAGTATACTGCGGACGGCACATGGCTCTACGTCACGGATACCGGCAGCCTTTCCTCGGATCTCCTGAAGCTGCGCTGTCCGGCGGACATGGACACTTCTACCCTCCAAATCGGATGGCGTTATGTAAACTCCATTCTGTCACACCCCCAATATCACATGGCATACGACCGCCGTACCAATGAGATCACGTGGTGTGACGAACTGCCGGAATATCTGACGGTGACCGCCATAGGCGGCTTTGGCAGCAGTCCGGCGCAGCCCATGGAAAAGCCACTTTTCGGCTTTGAGGAGACCTTCTCAGCGCATCTTGACGGTTACGGTGCCACCTACTTCTTTATTCCCATTCCGGAGCAGCCGGAGCAGCGGCAGGTGCTGATGCTCCTGCCGGACGCGGGACGCCGCGTGGACTATCGCGTGGAGGATGTGGACGGCGACGGCATCAACGAGCTGCTGTTGACAGATCTCGGCGGCGAAAAGCCCTATATGCTCTGCGATGTGGACGTCACGGGACAGCTTGTCACACAGCTGTACAGCATTTGGGAATAGCCGTTTTGCGCAAAAAAAGAACCGCCTCTCGGCGGTTCTTTTTTGTTTTTGGAATTACTCCTGATCCTCGTCCTCATCGTTGGCCAGATCGCTGAGATCGAACTCCAGCTTGGCGCCGCAGTTGGGGCAGATGACCTCGCCGTCCTCCAGAACGGACTCGTCGAAGTAGACCTCCTCCTCGCACTCGGGGCAGTTGGTCATGAAGCACTCCTCTTCCTCGTCGTCTTCATCCTCGTCCTCGTCCTCATCGTCGTCCAGCGCGAAGTACAGGGTCTCCTCCACATCGCTGAGGTCGTCGCTGACAGCATCCAGACCGTCCTCCACGTCGCACAGCTCGTCCTCGACGTCGGCGAACTTCTCCGCCATGTCGTCCAGCACGTCAATGATGGCGGCGATCAGCTTGCCTTCCTTGCTCTCGGTATCCAGGTTCAGGCCCTCGGCCAGACCCTTCAGATATGCTACCTTTTCAGAGATCTCCATGTTCGGCTCCTTTCTGTACGGTCGGTTGGTTGTTGACTTACTTGGTGCGGCCAATATACTCGCCGGTACGGGTGTCGATGGTGATCTTGTCGCCGATGTTGATGAACAGGGGCACCTTCACCTCAGCGCCGGTCTCCACGGTGGCGGGCTTCAGGGTATTGGTGGCGGTGTTGCCGGCCAGACCGGGCTCGGTCTCGGTGACCTCCAGATCCATGAAGTTGGGGCACTCCAGGCCGAACACGTTGCCCTTATAGCTCAGCACCTTGCACATGGTGTTCTCCTTGATGAAGCGGAACGCATCACCCAGCAGCTCCTTGTTCAGGGGCACCATGTCATAGGTCTCCTGGTCCATGAAATAGTACAGGTCGCCGTCGTTGTAGCTGTACTCCATGTCGCGGCGGTCCACAAAGGCCTCCTCGAACTTGGCGGTGGGGTTAAAAGAGGTCTCAGTCACAGCACCGGTCACCACGTTGCGCATCTTGGTACGCACGAAGGCCGCGCCCTTGCCGGGCTTGACGTGCTGGAACTCCACGACCTGCATGACCTTGCCGTCCATCTCAAAGGTCTTGCCGTTTCTGAAATCACCGGCGGTAATAGTTGCCATATTGATATTCCTCCCATATTGATGAGGGAACATCACGATTCCCTCGAGTAAATGATACCGGCCGAAATTTGGCCTCGTATATTCTACATGATAAGTACCTGTTTGGCAAGGGTTTCCGGTGAAAAAAGTTGCCTTCTCCTCCTATTTTTCCCGCGCCGCCGCCTTCCACGGCCGCTGTAAGGCGTGGAGCACCTTGTTCCACGCGCCTTTCGCGCCGCCACGGGGCTCCACCATCAGCGCCAGTATGCCGCTGCGGTTGGCGCCCAGCATGTCTGTCAGCAGCTTATCGCCCAGCATGGCCGTCTCCTTGGGTGTCACGCCGCAGCGGGCCATGGCCCTGCGGAACCCCACGGTCCGGGGTTTTTTGGCGTGTCCCTCGTAGGTGATGCCCAGCTCGCGGCAGAACTGCTCCACTCTGGCAGGACTGCGGTTGTTGGACAGGATCATCACCTCTACCCCCGCCTGACGCATCTGGCCGATCCAGCGGCGTACCGTCTCGTCCGGCTCCCGCTGAGACTTGGGCGCCAGGGTGTAGTCCAGGTCGCACAGCAGCAGCCGGATGCCCCGTCGGGCCAGCTCCTGCCCCTCTATCTGCTCGTAGCCGTCGAATACCCGATCCGGCCGCAGGGAAAATCGCATAGGCTGCCGCCTCCTCTCATACATATAGTGTACCATCCGTCCGCCGGAAATACAAGGGGGTGTTCCGCATGCAGCTGTATCTGGCCGCGGCACCGTGCTGTCTGGGTAACGCGGCCCGCTGGGGCCTGCCGCT
>OKWR01001930.1_pt1 | contig 12379 bp, 9 predicted proteins | sample 1607101 | NCBI WGS metagenome assembly OKWR01 (sample SAMN04414076, study PRJEB24778) | human gut metagenome | material: faecal | host: Homo sapiens
CGCTGGAGGGATTGTCGCTTTCGCTGTTCTCATCGGCCCGTGTGTCGTTTTTCGACAGATCAGCGGTCTTCGTCACATCGTTCGGCAGATTCACCAGCTTTTGCAGGGACACCAGGTCATAATAGTATCCGGGGGTCACGTCCACCGCAATCCAGCCGATACCATCGTAATAGACCTCCACCCAAGCGTGACGGTCCTGCCCCGTCAGGGCCAGTGTGTCACCACGGCTGGCCGCGAGCTTTTCTTCCGTGCAGCGGTAGCCTTCCGCGTAGCGAGCAGGAATGCCATAGCTGCGCAGGGCCTCCACGGCAGTAGCAGCAAACAGGGCTGCGTTGCCCCGATAGCTCTGGGTCAGGAAATAGGCAATGGGATCCGCATCAGCCGACGCTTCCACCCCCGCAGCCTCATAACGGCAGCGGGTACGCAGCACCTCGCGGATGTGGGTTAGCACGGAGAAGGTGCTGTCGCTGTCCGGCTCTTCCGCATGGAAGAGCACATCCATCAGTTCTGTAAGGTTTCTGTTCACCGCCATATAATTCTCGTAGACAAAATTCCGGTATACGGCTTCTGCCTGCAGGTAGGCCGTCTGCTCCTCCGTCTGGGGTGCGGTGACCCAGCTTTCAGGCACGGTCAGCTCTCCCGGGCGGACATGCCGTCCACTCTGGCCTGGGGCCGCAGGGTCACGCGGTGGGCGCACACGTCTGCGAAGACCCACTGCACATCCTCGGGGATCACATAGTTCCGCTCCCGCAGCACCGCATTGGCCTGGGCCATGCTCACCAGGGCTGCAATGCCTCTGGGAGAGACGCCCATCTCCACCAACGGATGCACCCGGGTCTGCTCGCACAGATTCACCGCATAGCGCAGCACCGCCAAAACCGCCAAAATCAACCCAGCCAGGCAAACCGCCCACAGGGGAACGCCTACGTTGTGCAACAGTATATCCATAAAATCTCCTCTTTTTCTGTGAGATTTCTCTTCCCAATCCCCGCCTTTTGGCAGGGCGCAATATCCCTTGTATATCCCTGTCATTGTAGCACAACCACGGTCAATAACGCAACGTCTTTATGACATTTTCCCCAAATATACAAAAAGGCTCCCCCGAGGGGAGGCTTTTTTACAGTCTTACCGCCACCGGGCCGCCGATGGTCATGCTCTCGGGGGTTACATGGCAGTCCACAGCCAGGACATGAACCCCCGCGGCCGCGGCCTCCCGCAGGGCCGCGCCGAAGGCGGGGTCTGTGGCATCGTTGGGGTGCAGGTACAAAACAGGCCGCATCTGGATAACAAACAGGGCATAGCTCTCGCAGCCCTCGGCCACTGCTCTTTGCAGGCCGCGAAGATGCTTTGTTCCCCGCTCCGTGGGCGCATCCGGGAAGGCACAGATGCCGCCATTCTCCAACGTAACACCCTTAACCTCCAAATAGCACTGCTTGTCCCCCTTCCGGAACGCAAAGTCAAACCGGGAGTCCCCATGGGTCGTTTCCGGCCGCAGGTCCGCAATCTTCCCCAGGCCGCCGCTCAACAGCCACTCCTGAACGGCTTTGTTGGGTGCCTGGGAGTCCATATTGATCAGGTAATTCTCCTTCTCCACGCAAATCAGGTCGTATTGGGTTTTCCGGGGTGTTCCGGCAAAGTGCTGGCACCAGACCTTCGCCCCCGGCACCAGCAGCTCCCGGCACCGCCCCGTATTTTTCACATGGACAGTTTCCACGGCTCCGCCGATCTCCACATGGGCAATAAACCGGTTGGGCCGGTCCCGGAAAATGCCGGGAACCATATTTTCATACGTCATAACAGCACCTCGAGACTATCCTACCAAAATTCCCCCGGTTTTGCAATCATTTGCAACCGGGGGAATGTGCTCAGCTGTTCTCCGACAGCTCCAGGCTGGCCTTCACAAAGGACAGAAACAGGGGGTGGGGCTTATTGGGGCGGCTCTTAAACTCTGGGTGGAACTGAACGCCCACATAGAAGGGGCTGTCCGTTAGCTCCACGGTCTCCACAATGTAGCCATCGGGAGAGGTGCCGCTGACGGTGAGGCCCGCATCGGAAAGGGCCTGGCGGAAATCATTGTTGAATTCGTAGCGGTGGCGATGGCGCTCGTAAATATGGTTCACGCCATAAGCCTCAAACATCTTCGTGCCGGGGACGATCTGGCAGGGATAAGCCCCCAGCCGCAGGGTGCCGCCCTTGGCAACGCTGTCGCTCTGGTCCGGCAGGAAATCGATGACCTTGTGGGTGCTCTCCGGGTCGAATTCGCCGGAGTTGGCATCCGCCATCCCCGCCACGCTCCGGGCAAAGGCGATGACGGAGATCTGCATACCCAGGCAGATGCCGAAATAGGGCACGCGGTTTTCCCGGCAGAAGTCCGCCGTGGCGATCATGCCGTCAATGCCCCGGCTGCCAAAGCCGCCGGGCACGATGATGCCTGCGCAGCCGCGGAGGACCTCGGCCACATTCTCCCGGGTGATGGTTTCGGAATCGATCCACCGGATATCCACATTGGCCCCCAGGTCGAAGCCCGCATGGCGCAGGGCCTCGGCCACGGACAGATAGGCATCGTGCAGCTGCACATACTTGCCCACCAGGCCAACGGTCACGGTCTTGTCCCGGGTGTCGATTTTGTGGAGCATGGTGTTCCACTCTGTCAGATCGATCTTGGGGGCATCGATATTCAGCTCCCGGCACACAATGCCGGAGAAATTCTGCTTTTCCAGCATGATGGGGGCCTCGTACAGGCTGGGCAGGGTGATGTTCTCAATAACGCAGTCCGGCTTCACATTGCAGAACATGGCGATCTTCCGGAAAATGCTGTCTTCCAGGGGCTCATCACAGCGCAGAACGATGATATCCGGCTTGACCCCCAGGCCCTGGAGCTCCTTGACGGAGTGCTGGGTGGGCTTGCTCTTGTGCTCGTCGGAGCCCCGCAGGAAGGGCACCAAAGTCACGTGGATGAACAGGCTGTTGGTAGGGCCGACCTCCAGGGAGATCTGCCGCACGGCCTCTACAAAGGGCTGGGATTCGATATCGCCGATGGTGCCACCGATTTCCGTGATGACCACATCCGCATCGGTCTGCTTGCCCACCCGGTAGACAAACTCCTTAATTTCGTTGGTAATATGGGGAATTACCTGGACGGTGGAGCCCAGATACTCCCCCTGGCGCTCCTTGTTCAGAACATTCCAATAAACCTTGCCGGTGGTCAGGTTGGAATATTTATTGAGGTCTTCGTCAATGAAGCGCTCATAGTGGCCCAGGTCCAGGTCCGTCTCCGCGCCATCCTCGGTGACATAGACCTCGCCATGCTGATAGGGGCTCATGGTGCCCGGGTCTACATTGATATAGGGGTCAAGCTTCTGGGCCGCAACCTTCAGCCCCCGGCTCTTCAGAAGCCGGCCCAAAGAGGCCGCCGTAATGCCCTTGCCCAGCCCGGAGACCACGCCGCCGGTTACGAAAATATACTTGGTTTCTTTCATATATAGATCCTCCTACTGATCATACGACCTGATAATATTCTCCGCCACTTCCCGGCGGGAGAGGCGGGTATCCATGGCCTGGCGCTCGATATAATAATGGGCCTCGCTTTCCGTCATGCGCAGCTGCTCGATGAGCAGCCATTTGGCCCGGTTGATGGTGCGGATATCCGTCATCTTCTCCTGCAGGGCCCTGTTCCGGCGGTCCATCTGCAAAAGCTTTCCCCGCAGGGCCGTAATCATGTGCAGGCCCATTTCCAGCGTTTGCCGGGTCAGGGGCTTGGCCAGGGCCATAACGCCCTCATCCTCCACCTGGTCCCGCACCCCGTCGAAGCTCTCACCGGGCACCAGCAGCAGCACGCCCACGTTGTCCCGGGCCAGATTCAGAGCCAGCTGGGTGCCGAATTCATCCCGCATGGGGGCATTGAGAATGGCAATGTCCACTGCATAGTCCAATGCCATGCGCTTGGCCTCTCCGGCAAACCCGGCCCGCAGAAGCGGGTCATAGCTGCTGCCGGGAAGCAGTGTTTGCAGGAGCGCAAAGGTCTTGTCATTGGCGCCCGCAACCAGGACCTTATAGATATTCTTTCCCGATGCCATCCCTTTCCGCTCCTTTCTCTTACAATTACTTCCAGAATCCCTCCGGCAGGACGCTGCGGATAAAATCGCTTTCGGAAGCAGTGTCCTTTGCCTCCTTCAGGCTGCCGGGAAGGGTCTCCAGGCCTGCCGTGATGCTGCGGTCCGCAGTATAAAGGTTCACATTCATAGGCTCCGGAGGCAGGAGCTTCCGCCGCACGCCGTCCAACCCCGCATAGATCACCAGGGCATAGGCCAGGTGCGGATTGACCGTGGGGTCCGGGGACCGCAGCTCCATGCGCTTATATTCCCCCTGAGCCGCCGGAATGCGGATGAGCTGGGAGCGGTTTCCGGGGGACCAGGTGACAAAGCGGGGAGCCTTCCGCTCTCCCAGGCGACGGTAAGAGCTCTCCGTGGGATTCAGGTAAGCCGTCATCTCCCGGATATGGGCCAGAATGCCCGCCATGAAATACTGGCTGACGTGCTCCCCATTGTCCTGCCGGACGGAGATATTGATATGCAGGCCGTTGCCCGCCTGCTCCGGAATGGGCTTAGGGGAAAAGTCCGCATACAGCCCATTGCTCACTGCCACCGCCTTGACAACGGAGGTAAACAGCAGGGCATTGTCCGCCGCCGTAATGGCATCGGAATAGCGGAAATCGATCTCGTTCTGCCCGGGGCCCTCCTCGTGGTGGGAGCTCTCCGGGGAAATGCCCATGCTCTCCAGCATCAGGCAGATCTCCCGGCGGACGTTCTCCCCCTTGTCCTCCGGGGCCACATCCATATAGCCTGCGTGGTCAAAGGGCTGTGTGGTGGGGTTGCCGTCGGCATCGGTTTTAAAAAGGTAAAATTCGAATTCCGCGCCAATCTGCACAGAGATTCCCGCTTCTCTGGCCTCCCGCACCGCGTTTGCCAGCAGAGCCCGGCAGTCCATGGGGTAGGGCCGCCCATCGGGATAGCGGATATTGCAAAGCATCCGCACCACCTTGCCCCGGCTGGGCCGCCAGGGAAGATCCGTCAGGGTTTCAGGGATGGGAAACAGGAACAGGTCCGACTCCTCCACCCCGCTGAAGCCCCTCACAGCGGAGCCATCAAAGGAAATGCCCTGGGAGAACGCGCGTTTGAGCTCCTGGGGCATGATGGCGATATTTTTTTGTTTTCCCGCAGCGTCGCAGAAGACCAGGCGAATGAACTTCACATCCTCCTGCTCCACATAGGAAAATACATCTTCTTGTGTATACAGCATGGCAGTCCCTTTCCGTCAAAAAATGGAAAAAAGGACGCTCACCGGACGAGGGCGTGTGCCCAGGTTCAGCAAACATCCTTGTCTACTCGGGGTCATTATACTCTCGCCGAAGGCCCCTGTCAATGATTTTTCCGGAGAAATCGTCACAATGGCACACCTCACCCCTGCCGCATGTCAAAAATGCCGGAAGCATCGGCAGCCGGGGCAGCAACAATTGGGCGAACCGCCAAAATGCAATTTGCCGATTGACAAATTGCATTTTTTGGCGTATGATGCCTCCATACAGACAGGGGAACCGGTTCTTCCGGTACTCCAAAAAAAGCGACAAGGGTGTCGCTATGGCGAAAGCCATAGTGCCCCAAGTCGCTTTTTTGTTTTATAAATTGTGATTACAGAAAAGGGGAAATCAGTATGGTAACGGAAATCTTTTCTTCTATGGTTTTTGACGATGCCACTATGGAGGCGCGTCTGCCCAAGGATACCTATAAGGCCCTGCAAAAAACCATCAAGCTGGGCAAGCACCTGGACCCCAATGTGGCAACGGTGGTCGCCAACGCCATGAAGGACTGGGCCATTGAAAAGGGTGCCACACACTTCACCCACTGGTTCCAGCCCATGACCGGCGTCACCGCCGAGAAGCACGACTCCTTCATCTCCCCCAAGGATGGCGGCAAGGTCATTATGGAGTTCTCCGGCAAAGAGCTCATTCAGGGTGAGCCGGATGCATCCAGCTTCCCCTCCGGCGGTCTGCGGGCCACCTTTGAGGCCCGGGGCTATACCGCCTGGGATGCCACCTCCTATGCTTTCATCAAGGACGGCGTTCTGTGCATCCCCACGGTGTTCTGCTCCTACGGCGGCGAGGCCCTGGACCAGAAAACCGCCCTGCTGCGCTCCATGGAGGCCATCAACCGGCAGGCCATGCGCGTTCTGAAGCTCTTCGGCAACGAGGATGTGACCTCCGTGAAGACCACCGTAGGCCCCGAGCAGGAATACTTCCTCATCGACAAATCCGCCTTCGACAAGCGCAAAGACCTGATCTTCACCGGCCGGACCCTGTACGGCGCCAAGGCTCCCAAGGGGCAGGAGCTGGATGACCACTACTTCGGTGCCATCAAGCCCAGAGTGGCTGCCTTTATGAAGGAGCTGAATGATGAGCTGTGGAAACTGGGCGTTCTGGCCAAGACTGAGCACAACGAGGTTGCCCCCGCCCAGCACGAAATGGCCCCCATCTTCACCACTACCAACATCGCCGCCGACCACAACCAGCTGACCATGGAAATGATGCGCAAGGTGGCCCAGCGCCACGGCCTGGTGTGCCTGCTCCACGAGAAGCCCTTCGACGGTGTCAACGGCAGCGGCAAGCACAACAACTGGTCCATCTCCACCAATACCGGCGTGAACCTCCTGGAGCCCGGCGAAACCCCCTATGAAAACGCCCAGTTCCTGCTGTTCCTGTGCGCAGTCATCAAGGCGGTAGACGAATACCAGGACCTGCTGCGCATCTCCGTTGCCTCTGCGGGCAACGACCACCGTCTGGGTGCCAACGAGGCTCCTCCCGCCATCGTGTCCATGTTCCTGGGCTCAGACCTGAGCGAGATTCTGGAGGCCATCGAAAAAGACGTGCCCTACGACGGTAAAGAGAAGCAGGTCATGCGCATTGGCGTGCACACTCTGCCCAAGTTCCAGCGGGATGCCACGGACCGGAACCGGACCAGCCCCTTCGCCTTCACCGGCAACAAGTTTGAATTCCGGATGCTGGGCTCCGCCGAGTCCATCTCCTGCACCAACACCGTGCTGAACACCACCGTGGCCGAGGAGCTGCGGCAGTTCGCCGATGCCCTGGAGGGAGCTGAGGACTTTGAGACTGCCCTGCACGACCTGATCCGCAAAACGATCCAGGACCACAAGCGCATCATCTTCAACGGCGACGGCTACGACGCCTCCTGGGTGACGGAAGCTGAGAAACGGGGCCTGCTGAATCTCCGCGCCACCCCCGATGCTCTGGCCCACATGCTGGACAGCAAGAATATGGAGCTGTTCAGAATCCACAACGTCTACAGCGAGACCGAGCTCACCGCCCGCCACGAGGTCAAGCTGGAAAACTACTGCAAGGTGATCAACATCGAGGCCCAGACCATGCTGGATATGGCCTGGAAGGATATCTTCCCCGCCGTGTCTGACTACACCGCCAAGCTCTGCCAGAGAGTTTCCTCCAAGAAGGCCCTGTCGCTGGATTGCAGCTACGAGGAGGACACTGGGCGCAAGCTCAGCGGTCTGCTCTGCGCCGCCTACAAGGCAGCGGGCAAGCTGGAAGCGGATCTGCTATCCAGCAAGAGCGCCCCGGACACCGTAGCCCTGGCCGACATCTTTAAAGGTGACATCCTGGACGATATGCGCGATCTTCGCATCAGCGTAGACACCATGGAGACCATCATGCCCGCCGAGACCTGGCCCTACCCCTCCTACGGCGAGATCCTGTTTGGGGTAAGATGATTTGCCAGCGTAGGGGCGGCTACCAGCCGCCCGGAACGTATCGAAAGTGAGGACTAAGATCAAACGCTCAGATCCGTCAGCTTTCGGGCGGCTGGAAGCCGCCCCTACAGAATTTGAGATTTATTTGGAAAGTTTGCGCCCCAGTTTCATTATTTTCCTCCAAGGGCGGAGGGATCCAAAACCGGATTTCTCGTAAATCCGGTTTTGCCATAAAGAAAGGAAAGACAGCTATGTGTTCGATCATTGGATATATTGGCAAGGAATTTACGCCTCAGAGCATTCGCCCCTATTTTGACCGCACCCTCTCCCGGGGGCCGGATATGAGCCGGATTCTCCCCATTCCCGGAGGCTTTCTGGGCTTCCACCGGCTGGCCATCATGGGCCTGAACGAAATGGGAATGCAGCCCTTTGTCCGGGGGGAGCAGGCCTTGGTCTGCAACGGCGAAATCTACGGTTTCCGGGCCATCCGGGAAACGCTCCAGAAAAAGGGATACATCTTCCACAGCGACTCGGACTGCGAAATTCTGCTGCCGTTGTACGCCGAAATGGGCGTGGAGATGTTCCGGCAGCTGGACGCAGAGTTTGCCATGATCCTCTTCGATGGCAAGTCCCTCATCGCCGCCCGGGACCCCATCGGAATTCGCCCGCTGTACTACGGTTACGATGCCGATGGGCAGATCATCTTCGCCAGTGAGGCCAAGAACCTGGTGGGGCTGTGCGCCAAAATCATGCCCTTCCCTCCCGGGCACTACTATAAGGACAGCAAATTCGTCTGCTACCGGGACATGAGCGCCCCGGCCTATCGCAGCGAAGATGATTTGGAAACCGCCTGCCGGAAGATTCGGGAGAAGCTTACCGCCGGAATTGAAAAGCGGCTGGATGCGGATGCCCCCGTGGGCTTCCTGCTGTCCGGCGGTCTGGATTCCAGCCTGGTCTGTGCCGTGGCCGCCCGGTGCAGTAAAAAGCCCATCCGCACCTTCTCCATCGGCATGGACATTGATGCCATCGACCTGAAATACGCCCGGGAGGTGGCAGACTACCTGGGCGCTGACCACACAGAGGTCATCATCACCAAAGCGGATGTACTGGAAGCCCTGCCCAAGGTGGTGGCCTTGCTTGGCACCTATGACATCACCACCATCCGGGCCTCCATCGGTATGTATCTGGTATGCAAATACATCCACGAGCACACGGACCTGCGGGTGCTGCTCACCGGTGAAATCTCCGATGAGCTCTTCGGCTACAAATACACGGATTTCGCCCCCAGCGCAAAGGCCTTCCAGAAGGAAGCCGAAAAGCGAATTCGGGAGCTGCATATGTACGATGTTCTCCGGGCAGACCGGTGCATCAGCGTCAATTCCCTGGAAGCCCGAGTACCCTTTGGCGACCTGGATTTTGTGGAATACGTTATGGCTCTGGACCCGGAGATGAAACGCAACCACTACAGCAAGGGCAAATACCTGCTGCGCCATGCCTTTGAGGGGGATTATCTGCCCGGAGACATCCTCATGCGGGAGAAAGCCGCCTTCTCCGATGCCGTAGGACACTCCATGGTAGACGACCTGAAAGCCTACGCCGAAGAAACGTACACCGATGCGGAGTTCGAACACCGCCGGAAATTCTACCGCTTTGCCCAGCCCTTTACCAAAGAGAGCCTGCTGTACCGGGAGCTCTTCGAGCGCTACTACCCCGGCCAGGCCGAAATGGTTACAGACTTCTGGATGCCCAACAAATCCTGGGAGGGCTGCAACGTGCAAGATCCCTCCGCAAGAGTGCTGTCCAACTACGGGGACAGCGGGAAATAACGCAAAAACAGGGAGCTGCCTCAGTAAATGATACATTTCCCCTGCCGACTATCCGGTGTGGGGAGATATATCAAAGGAGGCAGCTCCTTTTTATAGACTTATTCTTTCACCAGTGCCAGCAGGTTGGCATCCGTCAAGCCGGGGGCTGTGTAGGCGCCGTCCAGGAGGGCGTCTATGTTTTCGGCGTCGTTTTCGATCTCCTTGGACATCAGCTGGGCCGTCTGAACGGCATCGCCGCCCAGGATTCGGCAGAGGAGGGCCAGGGAGACGATGAGCTTGCCCCGGCACACCAGGTCAAAATCCGAAATGGCCTGGAGCCAGTAGCGGCTGATGAGATACCGGAGCAGCGCCCGGTCCTCCTTTTGAAGGGGCCGGAGGCTGGGCGACGCCAGGCGCATGCGCCAGGGCTCCGTCAGAATTTCCAGGTCCCGGAAAACCTTGAGAAAGGCTTCCCTGTCCCCCGGGCCTGCCAGGTCCCCGGCAGTCTCCATGGCGGCGGACAGATCGAAGGGGGCTTCCTCCTCCCCGTCCAGGATCGCCTGGGCGTGGTAGGTATAGAGCAGCAGGGCGGAGAGGGGTTCTTCCGCCGCGGTCACCAGGTCCATGGCCGTCTGCCGGGTTTTCAGCAGGAGGTCCATGTCCCTTTGATCATAGTCCGTCTCCTCCTCTGCCTTGCCCTGAGAGACCCAGCTCCAGCCATCCCGGCTCAGAAGGATTCGCGCACTCTCCGGGCAGCTGAGCTCCAGACCCAATTCCGTAAAGCTGCCATAGTCATGGCGCAGCCTGGGAAAATCCCGGCAGGTATTGCACAGGGCGTGCTCCCCCAGCTCTGCCTGGATGCGGCACAGGCCGTCGGCGCGCCACATGGGGCAGCGGCCATGGTCCAGGGTCAGGTAGGTATCCCCGTCCTCATCCTGCAGGAATTCCCGCAGCTTCTCCCCCAGCGCCCCGGGGAGCGCACGGTAGAGAGCAGCCTTCTCCGCATCTACCGCCACATCCCACTCCTTGCAGCAGCTATCCGGGCAGCAAGCAGCGATACAGTGAAACGTGTCATAAAAATCAGGCTTGCGAAGCTCCATAGGCGGTTCCTTTCTATCCCTTTGTTTCCTCATAAAACACGCCCAGACTGCCCACATAGTGGGGCTTCCAGGGGCGGTTTTTGCCGCAATAGTGGATGATCACAGTGTTTTCCCGCACCCAATTCAGGTCGTGCCGGGGATTTTCGGGGTTGGCGTTGTAAATGTTCAGAATACGGTCGCTGAGGTTGTATTTCTGGGTGTCCGCCAGCAGGATCTTGTCCCCGTGCATTACGGTGAGCAGGTCCTGGTCCGGCAGCCAGAAGGTGTCGATTTTTTCCAAAGCCGTCCGGCGGATCATGTCCATGGTCAGATTTTCCCGCAGCGCTGCCAGATTCAGCACCATCACGCCGGTATTCACATAGGGCGTACCTGCCGGGACATTCAGGCGGCGGTCATTGAGCCGGGTCAGGGTCTCCCGGACATGGGTGCAGGCAATGTAATAATTGCCTGCAAACTCCATGGCGTACAACTCCTTCAAGGGGTTGATCACCAGGGTATCCACATCCAGATAGAGAATTCTGTCCAGGTCCTCCGGCAGCAGCAGCGGCGCTGCCAGACGGTAGAAGATCTGCCTGGGGTAGCGGCTGCTCTCCGGGAAGCCCTCAAAGTCCTTGGCATTCACCGCCACAAAGCGGCAGTGCACCCGGTCGCTGACGGCTTCGATGGCCCCAAAATCCTCTTCGGTCAGGTCCGAATGGAGAATATAGGCGTCATACTCCTCCTCACCCCCGTTTTTCACGATGGATTGAAGGCACTGGCAGAGCAGGGGGCGGAAGTTTTGATTGATGCAGAACAGCAGGTTCATTTGTTCAGCAGCTCCATGAATTCCTCGCCGGTAATGGTCTCCTTCCGGTAGAGGTACTGAGACAGGGTCTCCAGCTTGTCCCGGTTCTCCTTCAGCAGGTTCAGAGCCTTCTCATGCTGCTGCTTCACCGTCTCCACCACCAGAGCATCGATCTTGGTCTGGGTCTCGGCAGAGCAGGCCAGGCTGGTGTCGCCGCCCAGATATTGATTGGTAACGGTTTCCAGGGCCACCATATCGAAGCTGTCGCTCATGCCGTAGCGGGTGATCATGGCCCGGGCCAGCTTGGTGGCCTGCTCGATGTCGTTGGAAGCGCCGGTGGAAACGGTGCCCAGGGCCACCTCTTCCGCGGCACGGCCGCCGGTGAGGGTGGCGATCTTGTTCTCCAGCTCCTCCTTGGTCATCAGGTAGTGGTTGCCCTCCTCCACCTGCATGGTGTAGCCCAGTGCGCCGGACGTTCTGGGAATGATGGTGATCTTCTGCACGGGGGCGGAGTGGGTCTGCAATGCCGCCACCAGGGCATGGCCGATCTCATGGTAGGAAACGGCCATTTTCTCCTTGTCGGTGAGAATGGCGTTCTTCTTCTGGTAGCCCGCGATGACGGTTTCAATGGATTCCTCCAAATCCGCTTCGTTAGCGGCCTTCCGGCCATCCCGGACGGCCCGCAGGGCGGCCTCGTTGATGATGTTGGCCAGTTCTGCGCCGCTGGCACCGGAGGCCATCCGGGCGATGGTCTCAAAATTCACGTCCTCCGCCAGCTTGACCTTCTTGGCGTGGACCTTCAAAATGGCCTCCCGACCCTTCAGGTCCGGCAGCTCCACGGGAACCCGGCGGTCAAACCGGCCGGGGCGGGTCAGGGCGGGGTCAAGGGATTCGGGCCGGTTGGTGGCAGCCAGGATCAT
>OKWR01001936.1_pt1 | contig 12334 bp, 8 predicted proteins | sample 1607101 | NCBI WGS metagenome assembly OKWR01 (sample SAMN04414076, study PRJEB24778) | human gut metagenome | material: faecal | host: Homo sapiens
GAGGATACCCATTTTGAACAGCATCTTGGACAGTTTGAAGCGGAGCTGGTTGTACGGAAGCCCATCTCGATGACGGCCAGCTCGTTATTGTTGACGGTGACGCTTTCTCCCAGCATCCCGCAGGTGCAGGCGGCCTCGCAGAGAGCTGGGCAGACCCGGCCCGTGAATTCGGGGAAATTGTTGGTCTTTGTCAGACGGGAAAGGGCCTCCTGCCAGTTGCCGTTGTAGATTTCATCATTCCATTCCGGAATCAGATTGTGCAGTGGACAGCCGCTGAACATGCCGCCGAAGTTTGCGCCGGACTGGCAGAAGGGCACGCCGCAGTCCATGCACCGGGCGGCCTGCTGCTGCCGCTCCTTCAGATTCAGTTGCGGATGAAATTCCTCAAAGGACTTGATTCGCTCCAGCGGCTCCACCGCTCCGTTCATCTTTCTGGAAAATTCCAAAAATCCTGTCGGTTTTCCCATTGTTACGCCTCCTTGCTGATGCGGTAAAAAGCTTCCATGGTTGCCTGCTCATGATCCATGCCCTTTTCCTCCATCTGTCCGATGGTGGAGATCATCTTCTGGTAGTCCATGGGGATGATTTTCTTGAATTTCGGAAGGTACTCCGGGAAGTGCTCCAGAATTTCCTTGCCAAAGGCAGAGCCGGTCTCTCTGACGTGGGCTTCAATGATCTGCCGCAGCTCAGCGGCGTCGTGCCGCTCGGTGACGGCGCTGATGGTCACCATTTGCTTATTGAGCCGCAGGTACAATTCGTGATCGCCGTCCAGCACATAGGCAATGCCGCCGCTCATGCCGGCTGCAAAGTTTTTTCCGGTCCTTCCCAGGATAACGGCCCGGCCGCCGGTCATATACTCGCAGCCGTGGTCGCCGCAGCCCTCTGCCACAGCGATGGCTCCGGAATTGCGGACACAGAACCGTTCCCCGGCGATACCGGAAATAAAGGCTTTTCCGGAGGTAGCGCCATACAGCGCCACATTGCCGATGATGATATTGTCCTTTGCGGCAAATCCGGCGTTTTTCGGAGGCTTCACCACAAGCTTGCCGCCGGAGAGCCCCTTGCCGAAGTAGTCGTTGGCATCGCCCTCCAGGCGAATGGTCAGCCCCTTCGGAATAAAAGCGCCGAAGGACTGCCCGCCGCCGCCCAGGCAGTTGACCGCGTAGGTGTCCTCTTCCAGACTGTCGCCAAAGCGGCGGGGGATCTCACTGCCCAGAATGGTGCCCAAAGTGCGGTCAACGCTGGAAACACGGATGTGCTCTGTGTGGGGCTTTTTCTTTCGGAAGCTCTGCTCAAAGGCCGGCAGCAGCGTTTTCACGTCCAGGGTATTTTCCAGGTGGAAGTTATACAGGTCCTTGGGGTCAAAGTGCACAGGGGGCAATGGGGAAAGAAGGCTGCCAAGATCAATGGTGTCCGCCCGGTGGGTGATCCGGTTCTGCCGGGGGGCAATCAGGTCCGTCCGACCCACCAGCTCGTCCACCGTCCGCACCCCCAGCTTTGCCATGATTTCCCGCAGCTGCTCCGCAATGAACAGCATGAAGTTCATAACGTACTCCGGCTTCCCGGCAAATCGGCACCGCAGCTCCGGATTTTGGGTAGCAATGCCCATGGGGCAGGTATCCATGTTGCAGACCCGCATCATGACACAGCCCATGGTTACCAGCGGTGCAGTGGCGAAACCGAATTCCTCAGCACCGAGAAGAGCTGCGATGGCCACATCCCGGCCGCTCATGAGCTTCCCGTCGGTCTCCAGCCGCACCCGGGACCGCAGCCCGTTGCGAATCAATGTTTGGTGGGCTTCTGCAAGGCCCAGCTCCCAGGGGAGACCGGCGTTGTGGATGGAGCTTTTCGGCGCAGCGCCGGAGCCGCCGTCATAGCCGGAAATCAGCACGCACCCGGCGCCTGCCTTGGCAACGCCGGCCGCAACGGTGCCCACGCCTGCCTCGGAGACCAGCTTCACGGAAATGCGGGCGTCCCGGTTTGCGTTTTTCAGATCGAAAATGAGCTGGGCCAAATCCTCAATGGAGTAAATGTCGTGGTGGGGCGGGGGAGAAATCAGTGCCACGCCGGGAGTGGAGCAGCGGGTTTTCGCAATCCAGGGGTAGACCTTTTTCCCGGGCAGATGGCCGCCCTCGCCTGGCTTTGCGCCCTGGGCCATTTTGATCTGAATCTCTTTGGCGCTGTTTAAGTAGGCACTGGTGACGCCAAACCGGGCGGAAGCAACCTGCTTGATGGCGCTGTTGCGGACGGTTCCGTACCGGGCGGGGTCTTCACCGCCCTCGCCGGAATTGGATTTGCCCCCCAGGGTATTCATGGCAATGGCCATGGTGGTGTGGGCTTCCTCGGAAATGGAGCCGTAGGACATGGCGCCGGTTTTAAACCGCTTGACGATCTCACCGGCGGGCTCCACTTCATCCAGGGGAATGCCGCCGTTTTCGGGAAAGCGGAATTCCAGCAGGCCCCGCAGGGTGTGGGGTCTGCGTTCGTCATCCACCAGGTTTGTATATTCCCGGAACTTCTCATAGGAGCCGGTCTGTACCGCCTCGCGCAGGGCCACAATGGTCTGGGGATTGTACATATGGTCCTCGGCACCGCTGCCGGAACGCAGCTTGTGGGTTCCCGTGGAATCCAGCGTGGTGTCTACCCCCAGGTCCAGCAGGTCAAAGGCATGGTTATGCCGCCACTGTACGCCCTCGCCGATTTCCTCCAGCCCAATGCCCTCCACCGGGCTTACCGTGCCGGTGAAATAGGCGTCGATTACGTTCTTGCAAATACCGATGGCCTCGAAGATTTGAGCCGACTGGTAGGATTGCAGGGTGGAAATGCCCATTTTCGATGCAATTTTGACGATCCCATGGAGGATGGCGTCATTGTAGTCGTGAATGGCCTGGTGGGTATCCTTGTCCAGCCGGTTCTTTTCTACCAGCTCCGCCACGCATTCCTGGGCGAGATAGGGGTTGATGGCCCGTGCACCGTAGCCAAGAAGGGTTGCAAAATGGTGAACATCTCTGGGCTCTGCGGATTCCAGGATGATGGAAACCGCCGTCCGCTTCTTCGTCCGAACCAGGTATTGTTCCATGGCGGATACGGCAAGCAGAGAGGGGATTGCCATGTGGTATTCGTCCACGCCTCTGTCGGAAAGGATGATCACATTGGCCCCATCCCGATAGGCCCGGTCACACTCGATGAACAGCCGGTCTACGGCGTTTTTCAGAGAGGAATTTTTATAGTACAGAAGACTGACCGTTTCCACCTTGAAGCCGGGGCGCTTCATGTTCCGAATCTGCATCAGCTCCAGAGAGGTGAGGATGGGATTCTTGATTTCCAGCACCCGGCAGTTTTCCGCCCGTTCGTCCAGCAGGTTGCCATCGGAGCCGACATATACGGTGGTATCCGTGACAATTTCCTCCCGCATGGCGTCAATGGGCGGATTGGTCACCTGGGCAAAGAGCTGCTTGAAGTAGTTGAAAAGGGGCTGATGCTTTTCGGACAGCACTGCCAATGGAATATCCGTGCCCATGGAGGTAATCTTCTCCGAGCCGGATTTTGCCATGGTCAGCATGGCATCGTTGATGTCCTCATAGGTGTAGCCGAAAGCCTTGTAGAGCTTTTCCCGCTGCTCCGCCGGGTACATGGGGACCTTGCGGTTGGGCACCGGCAGCTGCTCCAGGGTGACAAGGTGCTGGTCCAGCCATTCGCCGTAGGGCTGCCGCTGGGTAAAGGAGGCCTTGCATTCCTCGTCCGAAATGACCTTTTTCCGGATGGTATCCACCAGCAGCATCCTGCCCGGCTGCAGACGGGACTTGCAGACAATATTCTCCTCCGGAATATCCAGCACGCCCACTTCCGAGGAGACAATCAGCCGCCGGTCTTTGGTGATATAGTACCGGGCAGGGCGCAGGCCGTTCCTGTCCAGCACGGCGCCCATGATGTCGCCATCAGAGAAGAAAATGGCCGCGGGGCCGTCCCAGGGCTCCATCATGGTGGAGTAGTAGTGGTAAAAGTCCCGTTTCTTCCGGGACATGCCGGCATCGTTGCGCCAGGGCTCCGGAATGGTGATCATTACGGCCAGGGGCAGGGGAATGCCGTTTATCATGAGAAATTCCAGGGTGTTGTCCAGCATGGCCGAATCGGAGCCGCTCCGGGAGATCACGGGCAGCACCTTGTCCATGTCCTCTGCCATGCAGGGGGACAGCATGGTTTCCTCCCGGGCCAGCATCCGGTCCGCGTTGCCCCGGATGGTGTTGATCTCGCCATTGTGCAGAATCAGCCGATTGGGGTGTGCCCGCTCCCAGCTGGGGGTCGTGTTGGTGGAGAACCGGGAATGGACCATGGCAATGGCGCTCTCGTAGCGCTCCTGCTGAAGGTCCGGGTAAAATTTCCGCAGCTGATGGACCAGAAACATTCCCTTGTAAACAATGGTCCGGGAGGAGAAGGAGCAGACATAGGTGGTGTCGCAGCTCTGCTCAAAGACCCGCCGGATGACATAGAGCTTCCGATCAAAGTCCAGCCCCCTGGAAACCTCCGCCGGGCGCTCCACGAAGCACTGGAAAATGGCAGGCATGGATTCCCTGGCTTTTGCGCCGAGCACCTCTGCATCAACGGGAACCTGCCGCCATCCTATGAAGGGGACGCCCTCCTTGCGGCAGACAACCTCCAGCAGCTTCTGAGCTTCCCGCCGCTTTAGCCCATCCTGGGGCAGGAAGAACATGCCCACACCGTAGTCGCCCTTTTCCTTTAGGGGGAACCCCAGGGAAGAAAAGAAGCTGTGGCAGATCTGCAGCAGTACGCCTACGCCGTCGCCCACTTCACCGGTGGCGTCCTTTCCGGCCCGGTGCTCCAGCCGCTCCACAATGGTCAGCGCATCGGAAACGATCTGGTGACTGGGAATGCCGTCAATGCTCACAACAGCGCCGATGCCGCAGGCATCGTGCTCGAATTTTTCGGAATATAAGGTTTGATTCATAGTCATTACCCTTTCCGGCCAGTGCACTTCCCCACATCAGGGGAGGTAGGGTCTCTGCTGCGGAAAGAAGCAAAAGGCGACAGGGCAGAGTTCGTGGGCGGTTCCCACAAACGACGTCCTTGTCGCCTTTTCATTCATGTTCAGCAGTCAATGGCCTATATAGGCCCATATTACTCCTGCTTTTTTGCAAAGTCAATTCTTTTCTCTTGCAAAAGCACGGATTTTGTAGACCTCAACACTTTTCTTTTTCGGAAGGCAGAGAAGTTTATGATACATAGACAAATGTATTTCAAATTGACTTTGCAGCTGCGTCACGGGCAGAGCGCAATCGAGGATACTCCAATAGAACAGCTCGTGCCTGCTGGCGGCGGTCGATGTAGGCACGGCCTACTGAAAGCCTTAAAATGACAGTGTTACCGTAGAAGGCAATCACCCCGAAGAATTCCGACGGAAAGGGGTCTTGCTTTTGCAATTGTAAAAAATTTGGGAAGATATGGATTTTTTCAATCAAATGTGCTATACTCATAAAGTATGTATATTACCCGGTTGGATTTTCCGCTGGGCGGAATAAAAATGGAAGGTGTTATTTATGACAAAGGTTGATATTTACTCCGGCTTCCTGGGCGCTGGCAAGACTACGCTGATCAAGAAGATGATTGCCGAGGGCTACAAGGGCCAGAAGCTGGTGCTGATTGAGAATGAATTCGGCGAGATCGGCATTGACGGCGGCTTCCTGCAGGATGCCGGCATCAATATTACGGAGATGAACTCCGGCTGCATCTGCTGCTCTCTGGTGGGTGACTTCGGCAAGGCACTGACCAAGGTGATCAACGAGTACCACCCCGATCGGATCATCATTGAGCCCTCTGGCGTGGGCAAGCTGTCCGATGTGATCGGCGCTGTGAACAAGGTCACCGGCCCTGATGTGACCCTGGGCTATACCGTGGCTGTTGTGGATGCGGGCAAGGTCAAGGTCTATACCAAGAACTTCGGAGAATTCTACAATAACCAGGTGGAGACTGCCTCCACCATCATCCTGTCCCGTACCGATTCCATTCCCCAGGCCAAGCTGGATGCTGCCGTAGAGATTCTGCGGGAGCACAACTCCGTTGCTACCGTCATCACCACCCCCTGGAGCGAGCTCACCGGAGAGCAGCTGATCTCCGCCATGGAGGGCAAGGCCTCCCTGGCTGCCGAGCTGGCCAAGCTGGAATCCGAGCGGCTGGAAGCCGAGGAAGAAGAGGAAGAGCACCACCATCATCACCATGATGACGACGATGACGACGATGACGACGATGAGGATGCCCACGAGCACCACCACCATCATCATCACGACGATGAGGATGACGAGCACGAGCATCATCATGACCATGACGGCCACTGCTGCTGCCACGATCACGAGGAGCACGAGCACCACCATCACCATGATGAGGACGAGCATGACGAGAACTGCACCTGCGGCTGCCATGACCACCACCATCATCACCATCATGCCGATGAGGTCTTCACCTCCTGGGGCACCGAAACCGCCCGGAAGTTCGAGAAGCAGACCGTTGAGAATGCTTTGAAGGCGCTGGATTCCGGGGACTACGGCGCAATTCTTCGGGCCAAGGGCATTCTGCCTGCCGTGGACGGCACCTGGATTCACTTCGACTATGTGCCTGAGGAGCACAATGTCCGTACCGGCAGCGCCGATGTCACCGGCAAGCTCTGCGTCATCGGCTCCAAGCTGGATGAAAAGGGCATTGCCGAGCTGTTTGGGGTGTAAGCCATGGTCATGCAGCAGATTCCTGTATATGCCTTTACGGGCTTTCTGGATTCCGGCAAGACCAAGTTCATCCAGGAAACCCTGGAAGACCCCCGGTTCAATGCCGGCGAGCGGACGCTGGTGCTGATCTTTGAGGAGGGAGAAGAGGAATATGACCTCTCCACCTATCCCAAGAAGAATGTCTACCTGGAGGTTCTGGACCAGCAGACGGTGACCACGGAGGAGCTGAAAGCCCTCCAGAAGAAGTACAAGGCTGAGCGCGTGGTTGCTGAGCTGAATGGTATGCAGCAGGTTGGGGATCTCTATATGCGTTTCCCGGATTCCTGGGCCATTGCCCAGGAGGTCATGTTTGCGGATGCCACCACATTTATGACCTATAACGCCAATATGCGCAATCTGGTTATGGACAAGCTGATGGGCGCCCAGATGGTGGTCTTCAACCGGATGGCCCCGGGCCAGGATGTCATGCCCTTCCATAAGCTGGCCAGAGCTGCCAATCGCCGCATCGACATTCTCTATGACTATACCGACGGCACAACCAAGTTCGATGAGATTGAAGACCCACTGCCCTTTGACATCAATGCCCCCGTCATTGAGATCAAGGATGAGGACTATGCCCTGTGGTATCGGGATGTATCCGAGGAGCCCCAGAAATACGACGGAAAGACCGTCCATTTCAAGGGCCAGGTGGCTATGCTCCGCAGAGACAAAAACGGAATGTTCGCCCCCGGTCGGTTCGTCATGACCTGCTGTGTGGAGGATATCCAGTTCTGCGGCATTCCCTGCCGCTATGCCGGGGCAGGAAGCCTGGAATCCCGTTCCTGGGTCTGGGTCACCGCCAAGATCGGCGCAGAGAAGCACCCCCTGTACAAGGGCGATGTGGGACCTGTACTGACTGCCATTTCCGTGGAAACCGGCGCGGAGCCCGCCGATCCGGATGTCGCAACATTTTAAGATTTCCCTGGGGCGGCATCCTTGCCGCCCCTTTGTACTGTTTTTAGAAAGGAGGGGGTGCTTGTGTACCAACCTTTGGCCGACCTCCTGCGGCCCGAAACCCTGGACGATGTGGTGGGGCAGGAGCATATTCTGGGAAAGGGCGGGGTACTTCGCCGCCTGATTGAATCCGGGAAAATCCCCAATATGGTTTTCTACGGTCCCAGCGGCACCGGGAAGACCACCGTTGCCAATATCATCGCCAAGCAGACCAACCGGACGCTCTTCAAGCTCAACGCCACCACTGCTTCTACGGCAGACATCCGGGAGATTACCTCCCAGCTGGATACCTTCATGGCTCCCAATGGCGTGCTGCTGTATCTGGATGAGATTCAGTCCTTTAATAAAAAGCAGCAGCAGTCCCTTCTGGAATACATCGAAAACGGAAAAATTACCCTCATTGCTTCCACCACGGAAAATCCCTATTTTTATGTGTTCAACGCCATTTTGAGCCGGTCTACAGTGTTCGAGTTCAAGCAGATCACCAAGGAGGCGGCGCTGAAAGCGGTGGAGCGAGCGGTCGCCTTTATGGAAAAGCGCACCGGTCTGAAAGCCGTGCCGGAGAATGGGGTTCTTGACTATATTGCAGGGGCCAGCGGCGGCGATCTGCGCAAATCCATGAACGCCATTGAGGTCCTGTTCTCCGCAGCCGTGCCCCAGGGGGATACGCTGCCGCTGACTATGACGGATGCCATAGCCGTGACCCAGAAAAGTGCCATGCGGGCAGACCGGGATGGGGACAACCACTATGACCTTCTTTCTGCGCTGCAAAAATCCATTCGCGGCTCTGATCCGGATGCGGCCTGCCACTACCTTGCCCGGCTTCTGGAGGCAGGGCAGATGCAGTCCGCCTGCCGCCGACTGATGGTTATTGCGGCGGAGGATGTGGGCCTGGCCTATCCCATGATCATCCCCATTGTCAAATCCTGCGTGGATATGGCCCTTATGCTTGGAATGCCGGAGGCCAGAATCCCTCTGGGAGATGCCGCAGTCCTCATGGCAACCTCTCCGAAGTCCAATTCCGGCCACATCGCCCTGGATGCTGCCATTGCCGACGTTCAGAAGGGAAAGGCAGGTCCGTTCCCCAGACATCTGCAAAACGTCCATGCCGACACCTTCACCCAGGAGCGCAGCCAGGGATATCTCTACCCCCATGATTTTCCCAACCACTGGGTTGCCCAGCAGTATCTGCCGGACGAGCTGGTGGGGACGCATTATTACGAGTACGGCCCGAATAAGCTGGAGCAGGCGGCCAAGCAGTATTGGGACGCCATCAAAAAGGAGGTCTGACCATGGACATACGGGTTGGGGACATCCTCACCATGAAAAAAGCCCACCCCTGCGGGGAGAAGCGCTGGGAGGTTCTGCGCACAGGTGCGGATTTTCGCCTGAAATGCCTGGGCTGCGGCCACGAGCTGATGACGCCCCGGTTCAAGGCGGAAAAAAACATCCGCTCTGTGGAGCGAAAAGAAGCGGAATAAGCCATTGCCATTGCCGGAGCTCTTACAGGGCCGGCGGCAATGGCTTTTTTGCGCGTTCTTCTCCGGCCCCCTTCGCCTGCGGGAGAATATTCGCGGGGGCATTGTGAAGGTGCATCGGTTCAAATCCCGAAAGCTGTAAATCGGAGACAGAACTTGCGCCCATAGTCCTGCCGGGCTGCGACGGCATTCTTGTGCGGGAAAGCCTATACTCAGTTCGGAAGGGGGCGGCGTATGTACTGGGACTTGACTGTTTTTCTGAACTTTTTGGTGGATTATCTTCTGCTTTTTGCCGCAGCCCGCCTATCCGGAATCTATGCGGCACATTGGCGGCTGCTGGCGGCGGCGACTTTGGGCGGCGTCTATGCAGGGGGCTGCCTGCTTCCGGGCTTTGAATTCCTGGGGGCGCTGCCCTGGCGCATTGTCTTCCTGGCGCTGATGGCGATGTTTGCCTATGGGCTGCGCCGGAGCACCTGGCAGCAGGCGGGGCTGTTTCTGCTGCTGAGTTTTTCCCTGGGCGGCATGGCGCAGCTGGCCGCCGGAGAGAACCCGGGAAAGCTGCTGCTGTGCGCTGGCCTTTTGTGGCTTGCCTGCACGCTTCTGCTGCGGGGCAGAGCGGGACCGGGGCAGTATATCCCCCTTGAAATCTCCGGAAACGGGACAACGGTCCGTCTGACGGCCTTGCGGGATACCGGCAATACGCTCTGTGATCCCGTAACCGGGGAGCCGGTGTTGGTGGTTGACCGGGATGCAGGCTGCGCCCTTACCGGGCTTACGGCCCAGCAGCTGAGCAGTCCCATAGAGACGATAACCAGTCAGACGGAGCCGGGACTGCGGCTGATTCCGTATCACGCTGTGGGGCAGGCCGAGGGCTTCCTGTTGGCGAGAAAAATCCCGGATGTAATCCTGGGCGGCAAACGCAGAGCTCGTGTGGTGGCGTTTGCGCCGAATCGAGTAGGAGGAGCGGCGTATCAGGCATTGATAGGAGGCAGCGTATGAATTTGTGGCAGCGGTTTCGTCAGTGGCTGCGGGGAGAGCAGAACGTCTATTATATCGGCGGCAGCGATGTCCTGCCCCCGCCGCTGAAGGGCGAGGCGGAGCGCCAGGCTATTGAAGGCCTGGGCAGGGGAGAGGAGGCGGCGCGGCAGACACTGGTGGAGCATAACCTTCGCCTTGTGGTTTATATCGCCAGACGTTTCGAGAACACCGGTACAAGCCTGGAAGACCTGATATCCATTGGCACCATCGGGCTCATGAAGGCCATTGGAACCTATCGCATGGAGAAGAACATCAAGCTGGCAACCTATGCCTCCCGATGCATTGAAAACGAGATTTTGATGCACATCCGGAAAATATCCAATCAGAAGGCAGAGATTTCACTGGATGAGCCCATCAACCAGGATGGGGACGGGAATGAATTGCTGCTTTCGGACATTCTGGGAACGGGTGAGGACGAGATTTTTGCGCCCCTGGAGGCTGCGGCAGACCTGACAGCCCTTCGGCAGGCCCTGGGAGAGCTGCCGGGCCGGGAACGGGAGCTTATTGGAATGCGCTACGGATTGGACGGGCAAAAAGAACTGACCCAGAAGGAGATTGCCCAAAAGCTTGGAATATCCCAGTCCTACATTTCAAGACTGGAAAAAAAGATCCTGGGAAAGCTGCGAAGGGAGTTCCAGCGGCAGATGAACTGCGCATAATGCCATTAAAAAATACTTATAATTGTATCGATAAAAACAATGGAGAATTGCGAAAAATAATGGGGAGTGCTTCTTGAAAAACCTGGGATAGAGTGGTATAATCGGTAAAAAATGATATCGATAGAAAAATATATCGATAAGAGAGGAGCGAAGAATTATATGGAACGCAATGTGAAAGTCTCTAAGGCCGTTTTGAAGCGACTTCCCGGTTATCTCGCCTATCTGAAAAGTCTGCCGGATTCGGCTCCGGCCAATATTTCCGCAACGGCGCTGGCCAACGCTCTGGATATGGGCGAGGTACAGGTGCGCAAGGACCTGGCCATTGTCTCCGATGGCGGCCGCCCCAAGGTTGGCTACCAGAGAGAAGCTCTGATCGACGATATCGAGCAGTTCCTGGGTTATGACAATACCACGGATGCAGTGCTCATCGGTGCGGGCAAGCTGGGTCTGGCGCTTATGGCCTACAGCGGCTTCGAGGCCTACGGCCTGAACATCCAGGCGGCCTTCGATGTGGCCCCCTCTATGGAAAAGACCGAGGATGGTCAGCCCATCTATCCCATCACCAAGCTGGAGCACTACTGCAAGCTGCACAAGGTGCTCATGGGCATCATCACCGTGCCCGCCTCCGCAGCCCAGGAGGTTGCCAATATGCTCATTGCAGGCGGCGTCAAGGCAATCTGGAATTTCGCGCCCACCCATTTGGATGTGCCGGATAACATTCTGGTGCAGAACGAGAACATGGCCACCTCGCTGGCCGTTCTGTCCGTCCACCTGCGGGCAGCCATCAAGGAAGAGAAAAAGTAATGAAAAATCTCCCGGATACCGTGCAATGAACGGTATCCGGGAGAACTTTTTGCGGGATTACTTTCCGGGCTTGAAGCTGTCCTTCAGGCTGACAGAGCGGTTGAAGACCAGGTGCTCCGGGGTGGAATCCTTGCTGTCCGGGCAGAAGTAGCCCAGGCGCATGAACTGGTAGGATTCCGGGGCCTTGGCGTTCTTCAGAGAGGCCTCTGCCTTGCAGTGGGTGAGCACCTCCAGAGAGTTGGGGTTCAGGCAGGCCAGGAAGTCCTTCCCGGCGGCATCGGGATCGGGGTCGTCGAAGAGGTTGCTGTACTGGCGGACCTCGCAGTCCACGCAGTTGTTGGCATCCACCCAGTGAATGGTTGCGCCCTTGATTTTTCGGCCGTCAGCGGGATCACCGCCCCGGCTGTTGGGATCGTAGGTTGCCAGAACTTCGGTAACCTTGCCGCTTTCATCCGTGACGCAGCCGGTGCACTGGATGACGTAGGCACCCTTCAGGCGGCACTCGGGGCCGTCCGGATACAGACGCTTGTACTTGGGAATGGGCTGTGCCAGGAAGTCGTCCCGCTCGATCCAGAGGTCACGGGAGAAGCTGATTTCCCGGGTACCGGCCTCGGCATCGTTGGGATTG
>OKWR01001941.1_pt1 | contig 12291 bp, 6 predicted proteins | sample 1607101 | NCBI WGS metagenome assembly OKWR01 (sample SAMN04414076, study PRJEB24778) | human gut metagenome | material: faecal | host: Homo sapiens
TTAGCGGATTCGGCACATGCTTTTGGTGCTCAATGGCATGGAAAGATGTGTGGTGAGGTAGCAGATTTTACCTCTTTTTCCTTTCACGCAGTGAAGAATTTAACAACGGCGGAAGGGGGGGCTTTGACTTGGCGTACGGTTTTAGGTGTGGATGATGAGACTTTGTATAAGCAATTTCAGCTATTGTCATTGCATGGTCAAAATAAGGACGCTTTAGCGAAGACTCGGCTGGGTGCTTGGGAATATGATATCGTGGCTCCTTATTATAAATGTAATATGACGGATATCATGGCCGCTATCGGTATGGCTCAATTCGAGCGTTATGCGGGAATGCTTTCCAGACGACAGGAGATCATCCGCCGTTATAATGAGGCGTTAGCTACTTATCGTACGCAAACACTGAACCATTTGGATGGAGACCATGTTTCCAGCGGACATTTGTACTTGGTGCGGTTATTGGATAAGAGCATCGAACAAAGGAATGAGATTATCATCAAAATGGCAGAACGGGGAATCGCTTGTAATGTACATTATAAACCGTTACCCATGATGACTGCTTATAAGGCGTTAGGTTTTGATATCGCAGATTATCCGAATGCTTATAACCAATACCATAATGAGATTACTTTACCCTTACACACCAGTCTTACGGATGAGGATGTGGAGTATGTGATTTCTAATTTTGTTGATATTATTTCCCAATAAAATAATCCAAACGATTTGAAACGTATATTTGATATTGTAGCGAGCGGGATAGGGCTTATCTTGCTTAGTCCTCTATTTGTCATTTTGGCAATTTGGATTAAGTGTGATTCTATCGGTCCTGTCTTTTATAAGCAAGTTCGTGTGGGGCGTAATAATATGGATTTTCAGCTATTTAAATTCCGTAGCATGCGTGTGGGTTCAGATAAGAAAGGACTTATTACTGTAGGTGGACATGATCCTCGGATTACTCGGTCCGGCTATTATATCCGTAAATACAAATTGGATGAATTTCCTCAATTGATTAATGTGTTTAAAGGGGATATGAGTTTGGTTGGTCCTCGTCCGGAAGTTCGTAAGTATGTTGATATGTATACGGAAGAACAAATGCATGTGTTGGATGTTAGGCCGGGCATTACTGATTTGGCTTCTATTCGGTATCGAAATGAGAATGAACTTCTTGAGCGGGTTAATGATCCTGATAAGTATTATGTTGAAGTAATAATGCCAGATAAATTGCGTATTAATCTGGAATATGTTGCCAGACATTCCTTTACTTTCGATATAAGATTGATATTTCAAACATTTAGAGCTATTGTATCGGAATAGCCCAAAAGAGCTTTTATTCTATAGATTATTCGTGTAACTACATAAACAAGAATTGATATGAGGGATCCTTTTTCTCGACTATCTACCTGGTACTTTTCCAAGAAATCCTTACCCTATTGGGGTATTATCTTGCTGGATTGCTGCTTGATCTTATTTTCCGGCTTATTGGTGTATACCTTGAATAATGGCGTATTATCAACCTTGGATATCTTAGGGCATCTATTGGTCACGCTGTTGGTATGCCTGATTCCTTATCTGGTAGGCTTTCGCCTGTTCCATACCTATTCGGGGATTATACGTTATTCCTCTTTCGTGGACTTGCAAAAGGTGGGATTAGCCGTCTTGTTTGGCTTGATTTGCGTGGTCGTGTTTCAGGCGTTGACGGAGTTTTCTCCTTATTTGGTGTATATCCGTAAACGGGATCTGATCCTCTCCGCGTTGTTGGCTATGAGCTTGATGTGGATGATGCGTGTGTTCGTTAAATTCTTTTATGTGAGTACTTTCCGGGTGGCTAAGGCGGAGCGTGCGTTTATCTATGGCGTGAAGCAAGGTGGGGTGAGTTTGGCGAAGAGTATCCAGAATCAGGATCCGGCCCGGTTTGTGCTGGCGGGGTTTATCTCGGACATAGCGGAGATAGAGTATCGATATTTAATGGGAGTCAAGGTTTATCCGAATGATGAGGAATTGGTTTCTGTGATGAGGAAAAAACGGTCTAATGTCTTGCTGGTGTCTCCATTGAAAGTTGAGGCGATCCGGAATAATCAGGAGATGGTTGATAGGCTGATCAAGGCGAATATAAAGATCTATATGACTCCTGCCGCCCAAGAGTGGGACGGGAGGAGCGACTTGAGCCATACCCAGCTGAGGGAGGTGAATATAGAGGATTTACTGCCCCGTGATAAGATCGAGATAGACTTGGAGGCTGTGAGGAAGCAGCTTACCGGTAAGCGGATTCTGATAACAGGAGCCGCCGGGAGTATCGGCAGCGAGATCGTGCGGCAGGTAGCCCAGTTCGCCCCGGAACGTATGGTCTTGATAGATCAGGCGGAGACCCCCTTGCACGATGTCCGCTTGATGATGGCTCGTGGGTGGCCGGATATAGAATCCTATACGGTTGTGAGCGATATTTGTGTGCGTGAACGCATGGAGGAGCTGTTCGAGGAGCATCGTCCGGATTACGTGTTTCATGCCGCGGCCTACAAGCATGTGCCTATGATGGAGGATAATCCGGAGGAGAGTGTCCGCAACAACGTGGACGGTACCCGGGTGATCGCAGACTTGGCGGTGAAATACGGCACGAGGAAGTTCGTGATGGTATCGACCGACAAGGCGGTGAATCCCACGAACGTGATGGGCTGCTCGAAACGTATTTGCGAGATCTACGTGCAGAGCTTGGATCAAGCCATCAAGGATGGGAAGGTGAGCGGTCGCACGCAATTCGTGACGACTCGTTTCGGTAATGTGCTGGGATCGAACGGTTCCGTGATCCCGTTATTCAAGGAGCAGATCAAGCGGGGCGGTCCGGTGACGGTGACGCACAAGGATATCATTCGTTTCTTCATGCTGATACCGGAGGCTTGTAAGCTGGTCCTAGAGGCCGGTACGATGGGTAATGGGGGAGAGATCTTCGTGTTCGATATGGGTAAACCTGTACGGATCGTGGATCTGGCTGAGCGTATGATCCGTCTGAGCGGGGTGAAGGGAATCGAGATCCGGTTCACGGGATTGCGAGACGGGGAGAAGTTGTATGAGGAGGTACTCAATGAGGAGGAGACCTCCAAGCCTACTTTTCATCCGAAGATCAAGATCGCCCAAGTCCGTGCGTATGATTATGCGGACGCCAATCTGCGGATTGATGCCTTGGTACGTGCTTGTGCCGTGGAGGGGGATATGCAGATCGTGAAGCGGATGAAGGAGATTGTTCCTGAGTTCAAGAGCCAGCATTCTAAATACGAGGTTCTGGATAAATAAATTGTAGAAAAATAAATAAGATACAAAAAGAAGGTCTCTCATTGCGGGGGACCTTTTTTTATGAGATAAGCGTTGTCTTTGGGATAGTATTTCGTATTTTTGCTCATACAATTTAATTAGTGTTGTTTGTGATAAGATGAAGGAATGAGTATGGTACGAATAAGAAAGATATTGCTGGTTGTTGTGTCTGTGTTGGTCGGGATCTTTTTCATACTTCCCTTGATCGGGGTTGGTATACTGAAATGGGCGGTCTTACCTCCGGAGAAGCTGACACCGCTGGTCGTAGAAAAAACAAACGAATTCATAGAGGCGCACTTGGAATGTGAGCGGGTGGAGTTGACTTATTTTGAGACGTATCCTTATCTGGGAGTGAAGTTGACGAATGGACGTTTGATCTCACATCTGGCTGAGGATTCTATAGGCTATCAGGAGGATTTGATGATTCCTTCGGATTCCTTGTTGTCTTTCAAAAAAGCGATCGTCGTATTTAACCCTACGGATTATCTGTTTAGCGGGAAGGTGACGATTCCTCGGGTTATCATGGATAGTATCCGTTTTTATGGTTATGTGAATGAGGAGGGAAAGGCGAATTGGGAGATTTATCAAAGTGAGATGGATTCGGTAGACGAATCATCGTCATCTCCATTGCCTAAAATAGATTTGCAGCAAGTGCATATTACGAATGGGCACTTTGTCTATGATGACCGCCAGCAGGATTTATATACGGCGATCGATGGTTTCTTTTTACATATAGACGGCCTTTTGACCCAACGAGGAAATAAGTTGGATGTGGAGACCGGTTCTTCCTCGATCGTATTCCGTAGCCCGTCTTATTCTTTGGCGAATAAGTTAGCGTTACGCTTCAAGGGACGTTTGTTGTTGGCTGACGGACTTCGCCGGATTGGGTTGAGGGACGCGGAGTTGCTGGTGAATAATCTGCCTTTTACGGCGGATGGCTTTATGGTACCGGCTACCGAGGATAATCCGTCACGGATCGATATGACTTTCGGGTTGAAGGTTTCCGATATGAATGATCTCTTACATTTTATTCCGGATGAATATTTTAAGGATCGGGATAAAACACTTGCTGAGGGACGTATTATTTTGGAAGGGGATATCCGTGGAGAATTAGGGGATAGTATCGTTCCGACCGTGAACTTATGCTGCAAGATAGAGGATGGTTCTTATCATGTAAAAGGTATTGAACAGGGGATCGATACCTTGCGCATGGACATGGATTTACATTTGAATGGCGCTTACCCGGATTCTTCTTATGTCTCTTTGGAGGAGTTGACATTGATCGGGTTGAATACCTCGTTGACCATGAGTGGCGAGGTTAGGGATATCTGGAGGAATCCCGCGATTCGGGCGGAGATGAAAGGGCAGGTCGATTTTACCCGTTTGGCTAAAGAGTTCTTGAATCCCGACACACTGCTGCTGGAGGGTACCATGATGGCTGATTTATCTACGGTGTTTAAGGTGGATGATATCGTGAATAGCCGCTTCGCCAAGGTCAAATCATCCGGCAATTTGACGGTTGATCGCTTCAAGGCGTTTAGTAAGCCGTTAGGCGTGGATATGTATATCGCTGGGGCGAATCTGTTTGTAGGATCTACGGAAAATGAAAGTAAATATCTGAATGCGAAAGGATTGTTGAGCGCTAATCTATCGGTGGATACCTTGAATATAAAGTATAAGGATGAGATCAGTACGAATATCGGTGGATTGAAGATGGTAGCCAATACGACGCCGGTTATTGATACAACGGCTGTTATCCCTATGACCGCAGGGTTGGAATTTGATCATTTACGCACCAAGTTGCCGGATTCTACCTGGATGGTGGCCGGTAAGACCGTGTTGAAAGGGGGCATCAAGGCTTCTTCTACAGATAAGCGGATCCCTATGGCGGGAGCTACGATCTCGGTGGACACCTTAAAATATATTCTTATCCCTTTACGGACGGGTATGGTTCTGACGGAAAGCCAGTTCTCTTTGGAAGCATTACCTTATCGGCAAGCGATCCGTCAACAACGTGAACGCCGTATTGCCGCCGGTGATACCTTGCGCAGGCGCACGCAGACCACCCGAAGGGCGAATAGACAGCGGTCGCAAGTGGATTCGGTCGCTTCCTCAAACAGTGTCTTACGCCAATGGGAGGCTCGGGGACAAGTGAGGTTTAAGCAATTGAGGGGCTTTAGCCGCTTATTCCCCATTCCGATGTATATTGATGAGACAAGCGTGAAATTCAATACTAACAATATGACGTTGAGTGGTGCCCGCCTGCATTTAGGAAAGAGCGATTTTACTTTGAGCGGAGAGCTTAGCGACATCCGGCGGGCCATGCTACGGGGAGGAAAGCTGAAAGCGAATTTCGAGTTGGAATCCGATCTGATCGATTGTAACCAGTTGATGCTAGCTATAGGTAAAGGTTTGCAGTTTTCTGATCAATTGGCATCCAATTCGGTTGGGGCCTTCTCGGAAGACAGTATCTCCGTACTGGAGACGGATCATCTATTAGCGAATACCGTGGATAGTGTCGCTACGGATTCGATCTCTCAACTATTTGTCGTTCCGAAATTCTTGGATCTGACGCTTCATACAAATGCTAAAAAAATAGATTTTAAGGATCTGAAGTTGGAGGATGTGAAAGGTGAGGTTGTAATCCGGGATCAAAGTATCAATCTGAGCGATTTATGTATGAGCTCGAATATCGGTTCTGGAGATCTGACGATGGTTTATACGACCAAAACAGATCAAGAGGCGACTATGGGATTTGAGTTGTCCTTAAATGATATTTTAGTGGAACGGTTAATCAGTTTGTTCCCGGATATCGACACATTGGTCCCTATGCTTCGTTCGTTCGAAGGCATGGTAGATTGCCAGATGACGGCGACTTGCAAGGCGGATTCTACGATGTCCGTGTTGCTGCCGTCTGTAAATGCCTCTTGCTACCTGAGCGGAAAGAATATGGTGCTGCTGGATGGTGAGACATTTACCGAGATATCGAAGACGCTGATGTTTAAGAATAAAAAGCGGAATATGATCGATAGCATAGCGGTAGATTTAGCGATCCATGATAACAAGATCGAGGTATTCCCATTCTTGGTGGAGATGGACCGATATAAAGTAGCCGTAGGAGGAACGCATAATTTGGATATGACGTTCGATTACCACCTCTCGGTTTTAAAATCGCCGGTACCGTTTAAGCTGGGTATCGATATAAAAGGGAATTTGGATGATTTCAAGTTCAAGATAGTGAAATGTAAATATAAAGATTTCTTGAAACCTACCAAGCAAGCGGAACTGGATAGTACCCGCAGGAATGTGCGTGAGGAGATACGCGAGACGATCCGGAAACAAATAAGAGAGGCCGCTCCCGAATTAGGAAACAGCCTCTCTGAGATTCATCCACATACACACGGTCACGTTGAGGAATCAACGTGATCCATACATTTGCTCGTAATATTTCATGTAATCTCCACCGGTGATATCCTCCACCCATTTCTGGTTCTCAAGATACCAACGGATGGTTTTTACGATACCGACCTCGAAGCAGGTCTCTGGTGTCCAGCCTAATTCGTTGGTAATCTTCGTCGGGTCGATGGCGTATCGTTGATCATGGCCCAGACGGTCTTTTACGAATGTAATCAAGCTGTCGTTGATCCAGTCGATAGAGATTTCTCCATCGGCACCGATCTCTTTTTTCTTTAATACTTGGCGATATTCCGGTTGTTCGGTCATTAGTTGATGGATCGTCCGGATCGTGAGTTTTACGATCTCGATGTTCTGCTTCTCGTTATGACCGCCTACGTTGTAAACCTCTCCCACACGTCCGTGGTGGATGACGGCGTCGATCGCCTTGCAATGATCCTCTACATATAACCAGTCGCGTACGTTTGTGCCGTCACCATATACAGGTAGGGATTTACCTTCCAATATGTTCTTTATAATTAAAGGAATCAATTTTTCCGGGAAATGGTAAGGTCCGTAGTTGTTGGAACAACGGGTAATAGATACCGGCATCTTATACGTCTCGTGATAAGCCTTTACGAATAAGTCTGCGCTTGTCTTGGAGGCGCTGTACGGGCTACGGGGATCTAAAGGCGTGGTCTCGTGGAAATACCCTTCGGCACCAAGGCTTCCATAGACCTCATCGGTAGAGACTTGATGGAAACGTACACCTTCACGCCATACCGGATAACCAGTCTCGGCCTTACCGGTAACCCATGCTTTTCGTGCGGCGTCCAATAGGTTTTGTGTACCGAGGATGTTGGTTTGCAGGAATAGCTGGGGATTTTCGATGCTTCGGTCTACATGACTTTCAGCGGCGAAGTTCACGACATAATTGAAGTTGTATTTCTCGAATAGCTGGTCGGCCAAGGCACGGTCGCAAATATCGCCTTTCACGAACTCGCAACGTACTCCATCGATATCCTCGGCGATGGTGCCTAAATTACCTGCGTAAGTCAGCAAGTCTAGGACAACGATCTTGATATCGTCATATTTCGCCAGCATATGTTTGATAAAATTGGCACCGATAAAACCGGCGGCGCCGGTAACTAGGTAAGTTTTCATATCTGTACAGTGTTTAGTATTTGAAATTAAGCTCAGCGTCTTTCAGCGATGGAGCCTTGGTGTCTTTCTCGGATAGGTTGATCGATTCCGGATCTGTGATGCTCCAATCTACATGGACCGTGGGATCGTCATAGCGGATTCCCCGTTCATGCGTCGGAGTATATGGATTATCTACTTTATAGGTAAAGATAGCCTCGTCACTTAATACATGGAATCCGTGGGCGAATCCCTGTGGAATAAATAACTGGCGTTTATTCTCGTCCGATAACTCTACAGCTACATATTTGCCGAATGTGGGCGAGCCTTCACGTACGTCTACGGCTACATCCAATACCCGTCCTTTGATCACCCTGACTAATTTAGATTGAGAATAGGGCGCTAGCTGATAGTGTAATCCTCGTAGTACGCCTTTAGAGGAGCAAGATTCGTTGTCTTGCACGAACTGGATTTTTCCGATATGCTCCTCGAATTCCGCTTGCTTAAAAGCTTCCATAAAGTATCCGCGCGCATCTTTCAATACCTTTGGCTCAATGATCCATACGCCCGGTATTACAGTTTCTGTATAAGTCATTTTTTCGTTATTTATCTATTTGATAGGCAAAGGTAAGCTCATTTTCTCTACTTCTATAATATTCGGAGGGAAAAATAAAAAAGAAAGGAAAAGTTTGGTAATTCCAATATTATTCTCTTTCTTTGCACTCGCAAAACAAAAGTAGTTGTTTTGTGTTGAAGTTATGGTTCCTTGGATGAGTGGCTTAGTCAGCGGTCTGCAAAACCGTGTACGGCGGTTCGAATCCGCCAGGAACCTCTTGGTAATTGAAAATTACTTTTATTTTTGATTGATTCGGTTCCTTGGATGAGTGGCTTAGTCAGTGGTCTGCAAAACCATGTACGGCGGTTCGAATCCGCCAGGAACCTCAAAAAATCCTCTTAGCAAACTTTTGTTAAGGGGATTTTTTATATTTGTCTCATAATTGGGAATTAAAAGAATAAGGTTATGCATTACAAAATCACGACCCTCGTGGAGAATGCCGTCTATGGGCGGAGCTTACAGGCGGAACACGGACTATCATTGCTTATTGAAAGCGAAGGGTATAAAATATTATTCGATACGGGACAGTCGGATCTGTTTATCCGCAACGCGGCACTTTTGGATATCGATATTGCGGAAGTGGATTTCCTTATCCTGTCGCATGGACATAGCGATCATACAGGGGGATTGAGGCATTTTCTTGCCATCAACAAAAAAGCTTCGGTTATCTGCAAACAGGAAGTCCTTTACCGGAAGTTTAAAGATAAACGGGAGAACGGAGTCATTGACTCCAACCTACTGAACTTATCCCGCTTCCGTTTTATCACCAGACAGACGGAGCTTATTCCGGGACTGTTCCTATTTCCGGATCTTCCGGTCATAAATCCGGAAGATACTCACTTCGAACGATTCTTTACGCAAACACCTGAAGGAGTCGTTCCTGATATTTTCAACGACGAACTGGCGATCGCACTGATAGCTGAAAATACATATTCCGTATTGAGCGCCTGTTCCCACCGGGGAATCACCAATATCCTCCAGACTATCGGCAACAGTTTTCCCGGATATACACTCCAACTCCTGGCCGGAGGCTTCCATATCCACAATGCCAAAGACGAGAAATTCAATATCATAGCGGACTATCTGAAAAATAATCTGCCGGAACAGATCGGGATTTGTCATTGTACGGGTATAGACAAATACGCATTGTTCCGGCAGATATTCGGGGGCCGTGTGTTTTACAACTACACGGGAAATACGTTTTATTTATAAATCTTAGCAGCCCAACCACCGCCGGGAGCCATCTTCACCTTTACCTTGCGATCGGTGGGAACCGGTATGACTTCTTTTTTATAATCGCAAGCGGCACGATCGGCATTGATACCATCTTTAAACAATTCCAGTTTATAATTGCCATCACCCAAAAAAGACAGGTCAAGTTCCACCTCGCGGGCATCCCAGTTTGTCAAAGCACCTACATACCAATTATCACCGTGAAGACGGGCAATGGCTACATACTCACCCACTTTACCATCCAAGGCAACCGTCTTTTCCCATACAGTCGGGATATTGGCGATAAATTCCGTACATTCGGGCTCCCGGTTATAGTTGGAAGGATTATCACACAACATGTTCAGCGGAGATTCAAAGATCACATAAGTAGCCAGCTGATGGCAACGCGTCCCCTGGCTCATCGGCTCGGTATAGATCGGAGCATAATTTTTGCGGATCGCATTGCGCATAGCACCCTGTGTATAATCCATCGGACCGGCTACCATACGGACAAAAGGAATCGTCACGTCATAAAGCGGCATATCGTAGGTCTTTTCCGCCCATTTCATATTTTCCAAGCCATGGACACCTTCGTAGTTGATCACGTTCGGATAAGTGCGCTGCAAGCCTGTCGGTTTACAGATACCATGATAATCGACCATCATCTTATATCTGGCACAAGTTTCGGCACCTCTGTAGAGGAAGTCGATGATCTCCTGGTCATCACGGTCCATAAAGTCAACTTTGAATCCCTTCACCCCCATATCGGAATAATGCTTCACCACCTTTTCCATATCCCGGTCAAATGCGTGATAACCGGCCCAGAGAATGATACCGACATTCTTAGATTTTCCATAATTCACCAGCTCCGGGATATCGATTTCCGGGATAACCTGCATCAGATCGGCAGCCATATTGACAGACCAGCCTTCATCGAGAATCACATATTCGATGCCATGTTCGGCAGCGAAGTCGATATAATACTTATAGGTCTCATTGTTGATGCCGGCACGGAAATCCACATCGTAGATATTCCAGTCATTCCACCAGTCCCATGCAACCTTACCCGGTTTCACCCAAGAGACATCCTGCAGGCGGCAGGGAGAAGCCAAACGATAAACCATATCACAATCAGCCAGTTGCTTATCATTCTCCGAGACGACAAACACACGCCACGGGAAAGCACGCGTGCCGCTTGTTTTGGCAATATAGTCTTCACGTTCTTCCACCAACATCTGCAAATTATTGTGGCCGCCTTGCTTTTTCACCTTCGGATAAGGAGCGAACACTGGTTTTAATACCGGCTTGTCTGTCGAGTTATTCAGGAACATACCAGGATAATCTTCCAGGTCAGCCTCGGTGATACAGAGTTTCTTGCCACCGTCCAACTCCACCAGGAACGGGAGGATCATCAGACGTTCACTGTTCAGCTTCGTGATCGGTTCGTGTACATAAGGCTGTTCGAAAGAGTTCATGAACTGTTCTTCAAAAGTAGCCTTCTTACTGTTCACATAAGGCGCAAAAGCCGTATGGTCGGAAGAGAAGTTATAGTCGGCTTCTTCATCCACCACGACGATATCATTCTTCATCTTCGTCGTGAAACGATAGGCCAGCCCGTCATTATACATACGGAAAACAAGACCGTAGTTACCCCGGAACGACAGTGTCATTTCATTATAGACATCCTGCACTTCCGTCTTTTTATAAAAAGGAGAAGGGATCACCTTATCGACTGCCGCTTTCAGCACTTTCGATACTTTGGGGCTGGCCCCTAAAACAACTCCGCTCTGCAACGTCATGGAGATCGGAGAAGCGGCAAGGACTTCAGTCCCATCGTGTGTAAATGAAAAACGAATATCGTCACCAACCGTAACGACAGCTTGCAGTTTTTTGTCCGGCGATTGCAACTGATAGCTTTTTTGAGCCATCAGCGACATGCTCCCCATCAGGAAGAGCACAATAAGAGCTTTTAATTTCATGGGTTTCAAATTTAATTAACTGGCAGCAAAGATACAGGATTAATCAGGAAATGCTTTTGCAAAATTGTCTTATCTTTGTTGATATTGTATCATAATACGGTTATTAAGGAGATAATATCCATGAAAAAGCTTATTTGTTTACTGTTTTGCTGCCTACTTTTCTTTCCGGCCACCGCCCAATGGAAATGGCACAATCCGATGGAGGCAGGTTTTCCGGTTATCCAAAATCAAGGATTCACACAAGAGATCGGGAATTCTTACACACGCCTGCCCGAACGTGCAAAAGGCATGGTGAACGAACCGGTATGGAACCTGTCACAGCATTCGGCAGGGCTTGCCATTCATTTCTACAGTAACGCTCCGCGGATCAAAGTCCGCTACACCGTTACCGGTAGCCTGAATATGCCTCATATGCCTTCGACCGGAGTGTCGGGAGTTGACCTCTACAGCATTAACAGCGACGGGGAATGGCATTTTTGTTTCGGCAACTACTCTTTCAAGGACACGATCACCTACACATATAATAACATAGACAAAGACCATTACCACAGACAAGGCTTCGAATACCGGCTTTATCTGCCTCTGTATAACGGAGTGAAATGGTTGGAGATCGGTACGCCCGAAGATGTGAAGCTGGAATTCATCCCAGTT
>OKWR01001948.1_pt1 | contig 12250 bp, 8 predicted proteins | sample 1607101 | NCBI WGS metagenome assembly OKWR01 (sample SAMN04414076, study PRJEB24778) | human gut metagenome | material: faecal | host: Homo sapiens
AAAACCGCTGCCGAGAATCTCAGCAGCGGTTCGCGCGATATATTTCTTATTCTTCGGCGGCACCGGTGTCCTCCGCCAGCGCCTGCCGGATGCAGTGGATGACGAAGTCCTTCTGCGTCATGCCGTGCTGTTTCAGATACGCCTTGAACTGTTCGAACAATTCTACCGGCACCTGCACACAGACAGGTCTTGTTACGTCCTTCTCCATCGTCTGCCGTTCCTCCATTTCATAAAATTTTGTGATGAGCGTAGTCATGTACTGACTTAAGGTCTCGCCAGATTCCGCCTGTCGCTGCCGCACCTTGTCATGCAGCTCCACGGGGATCTGCGCGCAGAGGTTGCGCGTTTTTTCTGCCATAGCAGTTCCTCCTGTCTTTTTAATGGTAAAGCTAAGATACCCGAAAGCAAGTGTGAAAGCTATTACCAAAGCCAACTAAAACTCCCACTCCAAACCAAGCGTAATGACCATAGCCACCCGTTGCATGAGGTATTCCACGCAGGGGATGGCAACGCTGTTGCCGAGGGCTTTGTAGCGTGCAGAGTCAGAAGCGCCGGGGACATCGGTCCAACCGTCCGGGTACCCCTGGAGCCGTTCACACTCCAAAGGCGTTAAGCGGCGAATGAGATTCCGGCAGTCCGCATCCCAGGAAGAGGGCGGCTGGCAGACAAGGTCTGTAGCGTCCTTGTGCTGCCGCGCGCTCTCCGTGGAGGCAACATCATCATCCTTAAACTGATCTACCCTCTGGCGGGCATAGACGCTGTGGCGATCCGTGGCGGTCAGGGTATAGGAAATGTCCCGCTGCCAGCCGAAGCCGTTGCCGCCGTTTTGCGGCTGCCGGTCAATGGCGTTGCCCGCAATGCAGATGACTTCCTCCTGCTGTACAAGGGGAATGTTGTTCCCTCCGGTCCCATAGCGGGCGGACATGGTGGGCGCTACATCATGCGGCCCCGTGTATCTTCCGTCAATGCCGTGGTTTTCATAAACTTTGGGTCCTGTCGGACGCAGCACCAGAGGCTGGTGCCCGTGTTCCTGTGCCCGCAGGGTTCCGGTGACATTTTCGCTGCACTCCATGATCTGCCCGCCCTGATCATTGATACAGAGGATGCTGGGCATACAGTTTCCGCTGGGGCTGCCTTTCAGGGTAGGCGATACGTCCTCCTGATATCCAATGGTCCCGGCGCTCGCGCCAGCTCCAGCAGAAAATCCCGCGACAAGGGTTTGTTGTTTCAACCCCGGCTGAGCCTGCAGCGCGCCTGCTACATCATGCAGGTCACGCACCTCGTCCCGCTGGTTGGCGGCGAATGCGATCTGCTTTTGCAAGTCGTTCTGATTGATGCCGGGATTTGTGATAAAGGTCTGCATTTGAAGGTTCTGCGTCGCCATCAGAGCGCCGGACACACCGTCCAGGTCAATGCCTTCATTGCGCTGATTGATATGGTAGGCTTTCGCTTCGCCGGATATGGGCGCGGGCGGGTCAAGCCCTGCCTGCATACGCAAAGCTGCTTCCAATAAGGGTGGCAGCGATTTGCCGCGGCAGGCTGCGCGGCGCAGGATACCCAGGCACGCTGTCTGGGATAGCGAGTATCGGGATGGCGCTGTAGCCTGCAAAATCTGCCACAAGGAACACTCGACGGCGTCTTTGGGGCACTCCGAAGTGTTGGGCGTCCCAAACGATCCAAGCCACGGAGGATCGTACTCCCAATATGCCCCCAGCATATTCCCAGCGCCCGGTCTCAGGTCTAACAGCATAAAGGTATGGTTCTTCAACTTGGAGGAACGCTTCGAGGACCTTTTGAAAATCCGCCCCAGGCTTTTTTTGACCCGTTTCAGCGTCCCGCCCACTTGAGAGAGCGCCGACGACATTTTCCCAAATCCCGAATCTCGGCCGAATATGGATTCCTGTCCTTCCAGATTTTCTGTCTGCATCTCGCATCTCCTGAATGATTCGTATTTGTTCCATAAAGAGGCCAGAACGCGCGCCAGCAAGACCTGCCCTTGCGCCGGCAACGGAGAGATCTTGGCACGGGCTACCCCCGCAGATGATGTCCACAGGCGGCAGCTCCGCGCCATGCAGCTTAGTGATGTCGCCTACATGGATCATGCCGGGAAAGCGCAGCTTTGTCACCTCAATGGGAAAGGTTTCAATCTCCGACGCCCATACCGGCGTGATGCCGTTGCGGACCGCAGCCAAAGGGAATCCGCCGATACCGTCGAACAGGCTGCCCATGGTGATTTGTGTTAACCATGTCATATCATCACCCTTTCATTTGATCGCCGCGGCGATGGTTCGGGTGGTGTTGACGGCAGCCTGCGCCGTATAAACGGCGCTCGTAATATTGGCCTTTGTTGTGGTGTCCAGACCGAAGCTGCCGGCAATGCGGGGAACTTCGCCGGCGGAGAGCATGAGTCCAACGCCCATCAGCGCGTGGTCTTTGAACACCATAAGTCCCGCAATGAGGATGGTGGACTGGAGGAAGGCGGTCAGGCACAAGCCGATGACCTGCCGCATCCAGCCCATGAATCCATCCAGATAGCCACGCGGAACACTGAACATATAGAGGCTGCCCACCGCGATCTGGATGAGCAGGATGCCCCCGCGTTTCAGGTTGGCAAAAAACACCTTCAGCACCGCGTAGCCCATAAGGATGATACAGAACAGCAGCATAATGGGGCTGGTGATGATGCCAAGGCCGAAGTGGGAGCTGTTCACCACATCGGCAAGTGTCTGTATCTCGCTGAGTTCGGTGATGATGTCCTGTCCCACCTCACCGATGCTCCGACCGTAGCCGGTGAGTCCCGCGGAAAAGGTTCCCTGCAGCGACACCGATAAGGCATAGAGCCGGACGGGGACAACGGTGAAGAGGCTCACCGCCAGAAAGCCCTTGATGATATTCATCCCGCACTGCTGGAGATTTCCTCTGCCGGTGGAGTATTCAATGCCGCATTCAAAGGCGCAGACCACCACGCTGACGGCGAACAGCGCCCACGCAAGGCGGGAGAAAAAGAGAATGATGGCGCTGACCCATTCCAGTTCAAATAGTTCCACGCCCATATTGCCCATGAGGGCAAAGAAGTTGCCGAGAAAGCCCACGATCTGCCCGTAGATCCAATCCACCAGCTGATCCAGGACCGTCGCGGCAACAAAGTCCCAAATAAATATTGTCCATTCACCTCCGGAGACGCAAAAAGACCGCCGCCCAGATGGGCGACAGCCTTTCGCATAGAGTATTTTGTTTTGCATCTGACTGCAGCGCTTACTTGAGCAGCCGCGGATAATCTGTTGTGCCATTGACGATCGCATAAACGTAGACGGTGTCCCCAATCAGTTTGTAGATGGCAACATAAGTCTTCGTCAGCACAAGTTTACGGTAACCGCTTGCCGCAAGGATCGGGTCCGGATGCGTTTGCCCCATCAGCGGGAAATCCCGCAGACGGTTTATGGTCGTTTTCATCGTACTGTAGATTTTCCGCGCGTAGGGAGTTCCTGCCTCCGTAATGTGATACTTTACGATCTCCTCGAAGTCGTGTTGAGCAGGTGGAAGATAGACCAGTTTACTTTTCGTAGGCACGGAACAGCTCCTCCATTCTTTCGTCAAGCTCCTCCGGCGTGCAGACAGGCTCTCCGCTCAATCTGCTGAGTTCCGCAGCATAAATTTTGTCGCGGTGTCGGAACATTTTTTCCCGCTCCTCGTATGCTGCCATGCTCATATAAACACCGTCATCTTCACCCTTGTTCGTGATGAAGATCGGTTCACCGGATGCCTTTGCCAGCTCGGAGATCTGCGTGTACTCATTCCGCAGAGCGGAGGATGGTCTGATTTGCATAGAAAGCCCTCCTTATCAATTTCTTGATAGTATTATATCAAGATAACACTTTTTATGCAAGCCTATCTTTGTGAGGTGTAAAAGGTGACTTTATAGGCCTACAGCATTCGCCGGCAAAGCAACCATTGTGTCTTATTCGTTGCCTCTGGCAGGAGAGTCCGGATTTGATTTTTAAATTCCTTCTTCACGAATTAGATCCCGATGATATTCCAGATGTATTTCGGCGCGACCAGGCTGAAAATCAGGCAGGCAAAGAGGATGGCGGGGCCGGTCCATTCAAACTGGCCTCGCTGTCGGTAGTCAAAGTATGCGCCGCCAAGCTTTACAAAGAATGCAATGGCGAGGATCATATCCAATGCAGGGAACACCACCTTCTCCACCACGCTCTTGATCTGCTTGGCCGCCTCCGTCCATGTCTGCTCCACCGCTCCCGCCACATCCCCGCCCGCAGCGAGCGCCGAGGTGCAGCAGAGAGAGGTCAGAAGCAAAAGCGTCAATGTCAGAATAATCATTTTTCTGTATTTCAAGAAATCTCAACCTCCTTAAAATGGGGATGCCGCCCCTTGCGGAGCGGCATCCGTTGTTAGTCCTTAATAACCGGTGCGAGGCAGGGGCTTGCTGGGGGCATAGACACGGGTGACCCAGCGGGAGGTCGCCATGATCCACTGCCCGTTGTAGACGCCGCCCGCATCCGACGTGTTGACGAACTGCGTGCCGCCGGTGAGCTTTGAAAGCACCTTGCAATCTACGCGGGGCGCCTCCACCTGACGGAAGTTTGAAGGTACGATGCCGAACGCCGCCATGAACTCCGTCACATACTCATTGGCGGCAAGCCCCAGCGCCGCGGGCGAAGCATCCAAGACGTAGTTTTTGGATGTGCTCAGGTTATCCGCCAGCGTGCGCCAGGTATCACCGCTGAGATTCGTGCGGTAGACGATCTTATAGTTGCCGGGGGTATTCCACGTGCCGGTGTAGATCTTTTCAAGGCACACCGCCTTGACGGGCAGAGTGTCTCTCCAGTAGAACGACTCCAGCGCCGTGGTGGAATTGTTGGCGATGCCGGTGAAGTTGTAGCGGACAAGCTGCCCCGGCATGACCTCCACGTAGCCGGTTTTCTTGATCGACACATTCGTGTACAGGCTCTTGTTGGTCATGCTTGCCTTGACGATCTGACCGGCGTGTTCGATCTCTACTTCGATGGGCGTCTTATCCAGCCCATAAAACTCCGCCGCCTTGGATTCTACGATTTTGTACCGCGCCAGCGGCAGGGGCTTACTGACCGCCAAGCCGTTTTTATCCGTCTTGATGGTATCCACCAGACGGTTGGTGCGGGCGTTGTAAACTTCGAAGACGGTGTTGGGAATCGGCGTCCCGGCGGGCCAGCCATTCATGGAGTTGTAGTCCTCTGAAGTCTTACGAATCTGGAGCTGACCGGTGATGGGCGTATTCTTCCATTCGATTTCTGTGGTTTCGCCGGACTTTACATACACGGTCTTTTTCTGCGTGTCGGGAATATATCCCTCATTTTCCAATTCACGCAGATAAAAACGGCCAGCGGTCAGGTTTTCAAAACGGACATAACCGCGGTCATCGCTTGTTTCCTGCGCAATGGGATTATTTCCGCTGTCGTAGAGAATGAAGGAAACGCCGTAGATGCCCTCGCCGGTGGTGCTGTCGATCTTGTGAATGAGGATACCAGAAACAGCTTTGTTAGTCACCGTCTTGGTTGTGGTTCGTCCATCCACAATAGTGAAATAGATGGGGGTATTATCAAGCTGGTATCCCTTGCCTGCCTCAGTCTCCACGGCGTAATAGCTGTCACTTGCCAAGGGCACATACAAGCGGCCGTCCGTTCCGGTGGTGACGGTGTCCACCAGACCGCCATCGCTGACACGGCGGATCTCGAAGGTGGTGTTGGGGATACGCTGGGTTTTGTCCGCCGCATTCACTTTCACCAGCTCCAGCCCACCGATGGGAGCATTATAAAAATAGAGGGACTGCGTGTCATTGGGGTTGACCACCACGGTCTGCGTGCGGGTCTTCTCATCGATGGTGTAACCGGAGATGGATTTTTCCTCTGTTACCACCAGTGTGCCGGTGACGCCCTTGAGAATGATCTGCCCGTTTTCATCGGTGTAGTACAGACCGTTGGAGCTGATTTTTCCGTTTTCGTCGGGGACGAACTCGCCGGTAGCCGTAGTGATTTTGAAGGTAACGCCCTCCAGCGGCGTCTTGCGGTCCAGAGAGGACAGCTTGTTGATGATGAGCGCGCCCTGTCGCTCATTCCAGAAGGTCATGCGCTGGGGAGACTGGCTCTGGTCGATCTTAATGCTCTGCGGTGTCCCGTCCAACACGAATCCATCCACAGATTTGACCTCTTTTGCGGTAACAGTCATGCCGTCGGTCAGACCCTCAATGACGATCTGGCCTGCAGCGTCGGTGGTATAGTAGCCGTTGTTGGGGCCAACTACCGCACCGGAGGAGTCGGTCACAAGGAACTGTACCCCGGCAAGCGGTTCATTTTTCGTGCCGGAAATGTATTTCTGGAGAATCAATGTTGTAGTGGGTTTGTTGTAAAAGGTCAGCGTCTGCGTGTCGTTGGGATTGACTACCACCGTCTGTGTGCGGGTCGCTTCATCAATGGTGAAGCCCGGAATCGTCTTGGTTTCCGTTGCTACCACGGTGCCGACGACGCCGGAGATGCGGATCTCACCGGATTTATTGGTGTAATAAATGCCGTTGCTGGACAGTTCGCCGTTGGCGTCGGGAACGAAGCTGCCATCCGCGTAGGTGATCTTAAACTCTACGCCCTCCAGCGGCTCCCCGTTGGGGCCGGAGCTGACCTTGCGGATGATGAGATTACCGGCAGGCTGGTTCAGAAACTGCAAATGCGCCGTTTCGCCGCTCTTGATGAGCGCGTGCTGGGGGCTGTCATCCAGCAGGTAGCCCGTTTTTGCTCTGACTTCACGGGCAATGACCGTCATGCCGGGTTCCAGACCATCCACCAGAATTTCACCTGCGGCATTGGTGGTGAAGCGGCCGTTGTCGTTGCCGAGATAATGGCCGCTGCTGTCGGTCAAAAGGAACTCTACGCCGGAGAGCGGTTCGTGCTTGCTGTCATCGCTCAGCTTTGTAATGAGCAAACTTCCCAGCGGCGCATTGCCGAAGCGGAGCGTCACCACATCCTGATCCTCGCCGGAGATCCACACCGTCTGGGGTTCACGGTCGATGACGTGATTTCCATCGCTCTCAATCTCCTGGCAGATGTAAGTGCCGCGTTTGAGGTTTGTTACGGTGAACGCTCCGTTGGGGCCGGTCAGATAGGTCCCGATGACTGTGCCGCCAGTGCCGGAAGTGCCGCCGCCTAAATATCTCAGTTCAAATCGGCAGCCCTCCAGTCCCTTTCCGGTTTTGGCGTCATATTTGTACACAACAAGGGCACTGTGAGGAACATTGTCCACGGTCACGGTCTTGGAGGTGTTTGCTTCCAGATAGAATTCTGTCACGCCGCTGCCCTGAATGCCGAAGCCCTTGGGAGCGGACTCCTCCACCAGCTTGTACCAGCCACGGTTTACATCGGTGAGGGTAATTTTACCATCGGAGGCCGTTGTGAATACACCGAGGTCGTTGATCTCGCCGGTGGTGGTATTGTCTGAGCCGTAATAGATATGGAACTTGGCGTTGGCAAGATAATCTCCGGTGATGCTGTTGCGCTTCAGGATCGTCAGGGAGGGTTTGACCGCGTTGAAAAAAGTCACCGTGCGGGTGCAGCCTGCTTCCAGATGGATCTCCTGGGGGATCTCAGAGAGAATGACATGGGAAGGCACATTTTTCTCCGTGATGCGATAGCTGCCCACGGGGATGGAATCGAGGAAGATGCGCCCTGCGCTGTCTGTGGTGGCGCTGGTGGAGTAGCTGCCGTCGATCTGCTCGATACGGTAGGTCACGCCCTCGATAGGCTCCCCGGTGGCAATGTTTTTCTTCAAAATTTCCAGACCGGGCTTCTGGTAATCCTGAAAGCGCACCTCGCTGGTTTTACCGGGTCGGAGCGCTACGGTCTGCTCCGTATTGCTCACAATGTACGGCTCGGGAACGGATTCCTCACGCACGACATAGACGCCTGCGGGAAGTGCCGGAAGCGTTGCGGAGCCATCCGTACCTGTGGTGACGGATGTGGAATAGCTGCCGGTCACGGATTTGATGGACAGCACCGTGCCGGGGATCGGCGCACCGGTCTGCGCATCGGTCTTGGTGATCTTCATATCGGGCTTTTCGTAGTTGATCGCCGCAACGGTGTATTCGCGGTCACCCTCAGTTACATCTACGTACACGCTCTTCGGTGTGGGATCAACACAGAAGCCGTCCGGTGCGGAGGTCTCGACAAAGCTCCAAAGGCCGGTGGCGGCATCCTCAACATAGATCTCGCCCTGCGCATTGGTGATGTCGCTGCCGACGATCTGACCGTTAAAGTAGATGCTGAAACGGGCACCGGCGAGACCGGTTGTGGTCCCACCGGCGGTTTTTCTCAGCACGATCTTGCCCGTGCCGCCCGTAGGCTGCTCGGGCTGGTCGGGCGCAGGCTCGCCCGTCACGAGCTTGCGCGGTCCATAGTAGTTGAAGAATGACTGATTTTTGCGGTTGCTGGAGATCGCATACACCGCCCATCTTGCACTCTCATCCTCCACGATGGTTGCGGCAATGCCCTGCGCAGCGTACTCCTCGATCTGACGCTGGAACTCGGCATCCTCAGCTGCTTTCTTTGCGAGGAGGGAGTCGATAAGGCTCAGATACAGCTCGTAGGTGTCGGCGTTGGCATAGCCGCCCGCATCGCCGTCTCCGCCGGGCTCGCCCTTATAGGACTGATTCTCCCAAACGTAGGTCTGTACAGCCATAAAAAGCTGGCCGACGTTGGACTCTTTACAGTCGTTGAGATAGGTCATCATCCACTTGACATTCTCAACGGTCGCGGCGTCCATTTCGCTGAGGCCGCTGTTCGTGACAGCCGACTGCAATACGGCATCTGCATCCGCGCCGGTGCCAGATGTCCAGGTAAACGAATTTAAGTACGATGGGGTTGCGTAATGGTATCCGAGACCACTATCCATGCAGTACACGAGCTTGCCGTCCACCAGCGGAGGACGGTAGCTGTACGGCGTACCGTTGGCGAGCAGGCGCGTGCTCCAATATGCCTGGTTGGTGGTAATTTTGAGGCCGGAACCCGTGTTCGACGCGGCAAAAGCCGCAGTCGGCAGCAGGCTCAAGACTGTCACCAGCGTCAAAAGCAGTGACAACAAGCGATGTTTAATTGACTTCATGTCTTTCTCCTTTCCAAAAAGCGCAATAAAAAGAGCAGATCTTGACGACCTGCTCTTGCGTGAAAGTTGATGATTTATTTGTTTGTGGGGGTATCCACCCGAGTGACGGAGCATCCATCGTAGAGGAAAAGCTGGACACAGTACCAGCACGGGTCACCAGTGTCATTGACACCTCTTGCCAGCCCAACGCCAATCTCAGATAGCTTTGGGTTGACCATGTTCTTGTTGTGGGTTGTCGAAGCGCTCCAATCCGCCACGGCCCGTTCGGCAAGTGTTTGGTTGGACATTGTCCAATCTGCGATGCGATGGATATTTTCGGCCATGTAGGGACAATCCGTGACGGTATTGAATTTTCCGCCATTCGGTCTTGTGTGCGAATAGACGGTATGCGCAGCCATCTCATCGGCGCGGACCTGCGCCGCCTGCATGAGCCTGTCGTTGACGCGCAGCACAGCAACGCCATTTTCTTTGCGCAGGGCATTGGTGCGGTCAATGATGTCTTGTTTCATGGCATCCACATCGGCATCATTGGTGGGGACTGTGGGTTCTGGCTGCGGAGTGGGTTTAATGGCTCCGTCCTTTGCCGGTTCTTCGCCGGCATAAGGTTTTCCGCTCTCCACCTGCACACAGCCGTTCTCACTATCCCAATAAACCTCGAAACCAACAGCCTTGCCGATGTCCCGAAGCCGCACATAGTTGCTGCCGTTGATGACATAGGCTTCCATCTGCGCTTCTTTTCCATCTACGACAATGCGATGGTGACTGCGCTCCGCCACGATTCCGGCAGCATACGCCGTGGTAGTGACGCCAGCCAACAGCAGGCAGGTAAGAAAACCGGCTGCAAAACTTCCTCGCTTCATGGTGTGTACCTCCAAATTCTTTGATGGCTTCATGGTATCGCGGATACCGCCGTGTGTCAAAAAATCCGCCCTGATTTTTCAGAGCGGATTTTTAGTTACACTTCGCTGAGCAGGAAGTCCAGCGCCTTTACGATTTTGATACCGTCCACGTCGCTAATAAGGTCGCAGTCCATGGCAATCACGATCTTCTCGTAATTGTCCTGCACAGCTTGCAGCGGCGCAAGCTCCCGTGCGCGGGTTTCGGGGGCGTTCATGTTGTCGGTGACTTGGATATACTTTTTCTCGTTCATCTTCGTTGCGATGAAGTCAATCTCCTTTTCACCGACCTTGCCGATGGCCACCTCATAGCCACGCCGCAGCAGTTCAAAATAAACGATATTTTCCAGAATGTGTCCCACATCGCCGCCGCGATTGCCTAACAGATAGGTGCGGAGGCCGGGATCGACGATATAGTATTTGCCCAGCGTCCGCAGATAGTCCTTCCCCTTGATGTCAAAACGCTTGACCTCATAAAAGATATAGGACTCCAACAGTGCGTCGATATAGGCAGAGATGGTCTGCACCGCAGGCTTGGTCTTTCTGCCATCGTCCAGCAGGCCCTCGCTGACAAGGGTGCGCCCGATGGACGCCGCCGAGGTGTTGTTGCCGATGTTGTCAGCCAGAAACAGAATGATCTTGCGGAGCAGCAGCGCGTCGGTAACGGCCCGCTGTTCTTTCCGTTTGCCGCGTTCCAGAATATCCCGCACAACAACAGCGGAATAAATGCCGTCCAGCAGCATATTGGCGCGCTCCTGATCCAGCTCCGCCTCGGCCAGCGCCGGCATACCGCCAAACTGTGCGTAGGCTTCAAACAGGTCTCGCAGCTCATACGCTTCGCCGTCTTTTCCCTTGGCGCGCTGTTTCGTCATTCCGTTGGGCGCTTTGTACTCCTCCAGCAGATAGCCGTGGAAGTCCAAGAATTCGCGGAAGGACAGCGGCAGCATCTTGATCTCTACATACCGCCCAGACAGATACGTGGACAGTTCGGAGGAAAGCAGGTAGGCGTTGGAGCCGGTCACATAAATGTCGCAATCCAGATCCACGCGGAAGGAATTCACGGCATCCTGCCAGTCCCGAACCTTCTGCACCTCATCTAAAAACAGGTAGAGCCGCTTTTCCTTGGGTGCACGCTCCATCACATACTGATAAAGGCTTTTGCTGTCCATGTCTGCAAACTGCATGGACTCAAAGTTCATCGAGAGTATTTGTTCCTCCATGACGCCCTGTTCCCGCAGATGTGCCATCATCAATTTCAGCAGGCTGGATTTGCCGCAACGCCGGATTCCGGTCACGACCTTGATGACCTCCATATCCTGAACGGAAATGAGCTTATCAAGGTACTGCGATCTGTTTTTTAACTCCATGATTCTGTCACCACCTTTGTCAGCCATTATATCACCCCCTTTGCGTCAAGTAAAGTTTTTAACATCAATGTGAATAACTTTTTTCTTGTCGAAATTATTCACATCAATACTACTTCTGTCGTGCCTGCACGCACCAGCGGTAATCCGGCTGATTCTTCACGCAGGTGACAAGGGTGATGATGTTTTCCACGCTGTCATCCAAAATGCTGGTATCATCCACGCCGATTTTACTGACAGAGTACACCGCATAGCTGCGTGTGCCGAGCTGGGTAGTAAGCTTGATGGTGTCGCCAATGTCAAGGGTGTGAATTTTGCCAAAGTGATTGTTGACGCCGCGGTTGTGACCGGCGATGGCCACATTGCCTTCCCAGATGGAGGTGCTGGCAAAATGGCCCGCGCCCTTGCGAAGCGCGTCCGCGTCCGTTCCCTGATACACCTTGACGGACAGGCCGAGGATAGGGATTTTCAGTGTACCGAGGTAGCCGCCGCTGTAATAGAGGTCTTTCGTGACCGCGGTGTACTTTACCGGCGTGTAGGAGCCGGTATTTCCACCAGCGGTGCTGCTGGAAGCGGAGGGCGGCAGGACGGTCACACCGCCTGTGCCGCTGACCGCTCCCGTGGTCGAACCGCTCACAAGGTTTGGCGTCAGCAGCTCCCCAGCGTTCAGCGTATAAGAGGTAGGCGAGCCAAAAGCAGGCGGGATATAGGCGGCGTTTTTGCTCCGGTCGGTATTCACAGGCTTGTCCATCGTGACATAAATGGTATCGTCCGAGGTGGGGCGTCCGAACACCCCTGCGTCCGGGCCGTCAAAGTGATACTCCAATGCCGATGCAGGCATGGAAAAAG
>OKWR01001950.1_pt1 | contig 12244 bp, 7 predicted proteins | sample 1607101 | NCBI WGS metagenome assembly OKWR01 (sample SAMN04414076, study PRJEB24778) | human gut metagenome | material: faecal | host: Homo sapiens
TCAGCCGCATCAACAACGCTCACGGGCAGACCGTGACCGTTGATGCGGAAACGTGGAACGTCCTCAGCGAAGCGAAGAAGCTCAACCGCTTGACCGGCGGCGCGTTCGCCATCACGATTGCGCCCCTGACCGCGCAGTGGGACTTCACCGGCGGCACGAACCGTATGCCGACCGACGAGGAGCGAATCGCCGCCCTGCCGCTGGTGGACGACGAGCAGCTCACGCTGGGCGAGAACAACACGGTTACGCTGCCCGCTGGAATGCAGATTGACCTCGGCGGCATCGCCAAGGGCTACATTGCAGACCAAGTGGCGGCACTGGTGCGTGGGCGGTGCAGCGGCGCAATGCTGAATTTCGGCGGCAATGTCTACGCCGTTGGGACGGAGCCGGATGGATCGGCATACCGCCGCGCCGTAAAAGACATTGCGCAGCAGGCAGGCAATCGCCAACAGCAGCAACCCCACCGGCGTCATGTCCGTCACGAACAGCAGCGGCCCTATCGGCGTCGTTTCTGTCATCGACCGCAGCGTTGTGACCAGCGGCATCTACGAGCGCGGCTTTACCATCGACGGCGTGCGGTATCATCACATCCTCTCGCCATGGACGGGGCTGCCGTCCGATTCCGACTTGGCGTCGGCAACCATCATTGCAGAAAGCTCCATGGACGCGGACGCACTGGCGACAGCGTGCATCGTCCTCGGCAGCGAGAAGGCACTCCAGCTCACGCAGGAGAACGGATATCCCGCGCTGATGATTCTGCGCGACGGCACGGTGATGATGAACGACCTGATGAAGCAATGGGGCTATACGTCCCTGCGATGATACGCTATTTTCCTCTGAAAATAGTATCAGCTTTCAATTTCACTTTTTCATAGTTCTCAGGAGGAGGCAATAAACCATGAGTGAAACCAAGACAACTCGGAAACAGCTTCCGGCGTACCTGATTCTGGCGCTGATTGCGCTGGCGGCGGCGCTGCTGCTGGCGGTGACGAATGCGATTACGGCGGGTCCCATCAAGGCGCATGAGGAAGCGGCGCAGAACGCGGCGTTCCAGAGCGTCATGGAGGCGGATTCCTTCAGCACCATGAGCATTCCGGATGGCTGCAATGTTACATCGCTGGTGGAAGCGAAGAAGGACGGCAAGACCATCGGCTACTGCGCGGTGTCCTCCGCCAAGGGCTACGGCGGCAATGTCGCTGTGACGCTGGGCGTTGATATGGATGGCAAAATCGTCGGCTGCCAGATTGGCGACACGAACTTTGCCGAGACGGACGGCTTCGGCGCACGTTGGAAGGAACCGGCTCGTGCGGAGGCGTTCATTGGTCTGAGCGCGTTCGGCGGCGACACCATCGAAGCGATTACCGGCGCGACCGTCACCTCCAAGGCGGTGCTGGCGGCGTCCAATGATGTGCTGAAGTGCATCAGCCATGTGCTGGGCAAGGACGTCGAAGGCGACGTGCTGGCGTTCGGCGTGAAGGAAGAAAAGCCTGCGCAGACGGTTGAGCTGACAGGCGACGTGCATCAGGGCAAGGCTGTTGGCTTTGGCAACGGCGAAGTGACGGCGCGCCTGACGCTGAATGACGATGGCACGATTGCGGCACTGGTTATCGACGCTTCCACGCAGACGCCCGGCTTCGGCACGCGCTGTGCGGACGAAGAGTTCACGGCGCAGTTCATCGGCAAGAGCGGCCCGTTTGCCCTGAATGAAAATGTGGATGGGCTGACCGGCGCGACTGTCACCTCGACGGCGGCAGTGGAAGCCATCAACGCGGCGCTGACTTCGCCCGCGATGGCAGCGGAGGATCTCGAACCTGTGGCGACGGAAGCCCCTGCTGCGACGGAAGCGCCCATGGTGCTGGAAAACGCGAAGACCGCGACGATTGCGGGCTTCGGCGGCGCGGACATCACGGTGCAGGTGACGGACGAAAACGGTGTGATTACGGCACTGGTGGTGGATGCGTCCAGCCAGACGGCGGGTCTGGGTCAGAAGTGCGCGGAAGAAGCGTTCACGAGCCAGTTCATCGGCAAGAGTGCGCCGCTGACGCTGGGCGAAGGCATTGACGCGGTGGCAAGCGCGACGATTACGTCTCAGGCGGTAGTAGACGCGGTGAACAGCCTGTATGCAGCGGCTGAACCTGTGGAAGAGCCGACGGAAGCCCCTGCCGCGACGGAAGCACCCGCTGCGCAGACTGCGGAAGTTAAGACGGCAACGGCTGCGGGCTACGATGGCAACGAAATCACGGTGAACGTGACGGACGAAAACGGCGTGATTACCTCCCTGACGGTGGATGCGTCCACGCAGACGGCGGGTCTGGGTCAGAAGTGCGCGGAAGAAGCGTTCACGAGCCAGTTTGTTGGCAAGAGCGCGCCGCTGACGCTGGGCGATGGTATTGACGCGGTGGCAAGCGCGACGATTACGTCTCAGGCGGTCGTAGACGCGGTGAATAGCCTGTATGCGGAAGCGCCCGCGAAGGTGCTGACCACGAAGGTCAAGGGCTGGCACGAGGGCGTGGCCGTGACGGTGGAAATTGACAAGAATCATGTCATCACGGCGCTGACGGTGGATGCTTCCGGCGAATTCTACGCGCTGGGCGGCAAGTGTGCCGATGAAGCGTTCACGAGCCAGTTCATCGGCAAGAGTGCGCCGCTGACGCTGGGCGTGGACATCGACGCGGTGACGGGCGCGACGCTGACCTCTCAGGCGGTTGTCGATGCGGTCAACCAGCTGGCGAAGTAATACATGAAGAACGGGCAGGACGTGTGTGATGCGTCCTGCCCGTTTTGTGTTGCGGTGATATGCGGTTATCAGGCTATTTGGTCGCGCCCATCTGGCGCGACACAGCATAGGTGATGGAAAGAGTGGCTTGGGGGCGCGTCTGAGGACGCGCGAAGTTATACTATTTCCAGATTCACCTGCGCCATCTGCTTGCGCCTTTTCCCTTCTGGCGTCCGTTCATTCCACTTAGCGTAGCGCTGCTACGCTGCGTTTCATTCACGTTAGCCAGAATGAAAAATTCGCGGCGCATCTTGGCGCATTTTCATCTGGAAATAGTATTAATTCTGATAGTGGCGACCCAAGGGGTCAAGGGGACGATTAGAAAACACTTTGGTCGTCTCCGCTGGACTCCGCGCGATTGAGCTGGTTTCGCCACTCTACTTTTTCCGCGTGTTTAGCCCTTTTTCATTTCCTCTATCATGCAGTCCCGAATCATCCGAATCGCCGGTGTCAGCCGTCTGCACACCAGCACCGACCGATGATGCCCAATATCCTCCGTCAGCGGAATCAGCTTCACGCCTTTGAAATAGGATGGCTTTCTCGCTGGAAAGAAGGAAATCCCCAGATTCAGCGAAACCATCAAAATTTGCATATCTGCCGAATCCGCATAAATAATTGACTGATTCGGAAATCCCAGATTCTGTGCCCAGTCATGGATCGCGCCGCGCCCGCTGCGGGATTGGTCGAGGGCAAGCAGAATCAGCGGATATGCGCGTAAATCAGAAAGCGACACAACCGACTTTTCCGCTAATGGCGACGCTTCGGAAACGGCGGCAATCATCGGCACATCGTAGAGTACCTCCTGATAGGTGTTCCGCTGGTCGATTTCGCCGGGAAGCGTCAGCACCATGTCGCATTGCCCGCGATAGAGGGCGTCGGACATGGCCGTCAGAGAGAGGTACAGCGGGTGAATCACCAAATTGGGCAGGCGCGGATGCAGGGAAAGGTACGCATCGACAATCAGCTCTTTTTCCAGCGGCCCGTTGTAGCCGATGTGGATGGCGCTCACACGGTGCGCATCGGCGAAAGCGTCCTGCAATTCGAGCTGAATCCCCATCAGGCGCTCGGCGTAGGGGAGAAACTGCTCGCCTTGGTCGGTCAGCACCGCGCCGGTAGACAGGCGGTGGAACAGCGCACAGCCCATTTCTTTTTCCAGCGACGCAATCTGCTGGCTGATGGCGGTCTGGGAGACGTACATGTTCTTCGCAGCGGCGGAAAAGCTGCCTTCGCGGACGACGGCGAGGAAATACGCGATTCGGTCGGTGTTCATGCGAAAAACCTCCAATGAGGGACAAAAAACTCCCTTCCGCGGTGCGCAGAAGGGAGCAAAGATGCGAGTGGTTAAGGGCGCTGACCCATGCCGCCTTCGAGGGTGATGGTTTCGCCGGACATGAATTTGAAGTCCGGGGAAGCCAGCTGGACGCACACATGGCCAATTTCTACCTCGGAATCGCCGTAGTGGCCCATCGGGGGCATCTTGACATTCGCCTTGAACGCCTCGGGATATGCCTTCTGGAAGTTCTCCAGCTGCGTCGTCCATGCCAGCGGGCAGACAACGTTGACGTTGATGCCGTCCTTGCCCCATTCGGTGGCGGCAACGCGGGTCAGGCCGCGAATGCCTTCTTTTGCCGCGGCATACGCGCACTGCCCATAGTTGCCAAACAGACCCGCGCCGGAGGCGAAGTTGATGACCGCGCCCTTTGTTTCCTTCAGATAGGGGTAGCACGCCTTCATATAATAGAATGTGGCGTACAGACCGGAATACAGCGCGAGATTGAACTGCTCGGTGGTATGGTCAGCCAGCGGAACGCCGGATGCGGAAGCCTGCGCGTTGTTAATCAGCACGTCGATGCGGCCGAAGGTGTCAATCGCCTGTTTGACGACATTGTTCACAACAGCCTCGTTGTCCGCGCTGTCATTCACGTCCGCCTGCACGCACACCACCTTCACGCCATAGAGGCGTTCCAGTTCTTCCTTCGCGTCGGTCAGTTTCTTCACGTTGCGCCCCGTGATGACCAGATTCGCGCCTTCCTTGGCGTAAGCAGTCGCAATGCCGTAGCCAATCGAACCGCAGCGGCCGTTGCTGAGCTTCGCATAGCCCGCGCCGGTAATAATCGCTGTCTTTCCTGCCAGAAAACCCATTATATATTTCCTCCTTCATGGTGAAGGGCTGAACAAGCAGCCTGTGCACTTATGGTATCACAGATGATGCGGAAAAGCAAGAGCGGACGGCACAAAATGGACAAAAATTGATGATTTTTTCACAATGTCGCCGGGCTCCAATCGGAAAAACGGAAAAGAAACAGCAAAAGTCTGATGAATTGTTTGACGCATCCCCTTTGCTGCACTATAATGGAGCCAGTAGCGTTCCGGGCGTACTGCGCGCCCGGCAAAGTGGGAGGAACGCGGAATGAAGGCAGAGAGCAAACGCTCAGTGTGCACCATGCTTCAGTGGCTGCTGAGCGCGGCGACGGTGCTGATGGCGGCGCTGCTGATTTGGCAGTGCGTGACCATCTATCATGAGGGCATCGCGCCGGAAAACATGGGCGAAAACGGGCTGCGGATTCACGATATTTACAGCCGGGAAATTGTCACGGCGCACTTCGCTTCGATTGCGTGGAGCGTGTGGGTCTTTCTGGCGCTGCTGGCGGTAAACATCATCGCGGGCAAGCCGGAGCAGAAGGAATCGCTTCGCGCGCCGGTGGAGAATCAGCTGCTGATGCTGCGCGCGCGGACGGAGGAGACGGACGAAATCCGCAAAGTGAAGAAACAGCGTATCGGCGTATGGTGCGGCGCGGCGATTCTGTGCCTGATTTGCGGGGGCATGGCGGGGCGATTCCTGCTGGACTGGTCGAATTTTGCCTCGCGTGATTTGGAAGTCGTCGTGCGCCAGATGGTGATTGAAACGTTCCCGTGGATTGGGCTGGCGTTCATCCTCCTGATGGCGGCTGAGCAGTGGAATTTCCGCCTGTTGATGAAGGAATTGGAACTGCGCAGGAGCGCCCCGAAGCGCAAGCCGGATGCAGCCGCTCCGGAAAAGACGACAGGCAGGAACGTCATCCGCGTGATCATCGCGGCGGCGGCGGTGGCGCTGATTGTGCTGGGTGTGATGAACGGCGGCATGTTCGATGTGCTGGTGAAGGCAATCAATATTTGTACGGAGTGTATCGGCCTTGGCTAAGAAATTTGCGGCATGGTGGAGCGCCCATAAGCCCACCACCCGGCGGCTCATACAGGTTTACGCCGCCCTGCTCTACAACGCCTATGTGAAGGGATTCATCAAGGGCGACATCTACACCGGCGGCATCAAGAACTTTTGCGTGCCGGGGTTCAACTGCTACTCCTGTCCGGGCGCGATTGGCGCATGTCCGCTGGGGGCGCTGCAAAACGCGCTGGCGTCCTCGGATAAGCGCGCGCCGTACTACGTTCTGGGCATTCTGATGCTCTACGGGCTGATTTTGGGGCGCACCATCTGCGGCTGGCTCTGCCCGCTGGGGCTGATTCAGGAATTGTTCTACAAGATTCCGACGCCGAAGGTGAAGAAAAGCCGCTTCACCCATGCGCTGTCGTATCTCAAATATGTCCTGCTGGCGGTGTTTGTGGTCATCATCCCGCTGGCGTACAGCTTGCAGCAGTACCCCGTGCCGGGCTTCTGCAAGTACATCTGTCCGGCGGGGACGTTCGAGGGCGCAATGGGCTTGCTGGCGAACCCGGTCAATGCGGGCAAGTTCTCCATCCTCAACATCCTCTTTACGCGCAAATTCGTCATCATGGTGGCGATTCTGCTGGCGTGTGTGTTCTTCTACCGTGCGTTCTGCCGCTTCCTCTGCCCGCTGGGGGCGATTTACGGGCTGTTCGCGCGTGTGTCGATTCTCGGCGTGAAGGTCGAGAAAAGCAAATGCACGAACTGCGGGCGCTGCGTGGCGCACTGCAAGATGGATATTCGGCATGTGGGCGACCATGAGTGCATCCACTGCGCATCGTGCGTGGACGTTTGCCCGACGAAGGCCATCAGCATGAAAATGGGCAAAATTACGCTGAAAGCGAACGAAGTGCAGCCGATGAAGCCGGGCGAAGAACCGCAGCCGGAGGACAACAAAAAGCGCACGAACCGCCGCATCCGCGTGATGGCGGCGTGGACGGCGGCACTGGTGGTGTTAGGCGTGGTGATGTGGCAGGTAAACAAGGACGATGCCACAGCTGAGCCGACAAGTCAGCCCGCCGCGACGGAAACGCTTGCGCCGGAAGCCACGGAAGCGCCGGACGACGACACGCCGGTTGGCTATGAAGTCGGGATGAAGTGCCCGGATTTCACGGTTCCGCTGTACGGGGAAGAAGGCGGCGAATTTACGCTGTCGGCGCAGAAGGGGAAAGTGACGGTCATCAACTTCTGGGCGACATGGTGTACGCCGTGCGTGGCAGAGCTGCCGTATTTTGCGGAGCTGTACGCGAAGTACGGCGACGAAATCTCGCTGGTGGCGATTCACTCGAATCTCGTGACGGATGATGTGGACAAGTTCCTCGCGAAGGAGAACCTTGATATGCCGTTCGCGCTGGACAAGACGGGCGCGGTGATTAAGTCGCTGGGCGGCTCGACGCAGCTGCCGATGACGGTCATTGTCGATGCGGACGGGAAAATCGTGTACAACAGGGTCGGGTCGGTGACGCTGACGGTGCTGGAAGGGCTTGTCGCGCCGCTGCTGGCGGAGTAACTAATCAATATGGGCAGGGGGATTCGTTCTCCCTGCCTTTTTCAATTGTAACAATTGCGCCGGAGCGCTTGCGAAACGGGCGCAAGGCTGGTATCATGAAGGCAGAAATCACCATAGGAGGGAAAACACATGAAGAAACTGCTGTGCGGGATATTGTGCCTGCTGATGCTGTTAGGCTGCGCGTCAGCGGAGGGGTATTGGTACGCCGCGAAGGGCGACAACGGCTTGTGGGGGCATATCGACGAGGCGGGGAATTGGGTGATTCCGCCGAAATTCGATGATGCGAGCGACTTCCGGGGCAATTATGCGTGGATTCAGCAGGGCGACCGGGAGGGGTTCGCGAACCGCGATGGCGAAATTGTGCTGCTACTGGATGAGAATGTAGTGACAGACAGCGGCTATGATGGCTTCTATTACGGCGGACGCGAAACGGGCATTTGGCTGCTATACAAGAAGGCGACGGGGAAAAACAGTCTCGGCACGGAATGGCTGGAAGGCTTCTTTGATGTGCAGAGCGGTGTTTACAGCGGCTTGAAGTGGCGGGGCGTGAATCATAGGGAGTCGAACAGCCGCTTGATTGCCGTGGCAGACGAAACCGGCAAGTGGGGCTATGTCAGCCGCGATACGGGCGAAATGGTGATTCCGGCAAAGTATGATTCGGACAACATGGGTTCCAATTTTTATGACGGGTACGCCGTTGTCACATTCTGGGACGATGATTACAACATTGTGCAGACGCTGCTGCTGGACGAAACGGGGAAGGAATATCCCCTGCCGGAGGGCATCCATGAGGAATACTGCGATATTGAGATTGGTGACGGGCTGTTTGAAGTGGTGGGTGCAAACGGCTTATACGGCTACTGCAATACAAGCGGCGAAGTGGTGATTGAGCCGCAGTTCGCGTATGCCTTCGAGTTTGAGGATGGCTATGCGGAGGTTGAATTTACCGACGGCACTTATGGTGTCATCGACCGGACGGGGGAATGTTGTGATGCGCACGACGGATACGCACTATGCCCACGTCCGTCACGGCTGCTATGTGCTGCCGACGGGCGAACACAGCTTCACGATGTACAGCGTGGCGGGCGAGGAGTTGTTCACCCTGCAAGGCGAAAATATCGTGCGGCTGTGGACGCCGGAAGAAAACGGCTTGTGCATGTACGTTGTGGAGAAGGGCAGACAGCGCCGCTGCGGTTGGGTGAACATGCAGGGCGAAATCATCAGCGAAGCGAAGTGGACATTCCCGGAATACGACCAGCCGGACGTGTATTTCCCGTCGGGCTTGCAGGCAGTGTACGATATAGACGGCACGAGGCTGGCAGGGTATCTCGACGAAGGCGGCGAACTGGCGATTCCGCTGCAATTCAGCTTTGTGACGCAGTTCTACGGCAAGCTGGCGTATGTAGGAATGGTGCAGGACGACGGCACGACCCAATACGGCTACATCAACCAGCAGGGCGAATGGGTGTACAGCTGGACGGAATAATCCCTCGGCGGCGGTGGAAAATGACCATCGCCGCTTCTTTGTGCCTTGACATGGAATGTCCTCAATGGTATAATAAAGATGATATTGTCCATCTGCCTGCACGGGCGCTGCGGGAAAAAGCAGCAGTGCCCGTTTGGAGGTGCGGAAAACACATGACGCAGGGGGATGAGCGCATGAAGGCTGCGAAAGCGTCGATTCGCCAGCGCCTGACCCACAGCAAACTGCCGATGCTGGTGCTGGTCGGCGTTGTTTTATTTGCGCTCATTTTCCTTGGGATGCGCTTTTTCACCCGCTATACGCGAGAAGAACTCTACCGCGAAAGCCAAAATCAGCTGACGGAAATTACGTCGCAAATGTACGAGAAGCTCTCCATCACGCTGGAACAGCAGTGGGATTTCCTGACCGTAATGGATAGGTCCGTAGCTTTCTACGCCCCGACGACACAGGAGGCACTCGTGCAGCTGCTTCAGGCGACACAGAATCAGCTGATGTCGCAGGACAGCGCCCTGCGATTCCTTGCGATTGACGAAAGCGGAAACCTGATTAACGCGGCGGGAGAGCGGATGCCCTGCGAATTTGCCGATACGCTTGGCATGACGGGGCGACAGTGTTTCCTTATTCGCGGCAAGGGCGGCGATGAAAATCAAATGGTCTTTTCCCTGCCCATCATGCAGCCGCTGAAGGTTGCGATGGGGGAAAAGAGCATCCGCATCACGCATCTGGTGCTGCTCAAGGGCATGAGCAGCCTGACGCCGTTCTTCCGCAGCAGCGCATTTCACACGCAGAACAGCACCTATGTCGTCATCAGCGACGGCGTGAAGATGTATTCCGACGCGGTGGATGAGAACATCAACTTTCTGGGACGGAACATCTATCCAGCGCTGCGGACGCTCCGCTACCCGCACGCGGGCAATTTTGATAACTGTCTGACGGAACTTGAAGCATCCGACAATCATTTCACCTGCACCGATGTGCTGGTGGACAAAACACAGTATTTCTTGTGCATGAAGCGCCTAACCGGATGCGACTGGACGATGCTGTTCCTTGTGCCGGGGGTGGAGGTCGCTGCCGGTGCGCGCGCAATGGTGGATTCGATTACGCTGATAGTCAACATTGCGTTCTTCGTCTTGATGCTGCTGACGGTGGGGGCAATGTACTTTCTGTTGACGGCGATGCAGAACCGGGAGCGCTACGCCGTGGAGACGGAGAACGCGCAGGCGCTTGCACAGGCGAACGCGGAGCTGGATCGGGCGCGTCAGGCAGCGGTGGATGCGCTGAAACTGGCGGAATCCGCCAACGTATCCAAGACGGCGTTCCTGACGAATATGAGCCATGACATCCGCACACCCATGAACGCTATCATCGGCTTGACGAACCTGATGCAGCACGACCTGAACAATCCGGAGAAGCTGCAGGCGTATATCGACAAGCTGCATACATCCAGCGAGCATCTGTTGGGGCTGATCAATGACGTGCTGGACATGTCCAAAATCGAGAGCGGCGCGGTGACGCTGCGCATGGATGAAGTCAATCTTGCTGAGCAGATTGAGCAGATTGAAGCCATCATCCGCCCGCAGACGCGCCAGCGCGGGCAGCACTTTATCGTCCGCGCGAGCCAGATTCACCACGAGAACTTCATCGGCGATGCGACCCGTCTGCGGCAGGTGCTGCTGAACATCCTGTCCAACGCGGTCAAGTATACCCAGCAGGGCGGCGAAATCAGCCTTGATGTGCGCGAGGTGTCCCGCAGCGGGCATTCGTATGTGAAATATGCCTTTGTGGTCAAGGACAACGGCATCGGCATGACGGAGGAGTTCCAGAAGCACCTGTTCGACGTGTTCACCCGCGCAGAGGATTCCGTGACGAACAAGGTGCAGGGTACCGGGCTGGGCATGGCGATAAGCAAGAGCATTGTGGACATGATGGGCGGCGTGATTAACGTCGAGAGTGCGCCGGGCGAAGGCAGCCGCTTCGAAGTGCTGCTGGAGTTCAAGGTGGACGCACAAGCGGATGACCGCGCGCACACGGTGAAGGACTGCCACCTGCTGCTGGTCGGCTATGCGCCGGGGCGCGTGGCGGACGTGCAGGATGCGCTGGAACACACACCCGTGACGGCGGAGGCGGTCGAGCGCCCTGAAGACGCGGTGAGCATTCTGCGGCAGGAGGATGTGGACGTAGTGCTTTTGTCCTGCCAGTACCGCGCGCCGGAGATGCTGCGCCCTCTGGTTCGCCAGATGCGCGAGGCCGCCGGGAAGCCGATTTTCGTATTCTGTATGCAGGCGGGGCAGCGCGAGGAAGTGCTGGATATCATCAGCGCCTGTGGGCTGGACGGCTTTGTGCCGCTGCCGTTCTTCCTCTCCAATCTGGAGAATGAGATGGCGAAACTGCGTACGGAATTCGGCAATATCGGGAACGCGGACGGTACATCGGTGCTGAATGGGATGCGGCTGCTCTGCGCGGAGGACAATCCGCTGAATGCGGAAATTCTGGAGGAGCTGCTGCACATGCAGGGCGCGACCTGCACGATTTACAGCGACGGCAAGCAGCTGGTGGAGGCGTTCGACCACGTCCGCCCCAGCGACTACGACGTCATCCTGATGGACGTGCAGATGCCCGTGATGAACGGCTACGAAGCGACGCGCGCCCTCCGCGCCAGCGACAACCCCGTCGGCCGGACGATTCCGATTATCGCCATGACCGCGAACGCCTTTGCGGACGACATCCAGCAAAGCATGGATGCGGGCATGGACATGCACCTCTCCAAGCCGATTGACATTGCGGTGCTGGAAAAGACGCTGAGCCTCTTCCGCACGGACAAGAAGAACCATGGGCGGGCGGTGTTTAAGCGGAGGGTGATGGAGATGGAGAAGTGAGGGGGGGAAAAGCCTCTTGCTATCTCTATAATGGTTTTCGCTGCGATGTTGAGGATGTGCAATTCTCCTTGCAACGATAAAAACCAACTACGGTAGTGTGAACCGAAGGAGTCAAGGGGGCGATCGGAAAGCCCCCTTGTCGCGCCCGCAGGCGCGATTCCCCCTGCAACGAGAAAAATCAAGAAACATGGAAGTGCAGTGCGAAGGGGCGTCGGGGGCGACCGCAAAGCCCCCGACTCGCCTCCGCAGAGGCGAAACCTCTTGCAACAAAAAAGACCAGCATCGGGAAAACAAATCGTTTCCCATACTGGTCGGTCGCGCCCATCTGGCGCGACAATATGTGAGTGGTCGAATGTGCAGCTTGGGGGCGCTCCTGCGGGAGCGCAAAGTTACTGGC
>OKWR01001959.1_pt1 | contig 12212 bp, 10 predicted proteins | sample 1607101 | NCBI WGS metagenome assembly OKWR01 (sample SAMN04414076, study PRJEB24778) | human gut metagenome | material: faecal | host: Homo sapiens
CTGCCGCAGGGTCGCCGCGGCGCAGGAAACCCGCCCGGCGCTTAAAGAAAGCGCCCCCTCGGCAAGGCTGGGGTCATTGCCCGCCTGCACATATAAATACAGCAGCGCCGCCTCCGGGCTTGCCGCCCCTAAGAGCTTGCGCATATCATTTTCCGAAACAGTGACAGCATCCGCAATCATGGTTTTTCCCTCGAATTTCTCATCATGTAGCACCATTATACAGAAAGCCAGGCAAATTGTCAAAAGCTATCTTTTTCCACAGAAATTTCACAGAAGCAGCAAACACATAGGCTGCTTTTACCCATTCTTCCGGCTCTCCAGAAACTCCTTATCAAAATGGACATTCAAATGGGGGTAGGTCATGGGGATGCCCTGCTCGTCGAAAATGTCCTTGATGCGCTGGTTGACCTTGAAGTACACATCCCAGTAGTCCTCGGTCTTTGCCCAGAAGCGCAGGGTGTAGCTAATGGCATTGTCCCCATAGCTCACCACTGCCGCAAAGGGAGCGGGCTCCAAGAGGGCATTGTCCACAGTCGCCGCCAAAACCAGAGCATCGATAACCTTCTGGGTGGGGGCGTCATAGCCCGCAGAAACCTGAATTTCCGCCCGGCGGGTATCGTTGGCGGAGTAGTTCACCACTTCCGAGGCCAGCACCGTGCTGTTGGGGATGCAGACCACCTTGTTGTCCGCGGTGACAAGCCGGGTATAGCTCATATCGATCTGGGTCACGGTACCGGACTGGCCGCCGATATCCACATAGTCCCCGGAGTGGAAGGGATGGGTTGTCAGCAGCGCAAAGCCGCCCAGCACATTGGTCAGCATATTTTGCAGGGCCAGAGACACAGCCAATGTCAGCACACTGGCCAGCGCCACCACGCCGGTGACATCAATGCCGAAGCTGGTGGCCAGGCTCAGGCCCAGCAGCAGGTATAGCCCTACCCTCGCAAGGGACAAAATCAGGCTATAGGCCGCCTTTTCCAGCTTGGACTTTTCCAGGGCCCGGGTCAGCAGCCGCATAACGGCTTTGATGACCAGGATACCCACCACCAGCGTAATGAGCGCCGTAAAGACCTTATCCACAAGCCCCTGGGAAACCCAGCTTTTGATCAGTGCATTCAGAGATTCCATTTTTGCTTCCTCCTTTTTTACACGCATTATAGCCCGTTTTATTTCCTGAATCAAGCGCTTTCCCCCTATTTCCCGCATACAGTTGCTTTTTATGGTCAATATCTATAAAAGTTTACAATTGGCAGCGCAAAAAGTCCAAAATTCTTGTGAAATACAAACTCTTGCATCCAAAAAATGCCATGCTATAATAGCATGGCAAAAGAAAGATTTATATGAAAAGAGGCATTTCGTTATGGAATACTTGCTTGCCATCGGTCTTGCCATGTTTGCAGGACTGTTTCTGTCCCGTCTGACCTCCAAATTCAACCTGCCTGACGTGACCAGCTATCTGGTTGCCGGCGTGCTGATTGGGCCGCTGTGCCTGGGCGCCCTGGGCATCCCCAACCTGGGCCTTCCCAGCTTTGACTTTGTGGAAAAGCTGGGGCTCATCAGCGATGTTTCCTTGGGCTTCATCGCCTTCTCCATCGGCAATGAATTCCGGCTGGAGGAACTGAAGCACATTGGCCGCCAGGCCACCATCGTTGCCATTTTTCAGGCACTGACCGCCACCATCTTTGTGGACGTGGGACTTCTGATCCTGCACCTGTTCCTGGGGGACAACCTGCCTGTGTCCACCTGCATCGTGCTGGGCGCAATCGCCACCGCCACGGCTCCTGCCGCCACGGTGATGGTCATCAATCAGTACAAGGCCAAGGGCCCCGTGACCAACATCCTGCTGCCCATCGTGGCTCTGGACGATGCCGTGGGCCTGATCGTCTTCGCCGTATCCACCGGCATTGCCAAGGCCCTGATTTCCGGCTCCATCAATCTGGTCTCCGTCATTGTGAACCCGCTTATTGAGATCGTTGCTTCTCTGGTTCTGGGTGCCTCCCTGGGCTGGGTCTTCAGCGTTGTGGAAAAGTTCTTCAACTCCCGCTCCAAGCGTCTGAGCCTGGCCGTGGCCTTCGTGTTCCTGTGCACCGCCTTCTCCAAGATCGAGCTGACCTTTGGCAACGGTGTGGAGATTGGCTTCTCCTCCCTGCTGGTGTGCATGATGTGCGGAACCATCTTCTGCAACCTGTGCGACTTCTCCGATGAAATCATGTACCGGACCGACCGCTGGACCGCCCCTGTTTACGTTCTGTTCTTCGTGCTCTCCGGTGCAGAGCTGGACCTGCGGGTCTTTGGCAGCGCCGCTGTCGTGGGCATTGGTCTGGTGTATATCCTCATGCGTTCCACCGGAAAGATCGTCGGTGCCAGTGTCAGCTCCCGGCTGGTTGGCTGCCCCAAGACAGTGTGCAAATACCTGGGCCTCACCCTGCTGCCCCAGGCCGGTGTGGCTCTGGGTATGTCTGCCACTGTCGCCGCTGACTTCGGTGCCGAGGGTGCCATCATGCGCAACATCGTCCTCTTCTCCGTGCTGATCTACGAGCTGGTAGGCCCCATCCTGACCAAGATTGCCCTGACGGATGCCGGAGAAATTTCCCCCAAGACCATCTCCAACCGCGGCGTCCTGCCCGAGGAGATTCACAAGAACGGGTAATTTCCACAAAAAGTAATGCGCTGCGAAGGCTCGCAGCGCATTATTTTTATGCCTTTGGCACATAGTCCAGAGTATCAAAGCAGGGGTCGTATCTCCCCGGCTCCATATGGTAGAGCTTTGCAATATAGTCGCTGGTGAAAATCTCCTTGGGGGTGCCTATGCGGTCGATCCTGTCGCCGCTGACGCAGACCACCGTATCGGAGACCCGGTCCGCCAGGTCCAGCTCATGCAGGGACATGAGCACCGCCAGATTTTTTTCCCGCACCATGGTCTTCAGGATCGTCAGCAGCTCCAGCTTGTAGCGGATGTCCAGGTAGCTGGTAGGCTCGTCCAGGACGATGATCTCCGGCTGCTGGCACAGGGCACGGGCAAGCAGGATTCGCTGCCGCTGGCCGTCGCTGATGGCCTCAAAGGGCCGGTCCGCCAGATCGGCGCTGTGCACCAAAGCCATGGCATCCATCACAATGCGCTTGTCCTCCTTGCTCAGCAGACCCAGAGCCCCGGTATAGGGGTAGCGTCCGGTGCTGACCACATCAAAGCAGGTCATGAGCTCCGGGTGCACCCGCTGGGTCATGAGAATGGCCATTTTCTTAGCGATCTCATTCTGCCGCAGCTGCTCCATGGGGCTTCCCTCCAGCAGCACCGTACCGGACACCTTGGACAGTTGCCCAACAATGGTTTTCAGAATGGTGGATTTTCCGGAGCCATTGGGGCCGATAAGGGTCACGATCCTGCCCCGCTGAACGCGGAGGCACACCTCCCGGATCAGCGGCTGCCCGTCGTAGCCAACGGTCAGATTTTCTGTGGATAAAAAGTCGCTCATTCTCTGGCCGCCTTTCTTCGAACCATCATATAGATGACCACCGGTGCGCCGAACACGGCGGTTACGGAGCTGATGCTCACCTCTGTAGGCGCGAAGGCCGTCCGGGCAATGAGATCGCACATCAGGCAGAAGGCCCCGCCGCCTAAGAAGCAGGCCGGAATCATCACCATGGGCTCTGCCGTCTTAAAAAGGGTTTTCATCAGGTGGGGCACTGCAATGCCCACGAAGGAAATGGGCCCGGCAAAGGCCGTCACACAGGCAGAGAGCACACTGGACAGCAGAATCAGCGCCGCCCGGAAGGCTTTCAGGGGTACGCCCATATTCTGAGCATAGACCTCTCCCATCTGGTAGGCCCGGATGGGCTTGCTCAGCAAAAAGCTCAGGCCCACGCCCAGGGCACAGACAATTGCCATGGCACGCACATCCGTCCAGGTCCTTCCGGAGAAGGAACCCACGGACCAATTGTGCAGGTTCACAATGTTGGAATCATCCGCAAAGGTCACAAAGAAATCCGTCAGCGCAGAACAGATATAGCCGATCATAACGCCGCAGACCACCAACAGGCTCATTTGCTTCACCCTCTGGGAGATGATCAGCACGAAGCCCATGGAAATCATGGCGCCAAAAAAGGCGGAGAAGATCAGCGTTGCCGAATTGGTTCCCATTCCGCGGCTCAGCAGGAAAATCATGGTGATGGAAACCGTCAGCTTCGCACCGGAGGAGATACCCAGCACAAAAGGACCGGCAATGGGGTTATGGAAAAAGGTTTGCAGCAGATAGCCGGAAACCGACAGTGCTCCGCCCAGAATCAGCGCCGACAGCAGCCTTGGAAGGCGAATGCTGCAGATAATATTCCATTTTGTGCTGTCCTGGCTGCGGCCCAGAAGAATCTGCCGGATTTCTTCCGCGGAAATGGACACGCTTCCGGCATGGAGATTCCACAGCAGGAAAACAGCCACCAGCAAGAAAAGCAGCACAAAGCCCCATATTCTGTGTCCTCTTTTTTTCACACGTGTGCCTCCTTATGTCAGCTGTTTCAGAAAATACAGCTCCCGGCCATTGTCCTCTGCCGCCGCATTCACATCCAGAATAAAATTCCCCAGAGCCAGGGATTCCTGATAGAAATTCTTGGTAACGCACCAGACCTGGCCGGTTTTCACCGCCTTGCAGTCCGCCAGCAGCGGCGCTTTGGACAGCAGGGCATTCATATCCTTCAGTTCTCCATCCACCGTGCTGTTGTAGATGAGCATATCCGCATCCACTGCCGCATTGTAGAAGGCCTCCATCTGAATGGTCTGGGAGGAGGTAGCACCGGCATCCTCATCAACCTCGAAGACAATGGGCGTGCAGCCTGCCAGGGAGATGGACTTGGAAATATAGTCCGAGCCCTTGCGGACACTCACCGCCCCGGCGGCCGTGATGTAGAAAAAAGCCACGGTCTTTCCGGTAGACTCCTGATTCATAACCGGCGTCAGATTGTTCATCAGCGCGTCAAAATAGCTGACAGCCTCGCTGTCCTTCCCCAGAAGGGCTCCATAGAATTTGATCCACTCCATGCGGCCAAGGGGATGGCTTTCATAGCTGGAGCGGTCCACAATAACGGGAATACCCAGGCCCTGGATCTGCTCCATGACATCCGGCGTATGGTAAATCATGGTATTCTCGATTGCCAGGTCACAGCGCTCCGCCAGAATCGTTTCATAGTCCGGCGCAGAGTATTTTCCGGCATACAGGAGCTTTTCCTCTGCCATGGCCTGCTTTGCTTCCGGCAGGTACCAGCCGTCTTCCTTCAGGCTGCTGAGCCGTACGGTATCCACGGCATCCAGCTTGCAGAAATAATCCATGGCTGCGCTGGAAACCACATAGATATGCTCCAGCGGCTGCTTCAGAACAATTACATCCGCCGGGACACCCTGGGGCACCTGGGCGCCTTCCGGGACCACCAGAATGGTCTGGTCCGTACCAACGGTGATCTTCCGGTATCCGCTGGCCTCGTCATAAATGGCAAAGGTTTCTGCATACTGCATGGGCCGGGGCCCGGTAAATGTCAGGCTGTCCCAGCTGACTGTTTGGGGTGCAGCCGTGGTCTGCGCGGTTGTTTCCGCACTTTGCTGGGGTGCGGCGGCGCAGCCGCAGAGCAGCAGCGCCGCCAGAATCAGTGCAAAAAATCTTCTCATTTCAGTTCTTCCAGCGTGGAGGAATCCAGGAGAATGGTGTATTCAATCTCGTGGGGGGTGCTCATGGCCACAGTATCCGCAACCACGGCAATCTTCACATCCAGTGCGGTTACGGGAATTTCGAAGGAGGAGCCGCCCTCGTTGCTGACAGGCTCGTACTTCACGCCGTCCACGATCATATAGTCATATTTGCTGCTGCTGAGAACCACGGTGGCAATGCCATTGCCATCGGTCACGGTCAGCAGTGTGGGGTTGACCAGGGTGGTTTTGCCTGTGCCGCCCTCCAGGGTGCCATAAACGGTGTATTCGCCATCCGCCAGGTCGGAAACAAGGGTCTGCTTGGGCTCGGGGTTGGAAACGGAGACCTTGTGGTCATACCAAACGCCCTTCTTGCCGATGAGGGCCAGATCAAACTCGTCATCCAGGTAGGGCACGGGAATATCAAAGCCATAAACGGTCTCGGTCAGGCCGTCGGAATAGGTGACAGCGTCCTCGGTGGGCTGCAGCAGCTCCGCGCCCTCCTTCTGGGCATCCTCGGCCAGGCCGGGGAACAGGTTTACGATGGACTTGGAGGCCAGGCTGACATGGATGGTCATCTTGCCGTCCTGCACGGTCAGCGTGCCCTTGCCATCGCAAGACTCATTGGCATGGAACATGGAGCTATCCGTGTCAAACTCGGCAGTGTAAACGCCGTCCTCCAGGGGGCAGACAGCAGCCTCGGTGGTTTCGGGGGCGGTGGCCTCAACAGTGGTCTCAGCAGTGGTTTCAACAGTGGTCTCGGGTGCTGCCTCGGTGGTCTCCGGAGCGGCAGTGGTCTCAGCAGGGGCCGTCTGGCCGCAGGCGGCGAGGCCAAGCAGCAGCATAGCGGTCAGCAGAAGTGCAGTCATTTTTTTCATTTTTCATCTCTCCTTATGTATGGAATTCACCCAGGGGCTTTCTGCCCCCGGGTGATCCCGGGTTTATGAAGTAGATTTAGTTAGCGGAATCCATAGCAGCCTGGGTGTGGGCAACATACAGCTGCTCCACAGCCTCAATACGGCCCAGGCCGGAGATCTGGCAGGTCACGTCCAGACCGGCAGCCTCGAACATGGTCTTCCAGGAATCGTCATCGGAACCGGCCATGTCGTTGTTGGCATGGTCACCGGCGACGACCATCAGAGGACGCAGGACAACCTTGGTGTAGCCGGCGGCCTTGACAGCCTCAATGACGTTCTCGCAAGCGGTCTCCTCGGGCTCGCCCTCAACGGTGCCAATGAAGACATTCTCGTAGCCCAGGTTCTGCATCTGGGTCTGCATCTGGCTGTAGGTCACCTTAGCGACGTGGGCAGTGCCATGACCCATGAAGACAAAAGCGGTGCTGTCCTCAGCGGCCTTCTCGGTGCTCTCGTAGCCGGCCTCTTCCAGAGCGGCAGCGACAACAGCCTTGGCAACGGCTTCCTTGTCGGCATTGATGACGGTGGCATCGGAGCCGACCTCACCCAGCATGGGCTCGGCAACCACGATGGTCTCGATCTTGTCCTTGTACTCCTCCAGAGCCTCGCACATCTCGTCGTACTCAGCGCCGTGCATCAGGTGGGTGGGCTGCACAACCAGAGTCTTCACGCCGTTGGCAACCGCACGGTCCAGAGCCTGTTCCATGTTATCGATCTTCTCGCCGTCACGGGCCTGGACGTGGTTGATGATGATCTGTGCGGTGAAGGCGCGGCGGACGGACCAGTCGGGGAAAGCCTCGGCCAGAGCATCCTCAATGCCCTTGATGTCTTCCACACGGCTGTCGTTGAAGGAAGTACCGAAGGAGACAACCAGCAGCTCCTTCTCGCCGATCTCGTCCTGATTCCGGGGATCATCCAGAGAAGCATCGCCGGTATCGCGGCCGAAGTACTCGGGGCTGGCCTCTTCGCCCTCGACCAGCTCCTTCTGAGCATCGGTCAGGGCGTCCCAGGCAGCCTTGGCGGCCTCGCACTGGGCGTCGGTCTCGTCGTTGCGGGTCTGGACATAGATGGCGTCGATCAGAGCAGCAACCTCATCGGCAGCAGCCTGGTCAATTTCCTCCTGAGACTGGGTAGCCTCAGTGGCAGCCTCGGTGGTAGCCTCGGTAGTGGCCTCCGTGGTGGCAGCCGCAGTGGTGGCAGTGGTGCTGTTGCCGCCGCAGGCAGCCATGGACAGAACCATGCAAACGCCCAGCAGCAGAGCAATCAGTTTTTTCATGGTGGATTACCTTCTTTTTCAAAATTTCCTCTGAATAAAATATAAAAGCGGCTGCATCTCCGCAGCCGCTCTTCCTGACAACATATATCCGCCCCGAAAACCCGGAAACGGGGCAAACACCAGCGGGAAGGTCGATTTGTACACAGCAAATCGGAGATTCCACGCAAAGGCAGGTCTCCTGACTCGGTTCCCCGCGTTTCTGCCTTCCCAGTTTCCCAGTGGCATCCCGAAACGCTCCCCTTCACAGTGACTGTATCGCCCCGGACTTGCACCGGGTTCCCTTTTCACCGCCTTTCGGCGGCACCTTTGCGCTGCTTTTATATTCAATTCAGACAGGCGTATTATAGCATACCCTCCGATATTTGTCAACGCCGCCGGAATGATCCGGCGGCGTTTGCATTACAGCTCCTCCGGGATGAGCCAGAGCTTCTTGGCTGCGGTTTTTGCCTCGCTGCGGCGGCTGACGCCCAGCTTTTCCAGCACCCGGCTCACATGGGTCTTCACCGTGGGCAGCTTAATGTCCATGATCTCGCCGATCTCCGCATTGCTCTTGTCCGCACAGATCAGGTGCAGCACCCGCATTTCCGTTGCGGTCAGGTTTTCCGCAGGGGACATCCGGGGCCGAAGATAGTCGGGATAGAAGCTTGCCTGGACGCGGGTATCTGTCAGAACAGCCTTGAACCATTTTGCGTCCCCTGTCCATTTCGTCTGCTCCAGCAGCGGCAGAATGGCCCCGCCGAACACGCTGGCCGGCCGGACGAAGCGGTAATTCTCCGCCTCTGTCAGGGCGGTTTCCAGATATTCATGCCACCTTTCGTCCTGCTCCCGGTATAGGGCCATAGCCCGCAGCAGGTCGGTGCTGATCTTGTCCAGATGGCGGCCGCAGGCCTTGCAATAGCTGTCCATAGGGGCCAGTGTGAGAAATACGTTCTTCGTCTGTCCCGCCACCAGCTCCACCACCGCCTGCGTCAGATACTGATACCGCTTCAGCGCATCAAAATGCAGGGGATCTTTTGGGGCTTTTTTCAGATACCAGGTATCTGCCGCATCCAGGTTGCCCAAGCGCAGATCCAGGCGGCAGAGAAGCGCATCCAGATTGTCCAAATACCGGTTCTGGCCCGTCTCTTCAAATCGCTGGCGCAATGCCAGCAGGGTCCGCTTGGCATCCCCCGCTCTGCCGGAAGTCGTCTGGCTCCTGGCCAGCAGAGCAGTTATCGCGAACTCCATCTCCGGCGTACCGTTGTTCCGAATTTCGCCCATGCGCTGCACCAAATCCAGCAGACGCACGGAGATATCCTCGCCCTTTTCGTACTTGCTCTCCGCAGTAGCGCTTTCCACCAGCCCTACGCCGTATTTGCCCAGGACCGTCTGCAACGGGCCGCTCATGGTTTTGAACATCTGGTCGTCCTTGGTGCACCAGTCGGAGAAGTCCTTGCCGCCGTTGACAATACTGGGCAGGCCGCTGGTCGCAGAGAAGGACTGCAAAACCAGCTCCTTCCGGCGAACCATTCGAGATATCTTCGGAAAAACCTCCGCAAGCGTCTCCACTCCCCGCTGGGGCAAACTGACATCCAGCCAGATCAGGCAGCTGCGCGCCTGGGTCAGCACTGCGTCCTGGGGCCCGCAGTTCTGGGCAAAGCGTTCCAGTGTCTTGTACCACCGCTCGGAGCCTTCATAGTCACCGGACATGGCGCAGAGCATGCTCATGCCCTGCATCAGCGCCGGGGACGCCAGGATATCGCTCTGCGGCAGTTGCCGATAGTACTTTTCCATTTCCCGGTAGTGGGCCATTCCCGGGAAAGTCTCCGCGTTGCGGATTAGCAGCTCGGATACCTTGGCGTGCTCCTGTCCCTGGATATAGCAGTCCAGGGCGTTAGGGTAGTCCTCTTTCAGTTCATAGTACATCCCGCCCCGGACCATCAGCGCCCGTTTCCGTTCCGGCGGGTACTCCCGGCCCATTTCCCACAGCAGAAACAGGCGGAACTGCTCCCAGAAATGGAAATGCAGAACGCCGTCATATTGCAGCATGGAGGTATTGCGCTGGAGCCAGTCCAGCATTTCCCCGGCGTTATGGCTGCCGGTCACGATACGGGCCAAGTCCAGATCGAAGGACTTAAAGGGAGCAAGCTCCAGCAAAAAATGCTGAATGGGCAGGTCAAACCGCCGGTATACGGCCGTTTCAAAATACCGGAAGACCTCCTGGAAGCATTCTCCCACCAGCTCCAAAGAGAACGGGGCTCCCTGGGCCATTCGCCGGTCCGTAACCACCACGCCCAAGGGATGGCCGATGGATTCCTTATAAATCCCGCTAATATCCGCATCGGAGGCAGAAATCTCCCAGCTTTCCAGCAGCCTGCGCACATCCTCCCGCTCGAAAAGGAAGGCTTTTGATTCCAGCACCGTCATCAGGCCGGAATACTGGAAAGCCATCAGCGTCCCGTTGGGCGCGCCCCGGGACAGCAGCAGAAACCGCCGTTCCGGGTAATCCCGAATCAAATCCCGCAAGGGAAGCCACTCCTCGTCCTCCTGCAAATTCTGCAAATCATCGATGAGCAGAATGCGCCAGCTGCCCACCTTGGAGGGAACGACAAAATCCGGGTCTGCCGCAGACAGACGCAGCACGCTTTTGCCCTCTGTCAGGGCTTCGGCCACGCAGGTTTTTCCAAATCCGCAGGGTGCACTGAAAAACAGCACGCGCCCCTGCTTCATGAATTTCTCAAAGCAGTCTGCAATGGACCGCTTGATAATCGTCCGTTCTGCCATAGAAAAGCCTCCACATCATACTTTTTTCGACTTTATTTTTATTGTATCAGCTATTTCCGGGAAAGTAAATCATTCCAAAGTATGATATAATGCAGTTTCCCCGGTAGGCCGCAAAGGGCAGGCCGCCGTGCCAGACCATCCAGTAGTGGGTGTCTCCCCGGGACGGGCAGCCGGGGTCATCAAAGCTGCCGCCGGAGGAGGGGCTGGAGGGCCAGTAGAAGGTATCCCCATTGTTCATATACAGCGGGTGCCGCCGCTGGGCCTCCCGTTTGTTTTTCTTTATCATAGTAGGGCCCCTGTTTTCTGTCAATGTCTCCGCTTGGCAAAATGGTTCTTTTCATTTCAAAAAGGCTTTTGTGCGCGTTTTTAAAAAATTCATTTGCTATTTCCATCGGAATGGTTTATAACTAAGGAAGCATCATGTATGAATGAACACCAGGAGGATCCCTTTCTATGACCTTTTCCGCCCGCGATTTGAAAAAGGAGGCTGCAGAACGGCTGCAAGCATCCCAAAATCAAAAGGACATTGTCTTTCTCTATGCTGCCGTCACCCTGGGTGTCAGCTGCCTGTGCACGCTGCTCCAGTTTCTGCTGTCCAGCCAAATCTCCCATACCGGCGGTCTGGCCGGTATGAGCACCCGGAGCTTTTTCTCCGCACTGTCCAGCTTTCTGCCCATCCTGTCCGCCATTGTCACCATGTGCATGAGTTTTGGCTACCTGGGCGGCATGGTCCGCATCTCCCGCGGACAGTACGCCTCCCGCAATGCTCTGAAAACCGGCTATGAGCGCTTTTGGCCTCTGCTGCGGCTGAAATTGCTTCTGTCCGCAATTTTACTGGGCTTTGCCCTGTGTGCCAGCTACCTTGCTTCGTTTCTGTTTCTGCTCTCCCCCTTCTCAGACCGCTTCATGAGCGCCGTATCCCCTGCCATCTCCGGCGGCAGCCTGCTCAGCGGCGGCAGCATCGTGCTGGATGAGAGCACCCTGGATGCACTTTACGCCGCCTCCGGCCCCCTGATTGTCATTTTCGCGGTGGTCATCCTGGCAGTTCTGGTTCCCGTGCTCTACCGCTACCGCATGGCAGACTATATCCTCTACGATCACCCCGAGGCAGGGGCCCTGTACGCCCTGCGGGAAAGCCGGAAAATGACGCGGGGCAGCCGACTGGGCCTGTTCAAGCTGGACCTGAGCCTGTGGCGGTACTATGCACTGACCCTTCTGTGCGCCGTTCTGTCCTACGGAGATGTGCTTCTCTCCCTGGCCGGCATTTCCCTGCCTATAGGCGACACCGCATGCTTCACCCTTTTCTATGTGCTTTCCCTGGCTGCCAACTTTGCGTTGCTGTATTTCCTGCGCAATCGTGTGGAAGTGACCTACGCATTGGCCTATGGGCAGCTGAAACCCAAGGAGCAACCCCAGAGCGGTGTAGTCCTGGGAAATATCTTCCAGATGTGAAAACCTGCCCGGCGCAAAACCGATGCGCCGGGCAGAAACTTTAGAAAGCAAAAAAGAGACCTGCCGAAGCAGATCTCTTTTTCTATGGAGCGGGTGACGAGGCTCGAACTCGCTACCTCCACCTTGGCAAGGTGGCGCT
>OKWR01001962.1_pt1 | contig 12196 bp, 10 predicted proteins | sample 1607101 | NCBI WGS metagenome assembly OKWR01 (sample SAMN04414076, study PRJEB24778) | human gut metagenome | material: faecal | host: Homo sapiens
GGACGGCGACATCATGCACTTCCGCTTCAATGTATAAAACAAACGATTAATATGAATAAATTTCTTATCATAGGAACCGGCGGCGTGGGAGGTAGCATCGCCGGTTTTCTTGCTTTAGCAGGAAAGGACGTAACGTGCATTGCCCGTGGCAAACACCTGGAAGCCATCCGCGAAAAAGGACTTCACCTGAAGTCGGATTTAAAAGGCGAACATTATCTTCCCGTAAAAGCCTGCACAGCCGAAGAATATAACGAACAGGCAGATGTCATTTTCGTTTGTGTAAAAGGATATTCCATCAACTCCATTCAGGATGTTCTGGAACGCGCCTCGCATCAAGACACCTTGGTAATCCCCATCTTGAATGTTTACGGAACCGGTCCCCGCATCGGCCGACTTGTTCCACGTGTAACGGTACTCGACGGTTGCATATACATTGTCGGTTTCGTGTCCGGCACAGGCGAAATCACGCAAATGGGCAAGATATTCCGCCTTGTTTTCGGAGCACGCCCCGAACAAGAAATAGCTCCCGGACGACTGGAAGCCGTTGCTAATGCACTGAGAGATGCAGGCATCAAGGCAGACATTTCGGAAGACATCAACCGCGACACCTTCATCAAATGGTCTTTCATCTCCGCCATGGCATGCACAGGAGCTTATCACAATGTCCCGATGGGCGCATTGCAGCATCCCGGCGAAGAACGCGACACCTTCATCGGCCTGTCTCGCGAAAGCAGCGAAATGGGACGTCGCATGGGCATCATATTCCCCGAAGACCCGATAGAATACAACCTGAAAATCATTGATAAGCTAGACCCCCAAAGCACTGCCTCTATGCAAAAGGACATTGCCAAAGGCCATGAATCGGAAATACAGGGAATGCTGTTCGATATGATTGAACTGGGCGAGAAACTGAAAGTAGACATGCCCACTTATCGCAAAGTAGAAAAGAAATTCAATAGTTGTCATTCATAAACCCCAAGATTATGCATCAATTACTCCATATCGTGTGGAATCCCGAGATAGAAGCTTTCTCCATCTTCGGCATCACCATCCGTTACTACTCCATCCTGTTTGTCACAGGGTTGATTCTGGCCTATTGGGTCATCTCCAAACTGTATAAAGACCAAAAGATTCCGTATGAGAAATTTGACTCCCTCTTTATTTACTGCCTGCTGGGTATCGTTGTAGGCGCACGGTTGGGGCATTGCCTGTTTTATGAACCGAGCTATTGGCTTTCCCACCCTCTCGAAATGATTCTTCCCGTCAAGTTTACAGACGGAGGCATCAAATGGACAGGCTATCAAGGTTTAGCGAGCCACGGAGGAACCATCGGATTGCTACTTTCCCTTTGGTTTTATGCCCGCAAAATGAAATTAAACTACCTTTCGGTACTCGACAATATTGCCATTGCCACCCCCATCGCCGCCTGTTTTATCCGTTTGGGCAACTTGATGAATGGCGAGATAGTCGGCAAACTGAGTAATGTGCCCTGGGCGTTCATTTTCCCCCGCGAAGGAATGGAACCGCGCCATCCGGCACAACTCTATGAAGCCATAGCCTATCTCATCATCTTCGTCATAGGACTGTCTTTATACAAGAAATACAAAACCTCCCTCCTTCCGGGGTTCTATTTCGGCTACTGCCTCACCACCATCTTCGTTTTCCGCTTCTTTGTAGAGTTCATCAAAGCCAGCCAAGAGGCATACGAAGACAGCATGATGCTCAATATGGGGCAATGGCTCAGCATTCCGTTTATCCTCATCGGAGCACATTTTATGTATCACTCTTTCAAACCGGCTAAAAACAAATGAAACATATCATAGACATTGACACCTGGGAACGTCGGGACAACTACAATTTCTTCCGCACTTTCCACAACTCATGGATATCCATTACCAGCGAAGTAGAGTGTGGCGAGGCCCTTGCTGCGGCAAAAGCCTCCGGACGTTCTTTTTTCCTGTATTATCTCTATGCCATACTCCGGGCCGCCAACGAGGTGAAGGAATTCCGTTTCCGCACGGACAAAAACGGACAAGTAGTCTATCATGACCAGGTGGACATCATCTCACCCATCGCCGTCCCCGGCAAGACTTTCTACACCGTGCGCATCCCTTACCACGAGGATTTTGAGCGTTTTTATGCCGAAGCATACCACATCGTCCATCATATTCCCGAAGACGGCGACCCGTATGGAGCCGAAAAAGTGATTGCAGAGCAAGGTGATTTTGACATCATCCAACTGAGCGCCACGCCTCAGCTTTATTTCACTTCGCTCACCTACACGCAGATGGCTCCCGACCATCCACTGGACTATCCGCTGATGAATGCCGGCAAAGTAGTGCCACGCGAAGGAAGATTGGTTATGCCCATTGCTTTCACCGTAAGCCATGCTTTTGTAGATGGAGCGCACATAGGGCAACTCTTTCAAAAAATAGAAATGATACTGAAAGAATTGGCTCAATAAATAGAGGCTAAAAAGTACGAACATTTATTTGTAAAAGCAGCGGAAAGAGCGTATCTTTGTTTACACTAGTTCAAAGTGGACTCATAAATAAACTGAATTATGGAATATGTATCATCAGACATGAAGTTGTTGCCATACGGCATGATGAATTTCGAAGATATTCGTCTTGACAACTATTATTACGTGGACAAGACTTCGTTTATCCCTTTAATAGAACGTTCGGACCGGTATTTCTTCTTTATCCGTCCACGACGTTTCGGCAAGAGTCTGACACTGAATATGCTGCAACACTATTATGATGTGCGTACCCGTGACAAGTTTGATGCCCTGTTTGGCGACCTCTACATAGGGAAGCATCCCACAGATGACCGCAATAGTTACTTGGTGCTGTATCTCAACTTTTCCGGCATTACCGGCGAATTGCACAATTACCGCAGCGGACTGGACGCGCATTGTGGCATTACTTTTGAAAACTTCTGCAAAATATACGCTGAATATCTGCCGCAAGATACATTAGAAGGCTTGTGTGCGGCAAAGGGAGCTGTTGAACAGTTGGACTTTCTCTATCAGGTATGCGAACGTGCAGGCCAGAAGATATATCTCTTCATTGATGAGTATGACCACTTCACAAATGCCATCCTCTCCGATGCCGACAGCCTGCGCCGATATACCGAAGAGACGCACAAAGAAGGTTATCTGCGCGCCTTTTTTAACAAGGTAAAAGCCGGGACTTATTCCAGTATCAAGCGTTGCTTTATCACCGGTGTAAGCCCCGTGACGATGGACGACCTGACCAGTGGCTTCAACATCGGTACCAACTACTCTCTCTCATCGAAATTTAACCAAATGATGGGGTTCACCGAAGCCGAGGTACGCGAAATGCTGGCTTATTATTCTACCAAAATCTCTTTCAATCATACCATCGATGAGTTGATAGGACTGATGAAACCGTGGTATGACAACTACTGCTTTGCACAGGAGTGCTATGGAGAAACGACGCTATACAATTCCAATATGGTGCTTTATTTTGTCAAAAACTATATAGACAATAATGGCAGAGTACCGAGAAATATGATAGAAAGCAATATTCGCATCGATTACGAAAAATTGCGTATGCTCATCCGCAAGGACAAGGAGTTTGCGCACGATGCCTCCGCCATACAGACCTTAGTGAGCCAAGGTTACATTACCGGCGAGTTAAAAGAAAGCTTCCCGGCTGCCAACATCGTGGATTCCGACAATTTCGTGAGCCTGCTCTATTATTTCGGTATGCTTACTATCAGCGGAATGTATAAGGGAAAGACCAAACTTACTATTCCCAACCAGGTGGTGCAGGAGCAGCTCTACACCTATCTGCTGAACACGTACAATGAAGCCGACCTCAGCTTCAGCAACCATGAGAAAGACGAGCTTGCTTCGGCTTTAGCCTACGACGGGGCATGGCAATCTTACTTCGGCTATATAGCGGACTGTTTGAAGCGTTATGTCTCGCAACGCGACAAGCAGAAAGGCGAGTTTTTCGTACATGGTTTCACTCTTGCCATGACAGCTCAAAACCGCTTCTACCGTCCCATCTCCGAGGCCGACACTCAAGCCGGATATGCTGACATTTTCCTGTGCCCTTTGCTAGATATCTATCCTGATATGCAACACAGCTACATCATCGAATTGAAGTATGCCAAGTACAAAGATCCCGAAGACCGTGTGGAGGAACTTCGGAAAGAGGGTATTGCCCAAGCCAATCGGTATGCAGATACCGATACGGTGCAAAATGCCGTGGGCAGCACACAGTTACACAAGATTGTTGTGGTGTATAAAGGAATGGAAATGAGGGTGTGCGAGGAAATATAATTCTCTCTGCAATATTTATAAAGCAAACATTGGTATCAAGGCACACGAAAACAAAGATGGCTTTTATGGGCTGTAAAAATATGTCCGTATCTTTTCCGGAGCGTCACAGTGGTATCATGAATCGATATATTGTTTGATTTGTTCCATAGGTATTCCTAATTGTCCGGATATCTCGTCCATTGATGCTCCATTGTTACAGAGCATCTTAACCATGGAACGAATCATCTGCTCTTTCTGTTCAATGACCTGCTCTTTCTGCTCAATGACCTGTTCTTTTTCCTCTATCACCTTATTCTTGAGCATTATTGTCGTATCCCTGTCCTCTATTTCCGAAAGAATCTCGTCCTCTATCTCCATGGCACGGCGAACGGCGGGTGCGGCAGCGGCCTTCAGCAGGCGGTGCACCACATACTTCACTTCCTCGTCCATGTGCTCATCGTTTATTTCCAGATAATGCTCGCTGTCGGGCTGCCGGTATTCTTGGTCGAACACGCTCAGCAGACGTTCCAGGCGGTTGCGGGTGCGTCCGGTGAGGAACGGGATCTGTACGATGATGCTGTCATGCGTCAGACTCTCGATGAAAGGGTCGGGAGCAGGGAGCGGATGGTCATCATAGTCCAGATAGCTGCGGCGCACATAGACCACCGGCTCGGTGAGGTCGCCCAGGGGATGCCCCAGGATGTAGATGGAAATGATGGGCAACCCATAGGTCCGTTTTTGTCCGTGCTCGTTCTTCTCTTCGATGATGTTCTCCTTGTTGAGGTACTGCGTGCCCAGGTACTGGCGGAAGCGCAAGGTCTCCGTAATCAGCCAGGTCTTTTGCAGCTCGATAAGGACAAGGTGTTCCGAACCGTCGTGCTCGCGAATCTTTGCCGAGAAGTCGATGCGGAAGAGCGAGATGCGTGTCTGCTCCATGGATGTATACTCGTGGCGGCGCATCTCCAGGTCTATGATCTCCTTTTTCAGCAATGCGGAGAGCAGTATCTTGGCCACTTTCTTGTCTTCCATCAGGAATTTGAAAACAGCGTCGTAAATAGGGTTGGCAATGATGGTCATAATGCTTATGGTTTGATGATGAAACAAATGTACTTCTTTTTTTTGAATAGCAAGCGGATGGAAAGGTTAAATTCTTCTATCGGAAAGGAATTACGGGGCCCTGTCCATGACGCGAGCAATAACCAGTCAAAATGCCGATGCGCTTCTCGTTCGCATCGGCATTCTCATTTTGACGGATTGTTAGTTTAGTTTTTATTCATTCCCTGAAAGCACTATCGATTCGTTGCATTAAAATTTATAACCGACACCGGCGGACAAGCTCAGTCCATGTCCTTCGTGATTCAAAGCATGTTTCATCAGCGAATATTTGCAGTCAACAGACAGCAGCCAGTGTTTACGCTCCAAAAATATTCCCCCTTTCAGACCAAAGATAAAGTGTTTCCAGAAACTCATATCCCAAGAAGAAGAGTAAGACTGTTCTTTTGAATCAACAATAAACCGCGTGCGGTCACGCCCAAACATGGCATATTGCATATAAGGTCCTGCATTGATGCGCAGAGCCAAATCGTTGCTCAGCCCCACCTTAAAAGAAGCCAGAACAGGGAGCGTAAGAGAATACATGCTGGTAGAAACATCCAAATCTTCTGATGTTTTCTCACCGCTCAAAAACTTAGCCCTATCTGTTTCATAAGAAAATATCAACTGTGGCTGGATATACCATGAACCATTGAGCTGAATATCATACAACCCGCCAATGTATCCTCCTGCTTTCCATTTGGAATCGAATGCAGACCACAAACCGGAGGAATGCGCCATAGAAGTAGACAGATTAGCTCCTCCCATTATCCCCCAACGGTTTTGAGCAGACATAGCCAAGGGGCAAATAATCAATAATAGTAATAAGACTTTTTGTTTCATTGTATCAAGTTTTTGTGTTTTAAAATGATGCTGCAAAGTTATAGGGAAAAGATAGAGCGCACAACTAATTGCTGTGACATCTAAATTCAGTAAAGCACTGAAGTTCAGCAAACTATTTATCACCGCTGTGACATTTTCACTCTTAACCGCGATTTTCTTTGATTAAGAGCTACAGTATCAGTATATCCAAAGCATAAAGCAATAACCAGTGAAGGAATATTAGCCTCTTGCAGGCAAAGCAACAACAAGTCATCATCGGTCAATTGAGCATATTGTTCCTTCAACGGAGAAATATAGTCAGCATATATCTCAAACACCGTTTTCTTTAGTTTTTCACGGTCAGTGTTCGTCATTACCTTCCGTTCCTTTTTGTCCACTTCCTCTTGTTCAGACAATAAAACAACCTTTTTATAAATAGCAGTCTGTTGGAATAACCATGTGCGGAGTACCAGCTTCTCTTGCTTCAATTGAGCTATTAATTGCTCTTTTTTAGCGATTTCATCGAGGTTTTGGTTCTCCTTATCTTGTAATAATACAAGGCTGGATTCATTTTCTTTTATACGCTGCTGCATGATAGTTAGTTTTTCATTGGCATGTTGCAGCGACTGTTCATAGAGTGCCTGCTGATTATTTTTTCGATCAATCCGATGTTGGTAAATCAAAATGAGTACAAAGCAAACTATTATAGCCATGAAAACAATCCATGCTATTATTCTTCTCGATTTTATCTGCGCATCCTTTACCTCCAATTCCGTTTGATGCTTATAAACCAGATGCTGCACTTCAGACAATTTCTCACTGACATCCAATGAGTCTTGAACCATCACAAAAGTATCCAGATAATGATAGGCAGACTGAAAATTTCCCAGTTCCGATTCCATAACAGCAAGCGACCAATAGGGCATAGACCAAGAGGAAGAAAGAAGCAGACTCTTCTCTAAATAATATCTGGCTGAATCGTATTGTTCCAAATCAATATACAAATCACCCATATTATAATAAGCATTAGCCATCTTATGTTCATCAGATACATATTGCAAAACTTTACGTGCATAAACTACAGCAGAATCTGTTTTATCAAATCGTCCATAAAATAGACTTAAGCTGTGCCAGGAAGCAACCATCATATTCGTATCTTTAGAACGCACGGCATACTCCACAGCCTTGCGCTGATAAGCAATGGAAGAATCCTGCAAGTCTCTCATGGTATATACATATCCGATGTTATGATAAGCAATAGCAGTATCTTTAGCACTACATGAATAGTGGAGAGCCTGATTCTGCATTTCCAACGCTTTGTCATATAATCCACAATCCCCATACCATAGTCCCAACGAGTATAAATCAACCTTCTGCTTTTTGTATCTTCAGGATAATCCTGCAACACTTCCAACGCCTTCAAATTATTCTCTATCGCCGCCTTTTTATCGTTCATTTGCGCCAGCAACCGCCCTTTATAAAGCAAAGCTACAGCCATTTCTTTATCATCATCGCCATAATAATCTAGTGCAAAATCCAATAACGAATCGCAAGGCAACAAAGGCAACTCGTTTTTATCCGTAGCCTCAGCCAGCAGCAAGGCATAATAAGCCCTGTCTGCTTCCGTCATTTCATCCAAAGCAGATAGATTCCTTAAAACAGCCAAGGCACTGTCCGGCTTCACATTCAGTAATGAATCTACCTGATATAACAGCAGATTAGAAGAGTGGTGATGGCAGGCAAACAAGCAAACAGCCAGCAGGCCGATGACATTCAAATTCACGATAAATGAACGCATAATAGTTTTGTCTTTAGTTTTCTGCGAACAAAGGTAGTAAAATACCTCTAAAATGGAAATATACCTGCGCGAGAAAGATTAAATACCACTCACCTGTTGCCTTTCGGAAAGTTGGAAGAAAAAAATGCCGATGCGCTTCTCGTCCGCATCGGCATTCTCATTTTGACGGATTGTTAGTTTAGTTTTTATTCATTCCCTGAAAGCACTATCGATTCGTTGCATTAAAATTTATAACCGACACCGGCGGACAAGCTCAGTCCATGTCCTTCGTGATTCAAAGCATGTTTCATCAGCGAATATTTGCAGTCAACAGACAGCAGCCAGTGTTTACGCTCCAAAAATATTCCGGGTCAGTAGATTTTTAGTGGGAACAACCATACAGCTTAGCAATGCGGAAAAGAAAGAACTTCTTTAGCTCTGAACAGTTTGATTTTAGCATTGAAAGATTCTGGCGCAGTAGAAATTACATGGGGACACTTTTCGGACAAGATTTGATTAGTTTCCTCCCCCTCCTGACAAACGTTTTTTTGTTCCCTCGACTTTGGCATAGCCTTAAAACATAGAATTGTCCTCTTATTTTTGCCGGTGAGCCAGTTTTACACGTACGTACGCAAGGGCTCGCACGTAAATACGTGTAAGCCTATATATGCGTACGTGTAGGGCTGTGCGTCAGTATGTGTGGGTGCATGTCTGCTAACACTCAGGTTTCATTTAAGGTCATAAGTATAAATATAGTCGGGTCGGCCGGAATTAACAGCATAAAGAATATCATCTTCCGATATAGCATAGATGTCAAAAGGGAAATCAAAACAGATGCGCTTCTTCAATTCGCCTTTCCAGTTCCAAAGTTGCAATTCCTGGATAAGCTTCTCATCCGAATAGATTTCTTCTGTACTATATTTATTATTATACAAAACGGCAATATATTTGGAATTAAACTTTAATTCATGAAACACCGGCCTTAGTTCAACAGAAGTCGAAGGAACACAAGCATTGTCTATTACCTGTATATGTTTCAACAAATTACCCTTTATGTCATAAATGCGTATCAAATTCTGATGAAGATAGAAATCACATATACAATCTTGGGCAACATCTCCGGCTGTCAGTTTATAATTAGTAGAGAATCGCCTCTCTTCATTCTCTGATTTCCGGGGGAATTCTCCAAAAGAACTATATCCGCCATTCTTATATATAATATGTTCACCGGTGCTTCCGTTTGTCAAACCTGCCAATATGTAGTAATCATCCCCCAATCTCACTAATTGATTGATAGCATCAGGAAGAGTGATATCATTATTCCTTTTTATTACCAGCGTTTTATCCTCAAAGCAAACTTCTCGCTCTATATCAGAGTCCAAGATAAAGAAGCTGCTATCGGTAGAAGCGTAATAATCATATCGCGGATTTATTAACTCATTAGGGCCATTCCCTTTCCTGCCACATGAAAACAAATGAGCAAAATCATCACGGTCCCAAATGGAATAAATGGAGTCCTTCAATTTGGGCTCCATTATAATCAGGTAGTTCCGCCAAACATTTATGCCACGAGGGTATATTAATAAACTGTCAGTGGGATATAATTTGAAAGATAACTGTTCAACCTCTATGTCTTGCAAACATATTGAATCTTTCTTATATTCATCACAGCAGCATAAAAGGAATAATATACCGCATAAATATAATTTAAATCGTGCTCTCATACTCAGTCATAACGATCATAAAAGCATTACATTTCTCCCTGCCTGCAACTTACATCTTTCAGTTTCCCCTGAAATCCATTCAGCGTATCTCCTATCTGCTGCAAAGGAAAGACCAAGGTTTCTTGATAGCGCATCTCATCCATCGACTTATATTTGGGATTATAAACCCGCATGGTTCTGCCTTCCAGACGCTCCTGCAATTTACCGTCCACATACAGGGAAGTGCCCTTGTAATCTCCTTCGATGCGGATGGAAGACCATCTGCCGGCCGGAAGACGATAAGAATTAAACACAAATGTGTAACCGTCGCGAGAGAAGGCAATCCGTCCCGTATTCTCCCAGTTTGTATATACCGTGGCATGAGCGCCTTTAAACAGCACACCGCTGATATTCGTCTTTTCGTCCGGACAGATTTTGAATTCCACCGTATAGGGATAGCCCACTTCCTGCAAAGCTGTCTGAACCGTATCCTTACCGGTAAAGAGCAATTCCTTGCCGGGAACCGTCAGGGCAACATCTTTATTGGGAGAAATTTTACCCGACAGGTTAATGCCCGGCGCTTCGGGCATCTCTTTGCAAAGAGCCTCAAATGCTTTATAAGGCACTTGTTTGTTGTCTCCCTTCCACAGTCTTTCGGTCAGCACCTGAACGGCCGGAAAAGCACGGATATGCACATCCTGTTGCGAAATACCGTTGCCACACTGGTCATTCCATACGGCAAACATTCCGCCCAATACCCCCGGAGTGTCTTCGGGAAGTGTCTGCTTGCGGTTTATCATCCAGGGAGTCCATGTCTCATACAGCCATTGATGGTCCAAAAACTCGCGATAGTAGCCCGCACCGGGCACAATATACAGATAGGTATCGCAAGTATTGATAAGCTTATATCCATCTTTTAAAGATACTTCCGGGTCCACCCAGTCATACGACCACGCATTTACCGTTACTCCCTCTGCCTTTACAGGAGTCTTTCCGGGAAGCCATTTCAAGCCTCCCCACATACGCGGAGTCTTGCCATACTTCTCAATGTACTTCAAGTAGCGGTCAGTGAAATAACGATACTGCTCGGCTTCTTTCTTATTGTATTCATCCGTACCGATATGCACATCAGGGCCTATAAACACGGGATTCTCTCCTCCGATATACTCGTCCAGCAACGAATCTACAAAATGATAGGTTTCCTCCTTATACAAATCCAAATGGTCCATACCATACTCTTTGCTACCTATTTCAGGGTTATAGTGAGTGAACGCCAATGAATGGGCAGGAATGTCTATTTCAGGAATCACATTCACCCCATATTCCATACCCAGCCGTTGCAAATCGGTAAACTCTTTCTTGGTATACGAGCCGTCTTTTGCGGTCAGACCGGGAAAACGTTCACTTTCAAGACGGAATGCAGCATAAGTCTTGTTCCAGTCATTGTCAAAGAACTGAGGAAAACCGTTATCGTTCAGATGAATCTGGAACTCATTCATCTTATAGAAAGAAAGTATCTTCACATATTGCTTCAAATAGTCCAATGTAAAGAACTTGCGACCGGCATCAATCATAAAACCACGGTTAGGAAATAAAGGGAAGTCGCGTGCCGTTCCTTTCGAAATCTTTCCCTGCTGCTTATAAAGCATCTGTAGCAGCGTACGGGTTCCCCAGAACACTCCCTTTCGGGTGGGCGCTTCAATCCCGGCATACCGGTTCACCGACAGTTTATAGCCTTCATCACCCAACTCCTTGTCCGGCTTCATCAAAGCCATATAAATATCATTTTTGCCCGGTTTGCCGATTTTTACGGAATAGTTCCACCCCATCATCATGCTCAAGTCATCTGCCAATATCTCGGCGGTAGACAAAAGCACAGCCTCATCAGCAGGGTTGACGACAATACTACCTTCGGCAGGAAGAGCCAGTTTGCCACTGCCACCTTTCCATTGCTGAAGAGCGGGAATTACTTGGGGACACGGTTCTTGTGCAGAAATCGCGCAACATGCTATCCACAGACAGCATAGAATAAAAAAATTTTTCATAAGCATTGAGGTTTAAAAAGAGGTTGTATCAAAAGTATATACCGTTGACGATTTGACAGCATCATCAACGCTTTGACACACCTCCGACTATTTTCTTGATATCATTCAGTTTATTCAAAGCTTCAAGAGGAGTCAGATTATTGACATCCAAATTCAGAATCTCATCACGTACCTGACACAGTACGGGGTCGTCCAGTTGGAAGAAACTGAGCTGCATCCCATCTCGGCCGGAAGCTATCTCCGCCGTCGGTTTGGCAATTCCCTGCTGACGGTTGTCCGTCTCCAATTGGTGTAGGATATCGTTTGCACGTTTCACGATACTCTTCGGCATACCGGCCATTTTCGCCACATGGATACCAAAAGAGTGCTCACTGCCTCCCCTCTCCAACTTACGCAGAAAGATGACTTTATTATCGACCTCCTTCACCGATACATTGTAGTTTTTAATGCGTTTGAAGGATTT
>OKWR01001976.1_pt1 | contig 12131 bp, 7 predicted proteins | sample 1607101 | NCBI WGS metagenome assembly OKWR01 (sample SAMN04414076, study PRJEB24778) | human gut metagenome | material: faecal | host: Homo sapiens
AAAAAATTATCAACAAGTAAACAAATGGCAATAAATATGGTTGCCGCCATAGTGTCTTTTTTGATAGGAACAGGAATTAACTTTGTTCTTGCACCCTATCTTGTAAAGGAACTCGGTTCTGAAACCTACGGATTTATCGGACTTGCAAACAACTTTGTCCAGTATGCCACCATTGTAACATCTGCTCTCAACTCAATGTCGGGCAGATTTATTTCAATTGAATACAGCAAAGGAAACATTGACAAGGCATCAAGATATTTCAGCTCAGTTCTGGTTGCCGACCTGATTATTGCCGGCGTTTTACTTTTGGTTTCGTCAATTATTACATTCAACATTGAATTTATACTGAATGTTCCCGAAAATCTTGTTGACAGCGTAAAGATATTGTTTGCGCTCACTTTTGCAACATTTATAATCAGCGTTATCACGGCAATATTTACTACTGCGGCATTTGTAAAAAACAAGCTGTATATCAATTCCCTCCGTGATATTGCGTCAAACACGCTCAAGCTCTTGCTTGTAGTAATTTTGTTCTCGTTTTTTCCCGCAAAAGTATATTTTCTCGCTATGGCGTCACTTGCAAGCGGAATTTTTCTTTTGCTTACCAATATCAAAGTCAAGAATAAAATTCTGCCGGAAGTAAAAATGAACTTCAACCTTTTCAGTTTCAAGCTGGTAAAAGTTCTTATTTCCGCAGGAATTTGGTCGTCAATCGGTTATCTCAGCACAGCTCTGAACAGAGGTCTTGACCTGTTAATCTGTAACCTGACTCTCGGAGCGGGACTCATGGGACTTTTGTCGATTGCAAACACCGTTCCGCACTGCATTGATAACCTTATTACAACCATTGCAAATATCTTCACTCCCAGATTTACAATCCTTTATGCAAAGGACAACACGGACTTACTTGTTGAAGAAACAAAGTTTTCGTCAAAGATTATGAGTTTTCTCATGACTGCACCTCTTGCGGGATTTATTGCGTTTGGCAACAAGTTCTATACATTGTGGCAGCCGACCAAATCTCCGGACGAAATTACCATAATTCAGATTTTGTCGGTGCTTGTATGTATTTCATACCTATTTACCTGTCACACAAGAACTCTTTCTAGCCTTTTCACCGTATGCAACAAGCTCAAGGCCTCCGTTCTTATCTCGCTTGTGTGCGGTGTTCTTACGGTTATTATCGTTTTACTGCTCATACACTTTACACCGCTCGGCGTTTATGCTATTGCAGGCGTCAGCTCTGTTTTTATCGGTCTTAAAGCGATAGTATTTGTTCCGTTATACGCCGCACATATTTTGAAAATAAAGCTTACAACATATTACAGGTCTATTTTCAGAGGATGGTTCTGCTTTGCTGTTGTTATCACCATGTTCATCTTTATCAACAGCTTTGTACACGCAAACAGCTGGATGTCATTCCTTCTTCTCTGTGCAGCAAGCGGACTGGCAGGATATGCCGTTTCCGTTCCGCTCATTTTCTCAAGAAAAGAACTCGTTCTTATCAAGGATAAAATTAAGAAGAAGTTTAAGAAAAGCTAAATTATTATCATTTTGAGGTTGCAATGACTGAATATACTTTTTCCGTTTTTACACCGTCATATAACAGGGCAAAAACTCTGCCCAGATTATATGAGGCGCTGAAAAGACAGACATACAGAAATTTTGAATGGATAATTGTTGATGACGGTTCAGCCGACAACACAAAAGAAACGGTTGAGAAATTCATCAGCGACAGACCCGACTTTAACATAACCTATAAATATCAGACCAACAAAGGGAAACACATTGCAACAAATGTTGCGGCACAGATTGCAAAGGGTGAATTCTTTATAACGATTGACTCCGATGACAGCGTAAAAGACGATGCCCTTGAAACATTTATAAACGAATGGAACAAAATTCCCGATGAAGACAGATCAAAATACAAGGGAATTTCGTGCCGCACCTGTAACGAAAGCGGCAAAACAAACGGTTGTCCTCTGCCGTCAGAACGATTTGACTGTTCCGACCTTGACCTGAGATTGAAGTATAAAATTGACGGTGAGATGTGGGGAATGACAAAACTTGAAATAATCAGAGCCAACCCTTATCCGTGTGTTTCGGGACTTCATTTTTATCCCGAAAATATCTATTGGGACAATATCGGAAGAAAGTATATAACCCGTTTTATTGACACACCGTTGCGATATTACATAAACGATCAGGAAAATTCTTTGACAGGTAACGCTTACTCGGCTCACAGGGAAACTATTTTCGTAAGACTCCACTTTATAAACGAATGTTGGGATTACGCAAAGAGCAATCCTAAGTTCTTTATCAAACAATTTGTGGGACTTTCCCGTGACGGCTTACTCAACGGTAAAAGATTTTCCGAAATAAAAAAGATGCCCGACACATTTTCAAAGAGGGCTCTTGCGGTCATATTTTATCCCATGGGATATTTTTTGTACAAAAAACAATCAGGGGGAAGCAGATAATGAAAAAGGTAGGCATTGTAACATTTCACCGTGCATTGAACTACGGCGCTGTGCTTCAGAGCTATGCGTTGCAAAAAACCGTTTCCTCGCTCGGTGCAGAGTGTGAAATTGTTGACTATATCTGTCCGAAAATCACAGCCGACTACAAACCCTTTCGCATTTATAAAAACGACCTTCTGAAATCCTTTGCAAAAAGCTGTGTCATGGTAAGGAGAAGAGCAAAACGCAGAGACGCTTTTAAGTCATTTTTCAATAACTATCTTGTAAAGAGTAAAAAGTCGTATACTCCGCAGAATATCGGGGAGCTTAAAAACGATTATGACTTGTTCATTTCGGGAAGCGATCAGGTGTGGAGTCCGAGATGCGTCGGTTTTGATCCCGCTTATTTTCTGACATTTGCCGATGACAGACAGAAGTATTCATATGCGGCAAGCTTTGCCGTTCCGACATTGCCCGATGAATTTATTGATGAATATAAAAAAAGGCTGAACGGTTTTCAGAAGTTCTCAGTTCGTGAACCGAGCGGAGAAAAGCTTGTAAAAGAACTCACAGGCAGAACAGCCGAAACTCATCTTGATCCTACCCTGCTGATTTCGGCAGACGAATGGAAAAAGATTGCTGTTTCAAAAATCGACAAACCGTATATCCTCATTTTTACGGCTAATCCGGCAGTTTCGCTTGTGGATTTTGCCCTTAAACTGTCAAAAGAAAAGAACCTTCCCGTTTACTGCATAAACGATGCACCTCACCCTGTAAGTCACGGTATAAATTATATTGTTGCACCTACTGTTGAGGAATTTGTCGGCTGTTTCAAAAATGCCGAATATGTTGTTACAAACTCGTTTCACGGAACAGCGTTTTCTGTTATTTTCAACAAGAATCTTTTTGTTGAATTCAAGAACAAAAGCGGAAGAAACATCCGCTCCGAAGGTCTTTTGAAAAGTCTTGGAATCGACCGTGAAATTGTTGACGGAAACTGCCGAGAAACCGAAATAAACTGGTACGATGTGAACGAAAAAATCAAGAACCAGACAATAATATCTTTGGATTATCTTAAATCCTTTGTCAGCGGTGGTTAAAATGAGTCTTAAAAATACACTAAAAAAAGTCAGACAGGGCATAATCAAAACATTTAAAGCAAAAAATGTTGTTCCCGTGTATGTGCAGAAGGAGAACAACAATATTCTTAACGGCAAAACCGCTCTGATTACAGGCGGTTCCGGAATTATCAAAAACTAAAGCGGAGGAAAGCGTATGTATTCTACAATAAAAAGCGTTCAGTTGCTCACTGCACTTCTGAAAAAATATAATATCAACAAATTGGTGCTTTCTCCCGGAGGCAGTGATATTCCTATAATTCATTCACTTGAAAATGACGATTTTTTTGAGTGTCATTCGGTCGTTGACGAGAGAAGTGCCGTGTATTACGGCATCGGACTTGCACAACAGACAAAATCCCCCGTTGCCTGTATCTGTACCTCGGGTACGGCTGTAAGCAACTATCTTCCGGGTATGACAGAGGCATTTTATCAGGATGTTCCGATTGTCGCAATTACCGCTGACAAAGACCCGTACAGATTAAATCAGCTTATGCTGCAGAAAACCCAGCAGGTCAATATTTTTGAATCAGTTACAAAAAAATCCGTTAATCTTCCCGTTGTGCGTGGCGGAAATGACAGATGGTACTGCGAAAGACTTATTAACGAGGCTCTTTCGGAGCTTGACCATCACGGAACAGGACCTGTGCATATCAATATTCCGATTGTTGAAAACTCGGCTGTATATGATTGTGAAAATCTTCCTCAGGTTAGGAAAATCAACAGAATTTCTCCCGATATGCCCTCCGAGAAGTGGCGTGAATATGCAGAAAGGCTTTCAAAATATAAGAAAATTCTTGTCATTGCCGGTCAGAACAATTGTTTCTCGGAAGATGACAGAGCGTGCGTTGAGAAGTTCTTTGAGAAATACAATTGCCTTATATCGGTTGAGCATATGTCAAACCTCAAGTGCAAGGGCTGCCTTATGACCTATCCTTTGTCAGAATGCTCAATGCAGGGAATGTTCGGCGAGTTATGCCCTGATCTTATTATTTCGTTCGGCAACAATATTGCTTCATATAAACTCAAGCCTATGATTAAGGCTCACAAGGAAAAATTTGTTCACTGGCAAATTGATACTGCGGGAAGAATCAGAGATTTTTCCGACAAGCTGACAGATGTATTTGAATGTACACCGCAGTATTTCTTTAACTGCTTTGCAGAGAACGCACCGCAGAATTCAAAAAATGATATGACATACTACAACATGTGGAATGACGATATCAAAATGCTTGATTATTCAAGCAATCTTCCGTTCTCAAATATGTATGTTGCCAAAAAGCTTGCTGAAATTATTCCCGACCGTTCTGTTCTGCACCTTGCAATTCTCAGCAGTACAAGAACTATGCAGTTCTTCGATTTGAAACCGAATGTCAAGGTTTACAGCAATATCGGCGCTCTGGGTATTGACGGCTGTATGTCTTCGTTCTTCGGACAGGCATCGGCAACAGACAAGCTTGCCTTTTGCGTTGTGGGCGACCTCAGTTTCTTCTATGATATGAACTCCGCAGGCATCAGAGGAATCAAGAACAATGCGAGAATTATTCTTCTCAACAACGGCGGTGGTTCAGAATTTCACTTCTTTATGGGCAAGGAAAAGATTCCTACAATCAATCAGTACATCTGTGCCGAACATCACAAGGGCGCAAAGGGCTGGATTGAATCACTCGGATATGACTATTACAGCGCAACAACCAAGGAAGAAGTTGACAACATTATTCCTACACTTGCAGAAGAATCCGACCGACCGATTTTTGTTGAGATTTTCACCGATATGGAAGAGGACGCAAAGCTTATTAACAGGCTTTTTCATGACAACAGAATGAAATTTGGCGGAATGAAGCTCAAGATGATGGAAAAGGCAAAGTCAATTCTCAGTCCGTCACAGATTCAAAAGGCAAAAAAATTATTAAAAAAGTAATCAGGTGAAACCAAATGAAAATAGCAATTGCCGGGACAGGCTATGTAGGTCTTTCAAACGCCGTACTTCTTTCGCAGAAACACGAAGTTACCGCTGTTGATGTCGTTGAAAGCAAGGTAAAGTTAATCAATGAAAAGAAATCTCCGATTGCCGACAGGGAAATCGAAGAATATCTTGCTGACAAAAAATTAAATTTGGTTGCAACCGTCGATGCAAAATCTGCGTACAAAAATGCTGATTTTGTAATTATCTCTACTCCTACCAATTACGATGACGAAAGACACTTTTTTGATACATCGTCCGTTGAGGCTGTAATTGAGCTTGTAATTGAATGCAACCCAAATGCGGTTATAGTTATCAAATCCACTATACCGGTTGGATACACAAAAAGTGTTATCGAAAAATACAAATACACAAAAATTCTTTTCAGTCCCGAATTTTTGCGTGAGGGCAAGGCTCTCTATGATAACCTCTACCCGTCAAGAATCATTGTCGGTGTTGATATGGCAAATGAAGAACTGAAAAAATCTGCCGAGACTTTTGCAACAGCACTTGCAGACTGTGCAATTAAGGAAAACATAGACACTCTCTTTATGGACTACACAGAGGCAGAGGCGGTAAAGCTTTTTGCAAATACATACCTTGCAATGCGTGTCAGCTTTTTCAACGAGCTTGACACATATGCCGAAATGAAGAACCTTAACACTAAAAGTATCATTGACGGTGTGTGTCTTGATCCGAGAATCGGAAATCACTACAACAATCCGTCCTTTGGCTACGGCGGTTACTGTCTGCCAAAGGACACAAAACAGCTCAAGGCCAATTTTTCGGATGTTCCGAATGACATAATCAGCGCTGTTGTAACATCTAACAAGACAAGAAAAGAATTTATTACATCGCAGATAATGAATAAAAATCCAAAAGCTGTCGGAATTTACCGCCTTACAATGAAGTCAAATTCCGATAACTTCAGACAAAGCTCAATTCAGAGCGTTATGGAGCTTTTGAAAAATAACGGCATCGAGTTAATTATCTACGAACCGACACTTAAAGTCGATTTATTCGAGGGCTTTGGCGTTGAAAACGACTTTGAAAAGTTCGTCACAAAATCGGATGTAATCGTTGCAAACAGATACAGCTCCGTTCTTGACTGTGTAAAAGAAAAGGTTTACACAAGAGATTTGTTTTTCAGAGATTAATTTGAGGGTAAAAGTATGGAAACATTGATTATCGGCAAACCGAAAATTGAAAAACTTGATAATCGTGCCAGACTCTGTTCAAAAATCAGCGAAAACGGAAAGCCTTCCTACACTCTCTGGTTTGATGTTGATGCAAAGTATGCTGACTATCTGACCGAAAGTGCCGACGCATTCGTTGTTGCGCTGTTGCCGTATGCAATGAACAACAGTCTGAATATTTCGGCAGAAGCAAAGATGTCGAAGCAACTGTGTTTTCAGCTTAATGAAATTTTCATTCCCGTTCTTACAAAAAATTCAAAATTATTCAACAAAATTTCGATATCTGCAAAAGAGCTTACACAGGAAAACTACTGCTGCAAAAATGCGTCGGCAACAGGATTTTCGAGAGGTGTGGATTCATTTGACACAATTTGCAGTCTTTCCGAAAACAGAACGGAAAAGCTGAGTCATCTTACCTTTTTCAATGTCGGCTCCCACAGGAGTACGGCTAATTACACACCCGAACAATCTGCCGAGCTGTACGAAAATCGTCTTGAAATTGCAAAAAAATCCGCAAAAATCTTTGATATGCCGTTGATTGACATTAATTCAAATCTCGGTGAACATCTTACCCTACCGTATGTAAAGGTTCATCATTATTGCAGCTTTTCGGCGGTCTTGTGTATGCAGAAATTTTTCAAAAACTATTACTATGCGTCGGGATACCCGATAAGCAGTTTTTCGATAAAACAATGCGACACCGGCTCGGCACACTATGAGGCATTTACGGCAAGTATGCTGAGTACCGAAAGTACCGATTTTTACATTACAGGTCTTGAAAAGACAAGGCTTGAAAAGGTTGACTTCATTTCAAAATTTCCGATTACATATGATAACCTCAATGTGTGTTACTACGGTGAGAACAACTGCGGTCACTGTGAAAAGTGCGTCAGAACGCAATTTGAGCTTATGGTACTCGGAAAACTTGAACTGTATAAGAATGTTTTTGATATTCCGAAATTTTACAGGGACAAAAACAAATATATGGACTATGTTCTCAAACATCAGAACAAGGACTATTATGCAGAAATTCTCAGTCTTATGAAAAAGAAGGGTTTCAAGCTTACGCCAATTCAAAAAATTAAAAAGGCTGTCTATGCCGTTTATCTTAAATTCAGAGGGAATTAAGGCTTACGGTTACTTCGCACAAAACAAAAATGCATCAGACCTTTTCGGGCAACTGATGCATTTTTCTTTTTTAAACTGTTTTCTTGAATAGACTTCGGTGGCACACCGCCGACATCATTTTCTGTTTTCAACTTTCAATTCTTAATTGAAAGCACCGCTCGGGTATTTAACTTTTGCATATGCAAATACTGCTACCCGAATTGGGTGCAACAACTTGTTGCTTATTCTTCCTCAGCAAGCTCATCGGCTGTAACTTCTGCCTGCGGTTCTTCCTTTGCAGCCTCCTCAGGCTCTTTTTCGGAAACAATATCGTCAATTTCCTCAATAAGCTTCTGCTCTGCGCATCTGTGCTTTTTTAAAGCGAGAAATGCTGCTGTGGCAGCCGCAAGTGCAGAGATTGCACCGATGATTGTGTAGAATAATTTTTTGTTTTTATCCATTCCGGCACCTCTTTCAGTATTAATATAAATCAGCGGAAAAACCGTATTTTTCTACTTATTGCTATTTTATATCATTTTTACAAATTTTTCAATAGGCAACTGATAATCTTTGCACAAATGGCTGTCAGTGTGTTATATTCTCTTTTTACGCTCTGCAAGGGCAAAAAGCACTCCGCCCGAAATTACAACAAGCATCATAACAGCCGTTGCTGTCACTCCTGTCTGAACACCGCCGTTTTTATCAGGCTGTGAAGGAGTGCTGTCCGATGTTGCGGCACCGCCTGTTGCCGAAGTCGGATTTACAGAGGTTGTACCGACAGTTGCAGGCTCACCCGTCGGAGCAGTCTGAACAGTCTGTTCCTGAGTAGCAGTCGGTTCTTCCGACGGTGACGATTTCTCAACAAGGACAGCTTAAAAATCTTTGAATACACCTTTGATTCATCAATTTTGCTGAAGAAAAAACAACAAAAGCAGAATAACAAATAAAAATCAAAACAAAAACGGCAGTACCAAAAAAATCGGTACTGCCGTTGTTATATAAGAAATTAATCTCTTGTTTTTTCGCCGTTAAGAATCATTTCCGCATTCTTAACACGCTCTTTTGTCGGGGGCTCAATGCCCTCGAGAGGATAGTCATAACCGAGTGCTTTCCACTTGTACACACCGAGTGTGTGATACGGAAGAACTTCAACTCTTTCAACATTCCTGAGCGAACGGATAAAGTCGGCAAGTCTGAAAAGATACTCGTCCTTATCATTTCTTTCAGGCACAAGAACATGTCTTATCCATACGGGCTTGCCCATATCGGAAAGCTGTCTTGCCATTTCAAGAATATTGGTGTTTGGCTGTCCTGTAAGGATTTTGTGCTGTTCGTTGTCGATATGCTTTATATCAAGCAACAGCAAATCCGTATATTCCATTAGCTCTTTCCACTTTGAATAGAACGGCTCTTTGGTTGTAAACGGGTTGGCGCTTGTGTCAATACAGGTATTAACCCCCTGCTTTTTAGCCTTCTTAAACAAATCAAGCAAAAAGTCAATCTGTAAAAGCGGCTCACCTCCGCTTACTGTGATACCGCCCTTATTTTTCCAATAGGGGCGGTATGCAAGCGCTTTATTAAGCAACTCGTCGGCGGTGTATTCCACGGTGTTTTCATCGTGTTTCCAGGTGTCGGGATTGTGGCAGAACTGGCAACGCATTGCGCAACCGCTCAGAAAAATCACAAATCTCACGCCCGGACCGTCAACAGAGCCAAAAGTTTCTATTGAGTGTACAAAGCCTTTAACAGCGTTGTCCGACATTACATTCTGTCGTGGCAGGTTCTGGCAATAACATCCAGCTGCTGCTCTCTTGTAAGGTCGATGAACTTAACAGCATAACCGGATACACGGATTGTGAAGTTAGCATACTCTTCTTTTTCCGGGTGTTCCATAGCGTCAATAAGTTTGTCCTTGCCGAATACGTTTACATTCAAGTGGTGTGCACCCTGGTCAAAGTAGCCGTCCATAACATTTACGAGGTTGTCAACACGCTCGTCATCGTTGTGTCCGAGAGCACCCGGGTTGATTGTCTGAGTATTTGAAATACCGTCAAGAGCGTACTCGTAAGGAAGCTTAGCAACAGAGTTAAGTGAAGCAAGAAGACCGTTCTGCTCTGCACCGTAGCTTGGGTTAGCACCCGGTGAAAGCGGCTCGCCTGCTTTTCTGCCGTCAGGAAGTGAACCTGTAGCCTTACCGTAAACAACATTTGATGTGATTGTAAGGATAGAAGTTGTAGGCTCTGAATCTCTGTATGTGTGGCAATACTTGAGCTTAGCCATGAATGTCTTGAGAAGATCAACGGCAATCTTATCTGCTCTCTCGTCATTGTTACCGTATCTTGGGAAGTCACCCTCTGTTTCAAAGTCAACAGCGATGCCGTCCTCGTCACGGATAACCTTAACCTTAGCGTACTTAATAGCGCTGAGTGAGTCAACAACATGTGAGAAGCCTGCAATACCTGTTGCAAATGTTCTTCTTACATCTGTATCGATAAGAGCCATTTCTGCTGCCTCATAGTAGTACTTATCATGCATGTAGTGAATCATGTTAAGTGTGCCTACATAGAGGTGAGCAAGCCAATCCATCATTGTGTCATACTTCTTGATAACTTCGTCATAATCAAGGTACTCTGATGTGATAGGTGTATATTCAGGACCAACCTGCATCTTTGTCTTTTCATCAATACCGCCGTTGATAGCGTAGAGAAGGCACTTAGCAAGGTTAGCTCTTGCGCCGAAGAACTGGATTTCCTTACCTGTCTGTGTTGCGGATACGCAGCAGCAGATTGAGTAATCATCGCCCCATACAGGACGCATTACATCATCATTCTCGTACTGAATTGAGCTTGTTGTAACTGAAATATGAGCAGCATACTTCTTGAAGTTCTCCGGAAGTCTTGAAGAATAAAGAACTGTGAGGTTTGGCTCAGGTGAAGGTCCCATATTCTCAAGTGTGTGGAGGAAACGGTAGTCGTTCTTTGTAACCATTGAACGGCCGTCAATGCCAAGACCTGCAACTTCGAGTGTAGCCCATACAGGGTCGCCCGAGAAGAGCTGGTTGTAAGACTCAATTCTTGCAAACTTAACCATACGGCACTTCATAACAAAGTGGTCAACGAGTTCCTGAGCCTGTGATTCTGTAAGTGTACCGTTCTCAAGGTCACGCTCGATGTAGATGTCGAGGAATGTTGATACACGACCAACGCTCATTGCAGCGCCGTTCTGAGTCTTGATAGCAGCAAGATAGCCGAAGTAGAGCCACTGAACTGCCTCTGCAGCGTTCTTAGCAGGCTGTGAAATATCAAAGCCGTAAGAAAGTGCCATTTCCTTCATATCGTTAAGAGCACGAATCTGATCAGCGATTTCTTCACGAAGCTGGAAGTCGCCTCTTCTCATACCCTGACGGTTTGTTTCTGCAAAGTCCTCTTTCTTGCCTTCGATAAGACGGTCAATACCGTAAAGAGCAACTCTTCTGTAGTCACCAACAATTCTGCCTCTGCCGTATGTGTCGGGAAGACCTGTAAGAATCTTGTTGTGACGGGCAAGCTTCATCTCGGGAGTGTAGATATCGAATACACCCTGGTTGTGAGTCTTGTGATATTTTGTAAAGATTTCGTGGAGTTTAGGGCTTGGAGTGTAGCCATACATCTGGCATGACTGCTCAGCCATTTTGATACCGCCGTAAGGCATAAATGCACGCTTGAGAGGCTTGTCTGTCTGAAGACCTACAACCTTTTCAAGGTCTTTATCAAGATATGCAGCGCCGTAAGCTGTGATGCCGCTTACAACCTCAGTTTCCATATCAAGAACGCCGCCCTTGGCTCTTTCTTCCTTCTGGAGTTCCTTGAGCTCGCCCCAGAGCTTGTCTGTAGCTTCTGTAGGACCTTCAAGGAAACTTTCATCACCATCATATGGCTTATAGTTTTTTTGAATGAAATCTCTAACATTTATTTCTTCTTTCCATATTCTGCCCTCAAAACCAGCCCATTGTTCATTTTCTAACATGTTCATTCCTCCTTGTACGTATATACATATATTTTTACAATTTAACTATTAATTTGGTATAATGTAAACTTAAATTTTTGATAATCTATGTAGATTGTTTTATAAAATGCTCTAGTATTTAAAAATAATTCTTAATTGATTATCCATATAAAAATACTTGTACAAATATTATTACAAAATGATTCAAAAGAGTCGCTATAAAACAAATTCACTTTGTTATTTTTTTAACATTGTAGCCTATGCATTTCATAAAACTATACAACATATGATTGGTAAATTGATT
>OKWR01001991.1_pt1 | contig 12071 bp, 8 predicted proteins | sample 1607101 | NCBI WGS metagenome assembly OKWR01 (sample SAMN04414076, study PRJEB24778) | human gut metagenome | material: faecal | host: Homo sapiens
ACATAGACATAGCCGTAAGCCATTGCGATCTGCGCAAGGTCTTTTTTCTTGACTGCCTTACCGGAAGCCGCGAATTTCGCGACCGCGCCGACCGGTGTGGATTTGGATGCCTGACCGCCGGTATTGGAATAAACCTCGGTATCTACCACCAGAATATTTACATCTTTACCGCTGGCCAAGACATGGTCGACACCACCGTAACCGATATCATAAGCCCATCCGTCACCTCCGAAAATCCACTGTGATTTCTTCGTAAAGTAGTTTTTCAGGATCAGGAGCTCTTTAGCGGCAGGAGCTGTTTCTTTAGCTAAAGCAGCAGCCATCGCATCGCTGGTAGCCAGGGTCTTGTCGCCGTCTTCGTAAGCTTCGATCCAGGCATTGATAGCCGCCTGAGTATCGGCAGAGAAGCTATTCAGATTTTCTTCAGCCAACCGTTTTACCCGTTCGCGCAGACGATTAGCCCCTTCGGCCATACCGAATCCGAATTCAGCATTGTCTTCGAACAATGAGTTCGCCCAGGCCGGTCCACGTCCGCTCTCATAGTTGGTACAATAAGGAGTAGAAGGAGCAGAACCTCCATAGATAGAGGAACATCCGGTAGCATTGGCCACCATCATCCGTTCTCCGAACAACTGAGAAATCAGTTTGATATAAGGAGTTTCACCACAACCGGCACAAGCACCGGAGAACTCGAACAACGGCTGAGTGAACTGTGAATTTTTCACATTATTCGGTTCAACTATTTTCTTGTATCCTACTTTTTTATCCATATATTCCCAGCGGTTTTCTTCCACCATCTGAGATTCCAGCGGTCTCATCACCAAAGCTTTGGTCTTGGCCGGACATACATCGGCACAGTTACCGCAACCGGTACAGTCGAGCGGAGATACCTGAATCCGGAATTTATAACCGGCCAATTCTTTACCGATAGCCGGTTTAGCCTGAGTACCTGCAGGAGCTGCAGCCAGCTCTTCGTCGCTCATCAGGAACGGACGGATAGCAGCATGAGGACAAACATAAGCACACTGGTTACACTGGATACAGTTTTCTACCTGCCATTCGGGCACGTTTACAGCAATTCCGCGTTTTTCAAATTTAGCGGTTCCGGCAGGGAAAGTACCGTCTTCATAACCGTTGAATGCGCTGACAGGCAGGTCATCCCCTTTCTGTGCATTCATCACATCGACGATATTGCGGATAAATTCCGGACGGTTTTCATCGTGTTTGATCTCATCATCCGGCAGGTTCTTCCATTCGGCAGGAACAGTTACCTTTATCAGGTTACCTTCTTTACCTCCTGCGTCAACAGCTGCATAGTTCATATTGACAATGGCCTCACCTTTCTTACCGTATGACTTGTCGATAGCGTGTTTCATTTCGCTGACAGCCACTTCATAAGGAATAACATTGGTAATTTTGAAGAATGCACTCTGCATTATGGTATTCGTACGGTTGCCCAACCCTAATTCCTGGCCGGTCTTCGTTCCGTTGATGATATAAAAATTGATCTCGTTTTCTGCCAGATAGCGTTTCATATGGTTCGGCAGGTGTTTTTTAGTCTCTTCCTCATCCCAGATAGAGTTCAACAGGAAAGAGCCACCTTTCTGAAGTCCTTTCAATACATCGTACATATGGATGTATGCAGGTACGTGACAAGCCACGAAATCAGGAGTAGTAATCAAATAAGTAGAACGGATCGGACAATCACCGAAACGCAGGTGAGAAGCCGTAAAACCGCCTGATTTCTTTGAATCGTAAGCAAAATAAGCCTGACAATATTTATTGGTAGCTCCACCGATAATTTTGATCGAATTTTTGTTCGCCCCGACCGTACCATCGGATCCCAGCCCATAAAATTTAGCTTCATAAGTTCCGGCAGGAGTCATTTTAACATCTGCTTCAGCAGGCAGAGAACGGAAGGTAACATCATCTTCGATACCGATCGTAAACTGGTTTTTCGGTTCGTTACGTTCCATATTTTTGTAAACGGCAATAATCTGAGAAGGAGTAACATCCTTAGATCCCATACCGTAACGTCCACCTACGATCACCGGAGCATTAGCCTGACCATAGAAGATATCTCTCACATCCAGATACAAAGGATCACCGTTAGCTCCCGGTTCTTTGGTACGGTCTAACACTGTAATCCGTTTAACCGTAGCCGGAACAGCTTCCATAAAATATTTAGCAGAGAACGGGCGATACAGGTGAACTGCAATCATACCCACTTTCTGACCGTTTGCATTCTCATAGTCGATCACCTCACGGATAGTCTCGGTAACCGATCCCATAGCGATGATGATATTTTCTGCATCGGCAGCTCCATAGTAATCGAACGGACGATATTTACGACCGGTGATCGCACTGATCTTATCCATATAGTCAGCCACCATATCCGGTACGGCATCATAGAATTTATTCGAAGCTTCACGTCCCTGGAAATAGATATCGGGATTCTGAGCTGTTCCCCGGGTAACCGGATTTTCAGAATTCAGTGCACGATCGCGGAAAGCCTGCAAAGCATCCATATCCACCAATCCTTTGATATCTTCCATCTGCAATTCTTCGATCTTCTGGATTTCGTGAGAAGTACGGAAACCATCGAAGAAGTTCACAAACGGAACCCGTGATTTGATAGCTGTCAGGTGAGAAACGGCAGACAGATCCATTACCTCCTGTACAGAACCTGAAGCCAACATAGCGAATCCGGTCTGACGAGCAGCATATACATCGGCATGATCTCCGAAAATATTCAATGCATGAGCAGCCAAAGCACGCGCACTTACATGAAATACGCAAGGCAACAATTCTCCGGCAATCTTATACATATTGGGGATCATCAGCAACAATCCCTGTGATGCGGTATAGGTAGTAGTCAGGGCACCGGCTTGCAGTGAACCATGAACAGCACCGGCAGCACCGCCTTCAGACTGCATCTCAATGACACGAACGGTTTCTCCGAACATATTCTTTCTTCCTTTAGCCGCCCATTCGTCAACGTTCTCAGCCATCGGTGAAGATGGAGTGATCGGGTAGATACACGATACCTCACTGAACATATACGCGATATGTGCAGCAGCAGCGTTACCATCACAAGTGATAAATTTTTTCTCTTTTGCCATCGTTATAAAATTAAATTTATTTAATTCCAAATTGAACCCCTTTTCCGGTGTCCAATTTATCTTGTTATTACTCTATATTTATTCCAGCCCTCAGCCTATAGCTTTTAACCTTAATAAGTAAACCCCGCCAACCAAAGCGGCATTATATTCCCTTTGCCCCGTTCGATCATGTCTTCCATAACTACCAAAGAGGAATCGAATTTCTGTCCTTCCCCTTCTCCGCAAACCGCAATCCGATACTTACCGTCTACCAAAAAATCGGCACGTTCGGTATAAGTAATACGGCTCATCGGACATAACTGACTCAGAAAAAACGATTTTCTTAACACAGTCGTATCCACATCCTCCAGACAGACTGCATTCAGCAAGTTCGGATTATGGATATACAATTTTTTTGGCTTTTTCCCACAATCATCGTCATTATCCGTATCATACAATAAAGTCAGCAAACGCGCATTTTTCATGTAATTCAGATAATTGAGCACAGTAGCCCTCGACACGCCGATCAGTCCGCTCAACTTGCTGATATTCACATTACAGGTATTATCTTTAGCAGCGATATACAGCAATTGTTTCAACTTCACTAAATATTTCAACTCGATCTGGCTGGCATAGGGAATATCGAATTCCAGTGTCAGATTGATATTTTTCAGCAAATAATCGATGTGTGATTTCTCTTCGAGATAAATCGGATAATAGCCGTATTCCAGATAATTATTAAAATAAGCCAAAGGGCGTACATGTTTCAGGATATCCTCGACGATTTCCTCATGCCGTTCGACCATATCTGCAAAAGAATAAACCGGAAAAGTCTGATTGGTTTCTAATTCCAGAAATTCGCGGAAAGACAACCCACTCAGATTATACATATCGACAATCCCTTTCAGATAGGCATTCGATTTGATCCTGACGATTGATGAAGCCGTAAAAATAATCTGCAAATCGGGGAAAGCATCGTAACAAGCCCTCAATTCTTTATCCCACTCGGGGTATTTATGGGCCTGATCCAACAACAACACTTTCCCTCCTAACTTATAAAAATGCTCTACAAAATGAAACAATCCGTCGTTAACGATAAACAGATTGTTGACATTCACATACAGACAGGTATTATCCTGCGGATGATATTCTTTACTGTAATCCAGCAGAAAATTCGTTTTTCCTACTCCACGGCTTCCTTTTACCGCAATCAGACGGCTATTCCGATCGATCCGGTCCATCAATCCCCGCCGGATAGAAGATACCCGATCCTGTAAAAGAGCTATATGTGTCGATACTAAACTGTTCATTCTTACAATTTTGCCATACAAAGATAGAAGAAAAATAAATATATTGCAATCTGGAGATTGCAATTTTATCAACAAAGTGCTATTTAGACTTATTACAAATATACAAATGAGCAGTAAAAAACGATAAGAATAGCATATTTTATTGTAAGAGTATATTTTGACTTACAATCTGAAAGTAAAAAAGAATTTTTCCACAAAAAATAGAAGTGCCGGAAGTAAAAACCTCCCGGCACTTTTAAAAAAGTATTGAAATTAATTTCTTATTTATCATTCATCGAAATCAGGAATTCCTCGTTCGATTTTGTTTTTTCAAGCCGATCTTTCACAAACTGCATTGCTTCCACAGAGTTCATATCGGTCAGGTAGTTTCTCAGAATCCAGATGCGGTTGAGGGTATATTCCTCGAGCAACAAATCTTCGCGACGAGTGCTGGAAGCAGTAATATCCACAGCCGGATAAATCCGTTTATTGGAAAGCTTACGATCCAATTGCAATTCCATATTACCGGTACCTTTAAATTCTTCGAAAATCACATCGTCCATCTTCGAGCCGGTCTCGGTCAAAGCCGTAGCTAAAATAGTCAGCGATCCACCGCCCTCAATATTCCGGGCAGCTCCGAAGAAGCGTTTCGGTTTATGCAAAGCGTTGGCATCTACACCACCGGAAAGAACTTTACCGGAAGCGGGCGATACCGTATTGTAAGCACGTGCCAAACGGGTGATAGAATCCAGCAGGATCACCACATCATGTCCGCATTCCACCATTCTTTTGGCTTTTTCCAAAACGATATTGGCCACCTTGACGTGTCTTTCTGCCGGTTCGTCGAAAGTAGAAGAAATGACTTCGGCTCTTACGCTCCGTGCCATGTCTGTTACTTCCTCAGGACGTTCATCGATCAACAGGATGATCAGATAAACTTCGGGGTGATTCGCAGCGATCGCGTTGGCAATCTCTTTCAGCAATACGGTTTTACCGGTTTTAGGCTGAGCGACGATCAGACCGCGCTGTCCTTTACCGATCGGAGCGAACATATCTACAACTCGGGTAGAAATGGTAGCTTTTCCATTACCGGTAATATTGAATTTCTCATTCGGAAACAGAGGAGTCAGGTGATCGAAAGGAATACGATCCCGGACTGCCTCGGGAGTTTTCCCGTTTATTTTTTCCACCTTGATCAAAGGAAAATACTTCTCTCCTTCTTTCGGCGGCCGTACCGTTCCTTCTACGGTATCTCCGGTTTGCAAACCGAACAACTTGATCTGGCTTTGCGAAACATAGATATCATCGGGAGAGTTAAGGTAATTGTAATCCGAGGAACGCAAAAAGCCATATCCATCGGGCATAATTTCCAATACACCCGAATTCAGAATAATACCTTCGAATTCATAATATTTATCGCGCTTATCGAACCGCATCCGGTTCGGATTAGTATTTCCGTTTCCATTTCCAATCGCAGGTTCCTGACGGTTTTCCTCATACCGGTTTTCCTGTACTTCTACTAATTCCGGTTGTATCGTATCGTTTTCGCGTTCACCTTGGTAATCGTAATTTTCTTTATCGAATTCTTCTTCGATCACATCTCCGAAATCCAGATCTTTTTCTATGATATCCTCATGTACAAAACGATTAGCCCGCTCTTTTGGGGGATTATTCTGAGGCTTCCGGGCAAATTCTTTACGTCCTCCGCTCCATTTTTCTTCGCGGTTATTTTGATTCTGCCGGAAATCTTCGCGGCGGCGTTCTTTTAGGTTCTTCCTGTTTTAGAGTTTCCTTTTTTACTTCTTCACGCAGCGGTTTCTCGTTCTTTATCTCTTCGCTTTTCACCTCTTCCTTCTTTACTTCTCCTTTTTTCTTCTCTTCGCGACGGGCGAATTTTTGTACCCCACCTTTAGAGTCACCTACTTTCTCTACTCCGGGACGAACTACCCGGATTCTCGGTTTTTTCTCTCTTTTTTCAACCGGAGCAGCGGCTTCGGGAGCAGCAGGCTCTACAACAGGTTCAGACTGAGCAGCCACTAAAGCCTGCTGATCCAATATTTTATAGATTAGTTCTTGTTTTTTATAAGACTCTACTCTTTTGATATTTAACGTTTTAGCAATCTGCCGCAAATCTGCCAGCAATTTGTCATTTAGTTCCAGAATGTCATACATAGAAATGATGCTATGGATTTTATTGATTTGTAAGTATAATCATCCGCACAGAGTCGGATGGAATTGAAATATATTGCAAAAATAGAAATAAAATCAATATCTCCCAAAAATTATTTCATAAACTTTAGCATGGAGTATAGCAATTGAATCACGATCTCTTATTCGTAATGAACAAAAATAGTTCTAAAATAACCATAAGCTTAGAAAAATCCGGGAGAAATCATTAAATTTGTGCGATAAATAAATTAAAAAATGGAAAGATTATTGATTTTTGGTTTGGGTGGACAAGAAATTCTTTTTATTGCGTTGATTGTGTTGTTACTTTTCGGAGGCCGGAAAATACCTGAATTGATGAAAGGTTTGGGGAAAGGAGTAAAAAGTTTCAAAGACGGCATGAATGGCGTTGAAAATGATTTGAATCCCGATAATAACGATAAAAAGTAATTCTCAACTTTTAAAAGCATGCAGGAAGCAAATGAGAAAGAGATGACTTTCTGGGATCATTTGGATGAACTCAGAAAGGTATTTTTTCGTATTGCCATAGCCGTTATCCTTTTGGCTTGTATAGCTTTTCTGAATAAAGAATTACTTTTCGATATCGTCCTGGCTCCACAGCGGTCGGATTTTATTCTCTATCGTTTTTTCAACCGACTGGCGGCCGATTTTTCCATGCCTTCCCTGCAAGTAGAAGACTTTCATGTAGAGCTGATCAATATCCAGTTGACCTCACAATTCATGATTCATATGAGCACTGCGTTTTATGCCGGTTTGTTGCTCGCTTCTCCTTACATCATTTATTTGTTGTTCGGTTTTATCAGTCCGGCCCTACATGAAGCCGAACGTAAAACCTGCCTGAAAATTATGATTCCGGGGTTTTTCCTATTTATTACCGGCATCTTGCTCAATTATTTCGTGATCTTTCCGCTTTCTTTCCGTTTTTTGGCAACCTATCAGGTCAGTGAACTTGTAGTCAATAAAATATCGATCTCTTCCTACATCAGCAGTTTTACCATGCTCTCGTTATTGCTGGGAGCAGCTTTTGAAATCCCTATTATCGCTTATTTTTTGTCTAAATTAGGACTGATCACCGCTCCCATGCTGAAACAATACCGGAAATATGCTTTAGTGGGTATCCTGGTCGTAGCAGCGATCATCACCCCAACTTCGGATGTCTTCACTTTATTACTGGTCTCTATACCTCTCTATTTCCTATATGAACTCAGTATTCAAGTGGTAGGCAGAAGCCGGAAGAAAAAATAGAGAGCGGCAGACTCCTCCTGTAAATAAAAAGTCCTGAAGAATCTTCAATTCTCCAGGACTTTTAGTTAAAAGCCATTCAATAATATTCAACTTATTTCTTAGCTACTTTAATTCCATAAGAACAGAATAACAGGTAAGCAGTACAAATAGCGATAATAATAACTGAACCACCTTGTCCGCCGACAGCATCGGCACAGATCCCCATCAATGGAGGAGCGATAGCACCACCGGCAACCCCCGTAATCATCAAACCGGAAATTTCGTTCGCTTTTTCGGGACGTGCCTGAATAGCCATAGAATAAACCACGGCGAAGATACTGGAAGCCGCGAAAGCGATAATACAAACCAAAGTAAGAATTGCAGCCTGGCCGGTAGCGAACCACAACCCACAAACCGCAATCATAGCAATGATCATATTGATCCGGAAATAGCCTCTTTCAGATAATTTGGCCAACAGGAAAGCACCACAAAAAGTACCTATCGTACGTGCAGCAAAATACCAACTTGTACCGTATCCTGCACTTTCGGTAGAAATCCCCGGAACTCGTTCGAGTAACAATTTCGGAGTCAATGTATTCATTCCCACGTCCAAGCCAACGACACACAAAATACCAAAAAATAACAATAAAATTTTATTATCTCCCAGCAATTTTAAAGTTGCAGGAAAAGAGGAGGTTTCTCCTTCGACCTTCTCTCTCTGAATCGGAGTCAGGAACAACCAAGCGGAGGAAATCAAAGTAACCACGGCATAAATCGGGAACATCAGCGCCCAGTTTCCTAAAGCAGCCGAACAATATCCAGCCAAAAGCGGTCCGACAAAGGAAGAAATGGCTTTTACAAACTGCCCTGCCGTCAAACTACTGGTCAACCCTTTTCCCTGTACAACGTTCGCCAATAACGGATTCAAAGATACCTGCAGAATGGTATTACCGATTCCCAATAAGGCAAACGCAACATAACAGGAGGTTTCACTGAAATCAATGAAAGGCAATACCATGCCGGCGAAAGTGAACAGCATACTCAATAATACTGTATTTTTTCGTCCTATCCGGTTCATTAACATGGCTGTAGGTACAGACAAGATAAAAAACCACAAAAATACCATTGACGGCAAAAAGCCGGCTTGTGTTTCGGTCCACTGGAACTGCTCCTTCGCATAAGTTACAGAAATCCCCACCAAATCACAGAATCCCATAATGAAAAAACCGAACATTACGGGCAAGATGTAAATAAACTTGTTCTTTTGTTCCATTCTGTTAAAAATCAAGTGTAGTTTCAAATTTTATCCCCCTATTTCCTATACCGGAATACAGGGATAAGTATTTGGTTTTATAGATTATTCAGTAGTGAAATCTTTTTATTCTCCACCAGGTTCACAATCAATTCCCCGAACAAGGTATTCGTCCAGGCGAACCAATGCCGGGTGAATTTAGTCGGATTATCTTTGTGGAAAGATTCGTGCATAAATCCGGTACCACCGTCTGTATCTCTCAGCATCCGGATACATTGACGTATTTCACCGTCATTGTCCGCAGTAAATGCACGCATAATAATACTCATCGGCCAAATCATATCGTAACCGATATGAGGGCCACCGATTCCTTCGCCTGCTTTTCCTTTGAAAAAGAAAGGATTATCCTGACTCCAGACCAATTTACGGGTATTCCGGTAAACCGGATCTTTCGCAGAGATAGTTTTCAGATAGGGCATCGCCAGCAAACTAGGCACATTGGCATCGTCCATAAAGTAGTTGTTACCGAAGCCATCGATCTCAAAGGGATATACTTTCCCATATTTCGGATGGTTTACGATAGCATATTTATGGATAGCGGCCTGCACTTCGTCGGCCAAAGCCATACACTGTGAAGCAAAAGTACTGTCACCCGACACCTTATTCGAAATCTCGGCCAATTGTTTCAATGAGGCAACGGCAAACATATTCGAAGGAATAAGGAAACCGAAAGTCGTTGCATCATCCGAAGGCCGGAAAGAAGAAACGATCAATCCCACCGGATTGACAGGGTTTCCCCAACCGTCATTATTCAAGGTATCCAGTTGTCGTTCGGTCTTCCGTTGGAATTTATAAGGTCCGTGTCCGTCTTTCCGCTGTTGTTCCTTAAACGTTTGCAGCACCAACGCCATCGATTTTTTCCATTCCTGATCGAAAACACTGGTATCACCGGTCACTTTCCAATATTGATAAGCCAGCCGGATCGGATAGCACAGGGAATCGATTTCCCACTTCCGTTCGTGCACATACGGCTTCATCTCGGTAAGGTCGGTCGCCCATTCGCTCGATTCCGCTCCATGAGTAAAACCGTTGGCATAACGGTCGATCTGGATTAACTTGGTCTGCCGATTAATCACTCCTGCAATCAACAGACGTAATTGTTCATCTTTCTTACACAAAGCTACATATGGCCACACCTGTGCTCCTGAATCCCTCAACCACATGGCATCGATATCTCCTGTAATCACGAAAGTATCGGGTTTACCGTCGATCATCTTAAAATTAACAGTAGTATCCAATGTATTCGGGAAACAATTTTCAAACATCCAGGCCAGTTTCGGATCTTTCAATTTCTTTTTCGTTCCGGCGATCACTTCTTCAACGGCCTTTGAAGTAAAATGACGTTCTTCGGGTTTCGGACGTTGGCATACATAACCGTCGGCAGCTGCAGAAGCACCGCTTCCCTGTCCGTTATTTCCCATCATAGCCTTCAAAGGGGAACCACTCATCGCCGCAGCAGCTATAGCCAAGCCGCTTTTCTTAATAAAATCTCTCCTTGTTACCATATGTAAAAATTATAATTCAAAATACACCAATCAAACGATGGCGAAAGATATTCAAAAAAAAAGTTAGAAATACAATCTTTCTATATTTTTTAAAACATATTTTGTATATTCGTCTCCCTGAACAACCACACCTCTACGGTTCTGATTTCCAAAATTATTCTACACTTATTCTATATTTCGCCCCCGACGTTCACTCGTAAACCCGAAGGTTTATTCAAGCGGACAGAAAGCGGTAGAGGTACACCTAAATAAGGTATTCCGTCCTTATCCCATTCGATCTTTTGCAAACGGGGTGTTCTGGAATCCCGGGAACCGGCAGGGTCGTTTTCTACACTTCGGGCGTCGTATAAAAGATAATCCTCTTTCCCGTCAGGTGAAGGGATAAAACTGACATGTCCCGGTCCGTATACCTTATTTTCCGGACACTGTTTAAACACAGGGCGGGTTGATTTCGTCCAGGAATCCGGATCCAGCAAATCGCTGTCGGCATCGGCCATCAACATTCCTACCGCATAAAAACAAGTCCAGGTACCACTGGCAGAATAAAAGATGAAAATCTTATCCCCTTTCCGGCTTTTATAAAACTGAGGGGATTCGTTCACATAAATCGTATATGCCGTTTTACTTCCATCCGGATTGATCCATTGGCGTTCCCATTCGAACTCGGGCTTCGAAAGTAAAACCCGGTCGGATTCCAGGGTCCAGGGATTTTTCATCTTAGCGATATAAATGCATTGGTGTTCGGTACTCACCCGACGGGACTGCCAACCGGACCAGGTCATATACCATTCTCCCCGGTGTTCGAAGACATTCGGATGGATCGCCCAATTGTTATTCTTATCCGTACTGATCCGTCCTTTCAACTCGAATTCACCTTCGAAAGGATCTGCCGAACTATTCTCCAATACGAATAATTGATGATTATCCATATTATCGTCGGAAGCAGCATAATACACATACCATTTGCCTGCAATGGGATGAATTTCAGGTCCCCACAGATGATGAGCATTAGACGGATCTTTCGGTATCCAGATCACTTTATGCTCCGCATGTTCCAAATCCGTAATATCCCGGGTACGCCACAATTCCAACCGATCGACCGCCTCCTGCATGTAATAATACCAACCATCGTAATAATTCGCCCAACATTGAGCACCTTCCGTTTTCAGCGGATTTACAAATGTATTTTCTTGCTGTATATTCTCCTCCTCTTTTTTTTCAGACTTTTTATCCCGGCAAGCTCCTAGCATTACCATAGCCAGAAAAAAAATCAATACATTTTTTATTCTTTTCATCTTTTTACTAATTTTTATTGCAGCTATTGTATATTACAAAGTAATCTATTTTTTTTAAAGGAAAATAGCAATCTCTATTCTTTTTTTTACAAAATCTGACCATGCACACGTTTGTATAAAATACATAATCTACTAAATACCAACAGATTAACTAAATA
>OKWR01001992.1_pt1 | contig 12070 bp, 14 predicted proteins | sample 1607101 | NCBI WGS metagenome assembly OKWR01 (sample SAMN04414076, study PRJEB24778) | human gut metagenome | material: faecal | host: Homo sapiens
ATTTTGTGATTTACACCTCTGCCATTGAGCACATGCACCCCGTAGATGGCGCAAAAAGCCTTGCAGAATGCTACAAGGTGATGAAGCCGGGTGCAAAAATGTTTCTCTCCTGCCCGAATACCCCGGGCAATGGGTATCAGACCCAGTACCGCGCCCACGTCTATGAGTGGGGTTACGATGAGCTGAAAAGTAAGCTGGCCGAAATCGGATTCAGCATTGTGCAGGAAGTGGGCCTGGTCACCAGCGTCCGGGAAATGGACGAGTTCTATTCCAAGCAGGAGCCGGCACTGCGGGACTTCTACACCCGCATGAAAGCCTATGTCCCGTCTGCATTCCTCACAACCTTTATGGCGATTCCGTTCCCGCGTGAGGCAAAAGAACTGCTGTTCATCGTTCAGAAGCCGAAAGGAGAAGAAAACAATGGCTAAGTTTGAAAATCGCTACGGCGTGCGAAAAATTGTCTACAAGCAGAAATGCCGGTGCTTCTGCCCCATCGGAAAGGCAGACTACACCAATGAATTTACCGTGACCATGGAGCCGGCAGAGATTATCCCGGACTACTGCGAGATCGACAAGTTCATCCGCGAATGTCTGGAAGGCGAAAGCCTGGTCATCGAGGAAGCGGCCAGCAAGCTGAAGAAAAAGCTGGTTGAGGAAGTGCACCCCAGCTGGATCATGGTCGAATCCGCGGTGAATGACGCACCCCACGGTAATGTGGTCGTTATGGTATGAGGGGGACAGGGAACATGAAAAACACCAAAGCCCTCTGTCAAACTGCAGTTGTCGCGGCTCTGTATGTCGCATTAACTACCCTGAACCCGCTGTCCTGGGGAGCTGTGCAGTTCCGCGTGGCCAATATGCTGTGCGCACTCCCGTTCAAGGATAAGCGGTACGCCCCGGCGGTTCTGCTGGGGATTGCAATCGCAAATGCAACGAGCCCTTTCGGCCCGGTCGATGTGCTCTTTGGCCTGCTGGCTGAGGGGACTGCATACGCACTGGTGGTCTGGGGGCCGTGGAAAAAACTGGGGATTCTGTGGAAAGCGGTTATCCTCTCCCTGTCCGTGGCTCTGTTCATCGGCGTGGAACTGTCTATGATGGTCGGCGCACCGTTCTGGCTGACAAGTGCTGGCCTGTTCGTGGGCACATTCCTGGCCGTGGAACTGGGAAACTTGATGATCTCCAAAACCGCTCTCGCAAAGGTCGTGTGAGAGGGGACGCGGCGCTGGCTCTGCAAAGGGTCGGCGCTTTTTCTTCGGAACAACACAACAGCCCGGGTAGATACCGGGACAGAAAATGAAGAAGGATAGTGGTGGCGATGTAGATGGAAACGCGAGATAAGGCGTTCACCCTTTATAAGAAAGGGATGGGATGCACCGAAATCGCAAAGAAGCTGGGCGTATCGCTGAACACTGTGAAATCGTGGAAGAAGCGCTATTGGGATGCACAAAAGGGTGCACCCAAGAAACGCACCTCGCCGCACCCCAAAGGTGCATCCTCCAGGCGCACCCCGAAAGCCCCGCAGGATGGCAAGCCAAAGTCGGGCGCACCGCTGGGTAATGTCAATGCAGTTGGCAACCATGGAGGCGCGCCGCCGGGTAACCAGAATGCCTTGAAACACGGTGGCTGGTCTGCGGTGATGTTTGGCTCTTTTTCAGAGGAAAACCAAAAAGCCATTCAGGACTGCACGAAGGATGTTGATGCAGAAGACCTGTTGATACAGGAACTCCAACTGCTGACCGCCCGGGAAGCTTTTTTACTTCAACGCATTTCCGCTGTTCAAGAGAAAAAACAGCACATTCAGTCGGTGCATACCTCCAAGTCTGGCAGATCGTTTACCCGTTTGGACGAGGACAAGGAAAAAGAAGCCCACGACAAGGAGGCTTACATTGAGCGGATAGATGCTAAAGTCGATCGGGAAGAAAGGCTCCCCGGCACCACCGTGGAAACATCAACCACCGTCGAATCAAGCTACCTTATCGTGGAACGCTTAGAGCGGCTATTGACCGATGTACAGCGCCAGAAGTCCAAGGTGATACAACAGCTTGCCGACCTACGCAGAATGAGCTACAGCGGCAAGAATGAGCTGGTAGACGATTGGGTCGCGGCGGTCGAGGCGGCAGACACGGAAGCGGAGGAAGCGGACGATGGCACTGAGACAACGTGAAGTCTTTGCCAAGCGGATCCCGCTGTACCGTAAAGACCCTTGCTTGTTCTTCAAAGAGGTCACTGGCTTCAAGCCTGATCCGTGGCAAAAAGAAGCCGCCACAGCTATTGCACAACACCGCAAGGTTTCGATTCGCTCAGGGCAGGGCGTTGGCAAGACTGCTTTTGAAGCGAACCTAGTCCTTTGGTTTCTGTCCTGCTTCCCGTATCCACGCGTGGTGTGCACGGCTCCGACTCGTCAGCAGTTAAATGATGTCCTCTGGGCTGAGATTGCCAAGTGGCAGGAACGCAGCCCTGTCTTGCAGGCTATGCTTGTATGGACAAAGACTCGTGTTTACATGAGAGGACATGAGAAACGCTGGTTCGCCGTGGCTCGAACAGCCACCAAGCCGGAGAATATGCAGGGCTTCCACGAAGACAATATGCTTTTCGTGGTGGATGAGGCATCTGGTGTTGCTGACCCCATCATGGAGGCTATACAGGGCACGCTTTCCGGCGATAACAACCGCTTACTGATGTGCGGAAACCCAACGCAGAACACTGGCACATTCCACGATTCGCACACCGTGGATGCCCAGTCCTACTACTGCATGAAGGTGTCCAGCAGGGACAGCCCCCGCACGAATAAGCAGAATATCGCTGACTTGGAGCGAAAGTTCGGCAAGAACAGCAATGTGGTCCGCGTCCGTGTTGACGGCGAGTTCCCGGAAAATGAGGACGACGTCTTTATTCCGATGGCGCTTGCCACAAAAGCGGTCAATACTGAACCGCTTGAGCACAGCATTCCGGCCAGAATTTCTATTGGGTGCGATGTGGCCCGCTTCGGCAACGACGACACCGCCATTGCGAAGAACATTGACGGGGACATTCAAAAGCTGGTCACGCGCCACGGTCAAGACCTGTACGCAACAGCCGATGACATTATCGAAATGTACAAGGCCCTGCGCACAGCGCATCCGCAGTATCGCGGTCTGATCTATGCAATTATTGACGATACGGGTGTGGGCGGCGGAGTGACGGATATTCTCAACAGGGAGAAGATTCGGCAGAAGCTGAACAAACTCATGGTTGTTCCTGTCAATTTCTCGTCTGCTGTTCCTGACAAGGAAGCCGCCGGGAGATATGCCGATATTTCAACATGGATGTGGGCTGTCCTGCGCGACATGGCGGCGTCTGGTCTCCTGCGTTTGCCGGATGACGCGACATTGATAGGTCAGCTCACGACCCGCAAATACATCTTCAGCGGCGCGCCCTCCAAGCTGAAACTTGAAAGCAAGGAGTCGCTAAAGAAGCGCGGCCTGACCAGCCCGGACCGGGCTGATGCAGTTGCTCTGGCATTATACGAGGGCGGAATTTTTGATGTCCGCAGTCTGATTTAACATAACCGGAAAGGAGAAAGCGTGAAAAAAGTTATTCCCGGAAAAATCAAAACACAGCTGCGCCTTGACGGTTACTACAATGTGCTGAACAAGTACGGCACCCAGCACGACAGCACGGAGTACTACCAGTGGGCGTCTGGCTCTGCGGTAAGCGATACGGAGCTGGCCGATCTCTATGCAGGAAACGGGTTGTTCTCAACCATTATTGATGCCCCGGCGGACGACGCAACCAAGAACGGCATCGACCTCGGCATCAAGGACAAAGACTTGCAGAAGCAGATCGACAACCACTTGCAGACCATCCGATACCAGAGCAAATTTGCCAAGGCTTTGCGCTGGGCGCGGCTCTTTGGTGGCGCTGCTGTGGTGATGCTGGTTGACGACGGGCGGCTCCTGCAGGATCCTTTGAACTGGCGTGACGTGCATGGCGTCGAAGAGCTGTTGGTATATGGCCGCAACGAAATGTATCCTCTTTGGGTCAATGGATATGAGAACAACCCGGACGATGAGGATTACCGCCGGGGCGGCACTGGCATCCCGGAGTACTACCAAGTCAACAGCGTGTACGGCAACTATGTTGTGCATTCGTCCAGATGCCTTGTTTTCCATAACTCGGACATCCCGGAAAGCTCCACTATGGCTAATCTCTACCGCACATGGGGCATCCCGGAGTATCTGCGCATTCGTGAAGAGCTGAGAAATGCCAGCATAGGCCCCGGCTATTCTATTCGCCTGCTGGAGCGGCTGTCGATGGTGACCTACAAGATGAAGAATCTTGCTGGTGTGCTTTCCACGGCAGACGGCGAGGATACGGTTCTTCAGCGTATGGAAATGCTTGACCTTGCCCGTAATCTGCTGAACATGGTCATCATTGATGCCGACGGCGAGGATGTGGGCGTTCAATCCCTGTCTGTTGCTGGCGTTAAGGACATTCTGGACAATGCCTGTGCGATGTTGTCTGCTGTATCTCATATCCCACAGACGCGGCTTTTTGGACGTTCCCCGGCGGGCGAGAATGCTACTGGAGAGAGTGACCTTGAGAATTACAAGGAATTCGTCGGAGGTCTCCAAAACGGTGACCTCCGCGATAACACCCGCACCCTCGTTGAGCTGATTCTTCGCGGCATGGTTTGGAACAGGGAAGTCAAGGAGATACCTGAGTACACCGTGACCTACAAGAGCGCGTGGAGCCCGTCTGACGATGAAAAGGCAGCACAAGACCAAGCTGCTGCTGCGGCACAGCTCACCAGAGCACAGACCGCTGGCACATACGTCACAAATGGAATTGTCGAAGCTGAAGAAGTTCGCCGCGCGATGGTCCGTGACGAACAGTTTGACCCAGAGAACATTCTCACGGAAGCGGACATTCACCAAGACTGGGGACTTGGCGGAGCCGATACCCAGCAGGAAGCCGCTGATGGTCAGCAACAGAATGCCGCGGATGCCAGCGGTCTTGTTACCGATGAAGGAGACTGCGGCTATGTGGCGGGCTTTGTCGTGCAGGACGGCAAGATCCTCTGCGGGCGCCGCTCTGATGGCCAAGGCTGGTGTGGCCCCGGCGGGCATATCGAGCCGAAAGAAACGCCGGGGGTGGCCTTCCGCCGGGAAGCCAAAGAAGAGTTTGGAATTGACGTTGGAAATATTACCTATCTTGGTAACTGTAAAGGAAAACCAGAAGAAATCCTCCCTGTGCAGATATACCGCGTCAACGACTATGCGGGAATCCCGGTGTGCGATCAGGAAGAGATGTTCACCGCCACATGGTTCACCCCAGAACAGATTCTTGCCCAAGAGGTCCCCGGCGGGCTGGTGTTCGACCCATTCCGCAGGAGCGTGGAAGAATATCTTGAACAACTGGGCCTGACGCTGGATGACTTCGATCCAAGCAAGCACAAGCGCGATGAGGATGGAAAGTTCTCCAGCATGGGGAACACAACGTCAAAAGATGAATCGGGCAAGGAAAATTCGTCAAAAGACTTGAATGATTCCCAAAGTCATGCTAAAATAAATTCTAACGCAGTTTCGGCAAAAGGCGCAAACGCTTTCAAAGTGAAAGGGTTTCCAAACAAGCAGAAGCTGAATAACCACTGGCAAAACGGAAGAACCCACGCCGCCGAGTACGCTCCCGATGGCATTACGACAAAGGAGCAATACGAAAAGCGGGCGCTTCAACTTCTGGAAAGCCCCTGTGGGAACGGCATCAAGGGCTATAAGACAAAAGATGGCCTTATATGCCGATACGATTCAAAGAAAAATGACTTTGCGAAAGGCTCCCCGGAGAAAGGCGTAAGAACGATGTTCAAGCCCGATGATGGGGAAGAGTATTATAGACGCCGACTTGAGGCTGAGGGAATAGAAAACGATGAATGACGAAACCATTTGCCCGCTGTGTGGGCAGCATCACTTTGAAGAGAACGATGATTTTGAGGAATGCCCCGTGTGCGGTTGGGTAAATGACGGCGTACAGCGCGCAGATCCCGATTATCGCGGCGGGTATAACCGCATCAGCCTGAACGAAGCAAAAAAGAAATTTGCCGCAGGTAAAAAGGTGTTTGATTAACAATAACGGCGTTGAGAGCCTTTGCAGGTGACGCGAGAGCGTCCTTTGCGAAGGCTCTTTTTGTTTGCAGTCATAGCTCAGTTGGTAGAGCGCCTGCCCTCCAAGCAGGATGCCGCGGGTTCAAGCCCCGTTGACTGCTCCATATCGAGGGTTGGCCAAGTTGGATAAGGCATGGGCCTTTGACTCCCAGACCGCCGGTTCGAGCCCGGTACCCTCGACTTTTATGCTGGTGTAGCTCAATAGGATAGAGCAGGCGACTTGTAAACGTCAGGCTGTGGGTTCAATCCCCACCCCCAGCACCACCCGCCGTACACCGTAATCGGCACCTCGATGGCATGAGGGAGCACTGACCCTGCTCCTAACAGACCGCTGCGAAGTGTTCTGGCCTGTTCCATGACAGAGCCAGCGCGGAGCCATAAACCGCGTTCCTTCCGCTTCGCGCTTGGACGGATGCGCGCTGTAAGCAAAAGGTCAAAATTCAAGTGCTGCATGCCATAAGAACAAAGACCCTGCATCAAGGTGGAGATGCAGGGTCTTTTTGATGCCTGCAAAGGGAAGATGGTTCCCAGAAAGATAAAGAGGTGGATATGCCTGTGAAGAATAATGGGCCCGGCATGACCGGGCGCTTTTCAATGACGAAAAAATCAAAGATCGAGCCGGAGTATCCGCAGTGGGCAGAAAGCAAGATGCGCGCAATCGAAAATCGGCGGTTGAAAGAACTGCAGAAGATTGTGCGAGAATCCATGCCTGAAATTCTGGCTATCGTTGCGGAAGAACAGAAAACCGGCTCCGACAGCATCAGACATGATGGATACAGCGACATGGTTCGCCGCATCCAGAACAGGTTCCGCATTATGCGTGACCGGCTCAGTCGGCGGCTGAAAACCGATCCGTTGGAACGGGATGTTCGCCGGTGCGCTGACTACACCGACCGGCGGCAACTCAAAGAATGGCAGCGCAGCGTGCGCGCCACGCTGGGAGTGGATATCCATGATGATTTCTTTCTCGGCGAAAGATACGACCTGATGCTTAAAAGATGGGTTGAGCAAAATGTCAGCTTCATTACCAGCATTGAAAGCGACTGCTTCGATGATATGGAGAACGTCATTATTGAGGGTTTCGCAAAAGGCCGCACCCCGGCGGCGATTTCCAATGAAATTCAACGCCGATTTGATGTGACCAAGTCAAAAGCGAATCTTCTTGCGCGTGACCAGGTGGGCACCCTGAGCGCGAATCTGACCCGCACAAGGCAGGAATCCGCTGGGGTGGAGGAATATATCTGGAGCTCGTCAGGTGATGAACGTGTGCGCGAATGCCACCGTGAACTTGACGGTCAGAAATTCCGTTATGATGACCCGCCGGCCATGTGGTACATGACAAAGCACGGCAAAGTGTACAGCGGGCGGCATTGCAATCCCGGAGAGGACTACCAGTGCCGCTGTGTTGCAAAACCTGTCTTTAACTTCGATAGGCTGAATTCTGTAGCCTTTAAGGAGAAAAAACAATGAAACAGAATACCTCGCCGCTAGTCCTTCGGAGCGAAATGCGGACAGACAGTGTGCCTGTCGATGAGCATTACAGCGCCGAGGGATATTTTTACGATAACCCCATCCTGACCCGTACAGGCATCTTTGTGTACCATCTGGAAGATGGTTCCGAGCGCCGGGAACTGCGCAGGCCGGAAGATGTGTTTGACCCCAAAAGCCTTGCAAGCTATGAGGGAAAGCCTATCATTATTACCCACGATGCGCAGGTGATCGACAAGGACAATGCCCACCGGGAACGTGTGGGCACAATCCTGACCCCCGGACAGCAGGACGGAGAAACCGTCCGAGCAAAAATCGTAATTGATGATCCTGATGCCGTAAAGGCATCGGGTCTGCGGGAACTGTCTGTCGGGTACTATCAGGATCTTATCATGGAACCCGGAGAATGGAATGGAGAGCCGTATGATGCAATCCAGACCAATATCCGTGTGAATCACCTTGCGCTGGTCGCTGTCGCCCGCGCAGGTGATGATGCACGCTTGAACATGGACAGCCAAGATAACAATGGAGGTACACCCCCTATGGACGAGAACGAGAAGATGAACAACCCCACGCAGGACGATGATACTACTGTGGAAACCACAAAGCCCACTGCCGATGATGGCGAGGCTCCCAGTGCTCCTGCGGCGGCTCCTGCCCTTGACCCGGCAGGCCTTGAAGCAGCACTCAAAGCCTATATCGCGGCCACCAACGGTGCTACCGCTGACGATGAAAACGACCCGGCGGCTGGTGACACCACTGATAAGCCCACCAAGGACGAGGGCGAAGGTGACGACCCTGCGAAGCCGGACGTGCTGGCAGACATTACCGCCCGCCGTGATGCTATGGAAGATGGCCCGGCCAAGGCGGACATCAACACCCTGCTGTCTATGCTGGATGCCGCAAATGCCCGCGCTGATGCTGCAGAGGACGACACCAAGCCTACCGAAGATGAGGATGATACCTCGGACGATTCCAGCAACCAGCTGAACCATGACAGCGCCGCATCCATTGCCGCGCAGGTCAGCCAGCGTGTGGAACTGTGTCGGCTGGGCGATAAGCTGCATCTGGATGGCATGGAATCCATGCCGGTAATGCAGGCAAAGAAAAAGGTCGTTCATGCCGTTATTCCGGGTATGCGTCTGGATGGCAAGAGCAAAGCCTACATCAACGCGGCTTTTGATATCGCAAAGGGTAAAATCAATGGTCGCAAGACTGTGGCAGACCAGCGTCGTCAGGTGTTCAATGCTGATTCCGCAAATGCGGCAGTCCGCAATGTGGGCAAGAAGAACGACCCTGATGCGGCCCGCAATCGTATGATCCAGCGTCATGCTGGCGAGAAGGAGGACTAAGCTATGAGCAATATGGCAGTACAGATGAACTACGGCGAGCCTAGCCGCGGTATGCCCGGCCTGCTTTATGACCGTGCGAATTACGATGCAGTCACCCGCCGGAACAGCGCAGAGGATGGCAAGCTGTTCTTTGGCTGCGGCGTTGTGCAGGGTGCGGAGCCCGGCAAGGACATCACCCTTCCTGCAACCGGCGCGACCGCCGAGAAGTTCGAGGGCGTTGTGATGTACAGCGCCAATACGGAGATGGACGATGATGGTGCTGTGCTCCTGCGCAAAGGCCAGATTCTGGATGTCTGCCAGACCGGCAAGATGTGGGTGCAGCTGGCCGATCAGGCGGAACCTGCTTACGGTCAGCCGGTTTATCTTGTGATTACCGGCGACGATGCAGGCAAGTTCACCCCGACCAAGGGCACCAATCTGGCGGTCAAGGCCCGCTTCATCGGTGCGGCCCAGAACGGCATTGCACCCGCCCAGTTCGCAGAGCAGATCTAAGGAGGTTCAATATGGCTAAGTACAATCCTTTCGACCCCGCCAACGGTTACAGCGAGGAAGACCGCCTTGCCCTGAACGGCAAGTGTGCCTCCCTGATTAACCAGGCATATAAGAACCCGTTCCCCGGTACGAAGATTCGTCTGGATGGAGCCGACAATGCAGGCATCTTCTTCGCCAAGCAGCTGGCGCATGTTAAGACCAAGGCGTACGATAAGGACTTCCCGGAGCTGTCCGGCCTGAAGATCTTCCCTCAGACCAGCGAAACCGATGAGGGAGCTGCGTATATCGAATACTACAGCTATGAGCCGGTTGGCTTTGCTGATGTTATCGCCAACTACGCCAGCGACCTGCCCCGTGTCGATGTGAAGGGCACTCCCCATCGTGCGGAAATTGTCAACATCGGCGACAGCTACGGCTACAACGTGCAGGAACTGCGTGCCTGCCGCCGCAATGCGGTGCTGGGTATTATGAAGTCTCTGGACTCTGCGCGTGCTGAAGCGGCCCGCCGGGTGTACGATGTCAAGGTGAATCACCTGATTTGGCACGGCGACGAGAAGACGGGCATCATCGGCGTTCTGTCCTCCGGCAATAACATCCCCATCTATACACTGCAGAACGGCGCAGCCGGTAAGGCCGACTGGGCATCCAAGACCGCAGACGAGATTGAGGCCGACATTGCCGGCATCCTGAACTACATCGACACCCTGACCCAGAATGTGGAGCACCCGGACAGCTGGGTCATGCCCAACGACCTGTACACCAGCCTGAACCTGCGCCGCATCGATGGCACCGGCGAATCTGTTCTGTCCTACATCAAGGATCACACTCCCCAGATTAAGAACTGGGAAGTTGCCGGCGAACTGTCCAAGGGCAACAAGGACTATAACAGCACCGGCAAGAACATCGGCCTGCTGTATACCAAAGACTCGGACAAGATGTCCCACGAGGTTCCCATGGCTTTCCTCCAGCACGCGCCGCAGGATCGCAACCTGGAAATCGTCATCAACTGTGAGGGCCGCGATGCAGGCATGATGATTCCTTATCCTCTGTCTGCCTGCCTGGTCTACGGCCTGTAAGAAAGGAGCAACATCATGAAGATCAAAAACATTTCTGTGAAGCCCATCTGTATCGGCGATGCATCCCTGCTGCCGGGCGATACTGCAGAAGTCGGTGACACCTTTGCTGACGCTGTTGGCTTTTACATCAGCATGGGACTGATGCAGGAAGTGCAGGAGAAGAAGACACGCGGCAAGGCCAAGGCTGGGCAGGAGCCCGATTCCGATGCTCCGGCAGAGGCTGAATCCTGATGGATGCACCTGATATCGCCGCCATTACCAAAATTGTAAAGATGGTGGGCACCGAGTTTAAAGCCATGCCGGATGAAGATATTTCGTTCTGGATTGGCCTGCAAGCACCGGTTATTTCGCAGAAAAAATTCGGAGCGGACTATAACCTGGCCGTGGCGCTTCTGGTGTGTCATGCTATGAAAATGGCAGGCAATGGCGACAGTTCTCTTGGAACCATTGCAAACACCGGGCGACTTGCCAGCGTATCTGAAGGTGGCGTAAGCATTTCCTTTGCTACCAGCACCGCCGGGACTACCGGGGATGCTGAGTACCAGCTTACCTCCTACGGCTTGCAGTTTATTTCGATTCGGAACCGGCACATCGTGCCTATCATGATTCGATAAGGAGACCGTCCCATGGCGGTAGTTGGAGACATCGGACTTGACCTGACACCAGAGGGCAGAGCGGCGATGGAGCGCCTGAACGAACTAGCCGATGTGACTATAGAGGTAGGGTATCAGGCAGACCAAGAGGCGGCTGACGATGAAACATCACTGGCCGAGGTTGCCTACTGGAACCACTACGGAACCCTCCACAAAGACGGTTCTGTGATGATTCCGGCCCGTCCTTTTATGGACACCATCAAAAAGCACTCGGATGAACTGTCAGAGTTTTCGCAGCAGGCCCTGTCCTCATTGGAAACAGCTGATGTAGTTGCCAATGCGATAGGTTCGCAGGCAAAGTCCATGATTCAGGATGCAATCAAGGATGAGGAATGGGCACCCAATGCGCCCATTACCATCGAGGGCGGCTGGATGATGAATGAATATGGCAAGAAAGGCCCGGTGCCTGTGCATATTGAGGGCAAAAGTTCCACGAAGCCCCTGATTGATACGGGCACTTTGCGTCAGAACTGCCAGTACGTTATCACGAAAGGAAAGAAATGAACATCTTTAAGCAGATGTACACCGTGCGCCGCTATAAGGGCACCAGGTGGGACAGTGGCACGGCCGAAACAACTTACTCGGATATGCAGCTTCCGCTTGATGTACAGGCCAAAACGCGCCGCAATCAGGATGATTCCGGCCGTTCTACGACCGGCATTCTGACCGTGTATAGCGATGTCCAGCTTTTTCCTACGGAACCGGATAAGCAAATGACCGGTGACCGCCTGCTTTACATGGGGCAGTGGTACGCCTGTAAATCGTCCATCTACTGGGGAAATACAATCCTGAAGCACTGGATATCGGAGTTTGAAGCCGTTGAGGGCGAGAAAGGGGAGAACGCCAATGACACCAGCTGAGTGTCGTGA
>OKWR01001998.1_pt1 | contig 12026 bp, 11 predicted proteins | sample 1607101 | NCBI WGS metagenome assembly OKWR01 (sample SAMN04414076, study PRJEB24778) | human gut metagenome | material: faecal | host: Homo sapiens
GTCGTATCGACAGCTGCCACTTTCAGGGCAGGAACCATCTCGGCCTTTCCGTTGCTATAAATAAGTGCACCTTTCGATCCCAGCGTAATAATGACATGCTGCACTCCCATTCCCGAAAGGGCACGGGCGGCTTCACCAGCCGATGATTCATCTGTGATCTTCACGCCGGTAATCATTTCCGCTTCCGTTTCGTTCGGCGTGATCAAATATAAATGACGGAGCAGATCCGCCGGTAACGGATGTGCCGGAGCTGGATTCAAAATCACTTTCTTCCCTTTTTGCCAAGCGATATCAGCGACAAAGCATACGGTTTCCATCGGAACCTCCAGTTGCATCAAGACCAGATCGGCTCGCTCGATAGCCTCCTCCGCCTTCTCCAGGTCAGACGGCAGAAGGTTGGCATTCGCACCCGAAGCGACGACAATGCAGTTTTCCGCTTTTTCGTCCACTGTGATCAAGGCTACGCCGGAAGGGTTCCCGGAATCCGAAAAGACATAAGAGGTATTAATGCCCTCCTCCTCGAAAAGTTGCTGTGACTGGTGACCGAAAATATCGCTTCCGGTCTTGCATATAAAAGTGACGGGACCTCCCAGACGTGCTATCGCCACAGCCTGGTTTGCCCCTTTTCCTCCGGGATTCATAAAGAATGTTCCACCCAAAATCGTTTCACCCGGACGAGGCAGATGAGCGGCCTTTATAACCATATCGGTATTGCTGCTACCGACCACCAGGATTTGTCGCCTGGATGTTTGTGTTGTGTCCATGTTCTATTTCGTATTAAATTATGAAGCGTTACAAATATAATACATATATCACTTTTTTTTTCCACATAATTCTTTGGGAAAGATAAACCCAAATCTTACTTTTGTAAAAAGTATACACAGACATATAACTTACAGACAAGCAGATAAGTTTATGAAACAGGCCACAAAGCTCAACCAGATCATCCTATTGATTCAGTCGCTTTCCAAAGCGGAAAAACGATATATCCGTCTCTATACCAACCTGCAAAACGGGGATAAACATTATATGGTTTTATACGACCTGGCCTGTGAAGGTTTCTCCGCCGAACAAATATACGAGAAGTTTTGCAGCGAAGTGAACGAAAAAAGCTTTGAGATGGCGGCCAAACATCTTTATCGGGTACTGTTGGATTGCCTTGTCCTATTGCGGGAAAAACAGGACATACAGACGACAATTTTCAATTATATCACAAAAGCCGGTATCCTTTTCGAACGGGAGCTTTTCAACAATGCATTTGTCGAATTGGAAAAAGCAAAGAAGCTGGCCACTACATATGAAAACGACCCGCTGCTCCTCCTGATCTATCGTACGGAATTGAAATATTTGAGCACGCTCGGCTTCGAAGGCATCAGCGAGAAAGAGCTGGTCGGCAAGCAAATGCAAATCAACGACGTGATGAAATATGCCCGCAACACGAACCTCCACCTGCAACTATACGATATTTTGAAACACCGCATCACCTATAAAGGGTACGCCCGTTCGAACAAGCAAAAAGAGAATCTGAACGATCTCGTTTTAAGCGAACTGAACCTGATCGCCAACCATTCCTACCAGGGATTCGAAGCACACAAACTTCACCTGTTGTTCCAGGCAACCTATTACCTGAATGCTGGAAACTATAAATCGGCAATCCGTTTCTACCAGGAACAGATCGCGCTTTTCGAAGCGAATCGGCATCTGATCCTCAACCCGCCGATCTACTACCTAAGTGCTATAGAGGGGGTACTGAACAGCCTGCATGTTGCCGGATTATATCGGGAAATGCCTTTTTTCTTATCCAAACTGAAAGAAATCGGCACGGGCAACCACCCTACAGAGTTCCTGATGGAAGTACAAGGACACTCCTACCTGTATGAACTTTCGGGATTGCTCAACACCGGACAATTTGAAGCGGCAACGCATCTTGCCGAAGCCCATACCGACTTTTTATCAAAGAAAGCATCCATGACCAGACCGGAAACCCAGCTAAAGCTGGCTCTCTATTCTTCCATCCTTCATCTTTGCCTGGGAGAACCGTCAAAAGCTCGCAAGAGTATGAAAAAGATACTCGGCTCCGACAAATCCTTCCACACATTGCCGTCCTACAAAACAGCCCGCCTCGTCAACCTCCTGATCCAAGCGGAACTGGGGAACTATGACTTTTTTGCAAACGAAATAAGCTCCATCAAGCGGACAATCAGCTACGAGAAGCAGATGTATATCACCGAAAAACTACTTTTCCGCTTCCTGATGGCCCACCCCTTGCCCATCTATAGAAAAGATCGGGAAAAGTTGTGGGCACAATACCAAAAGGATATCACACGTATCCGACAGGACAAATATGAAAAACAGCTTCTCAAGACCTTTGATTTCACAGCTTGGATTGAGAGCAAACTAACAAACATCCCCTTCCGGGAGATTTTGTATTCTGAATGATCCGGTTATACACGGATCTTATGTCCGCTTAACGCATAATAGAAAATCATCAGATATGCAGGGAAACAGATCCAGTAGGCCTGCTGCAAATCACCGAATTCATCGGCCAGCCAGCCGAACAGTAACGGGAAGATGGCACCGCCCACAATAGCCATTACCAACAAGGAAGAACCGGTTTTGGTGAATTTTCCCAAATCCTTCATTGCCAATGGCCACAGAGCCGGCCACATCAGAGAATTGGCAAGGCCTAACAGCGCGACAAACCAGATAGAAACATGTACAGGAAGGAATACGACCAACAAAGAACTGGCCACACCGATAATCGCACAGATAAACATCGCTTTCTCCTGTGAAATATATTTCGGGATGAAAAATACGCCGACCAGATACCCAGCCACCATACCGATCACCGTATACGAAGTGTAGACCTGCGGGTCCGCCAGTCCGATCGATTTGGCGTAATCCACGATACTTGCCATCGCGAGTGTCTCTACGCCGACATAACAGAGCAACGATACCAACCCCAACAATAGGTGCGGGAACTGCCAGATGCTCGTCTTGTTGGAGGCATAAGCGGAGGCAGCCGACTCCGTATCGTTTTCATCCTCTCCTTCCGCTTTTACTTCTGGCAGCGGGACAAATGCAACTAGAATTCCCAAAACGACAAAAATACCGGAAATGAAATAGAACGGCATCTTGATATCTTCCAGTTTCACGTCGCTCAGGTTCAGAAATACGCCAAGGAAAATCGGAGCGATCGCCCAAGCAGCCTTATTGGCAATCCCCATCATACTCATACGGGTAGCAGCACTTTCCAACGGGCCCAGAATAGTAATATAAGGATTCACAGCTGCCTGCAACATCGTATTACCGATACCGCTTATGAAAGAGGCAAGCAGGAACATGGAAAAACTCTTATTTTCGGCAGATGGAATAAACAAATACAATCCGACGGCAAAGAACAGAAAAGACAGGATCATCGTCTTCTTATATCCGATCGCCTTGATAATAAGTCCGCAAGGATAACCGAAAATAACAAAAGTGGAGAAAGTCGCTGCCAAAACCAGGTATGATTCAGCAGTAGTCAGATCCAATGCAGTACGCAGGAACGGAATAATCAATCCGTTAATACCTAAGGCGAAGCCAATCATAAAGAAAAGTACGCCAATAACAACCAAAGGGAATAGATACCCTTTTGAAGCAGAGTTTGTGTTTTCCATGTTTATTTGTTTTTACGTTTATAAAAGATTTTCGACAAATGTACAGATATTTTCCCAATAGCCGGTGTCAGAAGGTTCATTATTTCTAAACCGGACACAGATTTTGCTGACGATGTAAACGAACAGGTTAGTGTATATCAGCAAAAACAGTAATCCGGGGCATAATATCGGTAATTTATCTACAAAAAGAAAAAGAATACATACCGACCTTTGCAAAAAATTCAATGCAATAAATTCAAAAATATGCCGGCCAATGCCATTTTTAGTAGCATACCGGCCCAATCAATACGGAAGATATGAAAAAAATAATAACATGGGCATTGTTGATGGCTGGAGCCACGACAATGGAGGCAGGAAACAGGATAATTGAAGAGAATATAATTCAAACTGATAAAAAGAATATAGTAATGGAAAACTTAGAATTGACAAAAGAATGGGATAAGATTTTCCCGAAGAGCGATAAAGTGAATCACAGTAAAGTAACGTTTCGCAATCGCTATGGCATCACGCTTGCCGCCGATATGTACAGACCAAAGAATGTAAATGGAAAGATGGCGGCTATCGCGGTATCCGGCCCATTCGGAGCTGTGAAAGAACAAGCGGCAGGCCTCTACGCACAGACAATGGCCGAACTCGGTTTCCTGACCATCGCCTTCGATCCCTCCTACACCGGAGAGAGTGGTGGAACACCCCGCTATGTAGCCTCTCCCGATATTAACACCGAGGACTTTTGCGCAGCTGTGGATTACCTCTCTACCTGCGATGATGTCGATCCCGAACGCATCGGTATCATCGGTATTTGCGGATGGGGAGGTATGGCGCTCAACGCTGCCGCGATCGACACCCGCATCAAGGCCACAGTCACTTCCACGATGTACGACATGAGCCGGGTAAACGCAAACGGCTATTTCGACTCCATGAATGCCGACCAGCGCCATGAACTTCGCCGCCAGCTCAACGAACAACGTACAGCAGACGCGAAAAGCGGTTCATACGCACTCGCCGGCGGAGTGATCGACCCACTGCCCGATGATGCTCCCTGGTTTGTAAAAGACTATCACGACTATTATAAGACCAGCCGTGGTTATCACAAACGCTCACTCAACTCCAACGGAGGATGGAACAAGACATCGGCTCTTTCATTCATCAACATGCCCCTACTCGCTTACAGTGACGAAATCCGCAGCGCCGTACTCGTGATACATGGTGAGAAAGCCCATTCCCGCTATTTCAGCGAAGACGCATTCAAAAAACTGACGGGTGACAACAAAGAGTTACTGATCATCCCCGGTGCCAGCCATGTCGACCTTTACGACAACCTATCGGCAATCCCGTTTGACAAAATCGAACATTTTTTTCTTGAATATTTGAAATAACAAAATAGGCAATCACGTCACAGCATGAACTCTTAGTTTGCGATATATACTGTCATACTATCATAGTTTCGACATATCCATTGAATATCAATAAATACAGGAATGATAGTAGCAAATTTAACTATCATGCTACTATCATTCCACTATCATGATTTGTCTGTTTCCATTGGGTTGATCCGGAAAGTAGCGGACAAATTTAGCACAAAGCAGGTAGAAATTTCCACCAAGCCCCCGTTCAAGCTCAATTCCGCCCCCCATCTATACGGCTCCCGGACCCGGATGTCGAAGGTAGCGAGGCCCGGATGTCAAAAGGGAAAAGCAGGTAGTTGCTTAATAATAAGTTATATACTGTGGCAAAAAATATGCTTGATGTTATGACAGTTGTTTTTTCAATGATAGCTTTCAATTAGCGGACGCTTATCTTGCTTTTCTCCGTACAGCTTTCACTTTCCGCACATACGATATAAAATCCGGTAGGCAACGAGAACTGATGCACCGTCGTGCTCAGATGATCGAATATGGAGACCACCTTACCGGAAAGATCGTACACACGCACGCTCTTCAGCTGGTCTCCCGCCGTAGAGGCCACTACCACCTGTCCCGGCATCGGCGTATAGACGCGTATCCGGCTTTCCACCCGGATGCCCCGCGAAGCATTCAGGAAATAACGCCCATGCGTAGCCCCCGGCACCATTGCGCGAATCGATCAGGATCTCTTCGTTCTTCAAGGCGTCATAGAGGTAGAGAGAGTCGCCGAAGTGTTCGAGGCCGGCAAAGCGCAACGTTACATCCGACTCATCTTCACTATAAACGCCCAACGGGATATCAGCCATTTCGGGGGTTACGTTGATACAGGTGGCTTGCGTGCCGGCGTTTCACCAAGGCGACGGAACTTTGCTTGCCGTCCCGATGGGCAGTGATAAACAAGGTCGGTTCATCACACAAAGCCGCACTACGTGTCCGGAGATTTTCAGATTCTTTATCAGGACGTTGCATATCAGGACCAAACGTAATCGTCACCTTCTCATTTTGTTCTTCTGCCGGCGTCCCGGCCTTTGTCGAAGAAGCCGTAGGTTTCACTTCTACAAAAAAGCCTTCCAAAGGAGCGATGATTCCGGAATGTCCGTCCGGGCTATTCGTCGTAACCGTCTCTTTCTCCGGAACCTGAACGACGACTTCCTGATCATTTTCATCTCTCACCCTATATTCTCTTTTCAAATGCGTGTTCTTATTAAAGAACGCACGCATGTCCAGATAAGTCATAAACGGATTCCCGGTCGGCTTTCGGCAGACGAACCAACGAGGCGCCATTACCTCCTTCCGGCAAATTCTCCACATGGACAGAGAAACCTGTTCCCGTTGAATATGCGACTCTCGCATCATTATATTCCGTACTCCATTCCGCTTCCAAATACGAATCATGATAGTCCGGATCCGGGGCTTGTCCTTTATTCCGGAAATACAGGACAGCTGTATTGTCCCACTTCCGCTGATAATAGGCCGGGGCGAAACGGTCGTTCTTATTATCTCCATCCGGGTCGAAGAAGATCGGAGCAAAAGCGTCCGTCTCCTGTCGGCCACCGTTGTTGCCGGGCGAATACATATCGCCGGCCTTCTTTCATCTCGAACTCAACGCGGGCCGTGTCGTAGGTCAGGTATTGCTGGCTCATCAACGTCGCGTCGGGCTTGAAGTAGATCTCATCGCAGGTGTTGACGTAGAAACGCCCGGCGGTGAGGCCAGTCACCATCAGGTCGAATTCGATGTCGTCGGTTGCTGCCGAATTCTCATCTTCCAGATTCGAGATCTTGATATCAGTATCACCCTTAGTCCATTTCGTATCCAGCAAGACCGGATTTCCCTCCTTGCCTGCGATCGTCACCTTGGTGAATGCCATCGGGGCGAAAGATTCCTCGTGAGTCCCATTGGGATCGTTCCCGGCTTTATATAAAGAAGCGAAAGAAGAGCACGTCCAGTTCCCGTCGTTATTCCAGTTGCGGCCAACTGCACCGGTCCAAGTCACGTATTCCGGGACGACCTTGATCTTGAAGTCGATAAAGCCGTCGCAAGGTTCGGACCAATAGACGCCATTGACATATTCATGGAAACGCACCTGCAATTCATATTCGAAACCTTCCCGGAAGGTCAGGCCTTCTTCGAAAGAAATAGCCATGTGTTCATTGTCGATCTTCTTCAATGTCGCCACCTTCACAGCCTTATTTTGCCAATCCGGATCGGTCGACTCGCCGGTAAACACGATATCGGTGAAGGCCGCGTCTTCTTCTTGGGCAAAGCCCAAGTCTATTCTTTCCTTCTCCTCGTCAGAGAACTCGACACGGCGTATCGGGATCGTCAAGCCTTCATCTCCCGCCGCCTTGCGGATGTCCTCCAAGCCCAAACGGATGGCGGGCTGCTCGAAGTCATCAGGATAGCCGATCTCGCTCAATCCTAACCATGCTTTCGGCTCGGAGTCGTTCTTATGGATGCGGACTTCTACCGGCTCCGCACAAAAGATCTGGTTCGTGGACATCATCAGATGTCTGACCGCCGACTCGTTCGGTATGGCGACCAACAATGTATCCCGGTCCTCTTTTGCCCGGAAACCGAAATCATTCAAATCGAGGTACAGATCTCCCGCCCTGCATAGCGCCAGCAACGCGTCTTTATAGACGAAACCATCACTATTTTTCAAAACTGTGCTATCACAGATATAGCCAATGCTTGCAGGATTTCAGAATTAGGACAGACGGAACGGATATTGTTTACACTTTGCGCCATTCCGCTACCACCATGTGTGCAGAACGGAGCGATTTTCTTTCCCGTAAGGTCGTACATAGCCAAGAAACTTTTTACAGGCGGTGCAAGCCGACTACTCCAAATAGGTGTTCCGACAATCAGTGTATCGTATTTATATATATTTTTGACTTGCGTAACCAATGCCGGACGAATATCATTATCCAGTTCTTGCCGGGCACGTGCTGTAACTTCATTATATACCGAAGAATAAGGTTCTTCGACTTCTATTTCTACAATGTCGCAGCCCGTCAGTTCTTAAATAGAATTTGCTACGGCACGAGTATTTCCACTCCACGAGAAATAGACAATCAGCGTTTTGCCTGCTTCCGTTGTTGGGCGGTCTGGTGTCGGTATTTCTTCTGCGGATGTTCCGTTACTGCATGATACCATGCTGAATAATAGTGCTGTAAATAAAAGTTTTATTGTTTTCATCTTATTCTATTATGTTATGAATTTTCCTATTTTTGTATTTTGGACTCTTGCAAGGCATCGTAACGACTGCCCATAACCGGGATTGCAGCTACCGTCTTTTCCAATTCCGTCATTTCTTCTGCCGAGAACATGATGTCGCAAGCCCTCAGGTTTTCTTCCAAATGCGAGAGTTTAGTTGTGCCGGGAATAGGGACTATAAACGGTTTCTTGTTCATCAGCCAAGCCAATGCTACTTGTGCAGGGGTAACGGATTTTATGACCGGGTAGAAACACATTGGATGTTGCCCAAAGGTTTACGTCTAATTCATATATTTCATTAGGAGTCATTAGCTGCGGGGTTGTCATTCCATTGCGATAGCGGGCACGAAGAATGCCCTCTGTCAAGATAATAGCCTTTCCATCAGGATAAACATCTACGAGTTTCCCTGTAAAATCGGTATCAAGAGCAGAAGAAGATACATATAATTTAAGCTCCACCATTCCGGTCACTTCAACGGCTTTCTCAAGTGTTGGAGAAGTATAAACCAACACATCTTTACGCATTTCAATTTCCGATTGGTTATATGGACCGGGAGTTGCTACGCCAAGTACCTGGCCACCGACAGTAGGAACTGGATTCATCGGGTCGTAAGTGTAAGTATTTGAACTTGTCGCAACAGGTTCTACCCATGATAGAGTATTGCTTTCGTTGAGATATAGAGGTTTATATTGTGTTTCCGGCAATGGCCATTCTTTGGCGGTATGCCATTCATTACTGCCCATAGTGAAATACATAACGGGGGCTTCATCCTCAATTCCATTTTCAATTCCACGCAACCAGCGGTCATACCAGTGGCGTTTGAGATCAAGCAGATTGATATAATTCTCGGAAGCCTTACTACCGAAATCCACATCCGGGAACACACCCGACTTGTCTGCGTGTTGCCAAGGTCCGAGAATAAGCCGCTGATTATTACGTGCGAGTTCTGAACCGCCATATTTACGCATGTTCATATAATTTTGAATAGTACCCCACAAAAAGATGTCATACCAGCCGGAAATGTTCATTACAGGCACTTTCACACCGTCATAACCTGCATTAGCCGACATCTGTTCCCAATAAAGACCGGGAGCCGGATGATTCAGTCGGTCAAGATAGAACCCCTTGCAACCTTGCAACAGCGGATGCGAAGTCATAGGTAAGGTATTCAACACTTCTGTAAGTGTAGCTGTTTGTTCAGAATTTCCACGTCGTTTCATATCTGTAGGGATGATATTATTTACAGCCCCCGAAAGGTCGTGCAGTATTTTTGCTCCGCCTTGATAAGCCGTACCTTCATACATATCAGAGAATGTCACCTCTGGTATCATTGTTTTAATTGATTCAGGTGATTTACGAACTGGAAGCCACTGTGTAGCACCATGATAGGAGATACCAAATGTACCTACATTACCATCGCTCCATGACTGATGTGAAAGCCATGCGAAAAAATCAATGCCATCGTCTGTTTCGTTCACAAAAGGGTAATATTCACCTTCAGAATTATACCGTCCACGTACATCTTGTACCACAACTGTATAACCTTTTTTGACAAAGTATTCAATATCTTTATTTTCCCGTTCGGCATCCTTGCCATAGGGTGTGCGATTGACAAGTACAGGTTGTCGCTGCGCTCCTTTCAGACGGTAGATATCGGAAGCCAATTTTACACCATCCCGCATTGGAGTCATAACATTCGTTTCTATAATCATCACGGAATCCTTTCCTAAGACCTTTTCAATACGATGATTGGTTAAGGTGGTAGTGATTTGTTCTTCTTCCTGTGATAATTTTTGAGCATAATTACTATTTACATAAAACAGAGAGCAAACAGAGATTATCAATAACTTCTTCATATCTATTATTATTTAATGTTTCATATTACAAAAGTAGCTTGGAATGTCAAATCAAACAGTATCAATTTTGCGGATAGAAAAACCAATTTTATAGGTTGGAAAATGCCAAGATTCTCCATTACCTATAAAATTGGTCATATTTCAGATAAAATTGAAACATATAATATTATCGTAATGGTTTACTTTTGCCCAAAAAGAAGTAACTTTGTATTTATTAAATAATAGATTATGAGTGAAATAACAAAACTTGATACAGTACAGCACTATTGTGATCTTTTCGGTATAGAAGCGCTACATCCATTAATAAGTATAGTAGATTGTGATAAGATGCAACCAATCCGTCATGGACGCAGACTTTATAATTTGTATGCAATACTATTGAAAGATGTGGACTGCGGAACAATGAGTTATGGAAGAAGTATATACGACTATGAAAAAGGAACAGTACTTTTTGCTGCTCCGGGGCAAGTCATGGGAGCTGATGATGACGGCGAACTTCATCAACCGGCAGGTTGGGCATTGGTATTCCATCCCGAACTGTTACGGGGAACTCCGTTGGCAAGCATGATGAAAGATTATACCTATTTCTCATACAATGCCAACGAAGCCCTGCACCTATCAGAACACGAACGCCGGACGATAACGGAGTGCATGGAGAAGATACAGGCAGAACTGCAATATCCCATTGACAAACACAGCAAATCGCTGATTGTGGATAATGTCAAACTGTTACTTGACTATTGCATCCGTTTTTATGACCGTCAGTTCATTACTCGTGAAAATGCTAACAAAGATATTCTGACACGTTTTGAAAATCTTGTGGAGGATTATTTAGTCACTAATGCTTCTGCCGAAAAGGGTATGCTTTCCGTACAGTATTGCGCAGATAAACTCTGCCTTTCTGCCAGTTATTTGGGCGATTTGTTAAAAAAGGAAACTGGAATATCTGCATTGAAGCATATCCAGCAAAAGATGCTTGATGTGGCGAAAGAACGGGTATTTGACACATCAAAGTCTATCAGCGAGATTGCATACGAATTGGGTTTTCAATATCCACAGCATTTCAGCCGTTGGTTCAAGAAAATGGCTGGGTGTACGCCGAATGAATATAGAAGCACAAATTAACTTTGCTCTTTGTTCCGTGAATGGTTGACCAGTAAAACACCGGATATAACAAGTATAGCTGCAATCGGTTCGTCCCAGCTAAAAACATCTTGCCCAATCAAAATAGCAACAACAGAAGCTATGATTGGTTGTAGATTGATGTAGATGCTGGCAATAGTGGGTTGTATGCGTTTGAGGGCGACAGGATATAATAAATTATTGAGTACTGTTGCCAGCAATAATACAAATCCAAGTTGAAATAATGACTGTAATCGGAATACAGACGGATTAAATGTTTCTATTTGTAAATCGTTTATGCAGAAAGGAACTACAAACAATGCAGCAAACAGAAACATTCATTTTTGAAGTGTGACTGGGGAATATTTTATTGCTACCTTTCGTATGATAATTAAATAAAATCCAAGCATAACCGTATTGGCAATAGCGAAAACAATGCCCAACATATTGTTTTTACCGGGTGTTACAATATCCATTTGTGAAACCAATATCCATGCCCCGGCTATTCCAAGTAGAACTCCGATTGTCTTTTGTCTGTTTATAGCCTCTCTCAAAAATAATACAGAAAGAAGCATGACCACGATTGGATTTAAGGCTACAATAAGCGCAAAATGAACAGGTGTTGTATAGTTCAATCCCCATGCAAAAGAAAGATAGGTACAAGCACCGAAATGCCACCAAGAGCAATAATCGCCAAATCTTTAGTATTGACTTTTTCTCTTTTTGAAAAAAAGACCGATTATCCAAAACATCAAAGTAGCAAACAAA
>OKWR01002000.1_pt1 | contig 12018 bp, 6 predicted proteins | sample 1607101 | NCBI WGS metagenome assembly OKWR01 (sample SAMN04414076, study PRJEB24778) | human gut metagenome | material: faecal | host: Homo sapiens
TGCTTTATATAGCTCTTTGTTCGGGTCGAGCAGTACTTCGAAAGGCCATTTTTTTCCTTTTACAAGGGATTTGACTTTAGCCATTGCTCTGGCATCATCAATTGATACTGCTATAATCCGGACTTTATTTTTCCAGGAGTCTTCCAAATCTTTTAATGCTTCCAGTTCGCTTTGGCAAGGCTTACACCAGGTTGCCCAAAACGATACGATTACCGGTCCTTGTTGTACAGCTTCTTTAAAAGTAATTTCTTTTCCGTCCAATTGTTTTAAGGTTACATTTTCCGGAATCATCTGTCCGGAAAGTTGTAGGTTCCAGACTAGTGAAGTGAGTAAAATTAAAATTCCTGTTTTCATTTTTTTCTTTTTATTAGGATGAATAAGTTATTTCTTTAAAAAAACGTGTACCCCTGTTATTCGGGTGACAACTCTTTTGATTTTCTAAATAAAATCATAGGGATATTTCCGGGAAACGAATGAAATGGAGCTTACCCTTTGCCTCCGGGAAAATATTTTTCCTGAAATGTGTTTTTTTTCAGTCACCCTGTCGGGTGGGGTGTACGTTCTTTATTTGAAAAATAACTTTTAAACTTATAAAATTATGAGAAAATCGTTTTTATTGTTTTTGTCTGTTATCTGTGTGATAGCGTTTTCTTGTTCTGATTCGGACGATGGAGATGATACGGGTGACGGCATTTTAAGCGGTCTTACCTTGACTTCAGACCGTTCTTATTTTTCAGCAGATGGTGTGGATGCTGTAGTTTTTACCGTGAAGGACAATACCGGGAAAGATGTAAGTACACAGTGTGTGTACAAGGCCAATGATCAGGAATTAGTCGATAACACTTTGTCTTCTGCCACTCCGGGTACCTATAAAGTTGTTGCAACTTACAAGGGAATAGTATCTAATACCTTGGATGTGATTGCTATGAATGAGAATGTAAAGTTAAAGGTGACTTCTGATAAAAAGAGTATCGTGGCAGATGGCGGAGATTTTGCCTGTCTTTATTTAGTTGATGAAGAGGGAAGCCGTATTCCTGGAGGAGAGTTTTATATCGACGGGAAAAAGTTAGATAGCCCCTATTTCGGAACGACAGAGGCCGGGATGCATCGAATTACTGCAATGTGGCAGGGGAAAGAAGCTGAAGAGGCATTGAATTTGGGAGCATTTAAAGAAGGTGAATTTACTGCGCGTATGTTGGTAGAAAGTCTGACAGGAACGGGTTGCGGATACTGTACCGAGACGATCAAATTACTGACTGAAGGAGATGCATTGGCCCGGAAAGATCCCAGAATCGTTTTGATCGAGACGCATTATCAGGGACAATCTCCTGACATGTGGCAGAAATACGATGAACGTAGCCGGGAGATGGAGAAAGCTTTTATTGCATATTTCGGTTCTACGGGTACTCCTTCGGTATATTTAGATCGTAATAAAGAAAAATTTTCAGCCAAGGACATGGGGCCTGATGGATTACTGTCGGCTATTAAATCCAAGGCTGGAGTTGCTATCGCCATTAAAAATTCTTTGTCGGAAGATAAAAAACAAGTTGAATTGACTGCCGTGATCGGTAGTAAAAAATCTTTCAACGGTAAAGTGATCGCTGCTTTGGTTGAAGATGGTATATATTTGAGTCATAATGGTTTGGGGATGATAGAGTGGTTCCATACCATGCGTGATTATAGACCCTCATTTGAAGGAGAGGAAGCGGTGGCTTTTGAACCGGGTGCTCCGAAAGAAATTAAGTTCCAGCTCAATATGGGAAACGCAAATCCGGTAAATAGTACGCTTGTGGTTTTTGTAACGAACGAACAGGGGTTGGTTGAGAATGTTCAGCAGGTAGTTGTTGGGACGAATGTCGGTTATTAAATCTTTGAATATAGGTAGGAATGTGTAATTGTAAAATTCCTGTTTTATTGGTTGTATTTGCTGTATTTTCCGGGTTTGTACAAGCCCAGGAAATACAGCGCTCCAAGGGACATTTTAGCGGAAGTCTGGAGACGAACTGGGGATTCTACATGAAGGATGATAAGTTGGGGGTGAAGAAGGTGGAAGATAAAGTGGCTACCAATACTTATCTGACTTTAGGATATTCATTTAAAGCTTTCCGTTTTGGTTTGGAGTATGATATCTATGAACCTCCGATGATCGGTTTTTCTCCGGAATGGGAGGGATGTAAGTTGATGAGAGGATTTGCTGAATGGACCGGTAAGTCTTTGGAATTACGTGCAGGGACGGTATATGAACAGTTTGGAAGTGGTTTGATTTTTCGTACTTATGAGGAAAGGGCCTTGGGGATTAATAATGCCTTGATGGGGGGGAATATCAGGTGGCGTCCGTGGGATGGGGTGACTTTGAAAGTCGTGGCCGGAGTACCGCAGAAATTTCAGGAATATGCTCCGGTACGGATCTATGGTACAGATGGAGAAATAGATTTGGGAAGTTTGTTGTTCCCGGAAAACGGAATGCTGCTTTCGGTGGGTGGTTCCTGGGTATTGCGTGATGACAGAAGTGATGAACATAATGTGAAGGCCGACCGGGTAGTACGGAATTATGCCGGCAGGCTGGATTTGTCCAAAGGGATATTTTCCCTGGGAGGGGAATATGTTGCAAAGAGTCGCTCTTTGTATTGGGACGACGCATATAATATCCGCTATGGAAAAGGTCGTAATGTGCTGTTGTATGCAGGGATCGATGCTCCGGGAATAGGTTTTTCCGCTACGTTTCGTGCTTTTGAAAACGGAGATTTGCGGGTAGACGATTGTTTAAGTGATGAAAGTGTCAGTTTGAATTATGTGCCGGCATTGACTATGCAACATAAATATGCATTGTTGACTTTATTTCCGCATGAGATAAAGATGGCAGGAGAGACAGGAGGACAATTCAGTTTGTTTGGAGAGCTGCCTATGGGGGGGAAAACAGGAAATCCCCTGTCTTTTGCAGTGAACGGATCTATGTATCGGAGCCTTACTGTGAAAAAGGACGATGAGAGTACGTATCTTTTCAGGCAGAAAGGAAAATTACTTTATGGAGAGATCGGCTTGGAATTGGAGAGAAAATGGTCGAAGAGTTTCAAAAGTACATTGTTGTTTTTCCACCAGAGGAAACTGGAATTCAGTAAATATGGTTTTGGGAATATGAGGATGGACTCAGAGGTGTTGGTTGCTGATCTGCTTTACAAAATTACCCCGAAAACTTCTTTACGGATGGAGTTGCAGCATGTGTGGAGCGACTCAAAAGATAATCAGCGTTGGGCCATGGGATTGTTAGAGCTGGGATTGGCTCCGGCATGGATGGTATATGTAAGCGATATGTGTAATTATGAAAGTTATGGTGACAGCCTTCATTATTATCGTGTCGGAGGGAGTTACAGCTGGCGTAGCTTGCGGGCATCTGTCGATTATGGCCGGAATCGGGAGGGAATACAATGTGCCGGGGGAGTATGCCGCTATTTTCCGGAACATACAGGAGTTACTGTCATGTTATCCGTTGCTATTTAAAAATGGTTAACCATTAAATATAAATTTATGAAGACAAAATATTTATTTTTTAGTGTTTTATTCGTGTTCATCGTATGGGGTATCGTTGCCTGTAAAGATGATGATGGGCTCGATATGCCTGTTGAGTTGACAATTGGCGGAAATCAAACAACTTTTGAGTTTCCGGCAATGGGTGGAGAACAAAAACTGGCAATGAAATCCAATTATCCCTGGGGTGCGGAAATGTCTCCATTGGAAGACAGTGTATGGTGTAAATTGAAAGTTTCTGAAAAAGAATTGGTGATCAGTCCTTTACAGAATCTGGATACATTAGTGCGCTCTTCCCGGGTGAAAATTTTTTCAGGGGAAGGGGAAAATATGAAAACTTTGTACCTGGATGTGGTCCAAAAGGCCGGAGATAAAATGTCTATTATGTTTTCTCCGGAAAAAGTCGTTTTTTCTCCGAAAGAAGAAACCAGGGAAGTGATGTATATGACTTTCAGTCCGGAAATCGAGTACAAGTGGCGTGGCGATACCTTGGTCGATTGGATTACCGTACAACTCGATGCAGAAAATTCAAAATTATTACTGACTTCCGAATTTAATGAATTGTTGACAGCCCGTCGTGCAACGTTGGAAGTATCCGGTGGTGTCGGAGGTAACCGTTTCACCGATACTTTGGCTATCGAACAAATGGGAAATGAGCCGATGATCGTGGCGAATCCGGATACTGTCCGTATAGATGCTGCCGGAGGTACTGTTGATATAGAAGTTTTATCGACAGTCGAGAAATATAATGTAAATGCCGGGGGATGGGTAAAAATGGAACCGAAAGAAGGGGAAACGGATAAATACCTGTTATCAGTGGAGGCTAATCCGACTTTGAATGAACGTTCTATTGGAATTTTACTTAGCACACCTTATGGTGCTACTCCTTTTGTGAACGGAAGATTGACAGTTATCCAGGAAGGAAGTGTTTTGGCGAAAATTTCTACCGACCAGGAAAAAGTCAATTTTAAAACAGAAGGCGGTGAGATAACGGTGAAGGTAAACTCTTCCTGGGAAAACTGGAAAGCAGAAGTCAATGAAGAGGCGCAGGAGTGGTGTTCTGTCAGTACAGAGGGAGATGTGCTGAAGGTGAATGCGACTGTTTCCGAGTTGGAAACAGATCGTACGGCTACCATTACCCTGAGTACCGGTGCGGCTTCTAATACGGCTTCATGTGAGGTGGTTGTAACTCAGCTCGGAACCAAACCGTCACTGGTACTTTCGACAGACCGGGTTACCTTGAATGAGGCTGGAGATGAAGTGATTGTAAAAGTCTCTACGAATGCAAAACTATGGGGAATGACCCTGCCTGAAAGCGAAGATAAATGGTGTACTGTGATACAGGATGATATTAATAATCAGATAAAGATCAGTGCTACACCTGCAGAAGCCGGTTCCCGTTCTGTCGAATTAATCGTTGAGATTCCTCAGACGGATGTGAAAGTGAAATTGACTATTATACAAAGTAAATATTATAAAGTAGGTGATTTGTATGTAGTCAATGGTGAACCCTTAGGTCTGGTATATGAAATCAGCGACGGAGGTGCCCATGGTAAAGTGGTAGCTTTGAAAGCTCACAGGGATCTGAATCTGTGGTATCGTACAGGATTACCTTATGATGAAATCCATCCGGAGGATCCTAATAATGTGGGAGTAATTGCCCGTAGTGAGACAGACGGACAGGAGAATATGAAAGCTTACAAACAGATCCCCGATTGGAAAACTCATTATCCTGTAGCTGCTTATGTCAGTGATTTGAATGACGAGAATGGAAATCCCGGATGGTATCTGCCGGCTATTAAAGAAGTACAGGCAATGGTAGGCTGGATTGACGGGGAGGTTTTATCTCCTGATGGTGAAGCTGGGCAGGAGCCTTCTGAAGCCATGAAAGAAAAACGTAAAGCTATTAACCAGTTGATCGTTGATAATGGAGGCAATGAGTTCTATTTCTATGGATATGATGTCAGTTTTATCATTGATCAGACCAATGCATGGGAGGCAGATTATTTCAACCGGATTTATACCTCGACAGAAACCGATTATCAGGTACATCCGATGGTATTTAAATTTTATTTGCGAAATGGTTGGTGGGAGAATATGCATATCTATGGGGACCTTGCCAGTTATGGAGAAATTCGTCCGTTCCTTGCATTTTAACAAGTAAAAATATGTGATATGAAATATTTAATTAATTTATTGTTTCTTTTGGGAGCAGCCTTCTTTTTAGGAGGTTGCTCAGACGACGACGATCCTGTAGATGCGCCCCGGCTGGAAGTCTCTGAGAGCTCTCTGCGTTTCGGTTCTCTGGCGACAGAGCAGGTTATTCAGGTAACTTCTAGTGAGGCCTGGAAAATTGCAAATATTCCCGACTGGTTATCGGTGGAGCCGGTAAGTGGACAAGCCGGAGAATATGAGGTAAAGGTTGCGGTAATTGAAAATACGACTGAAGTAGAACGAAAAGTACGCCTGGTGGTTCAGGCAGGAACAGAAAACTGGAATTTGCCGGTATATCAGCTGGAAAAAGGAGTATTGGAGATCAACGAAAAAGAGTTCATCGCTTTGTATAACCATACTTCCCTGAAAGTTCCTTACCGGTCGAACGGAACTTTAAAGGTAACCTTCAGCGAAGGGGTGGATTGGATAACAGCCCCTGTTACCAAGGCGGTAACCGACCGCAACCTGGCTTTAACTTTGACAGTGAACAATTCCAGTGTTATCCGGGAGGCTATAGTTTATCTGAAGGACACCCAGAGTAATCTGAGCGATACGCTGAAAGTGACCCAATATCCGGAACCCAAATGGAAATTGAATAACGATAAGCTGTTTGCCAAATATGATATGACAGAATTGACACATTCGTTTGAATGTAATATACCTTTCGATGTGGTGTTTGACGAAGAGGTAGAATGGGTGAAATTAAAGGAGACAAAAAGCGAAGACGGACAATTCAAGATGGTTTTCGAGTTACAGCCCAATACCGGTGAGTTTTTCAACCGTACGAAATTACGTCTGGAAAATGAAGTACTGGGATTGAGTTTCCCGCTATCCTTGAGTCAGATGTATAAAACTTACGACGGACATACTGTGATCTGGAAAAAACCGACTTATAATGATCCTTTTGCATCAGTACCTGATTTCCAGCGTATTACTTTTAATTTTATTCTGATCGGAGACGGTTTCACGAAAGAAGAAATCGAATCGGGGGTTTATGATTTGTATTGTCAGGAAGCGATGGAGGGTATGGAATCGCTGGAGCCTTTCAAAACTTATTCGGAACGTTTCGGATTTATCCTGCTGCATGCTGAATCTGCCGAATCTGGATGTACGGACTATAATGCGACTTATGGAGGACCTAAGGTGGTAGATACCCGTTTTAAATGTTCTTATGATGAGTTCGGATCCGGTATGAATTGTGATTATACGGCTATTCAGGAGTTTGTCAAGACTAGTATTGAGGGGGCAGGTTTAGACTATATTCCGACGCAGGATGTTGTGATTGTGATGGCTAACGGTAAGCGTTACGGAGGGGTAGCCAACCTGACCAAATCTGGAGAAGGTGTCGCTATTTGCCCGGTATCTGAGGAGCCTTTCCCGAATAATTTTGTCCAGATTTTGCGCCATGAAGCCGGAGGACATGCTTTCGGAAAATTGGCCGATGAGTATTCTTTCGGTGGGCCTATCGATGCGAGTACGGCTAGTTACCTGAAGTCATGGCAGGATGCGGGGATGTATCTGAACGTATCGATGTCGTCCACCGAATTTCCGCAACCCTGGCAAGAATTGAAAGACAGGGGTAAAATTTCCGATGTCTATGTCGGTGGTTTCTCATGTAGTGGCGGGGTATGGCGTTCTTCTGAAAACAGTCTGATGAAAGGGATGGATGAAGGATTCAATATTTTGAGCCGTTATTTAATTTATTTACGAATGAAAAATTTACGGGGGGAAGGTATGGATTTTCCGAGTGCATCGCTGGACGATTTCCTTTCCCAGGATAAAGAAGATGCTGAATAACTCTTTTTGATTAGCTATGAGAACGGACAGTGAAGAGGTGATTAGGCGTTTGATTATTCATTCTCTGTTGGAAGATTTAAACGAACAGGAAAGTCGGGCATTGGAAAACTGGCTGAAAACACCGGAGCATCAGGATTTTTATAAAAAAATCAGTAGACGGGAGTATGTCAGGTGTAAGATGGCTGGATTGGAGTTGTCCGATAAGGAAAAAGCCCGTGAACGTTTGAAAATGAATATTGCGCGTCGGATCGAGAGATACAGACGGCGGAAATGGTGGGGGAGGGTAGCAGGGATTGTTCTGCTGTTGTGTATGGGGGAAGGCGTCTGGTTTTATTGGCAAAATGAAGTGAAGCAAACAGATCAGGACCTGGCAGAGAGACTGACAGACTCCTCTCTGCCGGTCATTCGGCTGGCTTCAGGTAAAGAGATTGCATTGAACAGAGATTCTGCTTACAATTTGGATGGAGGCTTCTTGTTAGCTGAGGATGGGTATGCCCGTTATGAACCGACTGCAAACGTGAAGCGGGCAGACTCTTCCCAATATAATGAGATCCGGACACCCAGAGGAACGGATTATAAGATGATCTTACCGGATGGGACGAAAGTATGGAATCTGTAGTACGTTTTCCTGTAGTTTTTCCGACAGGAGAGCGTCGGGTAGCTTGTGACGGAGAGGTATTTTTTGATGTGGCACGTGATTCCTTGCGGCCTTTCCGGGTGGAAACGGCAGGAAATGTCGTGAAGGTTTTAGGAACCCGTTTCGATATCCGTCATTACGAAGATGAACCTTATTCGGCTGTGTTGTTGTCAGGAAGTATCCGGTTAAGCCGGGGAAAGCATGAGGTTTTACTGAAACCGGGAGAACAAGCACAGTTGATGGAAGAACGCTGGGTGGTTGGAAAAGCCGGAGCTTCGGCAACAAGCTGGATCGACGGGTATTTTTTGTTTGATAACCGTTCTCTGGAATATATCATGAGAGAATTGGCTCGTTGGTATGATATTGAAGTATTTTTTGTAGATAGTGATAAACAGAATGAATATTATTCTTTTGAAATTGAACGGAGTAGTTCGTTAAAACAGGTAATGAATATACTGGAGAAGACCCGTACACTGGATGTTGAATTGAAAGGCCGGACGGTCATTATCCGTTGAAAGAGAGGAATAGGTAATTTAATGAGAATATGAAAAATAATAGAGAGAATCGAATAGGGTGGGGAAAGGTCTGCCGTTGGGCAGGAATATGGATCCGGTTATCCTTATTTACTTTGTTTATATTAACCGAACCTTTAGTGGTTGAAGCTGCCGGACAGAGTGTGACATTACGTCTGGAAAATGTTTCATTAAAAGAAGCTTTTAAAGAAATAAAGAGACAGTTGGGTTACCGATTGGCTTATAATGAGCAAGTTATAAATGCTATTGGAAACGTTTCCGTAGACGTTGTATCGGGAAATATAAATGAAGTGATGGAACAATGTCTGCGTGGTTCTGATTTTAGTTATGAGATTGAAAATCAGATTATTGTTATTTATAAGAAACAAGCCGGGGCCGATATGGCTGCTCCCCAGAAATTAATTAAGCTGGAAGGTGTCGTAGTCGATTCTAAAGGAGGGGTACTACCAGGAGTTACGGTTGTGGTGAAAGGTACCACGATAGGGGTGGCAACGGATATTGACGGTAAATTCAGTCTTGAAATAACAGAAACTCCGGGTATCTCTCTGGAATTTTCTTTTGTGGGAATGAATTCCAAAGAGATTCCTGTTAAAATAGAGAATGGAAAAGTACAACCTTTGCGGGTTGTTCTGGAAGAAGCAGAGACTGAATTGGATGAAGTTGTGGTTACCGGTATGTTTTCCCGTAAAAAGGAAGGATTTACCGGTTCTGCGGTGACGGTAAAAGGGGATGAATTAAAAAAGATCAGTACTACAAGTATTGCTAAGGCTTTGTCTACCATTGAACCCAGTTTCCGGATCATGGAAAATATCAGTGCGGGTTCGGATCCGAACCGTTTACCGGACATGCGTATGCGTGGTTCTTCCACGCTGCCTGCCGGAGGGGCCGGAGACAATAGCTTGGTGTCTTTGCAGGGAGAATACGATACTTATCCGAATCAGCCCTTATTGATACTGGATGGTTTCGAGATTGACGTGCAGACGATGGTCGATTTGGACCCGGATCGTGTACAGTCGATCACAATGCTGAAAGATGCTTCTGCAACGGCGATTTACGGTTCGAAAGCATCTAACGGTGTGATTGTAATAGAAACTTACACTCCGAAACCAGGAGAAATCAATGTGAGTTACGGCGGTAACCTGCGTTTGCAAATGCCGGACCTTTCGGCTTATAATTTGATGGATGCAGAGGAAAAAATCCAGGTTGAAGCTTTGGCTGGTTTATATTCTCCCAATGACCTGGATTCCCAACGGGACTATCAGAACCGTTTGCGTGAGGTGAAAAGAGGAGTCGATACGTATTGGTTGTCCCAACCTTTGCGGACAGCTGTACAACACCGGCATGCCCTGACGCTGGAAGGAGGAAGTGAGGCCCTGCGGTATAAATTGTATCTGGGACTCAATCAAACGCCGGGAGTAATGAAAGAGTCACGGCGTAGTACCCAGACGGCAGCGTTGGATCTTTCTTACCGTTACCGTAAATTACTGATGAAAAACAGCCTGACCGTGGATAATTCAACAGGAGATGACAGTCCTTACGGATCTTTCAGTGAATATACCCGTTTGAATCCTTATTTACGGCCTTACGGAGAAAATGGAGAAATCAATAAAATTATGCAGACCTGGGATATGATCTATCTGGGTAATTCACAACCTTATCAGGTAGCTAATCCGATGTATAATACGACCTTTCATAGTAAAGACCGGACCACCTCTTTTAGTATCCGTAACCTTTTTAAATTAGAGTATACTCCGACGGATGCCTGGCGTTTGCAGGCCGATATTTCTATACAGAAATCGACAGGTAAGGACGAGGTTTTCCGTCCTGCACAGCACACCGCTTTTGCTGAAGTGGTGGATCCTACCCTGAAGGGTGATTTTAAACGTAACCAGTCGGAGGATTTCAATTATATGTTTGCTTTTACAGCCAGTTATAACAATGTGGTCAATGATGTGCATTATCTGACGGGAAATCTGCGTTATTCGGTAGAGCAAACTCATAGCGAAGTCTATGGAGCAACGGTGACGGGTTTTCCGAACGGCAATATGGATCATATTTTGTTTGGTAAGAAATACAATGAAAACATGACCGGAAGTGAAGGAACTACCCGGGCTTTGGGAGCTGTGGCTACTTTGGGATATTCTTATGATTATCGTTATTCTGCCGATTTTAATATCCGTATCGACGGTTCTTCACAGTTTGGTAAAGACAATCGTTTTGCTCCTTTCTGGTCTGCAGGTTTACGCTGGAATATGAAGAAAGAAAGTTGGCTGAGAAATGTTAAATGGGTGGATGATGTGGTATTGCGGGCTTCATATGGGGTGACAGGTACACAAGGTTTTTCTCCTTATCAGTCCCGCTCAGTTTATACTTATACCAATTTAATGAAACCTTATTTTTCTTCTAATGCAACGGGGACGGAACTGGTCGCTTTGGGTAATTCGAATCTGAAATGGCAACAGACCGGAACCTGGAATGTTGGCTTGGAACTTTCCTTACTCAAAGGGCGTTTTACTACCCGGGCCGAATATTATATCAAGAATACGAAAAATTCTTTGGCACAGATTACGCTGGCTCCTTCTGTCGGTTTTGCTTCTTATCCGGAAAATATGGGAAATCTGGAGACGAAAGGGGTGGAGCTGAATTTTTCATTTATTCCTTATCGTAATCTGGATAAAGATGCTTATTGGGTGATCACGGTAAATGGTTCACATAATGAAGAAAAACTGAAAAAAATATCGGATGCTTTGCGCCATATGAATGAGCTTAATACCAGCAATGAAAAAGACAAACCTCTGCCGATGTATGAAGAAGGAGAGTCACAGACGCGTATTTGGGTTGTCCGTTCGCTGGGAATCGATCCGATGACAGGAGATGAGTTATTACTGACCCGCAATGGTAAAGTGACCAGTGAGTATAATGCTATTGATAAAATCCCTTACGGGGACACAGAGCCGAAATGGCAGGGAAATATCAATACTGCATTTAATTATAAAGGATTTGGAGCCAATCTTTCTTTTAACTATAAATTCGGAGGACAGGTATATAACCAGACGTTGGTGGATAAAATCGAGAATGCCGATTTACGGTATAATGTAGATAAACGTGTCTTGCAGGAACGCTGGCAGAAACCGGGGGATGTGGCTAAATACAAACGCCTGACAAACTCTGTCAACGGATCGGAAACACGTCCGACATCCCGTTTTGTGATGGATGAGAATACATTGGAGTGTCGTTCAATTTCTTTGACCTACGATATGGACGAGGCATGGTGTAAGCGTCATTTAGGACTTAAATATTTGTCTGTTGCCG
>OKWR01002001.1_pt1 | contig 12006 bp, 8 predicted proteins | sample 1607101 | NCBI WGS metagenome assembly OKWR01 (sample SAMN04414076, study PRJEB24778) | human gut metagenome | material: faecal | host: Homo sapiens
GATGGAGAGAAGCCCCTGTACCAGACAGTCATCCAGCTGACGGATAAGGATAACAAGCCTGTGGCAGACACCGCCGTTGCAGCTCTGGCCCTGTCCCCGGACCAGACCTACGGCTTGCAGGGCGTTGTGACGGATGAAACGGGCAGCATCTATCTGTACCTGCCCCAGCAAACCAAGGCGGAAGCTGTCTCGGACGGCACCGAGACCTATACGGGAACGCCCATCGTCTCCGGCGAAAGCGGCATTATGACCCTGGCCCAGAACGGCGGCAGCGGGGAATCGGAGAATCCCGGAACCACTACCACCGCGCCCCCCACCACGGTAACCACAGCCCCCACTACCACCATAACGGCCTCGCCCACCACGGAAACGACCGCACCGACACAGGCCCCCAAGGCTGCCCAGGCGGCCCCCAAGCTGGAGGAGCCCGAGGCCAAAACCGGCAATTCCGTAACCCTGAAGGCCCCCACCGGCGGCGTGGGCACGGTGCTCTACGCCTACGGTCTGACGGACAAAAAGCCGGACACCAACTGGGTGGATACCCGGATTTTCCTGAATCTGGAGCCGGGGAAGACCTATTACTTCTTCGCCTACTACGCAGGCGATGACAAGACGGAGCCTTCCCCCGTCAGCGAGGCCCTGGCGGTGACGCTGCAAAGCGGCTTCCCGGCAAACACCATTCAGGTCCAGGGCGGGGAGAAGACCTATGACGGCAAGGCCCTGAGCCTGTCCGTGACCATTCCCACCGGGGCTGCCATCCGCTACCGGGAGGGCACGTCCGGGGAGTACACCCAGATTTCCCTGCCAAACTATACCAATGCCGGTACTTATACCGTGGGCTACCAGGTGACCCAGGAGGGCTACGACACGGTAACCGGCACGGCCACCATCAAGATCAATCCCGCCGCGCCTACCATCACCCTGGCGGACCAGAGTGTCAGGCATGACGGAAACACCCACCCCATGAGCGGGGCCAAGGTGACGGGGGTCAACGGCGAGAGCTTCAAGGGCAGCGTGACCTATACCTACTATACGGACGGCCAGTGCACCCAGGGGGAGACCAAGACGCCTCCCTCTGCCGTGGGCACCTACTATGTCCGGGCCTCCATTGCCGCCGGTGGGAACTACACCGCCGCCGTCAGCAATACGGCCAAGCTGACCATTGAAAAGAGCGCCTCCACAACCACCACCAAGCCTGCCGGAACCAATACAAGCACGTCTACTACCGGCTTCACCGTCACCGCCTCTGCCGGGGCAGGCGGCAGCATCACCCAGTCCGGCAAGGTCAGCGTCCAGTCCGGCAAGAGCGCCAGCTTCACCATCGTGGCAGATAAGGACTACGAGGTGGAGGACGTGAAGGTGGATGGCAAGAGCATCGGCTCCGTGGGCGTGTACACCTTTACGAATGTGAAGGCCAACCACACCATTGAGGCCACCTTCCGCCGCACCGTGGCAGAGACCACCGCCCCCACCACCGCGCCCACCACGGCTCCCACGGAGGATACGACGGTGCCCACCACGGAGGAGACGATTCCGGAGACCACCCAGCCGGAAGTGGAGCCTGCCAAGAAGCACAAGGTGCCCATCATTGTGCCCATTCTGCTGGTTGTCCTGGCAGGCGGCGCCATCGGCGGCGCGGTGTACATCTACAAGCGATACGATCGGGAATAAACAATCAGGCCGCTGCGGCAATGAATGAACCGCAGCGGCCTTCCTTTATACTATACGCGCTTACAGCTTCTTAACCATCAGCGCCCGGATGGCGTTGAGGACGGCCAGAACCATGACGCCCACGTCGGCGAAGATGGCGGCCCACATGTTGGCCTTGCCGATGGCGACCAGCAGCAGGCAGGCCAGCTTGATGCCAATGGCAAAGACAATGTTCTCGTGGACAATCCGCAGGCACTTCCGGGAAATCTTCACGGCCTTGGAGATCTTCATGGGGTCGTCGTCCATGAGCACCACATCGGCGGCCTCAATGGCGGCATCGGAGCCCATGGCACCCATGGCAATGCCGATGTCCGCCCGGGAGAGCACAGGGGCATCGTTAATGCCGTCGCCTACGAAGGCCAGCTTGCCCTTGTGCTGTCCGGCCAGGAGCTCTTCCACCTTGGAGACCTTGTCTCCGGGGAGCAGCTCACTGTAGACGGTGTCAATGCCCAGCTCCTTGGCGGTGGCCTGAGCTACGGCGTCGATGTCGCCGGTGAGCATGACGGTTTTGGTGATCCCGGCGGCGCGCAGGGCCTCCATGGCGGGCTTGGCGGTGGGCTTCAGCAGATCGGAGATGACGATGTGGCCGGCATAGCTGCCGTCAATGGCCACATGGACGATGGTGCCGGTGCTGTGGCAGTCCTGATAGGCAATGCCCAGGCGCTTCATGAGCTTCCGGTTGCCGGCGGCCACGCTGTGGCCGTCCACCTGGGCGGTGACGCCCTCGCCGCTGATCTCCTGAATATCTGTCACCCGGTCCCGGTCCAGGGGCTTGCCGTAGGCAGATTGCAGGCTCTTGGAGATGGGGTGAGAGGAGGCGCTTTCCGCCAGAGCGGTGTATTCCAGCAGCTTCTCTTCCTCATAGGGGCTGTGGTGAATGCCCGTGACCTCGAAAACGCCCCGGGTCAGGGTGCCGGTTTTGTCGAAGACGACGGTGGTCACATTGGACAGTGTCTCCAGATAGTTGGAGCCCTTGACCAGCACGCCCTCCCGGCTGGCCCCGCCGATCCCGGCGAAGAAGCTCAGGGGGATGGAGATCACCAGGGCACAGGGGCAGGAGGTGACCAGGAAGGTCAGTGCCCGGTAGACCCACCGGCCCCAGTTGGCATTGGTACCCATGGCCATACAGACGATGGGGGGCAGCAGTGCCAGGGCAATGGCGCTGTAGACCACGGCGGGGGTGTACACCCGGGCAAACTTGGCAATGAAGTCCTCGGATTTGGACTTCCGGGAGGAGGCGTTCTCCACCAGGTCCAGAATTTTCGATACGGTGGATTCGCCGAATTCCTTGGTGGTTTGAATTTTCAGCAGGCCGGACAGGTTGATGCAGCCGGAGATGACCTCCTGGCCCACGGTCACATCCCTGGGCACGCTTTCGCCGGTCAGGGCGGCGGTGTTCAGGGTGGAGCTGCCCTCGGTGACGATGCCGTCGATGGGCACCTTCTCGCCGGGCTGGACCACGATGATGGAGCCGATCTCCACCTCGTCCGGGTCTACCTTTTCCAGGGCACCCTCCCGCTCCACGTTGGCATAGTCCGGGCGGATGTCCATGAGCTCGCTGATGTTCCGGCGGCTCTTGCCCACGGCGTAGCTCTGGAACAGCTCGCCGATCTGATAGAAGAGCATGACGGCAACGGCCTCGATATAGTCGCCGTTTTCATAAATGGCCAGGGCCAGAGCGCCGATGGTGGCAATGGCCATGAGCAGGCATTCATCAAACATCTGCCTGTTGCGAATGCCCTTCCAGGCCTTTTTCAGAATATCGCCGCCGATGATCCAGTAGTCCACCAGATAAATGGCCAGCCGCACCCAGCGCCCGAAAGCGCCGAAGAGCCGGTCAAAAACGGCAGCCCCCAGCAGCTGCATCACGATCAGCAGCGCAGCAGAGGCCAGGATCTGAGAAAGCGCTCTTTTTTGCTTCTTTGTCATATGCGATTTCCTTTCATCACAGGAAAATCTCGCAGTCGTCCTCTACTTTTTTGCAGTTGGCCAGAACATTCTGCATGGTGGCCTTCACATCGGCACCTTCTTCGAATTCCACGATCATCTTCAGAGCCATGAAATTGACGGTGCAGCTCTTTACACCGGCGGTGGCTTTGGCGGCGTCTTCCATCTTGTTGGCGCAGTTGGCGCAGTCCACATCGATTTTATAGGTCTTTTTCATAGAGAGGGCTCCTTACTTGATTTGAATTTAACGATTAAGTAAATGTTGAATCGTTCTGAGACCATAATAGCATATTTCCCAGAAAAGTCAAGCCCAATTTATGAAAGTTTTACACGCGGCGGCCCCGTTTTTTCCTTGAAGAAAAAAGCGAAATGTGATATACTCTGTACGTAAAGCGTTTTAAGGAGAGATTTGTTTGATAAAATATTACACGGCCATTACAGTGCTGTGTGTTTTGTCCATGGCCTCCATGCTGCTGTGCGTGTCCTGCTCCAGAACGCTGTCCGGGACGGAAAAGCGATATTTCCGCTTTGAGTTTTCCATTATTGCCCTGGCGGCACTGTGCGAGTGGCTGGGCGTTATGCTGAACGGCACAGGACCGCGGACGGTAATCTGGCATACGGCAGTAAAGGTCATTGAGTTTTCCGCAGCACCCTGCATCGGCATTTTTATGGCCCTGATCCTGGACGCGCCCCACAAGGAGGCGGCCATGGTCATCCTGCTGCTGCACACATTGCTGCAGGTGGTGCTGAGCTTTTCCGGGGTCATCATTCAGGTGGACGCCGAGAGCAGCTATACCCATGGGCCGCTGTACGAAATCTATACGGTGGTGTATGTGGCTGCGCTGTTTTATGCCATGTTTGCCGTGCTGCGCAGCGGCCGCAAATACCAGTTCGGCGGCGTGGGCTTTCTGGCATCGGTGCTGGTATTCGTGCTTTCGGGTATGGTCATGCAGATGGTGGACAGCACCCTGCGGGTGGACCATGTCACCACCGCTATCTCTGCCATTATGCTCTATGTGTTCACCGTGGAAATAATCCAGCAGACCGATGGCCTCACCGGGCTCATCAACCGCCGGGGCTTTGAAAACACCCTGGCCCATCTGCGGGAGCCCTGTATCATCCTGTTTTTTGATGTGGACTGCTTTAAGAGCATTAACGATACCTATGGCCACGCCATGGGAGACCGGTGCCTGCGGCTGACGGGCAGAGCCCTCTGGGAGGTTTATTCCCGCTGCGGCCATTGCTTCCGCATCGGTGGCGACGAGTTCTGCGTGATTTTGATGAAGCATATGCAGTCTGTGGAAAGCCTGTGGGACGAGCTGGTGGCCGCCATGGCAAAGACAAGGCAGGAAGAGCCTGTCCTGCCCAGGCTCTCCATGGGCTACGCCATCTTCGACCCCGATCACCTCACCCCCCAGGAGGCCGTTGAAGAGGCCGATCAGATGATGTACCGGGTCAAGCAGTCCCGCAAGAAAGCGGAACGGGCAAAATAAAACCACGCTGCCCAAAGGCGGCGCGGTTGACAAATGAAAAAATAAGGGGTATACTATAGATACAAAGGGCGCTGCCAGTAGGTCGGCTCCCCAAGTGTTGGTTAAGAGATAACCGCGGCTTTGGAGAAGGAGCGGTTATCTCTTTTTATTGTTATCCTGGCGAACCAGGGTAATGACAGCCATAATGACCAGGCAGAATTGAAAAATTCCTTCCCATGTAACATCCATAAACCGTCACCCCCTCTCGTTTCCAATTGGGGGCAAAAGAAGAGATCACCCCCGAAAAAGATCGAGGGGAACCGCCTACCGGGGTACTACTGACAGCACCAGGGACAGCATACCACAGGATTCGGGGAATTGCAAGCAAAAAAACGGGACATACCGCTGTATTCCTGCGTGGTATGTCCCGTTTCTTTTATTGTGTTACTTCACCAGCTTGCACACCAGATCGGTGTAGGCGTAGGGGTCGTCGATGGGCAGCTGGGCCATGAGCTGGGCCTGGTAGCACAGCAGCTGGGCCAGATCCTTGGCCATCACGGGGTCAGAGGTCATGACCTCCTTTCCACCAGGGGATCTTCGGCGTTGGCCTTGTAAATGCGCAGCAGGGCGCGCAGCAGGGGATGATCCGGGTTCAGTTCCAGAATCCGGGCGGAGGGGAAGCTGAAATCGGGGTTCACCCGCTTCATGTACTTCTCCATCTCAAAGCTCATGCCGGCGTCGGGCACCATGGCCACGGGGTAGGCGCCCAGATTCTTGTTCAGCCGGACCTCCTTGACCTGATCGCCCAGGCTGTCCTTCACAAAGGTCAGGAAGCCCTTCTTCTCCTCGGCTTCTGCCTCAGCGGCCTTCTTCTCGTCCTCGGACTGGAGGCCCAGGTCTTCCGTGGAGACGTTGCAGAAGCTCTTCTCCTGGTAGGTCATCAGGGTCTGGGGCACGAACTCATCCACATCCTCCGTAAAGAGCAGGGTATCGTAGCCCTTGCTGTCAAGCAATGTCACCTGGGGCAGCTTGGCAAGCAGCTCCTTGTTTTCGCCGGGGGCAAAATAGATCTTCTCCTGGCCTTCGGGCATGGCATCCACATATTCTTTCAGGCTGATCAGCTTGCCCTGCTTGTGGCTGTAAAACAGCAGCAGATCCTGGCAGCTTTCCTTGTGGGCACCGTAGTCGGATACCGCGCCGTATTTCAGCTGGCGGCCAAAGGCGGCGTAGAACTCCTCGTATTTCTCCCGGTCGCTGTCCAGCATGGCCTTCAGCTCGGACTTGATCTTCTTCTCAATGTTCCGGGCGATGATGGTCAGCTGGCGGTTATGCTGGAGCATTTCACGGCTGATGTTCAGGGACAGATCCTGGCTGTCCACAATGCCCCGGACGAAGCGGAAGTGCTCGGGCAGCAGATCCTCGCAGTTCTCCATGATCATCACGCCGCTGGAATACAGCTGCAAGCCACGCTTGAAATCCTTGGTGTAGAAATCATAGGGGGCCTTGGAGGGAATATACAGCAGGGCCTTGAAGGACACCTGACCCTCGGCGCTGAAATGGACTACCCGCAGGGGCTTATTGTAGTCGTAGAATTTGCTCTGATAGAACTGGTTGTACTCCTCCTCGGTGACGTCCTTCTTGTTCTTCTGCCAGATGGGCACCATGGAGTTCAGGGTGACGACTTCCTTGTAGCTCTCGTACTCGGGCTTGTCCTCAGGGGAGTCCTCCTTCTTCCGGGACTTCTCAACCTCCATGCGGATGGGGTAGTGGATATAGTCGGAATACTTGGTGACGAGATTCCGGATCTCGTATTCCTCCAGGTACTGGTTGTAGGTGTCCTCCTCGGTGTCGGGCTTCAGGACCATGATCACGTCCGTGCCGGGCATTTCCCGCTGGGATTCCTCGATGGTGTAGCCGTCGGTGCCGTTGGAGACCCACTTGTAGGCCTTGTCGGAGCCGTACTTCTTGGAGATGACGGTGACTTCGCTTGCCACCATGAAGGCGGAATAGAAGCCCACGCCGAACTGGCCGATGATATCGATGTCTTCCTTCTTCTCCATGGCCTGCTTGAAGCCCAGGGAGCCGGACTTGGCGATGGTGCCCAGGTTCTCCTCCATCTCCTCCTTGCTCATGCCGATGCCGTTATCAGACACGGTGAGGGTGCGGTTTTCCTTGTCCCGGGTGATGGTGATGGCGAACTGGTCCCGGGCTACGCCCACCTTCTCATCGGTCAGGGCCGTATAGGCCAGCTTGTCAATGGCGTCGGAGGCGTTGGAGATGATTTCCCGCAGGAAGATCTCCCGGTGGGTATAAATAGAGTTGATCATCAGATCCAGCAGCCGCTGGGATTCGGCCTTAAACTGTTTCTTTTCCATGATACAATGACTTCCTTTCTTCACGTGCAATTAGCACTCGCTTCATCTGAGTGCTAATATTATAGCGCACTTTGCAAAAAAAGCAAGGGCCAGGAAAAAAGTTCTTTCTTTATTTACAATTTTGTGGTAAGATTAAACTGTATGAGTATGCGGTCAATAAAAATTGACAATTGACAATTGACAGTTGACAATTTGCGGCGGATGCGGTTTTTCCCCTCGAAAAATTCTAAAATCGTCCCGAAGGGACACCGCAATTGTCCATTGTCAATTGTTCATTGTCAATTCGATGTTCCGCAAGGCTCTATTTTTATGAAACCATCATTATGATACAACGAACAAGGAGACAAGCAATGATTACAGTCAGCAATTTGGGTATGCAGTTCGGTGGGCAGTGGCTGTTCCAGCATGTGGATTTGCAGTTTTTGCCCGGCAACTGCTACGGCATTATCGGCGCCAACGGTGCGGGCAAGTCCACCTTCCTGCGCATCCTCACCGGGGAGCTGGATTCTACCACCGGCTCCATTGAGATCGACCCCACCAAGCGGGTCTCCGTTTTGAAGCAGAACCAGAACGCCTACGATGACTACACCGTTATGGACACCGTCATCATGGGCAACAAGCACCTGTACGACGTCATGAAGGAAAAGGACGCCATCTACGAAAAGCCCGACTTCACCGATGAGGACGGCCTGCGGGCGGCGGACCTGGAGGCGGAGTTTGCGGAATTGGGGGGCTGGGAAGCCGAATCCGATGCTTCCCGCCTGCTGCAAGGTCTGGGCATCGGCACAGAGCTGCACTATGAGCAGATGGCCAGCGTTGACCCCCGGCTGAAGGTGAAGGTTCTGCTTGCTCAGGCCCTTTTTGGCAACCCGGACATCGTCATGCTGGACGAGCCTACCAACAACCTGGATATCGAGGCCATCAGCTGGCTGGAGGACTTCCTGCTGGACTTCCCCGGCATGGTTATTGCCGTCAGCCACGACCGGCACTTCCTGAATACCGTGTGCACCCACACCGTGGATATTGACTACGGCAAGATCAAGATGTACGTGGGCAACTACGACTTCTGGTATGAGTCCTCCCAGATGGTTCAGGCCATGATCCGGAACAAGAACAAGAAGAACCAGGAGAAAATCGAGGAATTGCAGCTGTTTATTCAGCGCTTCTCCGCCAACAAGGCCAAGGCCAAGCAGGCCACCGCCAGAAGAAAGCTGCTGGACAAGCTGAGTGTGGAAGAGATGCCCTCCTCCACCCGGCGCTATCCCTTCGTGGGCTTCCAGAGCGAGCGGGAGCTGGGCAAGGATGTGCTCACCGTGAAGGATATCTCCGTCACCGTAGACGGGGTAAAGCTGCTGGACAAGGTCTATTTCTCCGTGGGCCGCACGGACAAGATCGCCTTCGTGGGCGAAAACGAGCTGGCCCAGACGGCGCTCTTCAAGGTCCTCATGGGGGAGCTGGAGCCGGACGAGGGCTCCATCAAGTGGGGCGTTTCCACCATCCGCAGCTATCTGCCCAAGGACAACACCGAGTATTTCGAGGGCAACGAAATGGAGCTGGTGGACTGGCTGCGGCAGTACTCCGCCAAGAAGGACGATGTATACCTCCGGGGCTTCCTGGGCCGGATGCTGTTCTCCAATGAGGATGTGTTTAAGCACGTCAACGTCCTCTCCGGCGGTGAAAAGGTAAGATGTATGCTCAGCAAGATGATGCTCTCAGGCGCCAATGTGCTGCTGCTGGACCAGCCCACCAACCACCTGGACATGGAATCCATTCAGGCGGTGAACAAGGGCCTGGAAGCTTTCCAGGGCGTGGTGCTGCTGGCCTCCCACGACCACGAGCTGCTGACCTCCACCTGTAACCGGGTCATCGCCTTCCAGAGCGACGGCACCATCGTGGACCGCTACGGCACCTATGACGATTACCTCAACTGGCTGGCCGAACAGAAGAAGGACTGAGGAGGAATTTTCGTGGAAAAGATTCTGGATATTATTACGGAAAAGATGCAGCAGGCCTTTGAAAAGGCCGGCTACGACAAAAGCTTTGGCCGGGTCACCGTTTCCAACCGGCCGGACCTGTGCGAATACCAGTGCAACGGTGCTTTGGCCGCTGCCAAGCAGTATAAGTGCGCCCCCATCCAGATTGCCAAGGCCGTGGCAGAGAAGCTGGACGCTGCGGACTACAGCATGGTGGAGGCCGTTATGCCGGGCTTCATCAACCTGAAGCTCTCCGGCCACTTTTTGCAGACCTACCTGGAGGGAATGCGCGTTTCTCCCAAGTTCGGCATTGCCCAGCCCGGGGCGGGCAAGACCATTGTGGTGGACTACGGCGGGGCCAACGTGGCCAAGCCCCTGCACATCGGCCACCTGCGCCCCGCCATCATCGGCGAAAGCCTGAAGCGGCTCTATAAGTACCTGGGCTACAACGCCATCGGGGATGTGCACCTGGGCGACTGGGGATTGCAGATGGGCCTGATCATCGCAGAGCTTTCAGAGCGGCAGCCGGACCTGCCCTATTTTGACCCGGATTTTACCGGGGAGTACCCCAAGGAGGCCCCCTTCACGGTCTCCGATCTGGAGGAGATCTACCCCACCGCCTCCGCCAAGAAGAGTGACCCCGCATTCTCCCACAAGGCCCACCAGGCCACCCTGGAGCTGCAGCAGGGCCGCCGGGGCTACCGGGCGCTGTGGCAGCACATTATGAACGTGTCCGTGGCGGACCTGAAAAAGAACTATGACAATCTGGACGTCCACTTTGAGAAGTGGCTGGGCGAATCCGACGCCGACCCCTATATCCCCGCCATGGTGGAGGATATGAAGGCCCGGGGCATTGCCGTCCAGTCCGAGGGGGCCTGGGTCATCCCCGTGGCCGAGGAGGGGGACAAGAAGGAGGTGCCCCCCTGCATTCTGGTAAAGTCCGACGGCTCCTCCATCTATGCCACCACCGATTTGGCCACCCTGGTCCAGCGGATGCAGGACTGGCACCCGGACAAGGTGCTCTACGTCACCGACAAGCGGCAGAACCTGCACTTTGAGCAGGTGTTCCGGGCCGCCCGGAAGGCGGGCATCGTGCCCCCCACCACCGAGCTGGAGCACGTGGGCTTCGGCACCATGAACGGCAGTGACGGCAAGCCCTTTAAGACCAGAGACGGCGGCGTGCTGCGGCTGGAGACCCTGATTGCGGACATGACGAACTTCGTCCGGACCAAGGTGGAGGAGAACAGGATCGTGGGCGACGACGAGGTGGAGGCCACCACGGCCAAAATCGCCATGGCCGCCCTGAAATACGGCGACCTTTCGAACCAGCCCACCAAGGATTATAACTTTGATATGGAGCGCTTCGCCGCCTTCGAGGGCAACACCGGCCCCTACATTCTCTATACCATCGTGCGGATCAAGAGCATCCTCTCCCGCTACGGCGCCTGGGAGAGCCTGCCCATTCAGGAGCCCGCCAACGACTACGCCAAGGATCTGATGCTCTCCGTGACCAAGCTTGGCCCCACCCTGGAGCAGGCCCTCAAGACCTCCAGCCCCAACCTCATCTGCGCCTATATCTATGAGCTTGCCGGCTGCGTCAACAAGTTCTATCACGAGACCCGCATCCTCAGCGAGGAGGACGCGCAGCTCCAGGCGGGCTACATCGCCCTCATTGGCCTTGCCAAGAACATCCTGGAAAGCTGTATCGACCTGCTGGGCTTCTCCGCCCCGGAAAAAATGTAAAAAATGCCTGCCGCAAGCGCCCCCAAAAAAGGGCGGCTTGCGGCAGGGTTTTTAGAAATACCCATACTTCTTCCGGTTCACCAGTGTGAAGATCAGGGATACCGCCAGGGCGCAGCCCTCGGCGGCGAAGGTGGCCAGCCACAGACCCGTAACTCCGGCCATGGCGGGCAGCACCAGCACCGCGCCGATCTGGAAAACCAGGGTGCGCATAAAGGAGATGGCTGCGGAGACGGTGCCGTTGTTCAGGGCGGTGAAGAGGGAGGAGGCGAAGATGTTCAGTCCCGTGAAGAGGAATGCCAGGCTGTAGAGCCGGAAGCCCTGCCAGGTCAGGTTATACAGCGCTTCGTCATAGCCCACGAAAAGCTTCGCCAGGGGCTTGGCCAGGGCAATGGCGGACAGGGTCATGGCAATGCCGAGAAGGAACATCAAAAGCCCGCTTTTGCGGAACATATTTTGCAGTTCCCCTCTGTTTTCCGCGCCGTAGTGATAGCTGATGATGGGGGAGGAGCCGATGGAATAGCCCACGAAAATGGCGACAAAGAAGAAGCAGACGTACATCATGACGCCGTAGGCGGAAACGCCGTCCTCGCCCAGAAGGGCCAGCAGCTGGAAATTATAGACCATGGCAACGATGGAGCCGGAGATGTTGCTCATCAGCTCCGAAGCACCGTTGCCGCAGGCCTGAAGCAAAGGCTTTGCCTCCATTTTCACCGGATGCAGGTGCAGGGGGCTGCCGTTGTCCTTGCGCAGGAAGAAGACCAGGGGAATCATGGCGCCGATGGTCTG
>OKWR01002014.1_pt1 | contig 11953 bp, 11 predicted proteins | sample 1607101 | NCBI WGS metagenome assembly OKWR01 (sample SAMN04414076, study PRJEB24778) | human gut metagenome | material: faecal | host: Homo sapiens
TGCAGGTGTCCACCGCCCGGCCGCCGCCTACGGCGAAGACCATATCCGCATTCTTCACCTCTTCCAGAGCGGCCACCATGTCGCCGTTTTCATAGGTGGAGTTGCCGCCGTACCAGATGGGCTGCGTCAGGGTCAGTCCGGTGCCCGCTACGGCTGCGGCCAGCTTGTCATAGGCCTTGCTCAGAGCCGTCTTGCCGCCCACCACGGCGGCGGTGCGTCCATAGCGGCGGACAACGGAGAAAACTTCCTTGTAGCAGTCGGGGCCCACGCTCCAGGCGGGCAGGCAATTGGTGTATGTGTTCATGATCAAAAGCTCCTTTTCCGAAAATGAAATAAAAAACAGCCGCGTCCCAAGAAAACTTGAGACGAAGCTGTAGAAAAATCCATATGCTCCGCGGTACCACTCAATTTGCCGGAAATCCGGCCCCTCTGTCACGTCGCCTTTGTCAGTTAAACGTGCGGCACTGTAACGCTTGCCATGCGTCCGGGCTTACTCGCATTCTTTCAGCCGGCTGCTCCTCAGGGATTTTCAGATCGGGTCTATGACTGCCTCGCACCATCCGGCAGCTCTCTGGACACAGGGTCGGGACCTTACTCTTCTGATTCAACACATTTGGTGGGATGTGAAACTGTGAGTGCATGGTACTACGAAAATCCGGGTTTGTCAAGGGGTGTTCTAAAATTTTTTCACCGGTCAGGGAAAAATGTGCGCATGTAAAGGACGGATTTGGAGAAAATGTCCGCAGAAGACAATGGAAAGCTTTTTTCCTGAACCTTCCCCTTTATTCTCCTCCTTCCGCCGAAAAGCGCCTTGGAAGAGAAGCAAATCTGACGGGAAAACAGCACTCTCGGCAGAACACGAAATGTTTCGATTTTATTCGAAAACAATATATTTTCTTGACTTTTCTTTAAAATAACTTATAATATTCCCATCAATTGACGAAACCGCCCGGATGCACTGCCTGCCGGGAGATACATAGACTGCGGTGAAAATGAGGAGTGGTCTGTGTGCGGATTCGGCGGTTTTTGGCGGGGATACCGGTTCTGTTCCTGGGGGCGGTGCTGGTGCAGAGTGTATTCGCCACCACCTATGTGATCAATGATGGCGGCCGGACCTTTTCCTGCACCCTCTACACCGCTTCCACCCGAGAGGCCCTCAGCGCTGCCGGGGTGGAGCTGACAGAGGCGGATGTATACACCCGGGAGGCGGACACCATCTATGTCCGCCGGGCCCCTACGGTGACACTTACCTACCACGGAAAGAGCAGCACCGTGGTCAGTGAGGAGGAGACTGTCCGGCAGCTGCTGGACCGACTGGGCATCCGATTGGCGCAGGATGATATGCTGTCCCTGCCTGCCTATACGGTTTTGCAGCGGGGCATGGAGCTGCGGATTGACCGGGTGGAGAGCCGGGAGGAGGTCTTTACCCGGGAGATCCCACGGCAGACCAGAACCCTTTGGGCCCCCGAGCTGCCCCAGGGGGTTGAGGAGGTATTGAATCCGGGGCAGGACGGAGCCCTGGAATGCAGAGCCTGGGTCACCTATGTCAACGGCCAGGAGACCCAGCGGGAGATTCTGGAGCAGCGGCAGACAGTCCCGGCGGTGGACTGCCTCATTGCCCGTGGCTCCGGTCCGACTGTGGAGAAAACGGCCCAGACCCTGCAGATCGGCGATGGGATCATCACCCTGCCCACCGGGGAAAAGCTCACCTATACCCGGGTGGATTACGTCCGGGCTACGGCCTATACCCATACGGACGAGGGCTGCACCACCACAACGGCCACGGGGACCACCGTCAGCCCCGGCACCGTGGCGGTGGACCCCCGCTATATTCCTTACGGAACAAGGATGTTCATCGTAGCCAGTGACGGAAGCTATGTCTATGGCATTGCCCGGGCAGAGGACTGCGGCGGCGACATCAAGGGAGACCGGATGGACCTGTATATGCCTACCTATGAGGCTTGCATAGCCTTCGGCAGAAGAAGATGTACCGTGTACTTTTTGGGTTAATGGTTGCAAAAAGGGGCGATTGTGTGATATGATAGGCCAATAGACAAATCAGCCTGACAGAAACAGAGGAGACCCTATGATAAACGTTTGCGACATTCAGGTCATGAAGCCGCTGCTTGCAGAGCACGGGTTCCATTTTTCCAAGGCCAAGGGGCAGAATTTTCTCATTGCCTCCTGGGTGCCTGCCTCCATTGCCCAGGAATCCGGGGTGGATGAACACACCGGCGTGCTGGAGATCGGCCCCGGCATCGGCCCGCTGACCCAGCAGCTGGGGCTGCGGGCGGCAAAGGTCTGCGCCGTAGAGGTGGATACCCGGCTTGCCCCCATTCTGGACAAGACTGTGGGAGAGCTTCCCAATGTGGAAATCCTCTGGGGAGATGTGCTGAAGCAGGACATCCCGGCCCTGGTGGCGGAGAAGTTCCCCGGCCTTCGGCCCATGGCCTGTGCCAACCTGCCCTATTACATCACCACCCCCATCCTCTCCGCCCTTCTGGAGGCGGACTGTTTCGATGCCGTGACGGTCATGGTCCAGAAGGAGGTTGCCCAGCGCATCGCCGCCGACCCGGGCACCGGGGACTATGGCGCGTTCTCCGTGTTCTGCCAGTATTACACCGAGCCGAAGCTGCTCTTTGACGTACCTCCCAGCTGCTTTTTGCCCCAGCCCAAGGTGACCTCTGCGGTGATCACCCTGCGCCGCCGGGAGACAAGACCCTGGGACGTGGCGGACCAGGATATCTTCTTTCGGGTGGTCCGGTCCAGCTTTGCCATGCGGCGGAAGAAGCTCTCCAACGGCCTGGCCTCCGGCTTCCCGGAGCTGGGCAAGCAGGGGGCTGAGGATGTGCTGCGGGCGTGCGGCTTCCACGAAAATGTTCGGGGTGAGACCCTGGGCATTCCGGAATTTGCACGGATTGCCAATGAGATTGTCCGGCGGAGGGAAGTAAAATGACCGAAATTCTGTTTCTCGACCTGGATGATACCATCCTGGATTTTCACAAGGCGGAGCGCCTTGCTGTGGCAAAGACCTTCCGGGAGTTTGGCCTGGAGCCTACGGACGCGGTGCTGACCCGGTATCACGAGATCAATAAGCAGCATTGGCAGCGGCTGGAAACCGGGGAGATCACCCGGGACCAGGTGCTCACCGGCCGATTCCAGGTTCTCTTCAAGGAGCTTGGTCATGCCGTAGACCCGGAAAGCGTTGCCCGGAGCTATGAGCGAAATCTTGGCATTGGTCACTACTATCTGCCCGGAGCCCGGGAGGCGCTGGAGGAACTCCGGGGAAAGTACCGACTGTTCCTGGCCAGCAACGGTACCGCCTCGGTACAGCACAGCCGTCTGGAAAGCGCGGGGCTGTATCCGGTGTTTGAGCGGGTTTTTGTCTCCCAGGAGCTGGGCTTTAACAAGCCTGCCAGGGAATTTTTCGATGCCTGCGCCGCCCAAATTCCGGGCTATGATCCGGCGAAAGCCATGATGGTGGGAGACAGCCTGTCCTCGGACATCCGGGGTGGGAAAAATGCGGGGATTCAGACCTGCTGGGTGAATCCGGAGCACAAGGCAGCCCAGGCAAATCTGGCGCCTGACTACGAGATCGAAAGCCTTTCTCAGCTTCCCGCCCTGCTGCGGAGGCTGGAAGGGAAGGAAAGAGCACAAGCATGAAGAAAAAAACATTGCTGTGGGGGCTCCCTGCAAGTCTGGGGCTGTTGCTGGCATTTTTGCCTGCCTTTGCCCTCCGCAGAGGGGCGCAGGCCGGGGCGGGAATGGCGCACCATCTGGCCTACGGTCTGGTCTATGGCCTGCACAATCTGCCCAGCTGCCTGCCCTTTGGGCTGCTGTGTCTGGCACTGGGATTGCTGTTTGGTGGGCTCATGGCCCGGAAAAAGCTCGGCTTCCGCCTGACGGAACTGCTTCTGGCGGCGCTGCTTTCGGAGAATATTCTCATCGGATTGACGGAAGACCGGCGGCTCCAGGACCTGGTCGCCCTGCCGGGGCTGAATCTCCCGGAGAATATCCTACTGTGGGTGGGGCTTCTGGCGGCGGTGTCCGCCGTGCTGCGCCTGCTGGTGCTGCTGCTGAACAGACCTATGCCCCGGAAAGAGGAATTGCCCCGCAGCGCGCGGCGGATGCTTTTCTGGGCGGCGGTGACGCTGGTGTGCTGGATTCCTGTGGTCTTGCTGCGGGCCCCCGGCGGTCTCCTGTGGGATACAAACACGCAGATTCGGTCCTTCCAGGGCCTGGAGATCATGGATGCCTCCCACCCGCTGCTAACCACCCTGATCTATGGCAGCCTGTATACCCTGGGGCAGAAGCTCTGGTGCGACAGCTTCGGCATTGTCCTGTGTGTGCTGCTGCAGGGAGCACTGACCCTCTATGCCGTGGCCATGCTGGCAGAGGAGGTGACGGTCTGCCGCGCCTCCCGGCGGCTGGGATTGGCCGTCTGCCTGTTTTTCGGTCTGGTAAGCGTATTCCCCATGTTCGTTATGATGGGCTTGCGGGACAGCCTGTTTGGACCGCTGTATCTGCTCTTTGCCATTTATTTCCGGCGGCTTCTGTTCGAGGAAAGGAAAAAGGACCTGATCTGGCTGATTGTCCTGGGGGCCCTCTGCGGGGCAACCCGGAAAGCAGCGATCTATCTGGTGGTGCTGTCCTTCCTGGGATTGCTGATCTACCGCAAACCCTTGCGAAAGGTCCTGGCCGTTTCCGCGCTGGGGTTGTTTGCGGCCCACTGGGCCATTATCGAGCTGCTTTGCCCGGCCCTGAACATTCTGCCCCCGGCGGATTATGAGAACTACAGTCAGTTCTATTACATTACGGGCTACTATTGCCAGTACCATGCCCAGGAGCTCAGCGAAGAGGACATCGGCATTATCTCCGATGTGCTGGACTATGACGCGGTGCTGACCAAATTCAACCCAGATCAGAACAATGACATCAAGTATACCTTCCATGCCCAGTCCCCGGCCCAGGTCCGGCGCTATGTGGTGCTGAATCTGAAATTTTTCCTGCGGCATCCCCTGACGGTCCTGGAGGCCATCTTCTACAGCCGCTGTGACTATTTCCTGCCCCTTTACAGCGGTTCCGAGAACATCATGGGCAAAATGAATGCCACCTGGCTCACCGGCCCCTTGGTGGACCGGTTGGATGCCGTTCTCTGGCATTTGAATGTGACGTCTCCGCTGCGGGTGCTGAATTTCTCCGGCCTGTACAACTGGCTGTGCCTGATCCTGGCTGTGGCGGCGCTGGAGAGTAAGCACAAAGAGAAGCTCATGCTCTGCCTGCCGACCCTGCTCATGACCCTGGGTCTGCTGACGACCCACACCAACGGCGCTGTGCGCTATGCAATCCCTGTACTGTACTGCGTGCCCATGCTGCTGCTTCTGTTTCGGGTGACGGAAAAGAATCAATAAAAGGAAAAGTCATTGCAGACCAAAACCGGTTTGCAATGACTTTTTGAGTTTCCGCCAAAACCTAATTAAAGCTGCTCTGGTCGAAGGTGATCACGGGGTAATAGGTCACGCCGGAGCCCTGATTCAGGGCTTTTTCCAGGGCGGCGGTGATATCTGCCTCCTGGCCCCGCAGGTCTGTGGGCAGGACAACATCGAAAATCAGGTTGACGTGTCCCTTGCCGGGGACCATGCGGAAGTCGTGAACCCCCAGGCGGATGTCGTATGTATGCAGCAGCTGCTCTACCCGTACGTGCATCCGGTCCAGCTCCGGGTCGTCGGTGACGATGGGGTCGTAGTGGATGACCAGGTGGACGCCGTGGCTTTTCAGGCACTCCCGCTCCAGGTCATCGATGATCTCATGGCATTCCATGGGGTCCTCCCGGCGGTCCATCTCTACGTGGATGCTGGCGAAGCGCTGGCCGGGACCGTAGTCGTGGACCATCAGGTCATGGAAGCCCAGGACCTTGGGGCAGGCCCGGATGTTGTCCACAATCTTCTCCCGCAGCTCCGGGTCGGCATTTTCGCCCAGCAGAGGGGAAATGGTATCCTTTGCCAGGCCGACACCGCTGTAGAGGATGAAGCAGGACACGGCCAGACCCATCCAGCCATCGGCACGGAAGGCTGTGAAGTGTTCAATCAGGGCCGCCAGAAGCACGGCGGAGGTGGTGATCACATCGTTGCGGCTGTCGGCAGCGGTGGCGGCCAGGGTGGCGGAGTGGATGGTTTTGCTCAGTCTTGTATTGAACAGGGACATCCAGAGCTTCACCAGAATGGAGCCCACCAGCACGGCGGCGGTGGTCCAGCTGAATTCCACCGCAGCAGGGTGGAGCACCTTGTCCAGAGAAGATTTGGCCAGTTCCACGCCGATGATGAGGATCAGTGCGGACACCGCAAGGCCGGACAGGTATTCATACCGGGCGTGGCCGAAGGGATGCTCTCCGTCTGCGGGCCGTTCGGCCAGTCGGAAGCCCAGCATGGTGACAACACTGCTGGTGGCATCGGACAGGTTGTTCATGGCGTCGGCGGTAATGGACACGGAGCCGGTGGCAATGCCCACGGCCAGCTTTCCGCCGCAGAGCAGAACATTGCACACGATTCCCACAATGCCGGAGAGAATGCCGATGGCGGCGCGGACCTTGGGGTCCTCGGAACGGTCGGAATTCTTGATAAATGTGCGAAGAAGCCAGTTAGTCATGACAAATTCCTCCAAAACGGAAGCAGCACCGCAGTGCCCGGGAAAACCGGGAATGCGGTGTTGCGGTGGAACGCGATTTTTTCGTTTGTATTGCGGCTTATGCCTTTTTCCTGGGCCGCCTTCTCAGCTCGCCCTTCCGGTCAAACCAGTACATGGCAAGGCCGTTGATGGCCAGCGTGGCCAGCAAACTCAGCACGGCCTCCCAGACCAGGCACCATACCGTCCGCCAGACCATGGCGTTCACGTCCATGCTCCCAAAGCCCATGCTTAAAACGGCCATCACCACGGTGAGCACCAGTCCCAGGCCGCCCAGGACCATGCCGGCAATGCGCTGGGTGAAGCGCCAGGCATGGACGCTGCCCATGCCGTAGTAGCACCGGTAGCCGAAGTAATAGTTGGCCTCCTTGGGAGAGAGAAACAGATAGAATAGGCCCAGAATCAGCAGGATAATGGGCCCAACCAGCACGCAGATGCGGCAAATAAGGGTAATTTTATCGAAAATGGAGTCCAATTTCGGAAGCAGTGTGGCCAGATCGAAGTCCTCAAAGGCTTTTTTCAGAGCATCAATGTCCAGAGCCGCTTCCGTAGGGGCGGTGGCTGTTAGCATTATTTTTCCTCCAGGTATTTGCTGATCTCCCGCATGAAGCTATCCGCGTCCTGGAACTGATGATAGATGGAGGCAAAGCGGATGTAGGCAACCTCGTCCACGGGTTTCAGGCGCTCCATGACCATCTCGCCCAGGCGCTCGGTGGTGACCTCCCGCTCCAGGGAATTCTGGATGGTCTGCTCAATCTCGGAAGCAATGCCCTCCAGCACCACAATGTCGGCCCGCCGCTTGTCGAAGGCGCGGATCATGCTGTTTACGATTTTGTTTTTGTCGAAATTCTGCCGGGAGCCGTTGCGCTTGACCACAAGAATGGGCTGGCTCTCCACGCTTTCATAGGTGGTGAACCGGTGGCCGCAGCGGCAGCATTCCCTCCGGCGGCGAATGCTCAGACCATCGTCGGAGTGGCGGGAATCGATGACCTTGCTTTCCTGATCTCCGCAGTAAGGACACTTCATAGGAAACGCTCCTTCTCCGGGTTCCCACGCCGTTGGTTAGGATTCCCGGCAACGTTGTGTATTATTATATCAGTTTTCTTCGGCAGTGTCCAGACTTTTTTCCTCTTGTGTTTTGCAGGAAAATCGGGTAAAATGGCAAGCGTATAAGGAGGTAGTATGAACCGAAAATTTTTGTATACAGCCTGGGCTGTACTATTCATTCTATGCGCCGCTTTCGGATTTGTGCCGGAGCGGTCCGGGGTATTGCAGGCGCTGCTGACGGTGCTGAGCCTGGTGTTCTTCCTGCCTCCGGCGATGCTTTTGTATAAGGCGGCGGGAAAGACCCGGAAACCCGTTGGGCTTCTGAGCGCGGTATCCCTGGGGGCAACCCTTGTGATGCTGGTGCTGAATATCGTCCTGGCCACCGGAAGCACGGCGCTGGGAGATTTCCTCCACGGCGTTCTCACAGTGGTGTCCGCCCCAATGCTCTGCTGCGGGTCCTGGGCACTGTCCCTGTTTTTGTGGGCCTGCCTGCTGATTTGGGCAAAGCCCTGGAAAAAGTAAAGTATAAGGAGCGAAAACGATGTCCTATCAGATCATTACCGATTCCTGCTGTGATTTTACGAAAGAAAAATATGAGGCGCTGGGCCTCATTGCGGCGCCGCTTACGGTGAATTTCCGGGGGGAAACCTATCCGGACCGCAATGACGACAGCCTGAGGGATATGTATGCCGGCCTGCGCGCCGGGGAGGCAGCCACCACGTCCGCGGCGAATCCCGAGCAGTGGCAGGAGATCATGGAGCCTCTGCTGGAAAAAGACGAGGATATTCTGGTGCTGGCCTTTTCCTCAGGCCTGTCTACCACCTACCAGTCTGCCTGTATCGCGGCTCAGGAGCTGCGGGAGCGCTATCCGGAGCGGACCATCTCCGTGGTGGACAGCCTGTGCGCCTCTCTGGGCCAGGGCCTGCTTGCCTACTATGCCTGCAAAAAGCGGGACGAGGGCCTGAGCCTTGGGGAGCTGGAGCAGTGGCTGCTGGACAACCGTCTGCACCTGTGCCACTGGTTTACGGTGGACGACTTGATGTATCTCAAGCGGGGCGGCCGGGTCAGCGCGGCCACGGCAATTATGGGCACTATGCTGAACATCAAGCCTGTGCTCCATGTGGACAATGAGGGCCACCTGATCAACGTCAGCAAGGCCCGGGGCCGGAAGGCCTCCATTCAGGCCATGGCTAAGAAGGTTGCCGAGCTGGGAGCGGGTTTCGACAACTCCGTTATGTTCATCTCCCACGGCGACTGCCGGGAGGATGCGGAGTACCTGGCAGGGCTGCTGAAGGAGCAGTACGGGGTGAAGGAGGTCTACATCAACTACGTAGGCGCCGTCATTGGCTCCCACTCCGGCCCGGGGACCCTGGCGCTGTTCTTCCTGGGAGAGCATAGATAACAAAAAGGCTCCCCTGAAAGGGGAGCTGTCAGCGAAGCTGACTGAGGGGTTCTGAGAGAAATCCGCAATTGTGCATAACCCCTCAGTCTCGGCTAGCGCCGAGCCAGCTCCCCTTTCAGGGGAGCCATTTTTTACCCCATTTTTTCCAATTTCTCCAACACCTTGGTAAAATACTCCGGCAGTGGGGCAAAGACCATGACGGGTCTGCCGTCTTTCGGGTGGCGAAAGGACAGAGCCCCGGCGTGGAGACACTGGCTGTCCTGGCCCAGCTCCGGCTTCTTGTGGCCATAAACCGTGTCCCCCAAAATGGGGTGGCCGATGTAGGCCATATGGACGCGGATCTGGTGGGTGCGGCCCGTTTCCAGGTGGCAGCGGATGTGGGTGTAGCCCCGGTAGCGCTTGACCACTTCCCAGTGGGTCACGGCAGGCTTGGAATTCCGCTGAGTGACGCACATCTTCTTCCGGTCTGTAGGATGGCGGCCGATGGGAGCGTCCACGGTGCCGCTGTCCTCCTTCAAATTGCCGCAGACAATGGCCTCATAGGTCCGCGCCATGGTGTGATCCTTCAGCTGGGAGGCCAGCACCGCATGGGCCAGGTCATTTTTGGCAATGGCAAGCAGACCGGAGGTGTCTTTGTCAATGCGATGGACAATGCCCGGGCGCAGCTCTCCGTTGATGCCGGAAAGGCTGTCCCCCATGGCGTAGAGCAGACCGTTCACCAGAGTGTCGTCCTGATGACCCGCCGCCGGATGGACAACAAGCCCTTTGGGCTTGTTGATGACGGCCACATCCTCGTCTTCGTACACGATGTCCAGCTGCATTTCGGTGGGGGTCACGTCAACGGGCTTGGGCTCCGGAATGGTGACGCTGACGGTTTGTCCGTGCTCCAGGCGGTCATTCTTTTTGGCGGGCTTCCCGTCTAAGAGCACATTGCCCTCGGCGATGAGCTTCTGCGCGGCGCTGCGGCTGATTTCCGGCAGAGCCCGGGAGAGAAATGCGTCCAGCCGTTCGCCGGACCGGTCACAGGTAAGGATCATTTCTTTTTCTCGTCCTTCCAAATGGCTTTGTTGCAGAATGCCAGACTGGCAAACAGGGCAATGCAGCCGCAGGTGATGAAGCAGTCGGCCACGTTGAATACGGGAAAATCCATAAACTGGGTTTCAATCATGTCCACCACGTAGCCCAGCCGCAGCCGGTCGATCATATTGCCCAGGCCTCCGGCGTAGATGGCGGCAATCATCCACCGCTCAAAGCCGGAAAAGGGCTGCCTTTTCTTGAAGTATTCATAAAAGAGCACGGCGGTGAATGCCAGAAAAATCAGCGCAAAAAGCCACTGCATCCCCTCAAAGGAGGAGAACGCCGCGCCGGTGTTGCGCAGATAGGTAAAGTCCAGAAAGCCCGGCAAGAAGTCCATATGCCCCCCAAGGGGGATATGGGCCACAACCAGCGCCTTGGTGATCTGATCCGCCGCAACAATCCCCGCGACGAAGAGGCAGTAGTAGAAAAACTGCATGGGAATGGGTCCTTTCAAGTGAAAATTTATGGCCTTCGAAAATACGAGTTGACAGTTGACAGTGAACAGTTGACAGTTGTGGTGTCCCTTCGGGACGAAAAGCCTCTGCCGTAGGCAGAATTTGTATGTTCGGCACGGAACCCCTCAGTCAGCTTCGCTGACAGATCCAGCTGTGCATTAAGAGCTTGTACGCCGCAAGCGGCTACAATCTCTATACCTTTCAGGGGAGCCGAGCACGCAGCTACTGCGAACCGCTCTATCATCGAACATGGATTATGGTGCGATTGCCACCGGCAATCGATTATTTCGATTCGCTGCGCGGAGCACCACCCTCATCCACCACCGCTTCGCGGCGGTCCCCCTTACGAATTATGGTATAGCTGCCACTGGCAGCTATAATCTATTAGATTCGCTGCGCGACGCACCGCCCCGTAGGGGAAGGTTTTGGGGCGTTCAACTCTTGATTCGCATTGTCAACTGTCAACTGTCACCACGTCAGCCCCTTGGGGTAGAAAAACCGGACCTTTTCCTTCGCAATGGACATAGAGATATCCGTTTCCGTTTTCAGCTCCCCGTCCAGGTTGACGGCGGTGGGGGTGGGGCTGTGGATTTCCAGGCGGTCGGTGCGGTAGTGGGTGATGTACTCCGGCAGCTCCTTGTAGCGGCCGGCTTTGTATTTGCCGATGAGCCCCGGAACCTGGGCCCGGGTGATCTTTTTTACCAGCAGCACGTCCAGCAAACCGTCTCTGGGGTCCGCCTCCGGCACGGCATAGAAGCCACCACCGTAGTAGCGGCCGTTGCAGACGCAGACCATGGTCATCTCCTCGTCCCGGGTTTGGCCGCAGAGGGTGACACGCAAAGGCTGACTGACGCCGCGGACCACATTCACCACCGCCGAGGCTGCATAGGCCCAGAAGCCCTGCAGCAGAGGCAGCCGCTTGTAGTTGGCAACGTCTGTGCCGATGCGGGCATCCAGACCAACGGAGCAGATGTTCAGGGCCAGAGAATCGTTGCAGCGAATCATGTCGAACGCGGTTTCTTCCGCATCCAGCAGCCGGGCCAGATGACAAAAGGCCCGGGGCTCGGAGAAAAGCCGGACGAAATCGTTCCCGCTGCCGCCAACCCAGACGGTCACGGCTGCATTGCCGTACCCTGCCGCACCGGCGGCAACTTCGTTCAGGGTTCCGTCGCCGCCGCAGGCGTAGATTCGGTATTCCTCCCCGGAGCGGGCGGCTGCATTGGCAAGCCGCCTGCAATCTCCGGGCCCCTTGGAAATCTCCACCCGGTAGTCAAGATCGCGGCACAGCTGC